>Ga0066903_100003418_pt1 | contig 12970 bp, 12 predicted proteins | sample PanSoiMetaGPlot1_FD_67491 | JGI IMG/M metagenome (GOLD analysis project Ga0066903, IMG submission 67491) | Tropical forest soil microbial communities from Panama analyzed to predict greenhouse gas emissions - Panama Soil - Plot 1 (version 2) | ecosystem: Environmental > Terrestrial > Soil >... | reverse complement strand
CCGATCAGCGCAAAGAGATCGAGACGATCGTGCGCGAGTACCTGCTCAGCAATCCGCAAATCCTACAAGAGGTGATGACGGAACTGGAGAAGCGCCAGGCGCTGGCCGACGCCGAGAAGCACCGCAAGGCGATCCAGGAGAACAGCGAGTTGATCTTCAATTCTCCGCGCCAGGTGACGATCGGCAATCCCAGGGGCGACGTCACCATGGTCGAACTGTTCGACTACAATTGCGGCTACTGCAAGCGCGCCTTGAGCGACATGCTCGATCTGATCAAGGGCGATCCCCAGCTCCGGGTTGTGCTCAAGGAATTCCCGGTGCTCGGCGAGGGCTCGACGCAGGCGGCGCAGGTCGCGGTAGCAGTGCGGATGCAGGACCGGACCGGCGGCAAGAAATATCTCGAATTCCATCAGAAGCTGCTCGGCGGTCGCCCTCCGGCCGACAAGGCGCGCGCGCTCGCGGTAGCCAAGGAAATCGGGCTCGACATGGCGCGACTCGAAAAGGACATGGCGAGCGAAGAGATCAAGACGACGATTGCCGAAACATTCACGATTGCCGAAGCGATGGGCCTCAACGGGACGCCAAGCTACGTGATCGGCAACGAAGCGGTGATCGGCGCAGTCGGCCTACCGTCGCTCAAGGAAAAGGTCAGTATCGCGCGTTGCGGGAAGCCAACCTGCTGAGGAACTCCCGTCGGCGCGGCATCGATGCGGCATCGATTATTGGCCGCCCGGCCAGGCGCATGTCTTTGCCGGCGAACCGCTATCCGCCTTCCTCGGACGGACGTTAAGCACTTGGGCTGAAGCCTGATCGGACGCCCGTGCGGAGGCGTCCGGCTTTCCCTTTTGGCGCAGGCTGCCTATAAAGCGGGGGACTCCCTCGCGGCGGGCCTATGGCGAAGACCGTTTATGTCCTCAACGGACCCAATCTCAATCTGCTCGGCACGCGCGAGCCGCAGACCTACGGCCGCTCGACCCTGCTGGACGTGGAGAATCTCGCCCGCGAGGCCGGCAAACGCCACCAACTCGACGTCGAGTTCCGCCAATCAAATCACGAGGGCGAACTGGTCGACTGGATCCACGAAGCCCATGCCAACAAGGCCGTCGGAATCGTGCTCAACGCCGGCGGCTACACCCATTCCTCGGTCGCAATTCGTGACGCAGTCGCGGCGGTGCGCGTGCCGGTGATCGAGGTGCACATCAGCAACGTCTTCGCGCGCGAGGATTTTCGCCATTTCTCACACATCGCGCCGGTGGCAAAAGGCACATTGTGCGGATTCGGCATCAACGGCTACGCGCTTGCAATCGACGGCCTCGCTGCCATGCTCGACGGCAAGCACGAGGGTTAAACCGTGGCGCGCAAGGCCGTTAAGAGCCCGGATTCGCAACCCGGAATGGAAGCGGAAGCCGAGATGGCAAGGGAGCAGTCCGGTATCGACCACGAGCTGATCCGCGAACTCGCCCGGCTGCTCGACGAGACCGGCCTGACCGAGATCGAGTTCGAACGCGACGGACAGCGCGTGCGCGTTGCGCGCGAGCTGTCGGCGACCGTGCTGCCGACCCGGGTGGAGCCGGCCCAGACCACGGCGCTGCCGAGCAGTACCGCCGCCGCGGTCAATCCGGCGAGCCATCCCGGCGTGGTCACCTCGCCGATGGTCGGAACCGCCTATCGCGGCCCCGAGCCGGGTGCCCGCCCTTACGTCGATGTGGGCAGCCGTGTGCACGCTGGCGATCCGCTGCTCATCGTCGAGGCGATGAAGACGATGAACCAGATTCCAGCGCCGCGCGCCGGCACCGTCATCCAGATCCTGATCGAGGACGGCCAGCCGGTCGAGTTCGGCGAGCCGCTGCTGATCATCGAATGAGTCCATGTTCGAAAAGATCTTGATCGCCAATCGCGGAGAGATTGCGCTGCGCGTCTTGCGCGCCTGCAAGGAGCTTGGCATTGCCACCGTAGCGGTGCACTCGACCGCCGACGATGACGCCATGCACGTGCGGCTCGCCGACGAGAGCGTTTGCATCGGCCCACCGACCGCGCGCGACAGCTATCTCAATATTCCGGCCCTGCTCGCGGCCTGCGAAATCACCGGCGCTGACGCAGTCCATCCCGGTTACGGTTTCCTGTCCGAGAACGCGCGCTTTGCGGAAATCCTCGAGGAGCACAACGTCCACTTCATCGGGCCCAAGCCCGCCCACATCCGCATCATGGGGGACAAGATCGAGGCCAAGCGCACGGCGAGGCGGCTCGGCATCCCGGTCGTGCCGGGGTCCGAAAGCGGCGTTTCGTCCGATCAGGAGGCGCTGGCGATCGCGCGTTCGATCGGATTCCCGGTGCTGGTGAAGGCTTCGGCCGGCGGCGGCGGACGCGGTATGAAGGTTGCCTATAGAGCGGACGAGCTGTCGTCGGCGCTCGCAACCGCACGCGCCGAGGCCAAGGCCGCATTCGGCGACGACGCGGTCTATCTCGAGAAATATCTGGAACGGCCGCGCCACATCGAGATCCAGGTGCTCGGCGATGGCCAGGGCCACGCCATCCATCTCGGGGAGCGCGATTGCTCACTGCAGCGCCGCCACCAGAAGGTCTGGGAGGAAAGCCCCTCGCCCGCGCTCAATACTACGGCCCGCAACGTCATCGGCGAGACCGTGGCGCGGGCGATGCGCCAGCTCGAATATCTCGGCGTCGGCACGGTCGAATTTCTCTATGAGGAGGGCAAGTTCTACTTCATCGAGATGAACACGCGCATTCAGGTCGAGCATCCGGTGACCGAGGCGATCACCGACATCGACCTGATCTTGGAGCAGATCCGCGTTGCCGCGGGCGGCGACCTTGAACTCACCCAGCACGACATCAAGTTCAACGGGCACGCCATCGAGTGCCGCATCAATGCCGAGAACCCGGTGTCGTTCCGGCCTTCGCCCGGCAAGATCGTGCATTACCATCCGCCCGGAGGCCTCGGCGTGCGCGTCGATTCGGCGGTCTACCACGGGTACACGATCCCGCCCTATTACGACTCGCTCGTGGGCAAGCTCATCGTACACGGCAAGACCCGCGGCGAATGCCTGATGCGCCTCAAGCGTGCGCTGGACGAGTTCGTCATCGACGGAATCGAAACCACGTTGCCGTTGTTCCGCGCGCTGGTACGCGAAAAGGAGATCATCGACGGCGACTACCACATCCACTGGCTCGAGGAGTTCCTCGCCAAGGGCGGCATGGGGACTTGACCGCCTATCCGCCGGCTTTGCGCAGCGGAACCAGATCACTGACCGGTTCTGCAAGCAAAAATCACGGCTATGGCACGCGGCGCAGCTCAACCTCATCCTCGAGTATCAGCTTTTCGTAATCACTGACCAGGATGTCGAGGCGAAGCCGCCAGCGCCCGCCGATGGGGATGCGCACATCTTCGATCCGCCAATTGGCGTCGCCGTCAAACGCAGCGTTGCGCCGCACCGGCTCGATGCCGACGGCGGGATTGGCGAACGCCAACGTCAGCTCCTTGGCAGCGAGCGGGCGCAGCTCGGGGTCGAGCAGCAGCACGCTGACGCTGGCGCCGCGCGCGCGCACCGGAGTGATCTCGATCTGCGCCATGGCGCGCTCGCCATGGACATGGATGGAGGTATGCTCGGCCACGGCAAGGGCGCGCGGCGGCGGGGTGAAGCGCCAAAGCCCGACGAGCGCCAGGATCCCGAGCGCGAGCGCGAACTCCGTCCTGACCGAAGCGACGAAGGGGGGCGCCGCCGCCGCACCCTGCGCGGCGAACCGCGACGTGAGGACGAAGCGGTTCACCGCCGCCAGCGCCAGCAGCAGCGCTATCGCGCAAAGCTTGAACGCGAGCACGACGCCGTAACGCGTCGTCCAGAGTGCATCGATGCGATCGAGTTGGACCACCGCCAGGATGGTTCCCGTCCCGACCAGGACCGCGAGCGCCAGCGGGATCAGCCGTGAAAAGCGCGCGATGGGTCCGCGGTCGCCAGCCCGCAACGCACAAACGAGCGGCAGCAGTGCGCCGATCCAAAACGCGACGCTGACGCCATGCAGGAACACCGCCGACCGGGTCAGCAGCCGCGGTTCCACCGTGCCGGCATGCCCGCTCAGCGAGAGCGCGAGGCCAACACCGAGCAGACCGAGCAGCGAAGCGCCGCGCGCGATGCTCCACGAGTTCACCGCCAGCGCGACGCTGCCGGCGATGAGCGCGAGCTCCGCCATCACTGCGGTGCCGCCATAGGCCGTCGCCTGTCCGGTCTGCCAGGCCGTCGCCTGTCCGATGGCGCTGAGCGGGAGATCGAGCGCATCGAGGCCCTGCAGGCCGAGCGAGATCGGTGTCGCGATGAGCCCGGGCACGAGGAAAGCAAGAAGCAGCCACCGCGTCCGGCCCCTGTCAGCCGAGCCAAGCCAGGCGCCAAAGAAGGCTCCGCCCACGCCAACGAACAGCCCGATATAGATCGCTACCTTTGCGGCCCACAGCGCCACCCTTAGCGCCGGATTGACTGTGACCTCGGTTCTCTCGACCGGTTCGGTGCGTACGCCAATCGAGAACAGAAGCGAGCCGCCGACCGGATGGCCGTCGGCCGACACGACCCGCCAGCTCAATACGTGGGTGCCCTGGCGCAGCTGCGGTGGAGTCAGGGTCACCACGTTGTTCTCGGCTGCCGCCGCGGGCGCGATCACGGCGCCGTCCGGCCCGATCAGGCGCATCACCAGCGGCGACACCGGCTCATTGAAGGTGAGCTTCAGGACTGCCGGTGACGACGCCAGCATGGCGCCGTCGGGCGGGTCTGCCCGCACCAGCGAAGCGTGCGCGAGCGCGCCGGACGACGACACCGGTCCGGCGATCAAGGCGAAGAGGAACGCGAGCGCCAGTCGCACCGGCCGCTCAGCGCTTCGGCAAGAGCTTCAACCCGGGCGCCGGCTCAGCCGAGTGCTCGCCGTCCCGCGGGATCTCGATCCAGCGATGCACGCCGCCCTCGCACTCCTGCACGACCGGAAAATAGATGGTCTTGCCGGCTTCGAGTTCTTCGGCGAGCACGCTGGTGAAAATGAACTCGTCGTAGTGAGCGTCGGCAAGCTTGCCGTTGGACCAAGACAGCTCGGTCACGCCCTCGGTGAGCTTAGCGCCGCGCAGCGTAAAGGGCTTGGGATAGGCGCCAGTGACGATATTGAGCTGCCAGACCGGCTTCGGCATCGGCTTGACGCCGACCACGCCGGCAGGAATCCGGATGCGGATTGCGGTGGTGGGGCTGCCTTCGCAGCCATGAGGCACGCGCATGACCGCCTTGTAGGAGGCGCCGACCGGCGCCTCGCGAATCTCGAGGGTGACATGCGCATACGCGCAGGCGACTGACGCGAGGGCGCCGATGGCGCCCAGCAGAAGGCTGCGAAGCATGCTGGATCTCCAGGATTCGAGCGGAAAGACGGGCCGACGTCGGCCGGCCCGAAACGGCGTTGCACGTTCAGGCGAAGCGTGGAGGCGCTTGCGAGAGCCCGGCGCGCACCGCGCGCCGTCCGATGCAGACCCGATCGGCTGTGGAAGCCGAGAAGCTGGGGTTTCGGGGGCATTCCAGACAGCTTGCCAACCGTGGGATGATCGGCAGCAGCGCTGGCGCCGCGACCGTGCAGACCGCGCAGCAGATGTCCCGTGCTGGCTGCGAATCGGGCGCGCCGTGGTCAGCCGCGCCATGGCAAACTGCATCGGGAACACCGGCGAGGCGCGTTGCCGCCTGCGCCGCCGCCAGACCCGCAACCACGCTCTGCAGCACCAACAGGCCGACGGTCACTGCAATCAGCGGGACCCGGCATTGGCGTATCAGATCGAGCAAGCGTGTCGACACGAGAACCTCTCGCCTGACATCCTAGCATAGTGTATGGAAGCAGGCATCGGGTCCGAACAACGCGACCGCGACGGAAGCGAGGGCTGGCGCGGCGCACACGAGCCGAAGATGCATGGCCAGTCGTGAATCAGCCTTTATCGAAATAACGCCGGAGGTCCTGCTCAAGGCCTATGCCTGCGGCATCTTTCCGATGGCCGAGAGCGCGGAGGACCCCGCTCTCTACTGGATCGAGCCGGAGAAGCGCGGGATCATTCCGCTCGATCGCTTCCACGTACCGGCGCGCCTCGCCCGCACTGTGCGCTCGGACCGCTACACCATCACGATCAACCGTGACTTCGATGGCGTCCTCGACGGCTGCGCGGAGCCGCAGCTGGGGCGCCCCCGAACCTGGATCAACGCGCGCATCCGCGTGCTCTATCGCAAGCTGTACGACCGTCGCCATTGCCACAGCATCGAGGTCTATGACGGTGATGTGCTGGTCGGCGGCCTTTACGGCGTGTCGCTCGGACGCGCCTTCTTCGGCGAGAGCATGTTCCATCGCGCGCGCGATGCGTCGAAGGTGGCGCTGGTGCACCTGGTTGCGCGGCTGAGGGCGGGCGGTTTCAAGTTGCTCGATACCCAGTTCGTCACCGACCACCTCAAGCGCTTCGGCGCCGTCGAAGTGCCGCGGCGGCAATATCATAAGCTGCTCGAAGCAGCGCTCGGCGGTGATGGCGATTTTGCCGCGCTCGGCACCAGGCGTCCGGTTACGGGCGAAGAGGCGTTGGCGCAGCTTGCCGCAAACCCGTAGAGCGGGCGGCCTGAGCGATCTCAGCGGAACGGCGGGAATCCCTGAGTCTGCTGCTGCGTCGGCTGCTGACGCGGAGCCTGTTTCTGCTTGGGCTGGGTCCGCGACGGCGGCGTGGCAGCGGTGGGTGCCGGCGGCGGTGGCGCTGCTTGCGTCTGATCGGCGGCGACGACCGGGTTCTTACAATCGGTAAGCCAGACGTCGTAGATCGGGTGTTCGACCGCGTGCAGGCCTGGGCTCGCGGCGAATACCCATCCGGTGAAGATGCGACGCACCTCTCCCTGCAGTGTCACCTCATCGACCTCGATGAAGGAGTCGGTGTTGGCGGTTTCGGTCGCCGGCCGCGTGTAGCACGCACGCGGCGTGAGTTGGAGCGCGCCGAACTGCACAGTCTCGCCGATGGCCACATCGAAGCTGATGATTCGTCCGGTGATCTTGTCGAGCCCGGAGAACAGGGCGGTGGTATTGGTGATGCGCTGCGACGGCGGTTCGGCGATGACCTCGTCGCCGGGCTGCGGCGACGTGTCAGCCGGCTGCGGCCCGCGTTGGCGCGCTACCGGCGCGCGCGGCGCAGGGTCGCGTTGTGCGGGCTCGCGCGCTGCCGGATCGCCGATCACCGCATCGCCTGGCGGCGGCAGCGGCCGCGATTGGACGCCACCGTAAGGACCAGGGGAAGCGGCGGTCGGCGGATAATTGCCTGGCGGCGGAGAATTGCTCGGCGGCGGAGAATTTCCGGGAGGGGGATAATTGTCAGCGGGCGGGTAGGCCGGCGGCGTTGGCGTCTGCTGGCGCCCGCCGGGCACGTTCGAGGGTGGACGCGGCGGCTCCCCGAAGATCGAGCCGAATTGCGCGGCCGCCGGGGCGACGGCCCCGATCACGATGACAAAAGCGGCAGCAGCATGAGTTCGTCGTCGCATTCTCGATAAGCCCGGAGAATCGGTCACCGACAGTCTAAGCCCGCGACCCGCTGCGGCTGGGTTAACACGGGGAATACGGCGGCGGAAGGGCGCCGCGCCCTGACACGGTTGCCGCGGAACAGCGGCTACCGGCTCGAAGGCATTGACACACAAGCAGATTTTCGAGAACCGCGCTCAGCGACCAGGCGTCCAGGCCTTATAGTCGCCGGTCGCCTTCGGACGCCGTCCCTGTGCCAGTGTCGAGCCGGTCGGGCGATGGGCGCCAGGAGTTCCCGTGAGGTTCGGGCGATGCGGCTTCCACCAGGGGCGGGGCACGACCTGGTCCTGCGTCGGCGGCACATCCACCGTATGGTGCAGCCAGCCGTGCCAGGTAGAAGGGATAATCGAGGCTTCGGCAAGCCCGTTGTATATAACCCAGCGCCGCTCGAAGCCGAGGTTCCGATCGATCTTGCCACCGCGGGTGCGGTAGTAGCGGTTGCCGAACTCGTCCTTGCCGACGAACTCGCCATAGAGCCAAGTCCAGACCTGCGTGCCGAAGGTCTGGCCATTCCACCAGGTGAAGAAGCGCACGAGAAACGTCTTCATTTGATTACGCGCGGCCCATGAAATGGCTCAAGCCCGGTTCATGCCATCAGGCCCGCGCGATGTCCAGGCACGCGAATTAAGCAGAAACGCAGGCTGCAAACGCCGGAATTTCCTGTTTCGCCATGAAGCAGGGGCAAACGTCCGCTGGATACGGTATGGTCCTGGCACTTGCGACGAAGCCGCCAAAGGGGGCTTTCGGACATTCCGGGGAGGACCACGATGATGATATTGCGCCAATGGCGTGCCGGCCTCGCCGCCACCCTGCTCGCTGGCACGATTGCACCGGTCGCACTCGCTCAAGGCTGGCCCGACCGCACGATTACGGCCGTCGTTCCGTTCACCGCTGGCGCCGCCAACGACATCGTCGGGCGCATGGTGCTCGACCAGGTCTCGAAACAGGTCAATCAGCCGATCGTCGTCGAGAACCGGCCGGGCGCCGGCGGCGTGCTGGGCGCCGACGCGGTCGCGAAGGCTGCGCCCAACGGCTACACCCTCCTGGTGCACTCCTCGTCCTTCGGCTCCTCAATAGCGCTGCACAAGACGCTGCCTTACGACACGCTCAACGATTTTGCCCCGGTCATCCCGCTCGGCAATACACCGACTGTGCTGGTGACCGCTCCGTCGAAGGGCTTCAAAACCGTCGCCGACCTGATCGCCGCCGCCAAGGCGAAACCGGGCGCGATGAACTTCGCGTCAGCCGGCGTCGGAAGCACCTCCCATCTCGCCGCGGAGCGGTTCCGGCTGAGTGCCGGCATCGAAGCCCAGCACGTCCCGTTCCGCGGGCCCAACGAGGCCTTCACCGAGGTGATGGCCGGCCGGATCGATTTCTATTTCCTGCCGCTCGCGCCGGCGCTGCCGCTGGTCCAGCAGGGACAGCTCAATGCGCTGGCGGTGAGCAGCGAGAAGCGGGCGACCGCCCTGCCCCAGGTGCCGACGACGACAGAGCTTGGCCTCAAAGACTCGACTTTCATGTTCTGGACCGGCGTGTTTCTGCCGGTGAAGACGCCGCGGGATATTGTCCGCAAACTGCACGAGGAATCGCACAAGGCTATGCTGATACCGGCGGTCCAGGAACGCATTGCCAAAACCGGCAATGAGCCAATGCCGATGAGCGTCGAGGAGTTCGAGCGTTTCTTCAGGGACGACGTGACCGCAACCGTCAAGCTGGCGCAGCAGGTCGGCATCAAGCCAGCAGATTGAGACACTATCTGCTGCGACCAGGTCGCCTGCGAGCGGGGGTCTGGCGCTGCCTAGGGTGACGGCATGCTCGAAACCATTCGCGGCGGCTTGAGCGATTTGCGCGATCTGGTGGCGTGGATTCCCGATCCCGTCGCCGGCATTCTGATGCTGGTGTTCGCCGCCCTTATCGCGCTCGCTATCCATGGCACCGCGGTCCGGTTGGTCCGCCGCCTGCTGGGCGACCGCCACCCGTTTTTGCGCTCGTTCCTGTCTAGCACCAGAGGCCTCAGCCGGCTGGCGCTGCTGGTGTTGGCGCTGTTCATCGTGCTGCCGGCGACACCCTTCGAAGGCGATACGGAAATCATCATCGCCAAGATCCTCGTACTCGCGGCGATCGGTCTCCTCGGCTGGGCAGCGATCACCGCGGTCGACATGACCGCCGACTTCTACCTCATGCACTTCCGGCTGGGAGTCGACGACCATCTGGTGGTGCGCAAGCATGTCACCCAGGTGCGCGTGCTCACACGCGCGGTCGACACGGTGCTCATCCTTGCCACCCTGGGCGCCGCGCTCATGACCTTCGACGCGGTCCGCCACTACGGTGTGAGCCTGTTCGCGTCCGCCGGCATCGCCGGGCTGGTGGCGGGGCTTGCCGCCCGGCCGGTGCTCAGCAACCTGTTCGCCGGCATCCAGATCGCGATGACCCAGCCGATCCGGATCGACGACGGCGTCCTGGTCGAGAATGAGTACGGCCGGATCGAGGAGATCACTTCGACATATGTGGTGATCTGCCTCTGGGATCTGCGCCGTCTGATCGTGCCGCTCACGTATTTCATCGAGAAGCCGTTCCAGAACTGGACGCGGGAAGCGACCGACCTCATCGGCGCGGTGTCGCTGCATGTCGACTACACGGCGCCGGTGGAGCGCATCCGCCAGAAGGCGATCGAGATCGCAAAGGCCTCGCCGCTGTGGGACGGCATGCTCGTCAAGCTGCAGGTGACCGAGGCGAGGGAAAGCACGCTCGAATTGCGGGTGATCGTCAGCGCGCGCACCGGCGGGGACGCATTCGACTTGCGCTGCGAGCTGCGCGAGAAGCTCGTCGATTTCCTGCAGCGCGAAATCCCGAGCGCGCTGCCGCGCGTGCGCCAGGAGGTCGTGGCAGGAACGCGTCCCGCGGCCGTTGCGAGCCCGCAATCGGCGGCGCCGGTAGAGTAGCTGGATTGCGCAGCCCCCGTGCGCCTGCCTATGCTGCGGCGAGCGGCCGTGCGTACGAACCTGTGGGCACGATAACGACGACCGGGCGCGATCCGAGGGAGGTACCGATGCTTTCACACCGCCTCATGCACTGCTTTGCCACCGCGGCATTCACGGCTGCTGGCGCGGCGCTCGCGCAAGGACCGGCGCCGACGCCGGCCAATCCGTGGTTTGCGGCGGCGCCCTTCCCCGAAGCGTCCGAAGAAGTCCTGGGAGCGACCGCGAACAACAAGCTCTACGTGTTCGCCGGCCTCGCGCCCGGCTGGAAGCCGAAAGCGCTGGTGTTCGAGTTTGATCCGGCGAGCAATCAATGGTCCAAGAAGAAGCCGATGAAGCTTGCAAGCCACCACGTCGCGTTCGCGAGCCTCAACAACAAGATCTACGCCTTCGGCGGCTTCATGCTGCCCCAATCCGGACCGCCCGCCTGGGAGCCGGTCAACAATGCCTGGGAGTACGACCCGGCGAGCGATGAATGGAAGGAGCTCCCGCCGATGCCGACCAAGCGCGGCGCCGCAACCGCGGCGGCGGCCGGCGGCAAGCTCTACGTCACCGGCGGCGCCAATTCGCTCACCGGCGTCACCGAGAACGGCATCCATCCGGCGCGCCCGCACAACGTCATGGGTACGGTCGAGGAGTATGACCCGGCGACCAACACCTGGCGTGCGCGCCGCTCGCTCCTGTTGCCGCGCAACCATCACGTGACCGCAGGTGCGGGCGGGAAGATCTATGTGATCGGCGGCCGCGTCGGCTCGGCCTTCATCTCCGGCACCAGCAACAACGTCGATCTCGTTGAGATGTACGACCCCGCCGCCGACCTGTGGACCGCGCGCGCCCGCATGCCGACCGCGCGCAGCGCCATGGGCTTCGGCGTCTACAAGGACCAGTACCTCATCACCGCCGGCGGCGAAGGCCAGGACCAGCGCTTCCTCGCCGCCTTCAAGGCGGTCGAGGCCTACGATCCGACCGTCAACCGCTGGCTGGTGCTGCCCTCGATGACGCGTCAGCGCCACGGACTCGCCGCCGGCGTCCTCGGTGACCGCCTCTATGCGGTGAGCGGCGATGCCCAGTCCTCCGGTAGCGGCATTGAGCACTCCGCCGTCGATGTCAACGAGGCGCTGCAGCTCGATCTGGTGATCAAGTAGCGATCCCGGGAGGACAGGATGCTGCCACTTCGCGTGTTGCCGCTGGCGCTTGCGGCGCTGCTGTCGTTCGCCGCGCTGCCCGCCCGCGCGCAGACCTGGCCGGTAAAGCCGATCACTCTCATCGTGCCGCTCGCCGCCGGCACCGGCATGGATACGATCGCCCGCCTCTATGCCGACGAGCTTTCCCATACGCTCGGCAAGCCGGTGGTGGTCGACAACCGGGCGGGCGCCGCCATGATGCTGGCGATGACCGCGCTCGCGCGCGCCCCTGCTGACGGCTACACGCTCGGGATCGCCACCTCGGGGCCGCTCGCGACCAATCCGGTGCTCTACAAGCGGATCGACTACGATCCCGACAAGGATTTCTCGCCGATCGCGCTCTACGTGAAGTCGCCGTTCGTGCTGGTGGTCAATCCGGCGCTGGCGGTGCGCACCGTGCCCGAGCTCATCAAGCTCGCCAAGGAAAGCGCGACTCCCCTCACCTACAGCACGCCCGGCGTCGGTCTGATGCAGCACCTCTCGATCGAGTTCATGAAGCAGCGCTTCGGCTTCGAGATGACGCATGTGCCCTATCGCAACACGCCGCAGTCGGTCTCCGACATCGCCGCCGGCCACGTCGCGCTCGGCTTCGCCGAGGCGGGCGCCGCGGTGCCGCTGATCAAGGACGGCAAGCTGCGCGCGCTCGCGGTGTCGTCGGAGTCGCGCCTGCCGGTGCTGCCCGAGGTGCCGCCGTTCGCGGAAGCTTCGGGCGCCGACGACTACGAGGCGGTGTCGTGGCACGTGCTCATGGCGCCGGCGGCGACGCCGAAGGCGGTGATCGAGCGGTTGCATCCCGAGATGAAGCGGATCATGGCCGGTGCCGACATGGTCAAGCGCGTGTCCGATCTGGGCTTGATCCCGTTCGATACGCCCTCGGTCGAGGGCGTTCGCGCCTACATCAAGTCGGAGCAGGAGAAGTGGGGCGCGCTCGTTCGCAAGCTCGGGCTCGAAGGAACGCAGTAGGAAATCAGCGAGCGAAACGTACTCGCTCGAAATTCGATTGTCGGTCCTCTCCAACGTTCGTCCCCGCGCAAGCGGGGACCCAGGGGACAAACTCGCAGACGCAGAGACTGGGCCCCCGCTTGCGCGGGGGCGAACGGAGACAACACAGCGCACGAACTCCACATATTCAAATGTCAAAGAGCCAAGCTTCAGCGGCCCCGGGTTTGGTCGGGCTTGGGGTTGGCCCGTCTCTTTTTCCATTCCCCCAAACGAGGGGGTGTGGCGCGCCAGAGCAGACGC
>Ga0066903_100003417_pt1 | contig 12970 bp, 10 predicted proteins | sample PanSoiMetaGPlot1_FD_67491 | JGI IMG/M metagenome (GOLD analysis project Ga0066903, IMG submission 67491) | Tropical forest soil microbial communities from Panama analyzed to predict greenhouse gas emissions - Panama Soil - Plot 1 (version 2) | ecosystem: Environmental > Terrestrial > Soil >... | reverse complement strand
CCAAGGCAAAGATAGCAGTGCCGTAATTGATGAAGAGCTTGCGGCTGTGGCGCACTCCCCACCAGCACAGGCCGCAAGCGCCCAGCGCGACCCATAGATACAGCCCAAGCTTCTCTTCCGGATTGTCTCCCGAGCTTACAGCGCCGAAAATTGCCACCCAGGCTGCCGCGGCGAACATCCACAATGAATCTTTCTTTCTGACAACCGCAGCAAGGGCCAGTACCGGGAGATAGGCGATGGCATAGCCGAACGCCGCCAGCGACCTGGGGAGGGCAGGGTTTATCCGCCACCAACGTGGCGCACCTGTGAACATGACGTCGCCGAGGAAGGGGATCAGGGCAAGACATCCGATCCAGAGCAAACCCAGACGTAGCGGCCGATTCGACTCTTTTTGTGGGACCGAGAAATAGAGAATAGAAAGCAGAAGGAAACCCTGCGCGGCGATGTGCCAGGCCCCGCCATATCGTTCCGTAGCTACATACCACTCGCTGCCCACCCACCAGGGGATGAGCACCGCGGCCAGCAGGGCCTGCGGCCATTGCCGCAGAACCAGCCAGGCCAGCACGGCACCCGCCGCCCACATCAGGACGCCTCCCGGCCAGTGCTCTTCAAGGTTGAAGATTTGCCCGGCAAGAAAGATGCCCGCGCCCAGTGTAGCGGTGCCGGCCAGGTGTAGAGCCGTGCCGATAGCGGGCACCTTGGTTCCCAGCAGGGCGGCCACCACGTGAAACACCGCCACCATGGAGAGCACCAGCAGGAAGCGCCCAGTCGGAGAGATCTCATCCCAATGCGCGGCCACGAAGAGCAGCACGCCGGCGCAAAGCATCAGGACGCCAAAACTCACGGCGAGCATGGCCGGCCAGCGCAGACGGCCGCGTCCCGAATCCTGTTCGAACTGGCGTATGCGATCGGCGGTGGCTGGATCAAGCAGATTAGCGTCCACCCACCGCTGAAGATCTTTCTCCCAGCTCATCGTGCTCCTTGCCGTGGTCCTTTGGCTGCAGTCTTGCCCGCGAAGCGGAAATACCTGCGCAATCTTGTCTACGATGGCCCCAGCGTCCCGCTTCCAACTGGCGGGGCCTTGTCGAAGGCATGCAATTCGTTGCAGCTGGAAAACCCCTGGTATAGGCGAAAAAAGACAAAGCCGTGGAACAGCAGCATGAGCCACGCCTGCCCTAGCAGCACCAGCGCGCCATCGATAGCGTAGACGATCATTCCGGTAATGAACGCCCACTTCTGTCCCTTGCGTGCATACCAGCCCAGGCAGGCAAAAAGGCCGGCTGCCCAGAGATTGATGAAGAGCGCAATCAGCGTTGAGGTTGTGGTGCCGAACTGCACAGCAATCAGCGAAGCAAAAAGAGTGATACCAAGACCGCCCAGAAACTGCCAGTTAGAGCCGGTCACTGCCAATACGGTATTCACCAGAGATAAGCCGGCAATCCAAAACAGCCAGCTTGCGCCTTTGCCCAGCACCGCCATGGTCTCAGCCTGTGCAGAGGCGCTTGCCGTAGGAAGAGGGCCCGGTTGCGAAGAGGGAGACAATCCCAAACCGCCCATAGAGTCAAGCTCCAGATAAGAAGTTGCTATCGAAAGACGCCTAAGTATGCCCTGGAGAAGCCGACTTGGCTAGAGTATTTTTGGTTTGGAGTAGATTGATTCGCTGGTTCTTAGACGTACCTCGGGCTTTTGGATTCACAGACAGTGAGAATAGAATCTCAGTTAACCATGTCCGATCCGATCACCACTAAAACAACGGCTGCTGAAAAGAACGGCGCTCTCTCCGGTCCGCAGGTTAATGTCTTTGCTGTGCACGGCGTGGACCCTGAGGTCCAGGCTTACGCCATGGCCAAATATTCGCGATCGGCACTCTCGATGAGGGAGTCGCTCAAGGAGATCAGCGAACAGAAGGCTGAGCAGTTCCTCAATACTTTCTACTTCCAGTACGGCCATCGATCCATCGCCGACCTGGCGCACATTGCCCTGGCGGTAGAGAAGCTATCGATCCTGGCTGCCATTGTCCTTGTGGACGAACAGCGTTGGGACGGGCAGGAGCGTTCCACGCGCTATCAGAATTTCAAGAAGAGCGGTTATTACGTACCTGATTTCGGCGCCGCTTCCGCCTTCCGCGAGCAATACTGCGCAACAGCGGATTTTCTCTTTGCCGAGTACGAAGCCTTTACGCAAAGGATGCTGGAGCACTACAAGGCACAAGTTTCCCGGCCGGGCGAGATGGCGGAAGAAGCTTACACGCGCGCACTACGCGCCCGGGCCTTCGACATTTCCCGCTACCTGTTGCCACTGGCTACCAACACCTCGCTGGGCCAGATCGTGAACGCGCGCACATTGGAGACACAGATCGCACGGCTGCTTTCCAGTCCTTATCAGGAGGTCCGGCACCTGGGCGGTTTGCTCAAGGACGCGGCTGTCAACCCGGCCTACAACGTGCAGTTGGAGGCCTTGCGGGCGCTGGTGGAAGAGATCAAGGCCACCGACCCTGAGCTGGGACGTCGGGCCGAACAACAGCTGCTGCGTCCAACACGGGTTGCTCCAACGCTGGTGAAGTATGCCAACCCCAGTGATTACGAGATCGAGACACGGCGCGAGCTGAGGCAGGCTACTACGGAGCTGATGCGTGGCGTACCTGTAGATCCTGCTCCCCTTGTGGATTTGATAGAGCCCGGCGCGTTTGAGGTCGAGGTGGCGACAACTCTGCTGTATTCAGGATGTCACCATCCTTATCGCCAGGTGCGGGAGCAAGTGCAGGGTCTCAGCCCAGCCCGGCGCGACGAGATCATCGATCTCGGGCTTCGCCACCGTGGGCGTCATGACGAGTTACTACGGCCCTTTCACGCCGGACAGCAGTTTTGCTTCGATATTCTGATGGATGTTGGTGGCTTTCGCGATATGCATCGTCACCGCCGCTGCACCCAGATCGAGCAGGGCTTCACCCGCGACCATGGGTACGACACACCACCGGATGTAAAGGACGCAGGCCTGGAGACACGTTACCACGCGGCCATGCAAAAGGTGACCGACGCATATGAGCCGCTTTCCGCTTCAGCTGACCCTCATACCGGGCTGTATCTGCTGCCTATGGCTTTCCGCAAGCGCACGCTTTTCAAGATGGACTTCGCCGAGGCTCTGTACATCTCTGAGTTGCGTAGCGCGCCGGCAGGACACTTCTCTTACCGGAATGTGGCGTACGCCATGTACCAGGAGGTGGCACGGAAGCATCCGTCAATGGCGCGGTATTTCCGGGTGAGCGACGTGCGCGAGCCGGTGGATTTGCTGAAAAGATAGTAAGTGGCAAATGGCAACTCGGAGCTAGCCCGGCTATGACGGACGTCTCGATGATGAGTCTTTCGAAGATTTATACAGCAGGCGCAGCACTGGCTTTCGCTGAGCCAATTTATCAGCTGGTATTTACTCGATGCTGCTCTCAGCGAATATGAAGTCCCACGTACACTTCATACTGGTCTTTTCTTCCATACGGTCAAAGCGGTACAATCATTAACTAAGTTCCAGGTTGGTCTCCTTCCCCCTCCGGCCGCACGCACGGCGGTTCTTCTGGCCGGGAGCCGCGTGGTTCTTTCGTTCGCCCACGGAGACATGGATTCGTTGCACGAATCAACGAACAAAATCGCCATTCTTTACGACGCCAGTCAGGCCGTGCTCTCCAGCGTGGATCTGGACGAAGTTTTGAGCCAGATTCTCACCATTATTCGCGACTACTTTCAAATTCAGAGCGGAACCGTGTGGGCGATCGACTCTACCAGGCAGGAGCTCTATGTTCGCGCTCACTTGGGAGAAGGTGGCGTGCAATCCGGCGCACGGCTCGGGCTCGACCAGGGCCTAACTGGAGCCGCGGCACGGCTGAAGCGCCCGTTGTGCACGCCGGATGCCGGCCGTGAACAGGATGGGCGCAGCCCGGAAAAACCCGATCGCGGCGAGAAGACAGAATCTCCCCGGTCAGAAGTGGCTATTCCACTGATTGTTCGCGATGAGCTGGTGGGCGTGCTTAACGTGGAAAGCGACAAGCCCCATCACTTCGACAGTGAAATGATTGATCTGCTGTCGCTACTGGCTACGCAGATCGCCATGGCGCTGGAAAATGCCCGCGTGCATGCACGCGAGAGCAGGCGCGGCGAGCAGCTGGAAGCCATCAACGCTGTAGCCCGGCAGACCACGGCCATGCTGGATCTGGATGAGCTGCTGGCCATGGTCTGCAATCTGTTGCTGGAGTGGTTCCACGTGGACCACGCGGCGGTTCTGCTTTTGGAAGGCGATGCGCTTCGGCTGCGAGCTCACGAAGGTCAACTGACGCCCAGCTTTACTCCCGGGGCCACATTGCCGCCCGGCGCGGGCTTGAGCACGCAAGCCCTGGCCTCGGGGCGCAGCGTTCTTGAGAACGACGTGACCAGGATCGGCGGATACTTCGCGGGGTTTGTGGAGACGCAGTCCGAGATATGCGCGCCGCTGGTGTTTTTTGGGGAAAAGCTGGGAGTGTTGTGTCTGGACAGCGCGCGGAAAAACGCTTTTGATCCTGCCGATCAGCAGCCGCTGGAATCCGTGGCGGACATTTGCGCCGCAGCCATCCAGAACGCGCACAATTTCAACCGCATGAAGCAACTGGCCTACGTGGATGGACTCACCGGAATCCACAACCGCCGATTCTTCGAAATGCGGCTGATGGAGGAATTGGAGCGCGCCGGACGTTTTCAGGGCCGCATTGCCATCATCATGGCGGATATCGACAACTTCAAGAGGCTCAATGACGAATTCGGACACCTGTTGGGCGATGAGGTACTTCGTGTCGTCTCCTCGATTTTCAAACAGCAGCTCCGTAAAATGGACATGGTGTGCCGTTACGGCGGCGACGAGTTCACCATCGTGGCGCCTGAAACTTCCGGCGAAAACGCGCTTCGTGTAGCAGAGAAGTTGCGCCGCCAGATTGAACTTCATCATTTTCCCGGCGTGCCCCGGCCCGTGACCATAAGCTGTGGCGTAGCCGACTATCCGATTCATGGCACTACGCGCGACGAGGTCATGGCGGCCGCGGACCAAGCGCTCTACTCGGCCAAGCAGGCCGGACGCAATCGCGTGGCCTATGCCGCGCTCAAGAAAGAGTTTTCCGCAATCAGGTAGTTGGAACCTAGGTAATCGAACCCAAAGACTCATGAGCTCTTCGTCGATCACCCCTCTTTCCAGAAAAATTGTTGCCCGGGCTGCGAGCGTCAACATCGATCACGCCTGCAACGCCTTCCTGCATGATTGCTTCAAGCCGTTCGGGATTCACATTGTGCCGGTACCTGGAGATCCGGTGGCCGCTCTGCAGCGGCAGAAGTTCGAAGCCTGCCTGCTGCGTCTTTACGATCCTTCGGCGGAAAAAATCCTGGACGCTGCGCGGAACTCCAGCTCTAATCGTCCCATGGTGATCTATGGCATTGCCCGCAACACCAAGGAGGCGCTGCGCTACTCCAGTTACGGAATCAACGCGATCTTTGACGAGCCGCTGGACCGGGCCAGTGTGCTGAAGCTGGTACGTTCCACGCATCTGCTGGTGATTCACGAACTGCGCCGCTATGCACGGCTGCCGATGGTGACCCAGGCGGTGGCGGAGACCTCCTCGGGCAGCGTCACCGTTACCACCGTGGACATAAGTTCAGGAGGTGTGTCTGTCCGCTCACCCAGGGCTCTTGCCCTCCAGGACGCCGTGCGCATCACCTTGTCCTTGCCCGGGACGCCGCGCCTCACCCTCCGTGCCCGGGTGTGCTGGGAGCGCAAGGGCGGCGACAAGGTGTACGGATTACGTTTCGATCCCAACGATGGTGAGCGAGCTAAGATCAGGGGCTGGATCGATCGGCAGCTGGAAATCGTGTAATCTAATACACTCCCGTCATTTTTCTGAGAGCAGGCTTTGTCTCCATGTATACGATCGAATTGAGCAAGGTCCGTAAGACCTACGACCACTTTGTCGCAGTAGACGATCTTTCCTTCAACATCGAGCAGGGCTCGATGTGCGGGCTCCTGGGTCCTAACGGCGCCGGCAAGACCAGCACCATCCGTATGATGATCGGCATTACCGCCCCTGATTCCGGCGATATCCAGATCTTCGGCAAGCCTTTCACAAGGACCAGCCTGAAGCGGGTTGGCTATTTACCGGAAGAGCGTGGACTTTATAAAAAGATGAAAGTGCTCGACCAACTCGTTTTCCTGGGGCAGCTGCATGGGCTGGAGGCGAGCCAGGCACGGCAAAGGGCGCTGGCTTGGAGTGAAAAGCTGGAAATCTCCGGATGGCTGCAGAATAAAGTCGAAGAGCTTTCCAAGGGAATGCAGCAGAAGATCCAGTTCATTGCCACGCTGGTGCACGACCCCGACTTCATCGTGATGGATGAGCCCTTCGGCGGCCTGGATCCGGTGAATGCCAGTCTGCTCAAGGACGTTTTGCTGGAACTGAAAGCCCAGGGCAAGACCATTTTGTTTTCCACCCATCGCATGGACCAGGCGGAGAAACTGTGCGATTCCATTTGCCTCATCAATCGCGGCAAGTCCGTTTTGCACGGTGATCTGAAGCAGATCAAGGCGCAATACGGCAAGAACAACGTACAGATCGAGTACGAAGGCGACGGAGATTTTCTGCAGCAATCCCAGCTGGTGGGTTCCTATAACAATTACGGCAACTATGTAGAGGTTCGGCTGGCCCCGGGGGCAGATGCCCAGCAACTCCTGCACGCTGTGGCGGAACGTTCACGGGTCAGCAAGTTCGAGTTGATGGAACCTTCGTTGGAAGAGATCTTTAAAGACAAGGTGGGAAAAACCGATGCATAACATGCTGCTCATCGCCCGGCGTGAGTACCTGGAGCGTGTGCGCTCCAAGGCATTCCTGTTCATGACCATTTTCATCCCGGCGTTGATGCTCGGCGTGACCGTAGTGCCTTCCTTGATCGCGATGCGCGCCTCCGGAACCAAAAATATCCTGATTGCCGCAAGCGACCGCGAAACTGCAGACCTGATCCGCAAGCAGCTGGAACATTCGGACGAGGTGCTGGATGACGACACAGGCAACCGCAATAAGAGCCTGGCTTCGCGGTATCAAGTGGACGCTACCACCGACGTCACGGACGCCCAACGTGCCGCGATGACCGAGAAGGTCAAAACCAAGCAACTGGATGGCGTGATCTGGGCACCCGACGAGGCGCTGGCGGCCAACAAGGCAACCTACATCACGCGGGACGTGACCAGTTTCATCGATCGCGCCGTTATCAGCCGGAGCGTCAGTCGTGCGGCCAACAGGCGCCTCCTGCACAAGAAGGGCCTGGGTGACATCGAAATCGAAGCTGCTCTCAAGCCGGTGGACATGGAGACGGTGAACCCGGCAGGTACAGGGCCATCCAACCCAATGACCACGTTTCTGTCCGTGTTCGCTATGGTCATGATCATGTATGTAAGCGTGTTGCTGTATGGCATCAACGTGATGCGTGCTGTGTTGGACGAAAAGACCTCGCGCATCATGGAGGTAATGCTGTCTACGGCCACGCCCAACCAGATGATGGTAGGCAAAATACTGGGAGTAGGCGCCGTGGGCCTGACGCAGATTGCCATCTGGGCCCTAGCCGCGGCCTTGCCTTCGTTGGGTCTTCTGGCATCGCCGGGAGTGCTCAAAGGAGTCGTTTCCGTCAAGTTGCTGTCGTATTTCCCTGTGTTTTTCCTCCTGGGTTACGCGCTTTATAGCACGATGTACGCCGCTATCGGTGCCCTGGTCAACTCCGAACAGGAGACACAGCAACTCCAGTTCCTGGTAGCCATGCCCTTGATCCTTTCGGTGATCGTTCTCGTCCAGGTTCTGCAGCACCCGGAAACGCCTCTGGGCTTTTGGGCATCGTTCTTTCCTTTCACATCGCCCCTGATCATGTTTGCCCGTATCGCGCTGGCGACCGATCCCGTTCCTCCCTGGCAGATTGCAATCTCGGTCGGGCTTCTTGTGGTAACGATTTATGGCCTGATCCTGCTGTGCGGTCGCATTTACCGCGTCGGCATCCTGATGTACGGCAAGAAGCCAACCCTGCCGGAGATCATCAAGTGGATCAAGTACGCGTGATGCCGGCATTACGAGAATAGTGGTAAATGGGTAATTTGGTAAGTGGGTAATTGACTGCGGGTCAGCAGGTACGGGATGTCCGGCCTGGAAGACACCCCAAGCGAAGTCCTTGTTTGGTTGGCTTAGAATCGATCTGGTGGGGTCATCATCACAGATTGAAGCTGGAGCGGAAGGAGCGACCTCCCGCTCTTTTTCTTTGCGCCAGCGAATCTCGCTGTGGCTGATTACTTGGGCCGGTTTTCTCTTCATCCGGCTCATCTGTCCCACGCTGCGCTTTAAAGTCATTTGCGAACCGGACTGCCTCAGCGATGGCTGGGGCGCGCCCGGAGGCATCTGGTGCTTCTGGCATCGCTGCGTTATACCCGCTGGATACCGCTTCAAGGGGAGGCAGGTGGCGGTCATGATCAGCCGCAGCTTTGACGGCGAATACATCGCTCGCATCCTGCGGAAGCTGGGCTATCGTCCAGTGCGTGGGTCGAGTTCGCGGGGAGCTGTCGGCGCCCTCATGGGAATGAGGCGTGAATTGGAAGAAGGGCACCCTGCGGTCTTTACCATCGACGGGCCCCGCGGACCGCGCTATGTGGCGAAGCAAGGGCCGGTGCTGCTGGCCAAGAAAACCGGCCAGCCCATCAGTTGTTTCTACATCGCCGTGAAGCGCGCCTGGATCCTCAATTCCTGGGACCGGATGATCATTCCCGTGCCCTTCTCCCGTGCCTGTGCTTACTTCAGCAGCCCCATCCCGGTTCCCGCCGATGCCGGTGAAGAGCTGGTCTCCGCGCTGCATCAGCAGATGCAGGAGACCTTGGAACGGTGCCGGTTGAGAGCTGAAGCGGAGCTGAATAAGATCGGGCCATCGGATCATCGGGCCATCGGGTCATCCGGCGATGCCACTGGCAGTTGAGAAAGGTCGATTTTCCTAGCCCGAAGCCGCCGGCATACGAAGCGTCTTGAGGTTTTCAGATGGCCCGATGATCCGATGACCCGATCTCCTCACCGTCTCTATAATCCTGGCATGAGTCCTTCCGGCCGCATTTTGGCGATCGACTACGGTTCGCGCCGCATGGGCCTGGCGGTCTCGGATCCTCTTGGCATCACGGCGCAGGGGTTGGAAACTCTGGAGCGCAGAAACAAGCGCAGCGATTTTGCCCGGCTGGAGCGGGCCATCCGTCTGCATGAAGTCAAGGAGATCGTGGTGGGCTATCCGTTGCGCATGAGCGGGGAAGAGGGCCCGCAATCGCAAAAAGTAGCGGGCTTTGCCGAGGAGCTGCGTAAGAGATTTCAGTTGCCCGTGCATCTCTGGGATGAGCGGCTTACCTCGGCGGAAGCCAACCGGGTGTTGCGCGAGGCCGAACTAAGCATTCAGAAACGCGCGCAAGCCGTGGACCGCATGTCTGCTGTGCTGATCCTGCAGTCGTTTCTCCAGGCGCGGCCACATTAACTAAATATTGACGTGGCCGGCCCATTCGCGTGGGCTAAAGTTAGAGATTGCGCCTACACACGCCAACTCTTCTGTGCATAAGCTTTTCCCTGCTTTGCTTGGGACGCGCGCCCGGGCACGCGCAGCAGCCTGCTGCACAGCAGCCGGGTGAGCAACAAACTGCGCAACCGCCTACGATGTTTCGCCACTCGGAAACCGCGCCCTGGTGGATTTCCGGACAGATCAACATAGTCTTTCAGGCCCATCCCTCGTTTCATGCGTTATACTCCGGCCCCAACAGCCTGCATTCCGATGGGCAAACCGCCCTCTCGCACGTGGTGACTCTTTATACCGCTTACCAGTTCAACTCCAGCACCGAGGTACTGTTTGACGTTGAGAGCGCCAGCGGTCACGGCCTCAGCGATGCCTTGGGACTGGCAGGCGTTACCAACCTGGACGCGGTCAGGAACCCTTCGCTGGGCATTGCGCCTTATCTGGCCCGCGCGGCGATACACAAAGTCTTCGCGCTTAGCTATGAGGAACAAGATTCGGAACGCAATCCCACAACATCCATCCTGACCAAGCTGCCGGTCCGCAGGCTGGAGCTCCGAGCCGGCAAGATGAGCCTGGCCGACGTGTTTGACGTCAATGCCGTGGGCAGTGACAGCCACCTGCAATTTCTGAACTGGACCGCCGACAACAGCGGCAGCTACGACTACGCTGCGGACACCCGCGGCTACACGATTGCAGCCATCGTGGAGTATCAGGACCGCAACTGGGGACTACGTTTTGGCGAAGCCCTCATGCCCAAGGTGGCCAACGGTCCTCATCTCGACTACGACATCGCCCGCGCGCGTTCGGAGAACGTTGAGCTGGAGGTACGGCCACAGATCGTCAAGGATCGTGCAACCGTGCTGCGCTTTCTCAGCTACGTGAACCACGCCAACATGGGGCGCTATGAAGGGGCCATCCAGGCCTTCCTGAGCGGAGTCGATCCCCAGCCCGACATCACGGCGCACCGCCAGCAGGGACGAATCAAGTACGGCTTCGGCTTCAACTTCGAGCATGAAATCACCAAGACGCTACGCACCTTCGGGCGCGTCGGCTGGAATGAAGGCCAGAATGAAAGCTTTGCCTATACCGAGGTCAATCAGTCCGTGGAGGTGGGTGGTGACTGGCGATTTGAGCGCTGGCGCCGGCCTTGGGACAAGATCGGACTGACGTTCATGAGCAACGCGATCTCCGAGGCGCATCAGCAATACCTCGCGCTGGGCGGACTCGGCTTCCTGCTAGGCGACGGGCGGCTCACCTACGGGCGGGAAAACATTGTCGAAGGCTACTACACCGCCCATCTGTGGCGCGGTTTCTATCTCTCTCCGAATGCGCACTTCATCGTCCATCCTGGATACAACCGGGACCGCGGACCGGTGCTGGTGGGCAGCCTTCGCTTGCATCTTGAACTGTGAGGAGGCAAGAAAGCTGCTGACACTATCAGCATTGCTCTCGCGGTTGATTCTTCGCTTCAGCAGGGCCATGTCCGTTGGTTTCCCAGCATTGGCAAAAATAGGGTGTTGTCTGAGTTGCTCGGCGACCTCAGAAAGCTAGAATAGAAGTAAGAAACGCGGTGACACCATTCTCATGCGTCGATTCCTGCTCAAGATTTTCCTTATAGCGGTGGTCGTAGCGGCTGGGTTGCTGGCTTACGCTTTGTTGGTCCCAGTTGGGCCCACGCAGGAGAAGCTTGTGCAACTCAAGTCCGGATCTTCCGCGCGGCATATCGCTGCCGATCTGGAAAATGCCGGCATCATCCGCAGCCGGTACGCGTTCCTTCTGTGGCATTACGTCAACGGGCGAAAGCCGCTGAAAGCGGGCGAGTATTCGTTTGATCATCCGGCTAAAGCGCGCGAAGTGTACGACCGCGTGGTCCGCGGCGATATTTTTGTCCACACGCTGGTGATCCCGGAAGGCTACAACATGTTCGATATTGCCGCTGCGGTGGAAGAAGCCGGGCTGGGTCGGCGTGAAGACTTCCTGCAGGTGGCGCGCACGGGTGTTGCTCTGATCAGCGATATCGATCCCCAGGCCCCGAGCCTGGAAGGTTATCTGTTTCCGGATACCTATCGCTTCACGCGGACCCAATCGGCTCACGATATGGCCGCCGCCATGGTTCATCGTTTTCGCCAGGCCGCACGCGAAGCTGGATTGACTCACGACTTCCACAACAAGGTGACCATGGCGAGCATCGTTGAGAAGGAAACCGGCGCGCCCGAAGAGAGGCCCAAGGTAGCCAGCGTGTTCTACAACCGGCTGGGGAAGAACATGGTCCTGGCCACCGATCCCAGCGTGATTTATGCAGCACTGCTGAATAACCGTTATCGCGGGGCGATTTACCAGTCAGACCTGCACTTTGATTCGCCGTACAACACCTACCGAGTGCCCGGTTTGCCGCCCGGACCGATCTGCAATCCGGGTAAGGCCTCACTGGAAGCTGCCATGCGCCCAGCCAGCACACCCTATCTCTATTTTGTGAGCGATAACCAGGGGCACCACAATTTCGCCCGCACAGAGGCCGAACATGCCAAAAATGTCGCGGCCTACCGCCGTGGCGCGTTGCCGTAGGTAATTGGTGATTGGTGATTCGCGGTTTTGAAAGTTTGCATCGCGAGACAAACTGATCCCACTTTTACTCCCAAGAAAAAGACGCACAACATTTTTTCCCGGTGCGCCTTTCCGGATTATCCCTCCCCAACGAAGCCAAAGCCCAACTGCCGCCTTTCGCCGATGTTTCGTGGTCTACAACACCCTTAACGCACCTGGATTGAACGGCAGCCTCCCCTTGCTAAACTCACCTTCCTAAAAGAGCTTTGGTCCGGTCAGCACGTGGGCAAGCCAAAAACAAAGGCCTTTGCCGCTCTCTGCCGTTGAATGCCGTTGTTTATCTCGGTCCAGTGGCCTGGAAACCCCTTAGATTGGTTATACTAAGAGTCACCAAGATCAAATTGGAACTTATTACTGAATGCAAAGCCGCTTCCGGATAAAGACCCTCCTATTGACGCTTGCCTTTTTGCCCCTGACAGGCTGCCTGCTGCGGACCCCGCATCCGGCACAGATTCGCATGAGCACCGCCGACCTTAAGGTGGCCACACTAGATCAGCTGGTGCAGGCGATCAATGAAAACGCAGAGCGCCTGCAGACCGTCAAAGCGACTGTGGATATTGACGTTGCCACGAAGGACAAGAAAAAGGACGTGGAGCGGGAGGCGCCTCAATCTCACGGCTATATTCGCGTGCGCAAGCCGGAGATGCTGCGACTCATCGCACTGGTCCCGGTGGTACGCACCACCTACCTGGATATGATCACCGACGGCCCGAATTTCCGCGCCTCCTATCCTTCTAAAAACTGGTTCCTGGTGGGGTCGTACCCGGTCGTGAAGCCTTCGCCCGAGCTGATTTGGA
>Ga0066903_100003416_pt1 | contig 12971 bp, 5 predicted proteins | sample PanSoiMetaGPlot1_FD_67491 | JGI IMG/M metagenome (GOLD analysis project Ga0066903, IMG submission 67491) | Tropical forest soil microbial communities from Panama analyzed to predict greenhouse gas emissions - Panama Soil - Plot 1 (version 2) | ecosystem: Environmental > Terrestrial > Soil >... | reverse complement strand
CGCTGCGGCTCTCCTCGAGCAGCGCACGCGCCTTGTCGGGCGCCCCGGCGTCCAGGTAGGCAAGCGCAAGCCGTCTGATCGCACCGACACTGGCCGGGGCCTGCTCGATCACCTTCAATTGTTCGCGAATGGCACCCTCGACATCGCCCTCGCAGCGCAGGATTTCGGCGAGGATCATGCGTGGCGCCCCGAAGAGCGGCTCGAGGTCGAGCGCACGGAGGAGGAGCGCCTTAGCCTTTTCGTTCTGGCCCTCCTGTGAGAACAGAATCGCCCGCTGGAGCAGTGCATCGCGGGCGGCCGGTCCGTTCATCGCCATCACGCGCTCGAGGTCGGCAATCGGAATCATCTCCTTCCGGCCCTGTGCCAGGTACACGGCCGCAAAGGCGGAAGGCAGGCTCGGAAGGTCCGGGCAGTCGTCTGCTGCCTGGCGCAGTTCTTCCTCCGCGGCGTACAGCATGCTGCCGTCGTTCGTGAACCCGTTCAAGATCTGAATGACGGCGTTGAACGCGTGAAATCTCCGCGCCTCGGCGAAGTGCGGATCCAGTTCGAGCGCCCGCTCGAGCTGTTTCTGTCCGCGCGCGAGATCGTTCTGGACGCGCATGAACTGCATGGCCAGCGTGAAGGCGTGGTTCGCTTCCGAGTTCGGCGATGCTGGACCGCCGGTGACGGTTCGCGGACCGTCGCTGGAGCCGGCTGTAGCGGCCGGAGCGCGCACGGCCTCGAGGGCCGCGCGGAGCGCCGTCGCGCGCTGGAATCGCTCTTCCGGACGTTTCGAGAGAGAGCGAAGGACCACAGCCCGCAGCGGCGCCGGCACGCTCTCGAGGAGCGGCGGAGTGGTTTCGTGCAGAACCGCCGACGCGACTGCGACGGCCGATGTGCCTTCGAACGGACGGCGGCCGCTCAGCATCTGGTAGAGGACGACGCCCAGAGCCCAGAGGTCGCTCCGCTCGTCGGCGGGACGTCCCTGCAACACTTCCGGCGACATGTAGTGCGGCGTCCCCATGATCAGACCAGTCTGCGTGAGGTTCTGAAACGTCGTGCGATCCGAGTCCGATACGCCCACGCGTTTCGCCAGCCCGAAGTCCAGCACCTTCACATGCCGTCGGCCCACAATCATGATGTTGCCCGGCTTGATGTCTCGATGAATCACACCCTTGGCGTGCGCAGCCTCCAGTGCTTCGGCGATCTGGATGCCGATCTCGATGGCGGTGGTCGCGTCAGTTGCTCCTGCCTGCAGGAAGTCGTACAGCGTTTGACCTTCGACGAGCTCCATGACCAGAAACGGCAGGCCGTTCGTCTCGCCGACGTCATAGATCGCACAGATATGGGGATGATTGAGCGCCGACGCGGCCAGTGCCTCGCGCTGAAAGCGATCCGAGAGAGCGGCCCCGTTTATGCCGTCCTGCAAAATCTTGATCGCGACATCACGATGCAAACGGGTATCGCGGGCCCGATAGACGTCTCCCATCCCGCCCGAGCCGAGCGAGTTCACGATTTCATACGGCCCAAGATGCGTCCCCGCAGTCAATGACATCGCGGGTGATTCTAACGGGAAATGCGCTATCGCCGCTGGGTCTGCGTTTCGATTGGGGAGGCTGACGGCATGGTGTCGCCTCGCAGCCTGCGCACAAGGAGACGGATGATACCGTCGGCGACTGCCGGACTCGCTTCTCGCGCATCCCGCAGTGCCTGGCCGCTGACGCGCAATGCGCGCGCTGCGACGCTCGAGACGATCACTGTTGACGCCCGTGGAGCCGGATCGAGTACGGACAGTTCGCCGATGCAGGTGCCGACCCCCTCGACACCGACGAGGCGGTCGTCATTGCCCGCTCGTTTGAAAAACGAAACCTCGCCAGCCAGCAGCACAAACGCTTCGTCGCCAATGTCGCCCTGATGGCAGAGCGTGTCGCCCTGCGCGAACCACACTTCGTGGCTGGATTCGGCCAACCGCACCAGATCCTCGGGTTCGAGCGTCTCGAATAGCTTGACGGAACAGAGCGCGATCATTTTCTCGAGTGTCGATGGTTCCAGCGCCGTGCGATCATCTGTGGCCTGTCGCTCCTGTTCGAGAATCTCACGGACCAGCGGATGATCGTCATGCGCGAGCAGCTCGCGATCGGCCGACGCCGCGCCGGCGTGGGATTGGAGCACGTACATGGCCGTAGCCCGAATGAATGGGTCGGCGCTGTGCAGCTGCAATCGCAACGCCGCGTGCGGATCCATCTCCTTCTGGCCTGATGCGCGTTCGACGGCGGCGTTCATTCGTGTTGCGGTCCCGGGCGAGAGTCGGGTCCCGACATCCCGAATGGCCGCTAGACGACGTGAGGGGTCAGATGACAGGAGAGATTCCCGCCAGCCTGCCGCGGCGGGCTCACCGCTCGAGAGGGCGTGCAGGAACATGTCGACGGTTCGCGTCCATCGACGTTTCAAGAGCCTGGACAGAAACGCCGTGACCGGCGACTGCGTCGGTTCGATCGCGTGGACTGTCCCAGCCAGCTCTTCGATCGCACGTGGCATGTCGAGGATGTACGCGGCCACGCCTTCACGACGCTGTACAAGACTGTCGAGTACCTGCCGGTGCTCGTCCGCCGTGACGGCATATTCGTTTCGCAGACGCTGAATAATCGCATCGTCGACGCTGCGGCCTGTTGATGCACCAGCGTCGAGCAATGCCGCCAGTGCGCGTGCATAGCCATCGAGCTGCAGCTGTTTCTCCGGCGATGGCTTCGCGCGGCCCTGTGCGGCGAGCGCCCGATCTTCCTCGACCAACTCGGACAACACACGCTCGTGATCCGCTTCCGTGATGCGCAGGTCGTTGCGGACGGATTCGAACTCGCGCACTTCAGTCTGCGACACCGCGCCGCTGTTGACGCTCTCGCGAACGGCATCCTTGTAGAGGTGAAGCACATTGACACGGGTATCGTCTCCGCGTGTCTTCGATCGGATGTTGTGGATCAGGAAAGCCTCGTGCAGGTCACGGGGTGGCGGACTATCGGCCCATGGCCACCTGGCGATAATCGTTCGCGCGAGCGTTTCCTCGGAGAAGTCGCGCTGGCGTCGGCGGATGCGCCGCGCCAGGAACAACGTCGCCGTCGTCATGACGAGCAGTTGAAAGAAATGGGGGGCACCGGAGACGAGCCGAAGCGTCGGTGCGCCTGCGTACGAGTAGAAGGCGATGAATGCCGTAAACGCCGCGAGGCTGAACGTCACGTGCCGGACAGTCGTCGCATCGGCGCCGGCTTCGCGCCGTTTCAAAACCGACCCTACGCGGCCCTCAATGAAAGAAAAAACCGCGAAGCTCAAAATCGCTCCGAGTGCCAGCGTGATCGCGGCCGCGACGGCACGTGGCATCGCCGGCCAGAAGTACACGCCAGCCGTGGCTCGATTCACACCGGGAAGAAAGGCGGTGCGAACCAGCCCCACTTCATGCGTCCAGCGCCCCCCGAAGTAGTAGTCCCAACTGCCGGCCTGCACGAAATAGTAGAAATAGAAGGCCAGCACGACGCCTGGGAACGCGTAAAAGACATACCGCTTATCGGGCAGCAGGATTTCCTTCCAGTAACTGCTCTCCTCGTTGATGTCGGGGCATGAGGGTCTGCACGCAGTGCAGGGCTGACACAGGGAGTTCGGCGTGTCCCGAAGGCCGCGCGGTTCCGTGTAGAGCTTTTCGACGAAGTACACAGGGCAGACGTAGTTACACCAGGTCTTGCCCGTGAAGAACAGCCCCGTCACAAATGCGACGATCGCGATCGCTGTCAGAAAGAAGGCGATCGCGTAGCCATCACCATTGGTGGCGACCAGGCGCAACCACAGCGACACGAGGAAGACACCGAAGGCCACGCGATAACCGTGCGCATGTAGCCACGGCCCGGCGCGTCGCTGGCCGGCGCGGCCTAGCAACATTGGCAGCTGTGAGAAGAAAGCCAGCGGGCAGATCCGCCGCCACCGGTGGTAACCCGCGAGCACGAAGAACAGCGGAAGCGCGGCGATAGAGACGGTCCAGAGAATGCGTCCCGCCAGGGCAGGCCTGACGATGCCGAACAGGATCAAACCCGGATAGACAACCAGTGCGGCGCGTTGCAGCGCCTTGACCCACCACGCGTCTGGAACAGGACTTGTGTGACCCGGGGAACTCACCGGCAGTCGCGTCACAGTGCCTTCAAAAATGCCACCAGATCCGCTTTCTCGCGCGCGGTGAAATCGGCCCTGAAGCGAACGTTGTAAAAGTCCACGACATCCTCGAGCGTGGACGCCATTCCGTTATGGAAGAACGGCGGGTGCGAGGCGACGGCGCGCAGAATGGGTCCTTTGAACTGACCGACGTGCGCGAAGCGGCCGGAGATGATCGCGCGTCCGGGATCGGTCGTCTGGACGATCGCGCCGTCCGTCTTCCTGCGCAGGACGAATAGCGGGAGATCGGCTACGCGCTCGCGGCCGAAGCGCACCGGCGCTTTTTCAGAAACGCCGATGTTGATCGGCAGCCGAGTCGAGTGATTCCCGACATTCGGCGCGTTGTGACACGAGCTGCACGATCCGCGCAACGCGGCCGTGGGACCGTTGATCGTCGACCCATCAGGCAGCGTGATGGTCGAGGCGTGCAGGCCGCCGACTTTGTCGATGGTGAGCCGTTGCGCATTGAACAGCGCCTGGCCCCGTTCGATCGATGCGTGGGCTTCGTCGCGATCGTCATGCCATCCGTCGTAGAGCGTGAACACGACCGGGTTGAATGGGGTACCTTTCGGCTTCACTTCGCCGGACTCTGAAACCGACAGATCTCCCTGCACCGTGTCATTGACGCCGAAGTAGAAGGGCTGCTTCGCGAGCGTCGCCGCGCCGCCGTTTCCGCCCTTGACGCCGAGGCCGACGCCGCCCGGCAGGCTGTCGTACGCGGTGGTGAGGCTGAACATGAAGTCCGTGATCTGAGTGGCGAGCGTGTTCATCTCGGCGTCGGTGTATTTGTGTCCGTCGGCGGCAACGAGCGCTCCTCCGGTTTCACGTCCTCGAATCGTGGCTCTCGAGACATCGAGGACACCATCGCGGACCGAGCGCTTCGCTGGGTTGGGACCCTGGCGCGTATCCTGACCATCCCAGGCGACCGTACTCAGGAATCTGAAATTCGTCGTGGGCAGCGGACGGCGATGAACCCAGATCTGCGGATTGCCGGCATTGTCCCGTGCGGTGTATTCGAGGTAGGCGGCGCCAGGAATCGCGCGAACCGATGCCACCGTGCCCGCGCGGACGATGCGCCCCTCTTCGTCGACGGCGATGGTGTGCAGCGAAGCCGGCAGCGACGGATCGATCACCGCAACGAGTGTGAAATCCGCGGCGTTCGCATCGAAGTTGCGGCGCACCAGCACGTCGCCTTTGTCGAGCAGCAAGGTGTACGCGCTCTGCCGGTCGGTGTTCGCATCGTTACCAAGGGCGGAAGCCGCATGAAAATCATTGGCCGCGGGCGGAGTGAAGATCGGATGCTTGCCCTGCGTCGAGTTGAACAATTGCCGGATGTGATCAACGGAGACACCCCAACCATCCGAGGCGAAGTGGCAATGTTCGCAGGTGGTCGCGTACTGCTTTCCTAATGGACGGAAGAAGGCATTGCGCCGATCGATCGAGCCGGCAGTTGCGATGGTTCGCACATCGCCATTCGCATTGGCAGCGGATTGGGCCAGCGTGCGTGTTTGATCGAATCCAGCCGCAAGAATTCCCAGCGCCGTTGCCGCAACAGCGACCGACAGTGTCGTCCGCATTGTGTCTCCTCGGCGGTTAGTGTAACCAATCGCCGAGCTGGGAGAGCCAGTCACACCTGCTATAACGCTGCAGGCGTGACCGAGCTACCTCAGCAGCCGCTTAGTCGGTCGTTTCAGCGGCGATCACTACGGACCCGCGGTGACTTGGATCGATCGGATCGTCGAGACATTGTTGCTTTCAAGACTCTCGGCGACGACACCGTCGCCATCCGCCTGGGCAATCACGTAGTAGGTGCCTGGGACCGTCGCCGCAGGAATCGTGACAGTCGTCGACCCGGAGCTCGATGCGGCAACGGCGAGTTCTGGAACAAGGCGGCTGCCGAGCACAACATCGGCGCCGTCCAGCGTCGCATTTGTTGAGAGATAAAAGCGCGCCGTCGATGACGGCGCGAGATCGCCGCCCTGGTTCGTCACCTTGTCGGTAATGGTCACGTTTGCCCCGGCGGGGATGCTTACCAGCGACAACGACGCGCTCAAGAAGATCAGATCCGGACCAATCGCGATTGAGCGCGACCGCGTGTTGTTGGTTTCGTTGTTTTCTGCGATGGCATTGCCGACGTCTGCCCTGGCAATGATGTAGAAGGTTCCCGCTGCGGTTTGTGCCGGGATCGTTACAGTCGTGGATCCGGTGTTCGACGCTCCAGGTGCTAGCGCTGGAACCGTGCGGCTTCCGTCCAGAAGTACGTCACCAGGACCACCGGCACTGCTCGTAGACAGATAGAACGCGGTCACTGAAGCCGGTGCGTCGCCGCCGCCGCTGTTCGTTGTCGTGTCGGTGACCACGATCGAAGATCCCGCGGCGCCCTTTGCTGGTGCCGTTAACACAGATACCGACAAGTCACTGCCAATTTGTAGCGCACGGGCATACGTATTGTTGGTTTCGGACGTCTCGGCGCTCGTATTGTCCGCATCGGCCTTGGCAATCAGGTAATACGCGCCGGCCGCGACATTTGAGGGGATCGTCAACACGGTCGATCCCGAGCTGACCGCTCCAGCGTCGAGGTTGAGAATCGGGCGGCTTCCGACGAGCACGTCGCCAGGGTCAAGCACGCTCGTGGTGGATAAGTAGAATCTCGTGGTCGTCAGTCCGACCGATCCGCCGCCCTGGTTCGCCGTGGTGTCGGTGACCGTTATCGAAGCGCCTGGGCCGCCCGCATTCGGAGCTGTGAACGCGGTTACCGCAAGGTCCGGTCCGATTGAAATCGACCGAAACAGCGTATTGTTCGTTTCCTTCGATTCGACGACGACGTTGTCGTCGTCGGCTCTCGCGATGATGTAGTACGTGCCTGGCGCCACTAGCGGCAGTGTGAGCGTCGTCGACGCGGTACTCGCGGCTCCCCCTGCGAGACCGGGAACTGCGTGAGCTCCGCCGAGCGGCGAATCGCCGGCGTCGACCGTGCTGTTCGCGGACAAGTAGAACCGCGTGACGGAGGACGCAGCCGGGCCACCGCCTGAATTCGTCGTGGTGTCGCTGACCGTGATCGTGGCGCCCGCTCCGCCCTTCGCGGGAACCGTCAGTGCGGACACAACGAGATCGCTGCCGATCACGATAGTGCGAGAGAGAGTGTTGTTGGCTTCGGTCGTCTCCGCGACCACGCCGTTTGCGTCGGCCTTTGCCAGGATGTAGTAGGAGCCAGGTTGCGTGGAGGCTCCAACGGTGACCGTCGTCGATCCCGAGCTCGATGCTCCGGCGTCGAGCGGGCCAACGTCACGAGCACCGAGCAGCACATCGCTGCCATCGATGACCCCATCCGCGGACAAGTAAAACTTCGTCGTCGAGGGTCCAATCGATCCGGCGCCTTGATTCGTCGTCGTATCGCTGATGATCAGCGGCAAACCGCCGCCGCCAGTCGCGGGTGCGGTGAGCGACGAGACCACGAGGTCGCCGCCAATCGCAATCGTCCGGACGAGCGTGTTATTCGTTTCGCTCGACTCGATTACAACGCCGTCGTCGTCGGCCTTCGCAATGATGTAGTAGTAGCCGCCTGCGACGCTGGGCAGCGTGAGCGGCGTCGAGCCGCTGCTGGACGCACCCGCGGCGAGCGATGGCACCTGGCGCGCACCTAAGGCGGTGTCAGCGGCATCCAGCACGCTGTTTGTCGACAGATAGAACCGCGTCGTCGACGGAGCCACTGGGCCGGCTCCCTGATTCATCGTGGTGTCGCTGATGGTGATGCTCCCGCCCGGCGCGCCCTTGGCGGGTACGGTCATCGTCGAGACGGCCAGATCGCCGCCGAGCACGATGCCGCGCGAGAACGTGTTGTTGGATTCCGATGTTTCAGCGACGGTGCCGTCGGCATCCGCCTTGGCGATGATGTAGTAGGGGCCGGCGACTATCGATGCCGGAATCGTGACGGTCGTCGATCCAGTACTCGACGCTCCTGGATCCAGGGGACCCACGCTGCGACTGCCGTTGAGCAGAGTATCTCCGCTGTCGAGCACGCTGTTTGCCGAAAGGTAGAAGCGCACCACGGAAGCCGCGGCTGGACCTCCACCGCTGTTTTGCGTCGTGTCGGTCACCACGATCGTCGAGTCCGTTCCGCCGGTTGCCGGCGCGCTCAGCGACTGCAACACCAGGTCAGGTCCAACCCGAATCGAACGGAACGCTGTGTTGTTGCTTTCATTGTTCTCATCGAGAACATCGTCGGCGTCGGCCTTGACAATCAGATAGTGCGTGCCGGGCACGGCGGACGGAATCGACAGCGACAGCGAGGCCGTGCTCTGCGCACCGCTCAAGAGCTGCGGAATGTCCTGCCCGATGAGGACCGTGTCAGACGGGTCGAGCTGAGCATCATCAGACCAATAAATCCTGGTCGTTGAAGGTTTCGCGGTTCCGTTGCCTTGATTCTTCGTTGTGAACGAGACTGAAATCGTCGATGGTGCTGCACCTGTCGTTGGAGCAGTGAACGATGACACGATCACGTCAGGTGGAATCTGCGGGGTGGCGGAGGCTTCGTTGGAATCGCTGCTCTCGCCGTCGAAGTTGCTGGCCGAGACCACGTAGTAGTAAGTGGTTCCGTTCGTGACGGTCGCGTCTGTGTACGCGGATCCTTGAACGGCGGCATTGATCGACGTGTAGGGCCCTCCCGGCGTCAGACTGCGCTTGACGTTGTAGCGAGTCGCGCCAAGCGCCGGGGACCACGACAACGTGACCTTCGTATCGCCGCCGCGAGCCTTGAGACCGGTCGGTGCAGGCGGCGGAGCGATGCAGGAAGAGAGCGCGCTGTAGACGTTCAGTCGTCCGCCGGTCGTCGTGATTCCGTTGAGCGTAGGGAGTGGATCGGCCGTGCCGAGGAGCGCCTCTTTTACAGACGCGGTATCGAGCGTGCACGCGGAGAGCAAGAGCGCTGCCGCGCCTGACACGTGCGGCGTGGCCATCGAGGTGCCGCTCAGAAATGCATATTGGCCGTTTCTGATGGTCGAGAGGATGTCGACACCAGGTGCGCCCAGGTTGACCGATGATGATCCGTAATTGGAGAACCAGGCCAGATCGTCGGTGTTGTCGGTCGCGGCAACCGAGATGACGTTCGGCGCGCCGAAGCTCGCCGGATAAAACGGGTCGACGTTGTTGTCCACGCCGTCATTACCGGCGCCCGCCACGAACAGCATGTCCGCGTCGTTCGCGGCGTTGACTTCGTCGAGCAGCGCCTGCGAAAAGTCATAGCCGCCCCAACTGTTCGACAAGACCCGGATATTTGCCTCGCCGGTGGCGGCGAACCGTTGTTTGACGGCAATCGCAAATTCCACGGAAGCAATCGCATCTTCGGTCGTTCCATTGCCCGTGGCGTCGATGAATCTGATCGCCATCAGCCGCGTCGTCCAGTTGATGCCCACGACGCCGGTGCCGTTGTCACCCGTCGCGCCAATCGTGCCCGAGACATGCGACCCATGATCTTCGTCGTCACGCGGATCGCAGGTGCGGGTGATGGCGTCGAAGCCATGGGTCCCGGCCGCGCATGTGATGGGAACGCCGTCGATGTTGACCGTGTAGGCCGTCGGTGCGGACCACAGGTTGGCGACGAGATCGGGATGCGTGTAGTCGATACCGGTATCGATCACGGCAACGACGTTAGCGGTCGATCCGAGTGAAATGCCCCAGGCAGGAACCGCGTGAATGTCGGCTCCCGGGACGCCCGCGATGCCCTCAAAGACCTGGCCAACATTCTTGAGTGCCCACAACTGCGGGAACTGCGGATCGTTTGGCTCCGAGGTCATGCGGACGATGAAGTTTGGTTCCGCGTACGCAACGTCTGGCCGGCGCCCGAGCGCGGCGAGCAGCGCCGGGACGTTCCTCGATCTCGAACGAAGACGAAAGATGCCGGCCCGGCCAATCGCGCGAATGTCAGATGTATCGCCGTCGGTGCGGATCTGCGCCAGGTCCGATGCTGTGGGCTGCTGACGAAATTTGACGAGCACTTCACGGGCGACGACGTCGCGGCCATTGACGCTTTCGCGCTCGAATCGGCCCCCGCGCTGCGCGACGATCCGTCGCGGCGCCACGACGATCGCCGCACCGGCGAGCCCCACCACAATGGCGACCGACAAGACGCGACGCATCAGCCCTCCGTGAGTCAAACGAGGTCACAGGGCGATTACAGATTGGTGGCCTTGGGGAACCGATGGCAGGACTGCACGTCATGTGCCGCGGCAGTAGTGCGGAAGTGGCACGCAGTTTAGGGTCAGCGGCGTTCCTGGCGTGTTCCGGGATGAGGCATGTGTGACGAACTTTGGCGCACTGACCCTTTTGGCGTTCGATCGTGCGGCACGACTTGTGCCCCTGCTCAATGGCAAATTCGCGCGCGGACGATTTTGTGAACGAATCGCGGCGCAGCACCAGCAGAAGCTACGAAATGCCGTAGCGGCGTGTCGGGCCGTCAGGCAGCGCCTGCACCCGTTGCCGCGCAGCGAATGAAGGATGGGGATCATGAAGGGTGTGGCGGCGGCCGTGGATGTGTTCAGCGCCTCCGAACTGGCCGAACGAGCGGTGCAGCGGCGCGCCGTTGAAGCGGTCAACTGGGGCATGCCAGCAGTCAATTTCGATCGCCTGCGCCTGGCCATGGAGCGTGCCGGCGGCGCATTCAACCAGATCATTTACTGGTCGCGGCCCGCCGACTGGAAAAATCAGACCCTGACGCCCAACCCGGATCTGCTCTACGTCATCCCATTCATCAACACGAAGGATGTCGGGCCGGTCGTGCTGGAGATTCCTCCCGCCGGCGACGGCACGATCGTGGGCACGGTGACGGACTGCTGGCAGGGTGCGCTTGAAGATGTGGGTGTCGCCGGGGTCGATCAGGGGAAGGGCGGAAAGTATCTGATCCTGCCGCCGGACTATCGCGACGAGGTGCCGCCCGGATACATCGTGATGCGGTCGGGGTGCTTTCAGAACTATGGGCTGCTCCGTTCAGTCATGAACGGTCGCACCGACGTCGATCTTGCCCGGGCAGTCGTCTACGCGAGGCAGGTCCAGCTGTATCCGCTCTCCCGCGCCGCCAACCCGCTCCCAACAGCGTTCGTTGATGTGGCGAATACGGTGTTTGACGGCACGATTCCTTACGATCTTCGATTCTTCCAGTCGCTCGATCGCATCGTGCAAGTCGAGCCGTGGCAAACGCGCGACAAGGTGATGATCGACGTGCTCCGGTCGATTGGCATCGAAAAGGGAAAGGCGTTCACGCCGAATCCGCGATTGCAGGAAACATTGCGCGCTGCCGCGCGTGAGGCCCGGGCCGCCTTCAACCTCCGCTTCGAAACGGCGTTCCCACCCTTCTACAGCGACGAGCAGTGGGCGGTCGTGGCACCGCCGGAAATCATGGAGACGATGGGAACGTTTTATGAGAAGCCTGAGATGTACGTAGTCGATGCGCGCGGGCTGGTGTTCTATTACGCGTTTTCAAGTGCGAAACATCTCGGCGCGGGCCAGTTCTATCTGTGGTCGATGCGGGATAGTGGCGGACGGTTCCTTGAGGGCCGCCATACGTACCGGCTTGCCCTGCCGCCGGATGTTCCGGCGAAGCAGTACTGGTCGGTGGTCGCGTACGACCGCGCGACGCACGCGTTCATCCGGAATCTGCCTCGTCAGGGACGCTCATCGCAAAGGCCGGAGCTTCAGAGAACGCCCAACGGAACGATCGACATCTATTTCGGACCAGAGGCACCCGTCGGCAAAGAGTCGAACTGGATTCCGACCAGCGCCTCTGGACAGTTCGAAGTGTGCATGCGTCTGTACGGCCCCGACACCCCGTTGTTCGACAACACATGGAAGTTGCCGGACATCGAAAAGATCAGCTGACCGTCATCGAACGCCACTCACGTGAAACTGGAGCCGTGTCTCAGCCGGGACGACGAGATGCTCTTTGCCTGATCCCGCGATCGCGACTCCGGTGCCGGCACCAGCGGTTGCGCCAAGCGCCGCCCCCGTACCGCCGCCCAGCAAGCCTCCAACGGCGGCGCCAATGCCGCCACCGATAATGCCTTTTCTTGCTGCCTTCTTGCCTTCGCTCGGCCCCTTCACCTGGACGTAATCGGACGACACCGCGTACGAACTATTGCCGACGTGAATCGAACGGACTGTGAAATTGATCCGATCGCGACCTTTGAGGGTCGACGATTGTTCAACGCCAATCACTTCGAGCGTCGCTCTCGCCCCACGCGGAATCGTGCGTCCCTCGATCATGACCGGATCGTCAACGATACCGGTAAACCTGGCGCCAGGCCTGACGTAGTCCGCATAAATCGGCTGGGTTGTCCGAATGTTCAGAATCGCTCCGGCGGGGACGACGTCTTGAGGCGAGGCAAACAGCTCGCGCGCGCCAATTGTGGGGAGCAGCAAACTGAGCAGGGCAAACCATGCGTAGGAACGCATAGACTCACCTCTCCTTTCTGGTGATTTTTCTCACGACATCTTGTGATCTCCTCTGGCTCCCGCATCATTCGCATGCGTGAACCGGCGGCCTGCCTCGAACTGTTGATTTGAGGAGGCCGCCGATTCCTTTATGAGCAAAGACGTGCCCAGAAGGGACAGCCGACTTAGAGCGACTTCAGGTATTCGACGAGGTCGGCCTTCTGAGCGGCTGTTAGATTCAAGCCAAACAGTTGGTCGTAGTGATTCACGACCGCAAGCAGATCGGGCGCGCTCCCGTCGTGGAAGTAGGGTGCATGCTGCCACAGCGCGCGCAAAGGCGTCGTTCGATATTTTCCCGTTGCCGTCCGCTCGGCGTAGCC
>Ga0066903_100003415_pt1 | contig 12971 bp, 16 predicted proteins | sample PanSoiMetaGPlot1_FD_67491 | JGI IMG/M metagenome (GOLD analysis project Ga0066903, IMG submission 67491) | Tropical forest soil microbial communities from Panama analyzed to predict greenhouse gas emissions - Panama Soil - Plot 1 (version 2) | ecosystem: Environmental > Terrestrial > Soil >... | reverse complement strand
GGGCCAGACGATGCACGATGACCTGCGGGCGATGTATGGACGGACACGCGCCCAGGGGTTCGGCCCAGAGGTCAAGCGGCGCATCATGCTCGGCACCTATGTGTTGAGCGCCGGCTACTACGATGCGTACTATTTGAAATCGCAGCAGGTGCGTACGCTGATTCGACAGGACTATGAACGCGCCTTCGAACACGTCGACGTCGTCGCGATGCCGACGAGCCCGCTCCCGGCGTTCAAGCTGGGCGAGCGCATGTCCGATCCGCTGCAGATGTATCTCGCGGACGTGTTCACCGTCAGCGCCAATCTGGCCGGCCTTCCCGCGATCAGCGTGCCATGCGGCTTCACGTCGGCCAATCTGCCGATTGGCCTGCAGCTGACCGGTCGTATGTTCGACGAGACGACACTGCTCGCGGCCGCCCACGCGCACGAGCGCCACACCGAATGGTGGAAGCGACACCCGACCCTGTAGCCACGCCCGAGTGGGTGTCCTTCACCGACGAGCAGCTGCTCGGCGTTCGCATGTGCGATCTCAAGCTGTCGCTCGCAGGCACGGAAATCGAGCAGCGGATCGAGAAGGTCAACAGCGAGCTCGACGCGCGCGGGCTCGTGAGGCCGCACTATTACATTTCCGACGAGTGGTTCACGCCCGACGGCGTACCCGGAATCGCCGTCCCCTTCTATCTGGCGCATCCGCGTCTCGCCAGGCTCGAGCTCGCGCAGATGCTGGAAATCGAAGGCGGCGACGAAAAAACCAGCCTGAAAATCCTGCGGCACGAGGCTGGGCATGCGATCGACAACGCCTATCAGCTTCGACGCATGCCGACGCGCCGGCGGCTCTTTGGCACGCCGGCGACACCGTATCCCGAGTACTACCTGCCCAAGCCGTACAGCAAAAGCTTCGTCCAGCATCTCGATCACTGGTACGCGCAAAGCCACCCTGATGAGGATTTCGCGGAAACCTTCGCCGTATGGCTCGACCCGCACTCGAACTGGTCCATTCGCTACGCTGGATGGCCTGCGCATCGAAAGCTCGAATACATGAATCGCCTGATGCGCGAGGCAGCACGCCACCGTCCGCACATCCGATCGAAGCGACAGGTGGATCCGATTGAACGGCTGCGTAAAACGCTCGGGGAGCATTACCGGCGCAAACGCGAACACTACGGACTGGACTACCCGGATTTCTACGAAAGCGATCTGCGCAATCTGTTTTCCGACGCACCCGAATACGCCAAGAACCTGTCGGCGGCGCGATTTCTGGGGCGGATTCGGAAGGAGGTGCGCGGCACGGTCGCCAGCTTCACAGACAGCTATCAATACACGATCGAACAGCTGATTCAGAAAATCATCCAGCGGTGTCGCGATCTCAATCTGCGGCTGACCGACAGCGAAGCCGTCACCAAAGCCGAGTTCATGGTCTTTCTCACGGTACAAACAATGAACTATCTGCACAGCGGCCGTCATCGCATGGCGTTATGAGCAAGCTGCGCATTCTCGCGCTCGTCCATCGCCACCTGGTTCCACCCGATACGATTCCCGAGGGAACCGACATCGTGTCGGCGCCGTGGCGCACCGAGTACGACGTCATCTCCACGCTCAAGTCGATGGGTCATGAAGTCCAGGCGCTTGGCGTGCACGACGACCTGGGCGATCTGCGGCGGGCGGGCCAGGAATGGAAGCCGCACATCGCGTTCAACCTGCTCGAAGGATTCGACGACATCACGATCTTCGACCAGAACGTCGTGAGCCATCTCGAACTGCTGAAGCTCTCGTATACGGGCTGCAATCCGCGCGGGCTGTTGCTCGCGCGCGACAAATCGCTGTCAAAGAAACTGCTGGCGTATCACCGCATTCCCGTACCCGAGTTCGAGGTCTTCCGTATCGGGCGGCCGATCCGCCGGCCCAAACGGCTGAATTTCCCGCTGATGGTGAAATCGCTGACGCAGGAGGCGTCGATTGGCATCTCGCAGGCATCCGTCGTGGACACCGACGAGAAGCTGAAGGAGCGGGTTACCTTCATTCACGAAAGCATCGGCACCAGCGCGATCGTTGAGCGCTATATCGAGGGGCGCGAGCTGTACGTCGGCATTCTGGGCAATCAAGTATTGCAGTCGCTTCCGGTCTGGGAGTTGTTCTTCACCAATATGCCGGCCGACGCCAAACGCATTGCCACCGACAGGGTGAAGTGGAGTGTGAAGTATCAGAAGAAGTACGGAATCGAGAGCGGACTTGCCAAGGAACTCTCAGAGCCGCTCGCCGAGCGTATTCAGCACGTCTGCAAGCGGGCGTATCGCGGTCTGGAGTTGAGCGGCTACGCCCGCATCGACCTGCGACTGGATGAGAGCGGCAATGTGTGGGTAATCGAGGCCAACCCGAATCCTCAGATCGCCAAGGGAGAGGATTTTGCGGCGTCAGCAGACAAGGTAGGAATCTCGTACGAATCACTGCTCCAGCGCATCGTCAATCTCGGGCTGCGCTGGCAGCCGGAATCGATGGCCTAGGGCGACTTTGGGCTCTGGGCTTCCAGCTTTAGCCAAAGCCTAAAGTCGAAAGTCGAAAGCCTAAAGCCGTACGATGTCTGATCTCTGCGAACGAACGAGATTCGAAGATCCCGACATCATCCGCCACACTGCCCAGGCGACGAATCCCAAGGCGAGCAGCGGAACCAGCGGAACCAGGAGCGCTATTCCGCCAACCAGCAGCCCCAGGACCATCGCGATCGCCACGAACGGGAGCACGAGGATCCCGAACGCCAGTTTCAGCGTAAACCGGAGGATGACAAACGGCAGCCACAGAAGCAGCGCCAACGGCAGGAGCAGAATCACGAAGGGCAGCGCCAGGAGCCCGAACACGACGCCAAACAGCAGCCGGAACGGCAGAAGCAGAAGCCAGATCATGACGATCCTTTCTCTGCTTAGGATCTACGCGCCGCAGCCTCAACGAGTTCCGGAGCTTTCAGCTGATCGGCAGGGCCCCGCGGGTCATCGGGCGCGAGGTAACTCACGGCGTGGCGACTGACCGCCTCATCGAGGCTCTTCACCACCATCGAGCCGCCGGCCGTCCGCTTGGTCTTGGTAAAACCGAGGATGACGCAAAATCCGATGAACAAGGCGAGCACGAAAACGCTGCTGGACAGGAATCCCTGCACGAAGCCGATCACAATTTGAACGACATCGCTGCTCATGCGGCGTCTCCGCTGCGGTTGTTCCCGCTCGGTGGTACTTGATAGAACACCAGACCGCGCTTCACTTCTTCCATGGCCACACGCTCAGGTTTATGCGGAGCCGGCACGCCGGGCTCGGAATCAAAACGGATCCGCGCGCCGCGGCGAAGCTGTTTCGCCCTGAGCGCTGCAACGTCAACAAACAGGAACCGGCTTTGAATCGGGGGCAGCGGCTCAGCGGGAACAATCGGGTTCTGTGCGTCGGCTTCGGGCTGCTGAATGAGTTCGCCTGCTTCGTCCATAAGCGGTCTAAAGCCTACCACGCTAGGACTTTAAGACAAAAGGGACGGCCCGTAGGCCGTCCCCTTCAGACGCGACTCTGCCGCCTGTTCCAGTAACGGCGGCCTTCTCGTGAAACTTCCTCAGGCGGCGACGTCGACCTTAATCTGTCGCGGCTTGGCTTCCTCGCGAAGCGGGAGGCGAATCGTCAGAAGGCCGTTCTTATAGTCTGCAGCCACCTTGGTCGTGTCGACGGTCTGCGGAAGCGAGAAGGACCGGCTGAACGAGCCATAGTGCCGCTCGATTCGGTGATACTGCTCCTCCTTCGCCTCACTTGAAAGCTTCTTCTCACCTTTGATGGTCAACGTGTCGCCATCAACCGTGATGTCGATGTCCTCCCGGGTCATGTCGGGCACTTCAGCCTTCAACACAATCTCGTGCTCGCCGTTCTGATAAATGTCTACGGGTGGCACCCAGGACCCCGACGTGGTCAACCCGTCGTCATTGCGGCTGTAAGCATCGCTGAAGGCGCGGTTGATGCGGTTCTGCAACTGCGCGAACTCACGGAACGGGTCAGTCCAACGAACGATAGCCATGTCTCTTCTCCTTACGCGTGTGAGGGCTGGAGGGGCTCCTGCCTTTCCTGCCCATCCTGTCCAATTCGTTATTTCGCGGTATCGGCGTACTCGGCGTCGACAACCTCACCGTCTCTTACATCCGAGGATCCACCAGAACTGCGCGACTCGGGTGACACACTCGAGCCTTTGTAGAGCGCCTCAGCCATCGCATGGGACGCGCGCTGCAAGTCCTCAATCGCTCGCTTGATAGACGCGAGGTCGTCGCCCTGCACGGCCTTCCGTGCCTCGGCAATCGCTGCTTCGATGCGCGACAAGTCGCCAACCGCAACCTTGCCTCGGTTCTCGTTGACCGTCTTCTCCACTTGATACGCAAGCGTGTCGGCCTGGTTGCGCACGTCGATCAGCTCGCGGCGCGTCTGATCGTCGGCCGCGTGGCTCTGTGCGTCCTTCACCAGCCGGTCGACTTCGTCCTTCGACAGACCACCGGATCCGCTGATGGTGATGTTCTGTTCTTTCCCCCTCGCTTTGTCGGTAGCGGTGACATTGACGATGCCGTTCGCGTCGATGTCGAACGAGACCTCAATCTGCGGCACGCCCCGCGGCGCCGGCGGCAGACCTACGAGTTGGAACCGGCCGAGCGTCCGATTGTCGCGCGCGACAGAACGCTCGCCCTGCAGTACGTGCACCTCGACACTCGTCTGGCTGTCGGTCGCCGTCGAAAAGATCTCGCTCTTCCGAATCGGAATCGTCGTGTTCCGCGGAATCAGCGTCGTCATCACACCGCCGAGCGTTTCGATGCCCAGCGACAGCGGTGTCACGTCGAGCAACAGCACGTCCTTCACTTCGCCGGCGAGCACACCTCCCTGCACCGCCGCGCCGACCGCCACGACTTCATCCGGGTTGACGCCCTTGTGCGGTTCCTTGCCGAAATACTCGCGAACGAGCTGCTGCACTTTCGGCATGCGCGTCGATCCACCGACGAGCACGACTTCATCAATCTTGCGGGGATCGACGCCGGCATCAGCGAGCGCCTGTTTGACTGGCGCCATGGTGCGCTGCAGCAGATCGTCCACGAGCGCCTCGAGCTTGGCACGCGTGAGCTTCATCTGCAGGTGCTTGGGACCGCTCTGATCCGCCGTGACGAACGGCAGATTGATCTCGGTTTCCATCGAAGAGGACAGCTCGATCTTGGCTTTCTCCCCCGCTTCCTTCAGTCGCTGAAGCGCCATGCGGTCTTTCGAGAGATCGATGCCGTCGCTCTTCTTGAACTCGGCCGCAAGCCACTCGATGATGCGGTCGTCGAGATCGTCGCCGCCCAGGTGCGTGTCGCCGTTGGTCGACTTCACTTCGACTACACCTGCGCCGACCTCCAGGACCGAGATGTCGAAGGTGCCGCCGCCGAAGTCGTAGACGGCAATCGTTTCGTCCTTCTTCTTGTCGAGCCCGTAGGCCAGCGCGGCGGCGGTCGGCTCGTTGATGATGCGCAGCACGTTCAGTCCGGCAATCTTGCCGGCGTCTTTCGTGGCCTGCCGCTGTGCGTCGTTGAAGTACGCGGGAACGGTGATGACCGCATCGGTCACTTTCTCACCGAGATAGTCTTCAGCGGCCTTCTTCAGCTTCTGCAGTACCGTCGCGGAGATTTCAGGCGGCGACTGCGTTTTGCCTCGCGCGTCGATCCAGGCGTCGCCGTTCTGCGACCGGGTCACTTTGTACGGCACGCGCGCCGCCTCGCTCGCGACCTCGTCGAACTTGCGACCCATGAACCGCTTGATCGAAAAAACCGTGTTTTCCGGATTCGTGACGGCCTGCCGCTTGGCCACCTGGCCGACGAGACGCTCGCCATCTTTGGCGAATCCCACGACCGACGGGGTGATGCGGGACCCTTCCTGGTTGACGATCACTTCAGGCTGCCCGCCTTCCATCACAGCCACGACGGAGTTGGTCGTCCCAAGGTCGATTCCAATCACTTTTCCTGGCACTTGTCTTAGTCCTCGTTTCCTCTTGAGCTCGTGAGTCCGAGCTGTGCTCGTGACTGAACGAGAGTATAGGGATGATATGAGTGTGTGTCAAGCATTTTTTATTAGTCATATACACTCATATTTTGAAATCTGCTATCCCATTCTCAGCGTTGAACTTGCGTCTAGCGTCCACTAGACGCGCTGTGCGATGATGCGGCCATGCCCCCCAGAGTCCAGGCTGTGGTGATTCCTTCGGAGTCATCGGAATTCGCGGAAGAGCTCACGCGCCTGCTGAAGGATGTGGCCCGATCGGCCGGCAGCTTCCTGAGCGCCGAATGTTCGCCAGCCCTGGACGTCTACGAGACCGACGATGCGTTTGAAATCGCGATGGATTTGCCTGGCGTCGACATCAACGCCGTGCGGATCATCGCCAAGGGCAACGCGGTGCTGATTGCGGGGGAAAAGACACCCAGACGCGGCCGAGGCGATACGAGCTTTCACTTGGTGGAGCGTGCATACGGCCGCTTTGCACGCGTCGCGCGGCTCACGAAGCCGTGCGATTCGAGTCGGGCGCAGGCGACGTTCGTGAATGGCGAGCTCCGGATCTCTTTGCCGAAGATCTCGGACCGTCGCGGCCGCACGACGTCTATCCCGATCACGGACGCACGCCCGCTCGCGTGATTCGACTCCTCTTCATCGGCGATATCGTCGGACGGCCGGGACGCGAGCTGATTCGTCGCGGCCTCGGCGCGCTTCGTGAGTATCACCAGGCCGATCTGGTGATCGCCAACGTGGAGAACGCCGCGGCCGGTTTCGGCATCACCCGCGAGATCGGCGAGGAACTGCTCGACCACGGCCTCGATGTCATGACCTCGGGCAATCACATCTGGGATCGGAAGGAAGCCATCGATTACATTGGCATCGAGCCGCGCCTGCTGCGGCCCGCCAACTTTCCGGCCGCGGTTCCGGGCAATGGCAGTTACCTCGCTCGAACCGCCGCTGGCGTCTCCGTCGGCGTGATCAACATCATGGGTCGCGTCTTCATGACCAGCATCGACGATCCGTTTGCCGTCGTTCTGAAGGAAATTGAGGCCCTCAAGGTTCGCGCGCGGGTGATTTTCGTCGACTTTCACGCCGAAGCCACGTCGGAAAAGGTGGCGATGGGCTGGCATCTCGACGGCAGGGTGACGGCGATGGTCGGCACGCATACGCATGTGCAGACGGCTGATGACCGCGTGCTGCCGCGCGGCACCGCATTTCTGACCGACGTCGGAATGACGGGCCCGCACGACTCGATCATTGGCGTTCAGATCGAGCTGGCGCTCAACCGCTTTCTGACAGGAATGCCGTCGCGATTCGAGACCGCTGAAGGCAACCCTCGTTTGAACGCCGTGATCGTCGAAGCCGACGAGGAAAGCGGCCGCGCGCTCGATATCGAGCGACTCAGTTACAGCCAGGAAGAGCTGGCCGATCTCGCGAATGTCTGACCTCTTTGATTTGCCGTTCGAGGAAGACGAGCCGGAGCCCGAACTCGAGCCCGCGGCAGCGCCGGTTGCGTCCCGACGCATCCTGACCGTCACGGACCTGACGATCAAGATTCGCGACCGCCTCGAGTCCGACTTCTTCGAAGTCTGGGTCGAGGGCGAGTTGTCGAACTGCAAGATCTGGAATACCGGTCACCTCTTCTTCACGCTGAAAGATTCCGCATCACAGATTCGCGGATTCATGTTCCGGTCGTCTCTCCGCTACTTGAAGTTCAAACCGGCGGACGGGCTGCGGGTCGTCGCCCGCGGCAAGATTTCCGTCTACGAACCCAAGGGCGAATATCAGATCGTTTGCGAACATCTGGAGCCGCAGGGTCTCGGCGCTCTCCAGCTGGCCTTCGATCAGCTGAAGAAGCGCTTGCACGCGGAGGGACTGTTCGAGGCGGCGAGAAAACGCGGGCTGCCTGCGCTGCCGAAAAAGATCGGGATCGTGACTTCGCTCGACGGCGCGGCGATTCGCGACATCATTAAGGTGCTGCGGCGACGCTCGCCGAACGCACAGATCGTGATTCGTCCGGCCCGGGTTCAAGGCGAAGGCGCGGCGCTCGACATTGCGCGCGGGCTGCGGGCGATCACACGCGTTCGAGGCGTTGACGTCGTCATCGTGGGCCGCGGCGGCGGATCGATCGAGGATTTGTGGGCATTCAACGAGGAAGTGGTCGCCCGGGCGATCGCCAATTGCCCCGTTCCCGTGATTTCGGCCGTCGGGCACGAGACCGACACGACCATTGCCGACTTTGTGGCGGATCGGCGCGCGCCCACGCCATCGGCGGCCGCCGAGATCGTAGTGGCGGCGAAAGACGAATTCATCGGCCGCATCGATGCGCTGCAAAAGCGGCTGCGAGCGTCAGCGCGGGCGCGCACCCAGACGATCGGCCGACGTCTCCATGCGCTCGAGGTACGACCAGCGTTTGCCGGCGTGCCGGCGCGAGTCGCGATGCGAGGGCGCCAGGCGTCGGAGCTGACGTTCGCGCTCGCCCATGTCATGCGGTCGCGGCTCGCGCTGAGAGAGCGGCGGCTCGGCCAGATTCGCCGTCAACTCGAGACGCTCGATCTGGGCCGACGTCTGGCCGGCATCCGAACGCGGCTGGTGAGCGCCGATGGACGGCTCAGCGGCGCGATCGCGCGGCGACGTCACCGCGCCGACGCGCAGCTGCGCGATTCAGCAGCACGTCTGGCCTCACTGAGCCCACTCGCTGTTCTGGGACGCGGATATGCGGTGGCCTGGAACGACGATCGGACTCGGGTGTTGCGTGACGCGTCCCAGACGATCGTCGGCGATCGTATCCGCGTGACGCTGGCGAAAGGTGAATTGAAATGCGAAGTGCAGACGAAAAGCACTAACACGGAGGACACGGACAAAGACGGAGGAACACGGCTACACTAATGTTCTCCGTGGACTTGATTCAGCACCGTGAAGGCATTTTCGCCACCGTGCACTCCGTGGTAGAGCTTTTGGCGCAAGAGCTTTTGTAATGTCAGACACATCTATCAAGGACTTCGAGGGCGCCATCGCCGAGCTCGAATCGATTGTCAAAAAGCTCGAGGAGGGCGACCTGCCGCTCGAACACTCGCTGGCGCTTTACGAACGCGGCGTGCAGCTGTCACGGTTTTGCCATGCTCGCCTCGAAGAAGCCGAACGACGCATTGAAATTCTCACCGAGCGCGGCGAACTGAAGCCCGCGCCCGCGGCGCTGACCTCCGACGACCCCGATCGTCGCTGACCCGAACGTGGCACGTACCGACCTTTCCAGCCGCTTCATCGAAGAAGCCCGCGTGCGCGTCGATAGCGCGCTGGACCGCTGGCTGCCGAAGCCACCGGCCTGTCCGCCGCTTCTCAGTGAGGCGATGCGCTACAGCGTGATGGCTGGCGGCAAGCGGTTGCGTCCGATCCTCGCGCTCTCGGCGGCCGATGCCGTGAACGACGATCCCCATTACGACGCAGCCGCGCTGGCCCTTCCGGCCGCCTGCGCGGTTGAGTTCATCCACACCTACTCGCTGATTCATGACGATCTGCCGGCCATGGACAACGACACGCTGCGGCGCGGCCGTCCAACGCTGCACGTCGTATACGGCGACGGGGTGGCGATCCTGGCGGGCGACGCGCTGCAAGCCGAGGCCTTTTCATTGCTGGCGCGCGAACCGGTCACCGCCAATGCCGATGTGTTGCAGAGGAAACTCGATGCGCTGCACGTGATCGGCGAAGCCGCCGGCGCCTGCGGCATGGTAGGCGGCCAGACGGTGGATCTCCAGGCAGCCGGCCAGGCGCCTGGACATCCACTGACGCTCGCCCCTGAAACGCTGCGCGCCATGCACTTGCGGAAGACTGGCGCACTGATCCGGGCGTCGGCGGTCAGCGGCGCGATTATGGGCGGCGCTGACGCCGCGGCGACGCAGGCGATCACGCGCTGGGCATCGGAGATTGGGCTCGCGTTTCAGATCGTCGACGACATCCTGGACGTCGAAGGCGACGCCGGCGCGCTCGGAAAGACCGCAGGCAAGGACGCCGCAGACGATAAGCCCACCTACCCGTCGCTCTTCGGCCTCGCGCGGGCACGCGCCATGGCCGCGGAATGCGCAGACCTGGCCCGCGCGATTCTCGTCGATGCGAAGCTGGAAGAAACATCGTTACCAGCTATCGCCGACTGGGTGCTCACGCGCAAAAATTAACACCCAAAATGCGCTGACACGGAGAGCACGCCACGACCGCAGGAGATGGATCGTCTAAGTGAAAACCGTGGCGCTCCGTTTTTTCTCCGTGATCTCTGTGGTAGAGCTTTTCGCACGGTGTTGATGTCGAAGACCAAGGAACGCCTCGATGTGCTCGTCGTCGATCACGCCCTCGCGCCGTCGCGCGAGCGGGCGCGTGCGCTGATTCTCGCTGGGCAGGTAACCGTGGACGGACGTGTGGTTTCGAAAGCAGGTACCGCCGTCGATCGCGCGTCGCAGATCGCACTCATCGCCCCCGACCATCCGTATGTCGGTCGCGGCGGCATCAAGCTCGCACACGCGCTGGATGTGTTCGGCGTCTCGGTCACCGGCCGCCGCGCGCTCGATATCGGCGCATCAACGGGAGGGTTCACCGATGTGCTGCTGCAGCGCGGCGCTCAGGACGTTGTGGCGCTCGACGTCGGACACGGTCAGCTCGATTGGAAAATCCGTCAGGATCCGCGCGTCATCGTCAAGGAAGGTATTAATGCGCGCACACTGTCAGCGGCGGATGTGCCGCACCATGTGAATCTGGTGACGATCGACGTGTCGTTCATTTCCCTGCATCACATCTTTCCGGCGCTGGCACTGTTTCTCGCGAACGACGCGGATGTCGTCGCGCTGGTCAAGCCTCAATTCGAGGCCGGACGGGGCGAAGTCGGCAAAGGCGGCATCGTCACAGATCCGACCATTCACGAGGCCGTCATCGAGAAAGTGACGATCGCAGCGGAAGCCGCCGGATTCCAGCGCATCGCGATGACGCCGTCGCCCATTACAGGCGCGAGCGGCAATCGGGAATTCTTTCTGCACCTCAAGAAACACGCGAGCGGCTTTGGGCTTTAGACTTTAGGCTTTAGCGCGACAGCCCACAGCCTAAAGCCGAAAGCCTGCGTTACCATAGGCGGCCCGATGATCCCTCTGTCCCCCATCTCCCGAGTCGGGATTCTCGCGAAAGGACGTCTCACTGCCGCCACGCCGCATCTCCTCGAGATCAGCGAGTGGCTCTCCGCGCGCGGGTTTACGCCGGTGTTCGAAACCGAAACCGCGGGACTCATGCCGCCGTCCCAGAATCGACATGTCATGACGCAATCGGATCTCGCGAGTGCGGTTGACATGGTTGTCGTGCTCGGCGGCGATGGAACGCTCCTCAGCATGGCCGACAGCATTGGGTGCGCCGGTTCGGCGATTCCCATTCTCGGCGTGAACTTCGGCAGCCTCGGCTTCCTCACCGAGGTGACGCTGCCCGAACTGTATCGCTCGCTCGACGCCGCGCTGGCGGGCCGCGCCCATGTCGAGGAGCGGATGATGCTGCGAGCGATTACGCGGCGCGGCCAACAGATTTTCGAGCGCTCGATCGCGCTGAATGACGTCGTCATTACGAAGGCTGCGCGATCGCGCATGATCGATTTGTCGGTGAGCGTCAGCAACGAGTTCGTGACGCGGGTACGCGCCGATGGATTGATCGTCGCCACACCCACCGGATCAACGGCCTACAACATGTCGGCGGGCGGCCCAATTGTCGAACCGAGCGTCGACGCGCTGTTGCTCACACCGATCGCCCCGCACACCTTGACGAATCGTCCGGTGGTGATTCCCGCCAGTGCGGTCGTGCGAGTGCAACCGAACCTGGCGGACCGCGACGAAGCCTTCGTCACCTTTGACGGCCAGGCAGGCTTTCAGCTGCACATCGGCGATGAAATCGAAGTCAGGCGCGCCGAAAAGCCTCTGCGGCTCATTCGCTCCTCGATGCGAAGTTACTTCGAAGTACTTCGTACGAAATTGAAGTGGGGCGAACGCTAAGGCGGACTCTCCCTTGCCGTGGGCGAAGCTGATTCCCAACATCGTCGGGAATTCGGGCGGAACGGCGCTAATCGAAAATTTACCGAGACTATGTCTATTCTAAAGATCGAGACTATTCCTAAAGATACAGGGTCCAGATAATCAGAGCCTGTCTGAACTTCAGGTATCGACGCTGAAGTAAGATTGCGCCTGAACCATTGAGAATACGCGTCAAGGCAATCGGACGAATTGCTGGTCGTGCTCTGTCCGCAGCAGTTGCGCTGTGCCTGCTGGCGTCACCGGCCGATGCGGCGGTTGAGGCCGACTTCAATGGTGATGGCCTCGTCGATCGCGTCGTGCTCCCTCGTCCGCCAGATACCAACATCGTCGTCCGGCTCTCGAACGGCGCCCCGCAAGTCCTCAAGTTTTACGACCGCATCATTTCCATCGTCGCAACCGACATCAACCACGATGGCGAGATCGATCTCAGTGCGCTGTCGGAACGGCACGGCGTCTTCGTCTGGCTCAATAAAGGGAAGACGAGCCATGGACGCCTCAAGGCGCTCAAGCGAAAGCACCATCATCCCGGTGGCTTTTCGCTCAGTACGCGGGGCCCGCTGGCGTCGGCGCCAGGATCGTCGGCCGACGGACCTGCGGCAAACAGTTCGCAGGACGACCGTGATGCCGATCACGACGATCGCGCGACCGACGATCACGATCCGCGTCCCAGCACGGAGCTACCCTCGCCCGTCATTCCGCGACTGACCGACGCTCGCGGTGTCGCGTCCCCATCGCGTGCACCGCCTTCTGCCCACGACTAACGTCGCTCGAATCCCAATGACAAAACGAACGGAGAGCGGCACGCGCGACAGCGTGCATCGGCTAGCGTTCGACCCGGCTCCATGGCAGAGCCAGGAGGGTTTTTCATGCGTGTGGTGTTGGCAGATCTGAAGGGCAAGAC
>Ga0066903_100003414_pt1 | contig 12971 bp, 10 predicted proteins | sample PanSoiMetaGPlot1_FD_67491 | JGI IMG/M metagenome (GOLD analysis project Ga0066903, IMG submission 67491) | Tropical forest soil microbial communities from Panama analyzed to predict greenhouse gas emissions - Panama Soil - Plot 1 (version 2) | ecosystem: Environmental > Terrestrial > Soil >... | reverse complement strand
CGCGAAACAGCATCTTCGCCGACGAGGTTCATTTATCCCCTTCCGTGCGCGAGGACGTACCCTGCGGCCTGGCCGGCTCATTGGCCTCCGCCTCTGGCAGTGACGGAGCGAGCCATTCAACAACCACAAAACCGACTACTACCGCAACGATGATCAGCGGCATGGCGACGATTCCTTCCGGGCCCAGGAGCAATGATGCCAAGAGAACTGCTGTCATCGGCATGCGAAGCATGACCGCCGCCATCGCTCCCATGCCCATGGCAATGCCTGCGGTGACCGGCAGACCGGGCAGGTGCGAGAACAGGATGCCCGCCGTTCCTCCGATAAAGATGGCCGGAAAAACCGGCCCACCCCGGAAGCTGCCCAGCGCTAAGCTGTAGGCCAGGCCTTTGCAGACGATCAAGAGCGCGAGGGCTTCCACTGTGAAGGATTCCGCGCTCTGCACTAACCTGGGTAAGCTTTCCTCGCCCGAGAATAGGACATCATCAGTGCCATTGCCTGTAATCTGCGAATAAAAGATGGCCAACGCCCCAATGGCCAACCCCGCCACCGGCGTCATGACCATGAGCCGCTGTTCGACACGTGGGCGCACCAGTAGTGCTAGACGTTGAATGGAAGCTCCCAGCACGGCCGCTCCAACGCCGAAACCAATTGCCCAGAGAAACTCCACAACGGTGAGACCAGGAAACCGATGCCGGCGCACAGGAGGCCGGGCAGCAGCACAACTTTCGCTTTCGGTTTCGTGAGTCCCGTGGCTTCCAGCATGAGAAACGCGCCGACGATGGGCGAGCCGAGCAGGAATGCCACTGCGGCAAAAGCGCCGGCCGCCCCAACCAGCGCGATCACCTGCTCCGGCGCTTTGCGTAACCACAGTGCCAGCGCGGCAAGCCCGCTTCCCAGCGCGACCAGCGGTCCTTCGGGGCCGACAACGGCCCCAAAACACAGGGAGGCAAGTGCGGCGAGCAGAATACCCGGCAGCTCAGCCGGCTTCGGCGGAGTTCCGGCCTTGAATCCATCCGCCGGTGAATGACCGCCCTTGCCCGGCACGTAGGCAATGGCCGTGGCAGCAATCAAGCCGCCCACGGCCAGTACCGGCAGGGGCCACCATGCCGGCGCCGTCTCGAAACCGAGCAAAGTGGGCAGAACCTCAGAAATAAAGCGCTCACCGTGGTGGACCGCCCACAGGAACCAGTACGCCGCCGCCGAGATGGGCACGCCCAGGATGGCCGTGAACAGCAGCAAGCCGAGATACCGCCGCGAACGGATAACCGCCAAGGGATCGTCATTCGTCGAGGCAGTTGGAATCATGAATTAGCACTCGCCAACGCTTCCTCGGCCATTATCTTCCGAGCGCAAACAACTTCGGGTCGAGTTTGGACAGCATCCCCTTGAGTCGCTCGACCGACTCGTTGGTGACGCGTTCTCCGATCACGGCCATTTCATCGGCGCGAGTGAACTCCGAGATGTCAAAGGACGTGACGTCGGGTGCGATGACAAAGTCCGCCGGCTGGACCCCCACCGCGTTCATGCTGTAGCTCTGGATCATGGCCTGACGCATGATGACCTGTATCGACGCGATGAATTTGCCCATACCGCTGGACTTCTTGCTGCGAATGCCCATGAAATCCTTCTCCAGCCTGGCTGTCACCGTCGATGCAATGACGAAGTTGCAGCCTTTCGCGACCAGCGCGTTGGCCGGAACATTGTTGAGCAAGCCGCCATCGACAACCGCTTGTTCTAACTGCACGATCGGCAGGGAAAGCGGCGGCAGGTTGATGCTCTCCAGGATATTGTGCGTGGCATCGCCCGTATCGCGCGCCAGAGGGACGCCGTCGACCAGATCGACCGCAATCGTTGTCATGGGAATGACCAGCTGCTCGGTGCGGAGATGATCCAGATATTTCCGCAACATTGGATCGAATCGGTGGCGACGGTATTTGTAGAGGAGATACCAATAGCCGCCGCCGGGGAGGCAGCGAAAGAACCAGGGCGGCAGCAAATCTCTCTTGAAGCTCCGGGTCGCATATTCCGGGTCCATCCCCGAAGCGTAGAGGGTGCCCACCATTGCGCCCGCACTTGTTCCTGCCAGCATGTCTACATAGATTCCATGCTGCTCAAGGGATTTGAGCACGCCCAGGTGGGCCATGCCGCGCGCTGCTCCTCCACCCAGCGCCAGCCCGATTTGCACACCGCGCAAGTAATGGACAATGCGTTCTATGCCTTGCTGTAGCAGTTTGCCTTGATTCGGTTTCAACTGGCCGGAGTAGGTTTTGAAGTTTCGGGTAGCAAGTTTGTAGATTTGCTCGTCATGCGGAGGCGCCGGCGCATCGTGGTTCAGGATCCAGACCAGGCAAACCTTTTCGCGCACGCGCGGCAGCGAGCGTTCCAGGGCCGCCAGTATCTGCACAGCGGCCGCTACATCCTGAGGCCGAATGCACCAAAGAACAACGTCCGAGTAACTCACCATGCGATCCAGATCGTCGGCAGTATGATCCGCTCGAAAATCGATGAAGAGACGGTTGTAAGACGACCATTCCTTCAAGAGCTGCTTGATCCGCTCGGGACCAATGGAGACGCCGTTCTCGAATAGAAGCCTGTGCGGAATTCCATCCGGCGGTTGCGAGCGCTCGTCGTCGCCAGCGATACAGAGAGACTCGCCCAGCTGTCGCAAGCGCCGAGCTAACTCGACCGCCAAGGGGCGGCTCGCGTCCGAGTGATGAGCCACTCCGACAACAGCCGGCTTGGGGAGATCGCGATCGACCATCGCCAGATGTTTCACAATGTTGGCGGCGATGCGAAACATCGTGAGCTGGAACTCGCGATACTTGGCCGTCAAGCGAAGCAATTCTTCCAATGCGAGTTGAATGACGGTTGTGGGCTCAACGGCTTCGACGTGGAGATGCGATCGATCGGGCAGCAGTACGGAAAACAGCCCCACCACCGAGCCACGCTGAAAAGTATCGCGAACGATCTCCTTGCCAAGCCGATCGAAGAGTGCACCTTCGAGTCGCCCGGTGACGATGAAGTAAACGTTGCTGATCTCCGAATCCAGCTCGATGACGACTTGTCCGGCCTGGAACTCCTTCAACGTCGCGGAAGCGGCAATATCCTGGATGATCTCCTCGTTAAGTTGGTGAGCCCATTCCAAGTGCTGGAGTTCAACGCAGAGCCGTTGCTGGTCGAGATTCATGGGCATACCCGGTGAAATCGCCTCCAATTGCGTTCCCGTGCGACAGCCCCGGCCGACACCGATTTATGATCCGCTTCTGGTATTTTCATGGCCGTTCGCGGCCGCCGGCGTTTGCTTTCGTTCCACCAGCCAGCGGATGGTGACATAAAACACCGGCGTGAGGAAGATGCCGAATAAGGTCACGCCGAGCATGCCGCTGAAAACAGCGATGCCCAGGGCCACGCGCATCTCGGCGCCGGCCCCGGTGGCCAGGACCAGGGGCACCACTCCCAGGATGAAGGCAAAAGACGTCATCAGAATCGGCCGCAAGCGCAGCTTGGACGCCTCGACGGCGGCATCAAAACGAGACAGGCCTTCGTTTTGCTTTTGCTTGGCGAATTCCACGATCAGAATCGCATTCTTGGCCGCCAATCCGACCAGCACCACCAGCCCGATCTGCGTGAAAATGTTGTTGTCCATCCCGTTCAGCCAGACGCCGACCATGGCGGACAAGACGCACATGGGCACGATCAGGATGATGGCGAAGGGCAGCGACCAGCTTTCGTACTGGGCAGCCAGAACCAGGAAAACGAACAAGACCGAAAGCGGAAAGATGAACGGGCTGAGGGGATCCTCGGCGGCCACGATTTCCTGATAGCTGAGCTCTGTCCACTCAAAGCCCATCGACGAGGGCAGCTCGCGCTTGGCCAGGGAACTCATTTTGCGAATGGCGTCGCCGGAGCTGGTTCCGGGGCCGGTGCCGCCGGTGATCTCCGCGGACGGAAACATGTTGTAGCGGTTGACGATGGCCGGTCCGGTGACGGGCTGTTCCTTGACGAACGTCTCCAGGGACACCATCTGGCCTTTCCGATTGGGAACGTGCAACATCGACAGATCGCGCATCTGGTCTCGATATCTCGGATCCGCCTGAACGATCACCTGCCAGTTTCGGCCCAGGAGGGTGAAGTCGTTGACATAGGCCGATCCGAAGTAAACGCCGAGGGTGTCGTAGAGCTCGGTCAGCGAAACGTCGCGGGTCATGGCCATATCCCGGTCTACCGGGAGGTTGTACTGCGGCTGATTGGCGCTGAAACTGCTAAAGAGGCCGATCAGACCAGGTTCGCTGTTTCCGGCGCGGACCAGGTTGGCGACATTTCCTTCCAACATGCGCGGACCCTCCGGCGGGGGCAGGGATGCGCGATCCTGCACCTGCATCTTGAAGCCGCCTGTGCTGCCCAGGCCGTCGATGGGCGGGGCGCCGAAGACCGCCACGTTGGCTGTAAGAATCCTCTCTCGATAGACCTGGCGCAGTTTCTTCGCCACCGCCGGGGCACCCAGCCCCGTTTTTCCCTTTCGTTCGTCAAACGGCTTGAGAATCACGAACATGCCACCCACGTTGGAAATGTTGGTGCCCGTGAGAATCGAGTAACCGGGAAGACTGATACAGTGGCCGACTGCGTCCTTGAATTCCTCGTCGTGCATGGCGATGTCGGTCATCTTGCGCACGACCTCGTCGGTCCGCTCCAGGCTGGCGCCATCCGGAAGCTGCACGTTGACCACCAGATAGCCCTTGTCCTGCTCCGGGATGAAACCGCCCGGCACGACCTGGAACATGCCTACCGTTCCCACCAGAAGCCCGACGTAAACCAGCAGAGCGATCACGCTCAGCTTGAGCAGAAGCGTAATTCCCCGGCCATAGCCGTTGATGGTGCGTTCAAACGTCCAGTTGAAGCCCTGGAAGAACTTGGCGAATGCCAGGTTCACGATTCGGGCCACGAACCAGCCGGCGACGGCGCCGATGGCGAACACGGCCGCACGAAAGATCAACAGGGTCCGCTCACTGACGGCGGGCTCCTCGGCGGCTTCGCCGTGGCCGTGTCCGAGTTCGATGCCGAAATACGGCCCCAAGATCGGACCCAGGAAAACCATGCCCAGAAGCCCGCCGATAATCACGATGCCCACCCGCGGCAAGGCCTCGGCATGGGCGTGCTCGCCATGACCGTTTTCCGCATGGCCATGGGGTTTCAGCATCAGAGCGCACAGGGCGGGACTGAGCGTCAAGGAGTTGAACGCGGAGATCACCGTGGAGGTGGCAATGGTCAAGGCGAACTGCTTGTAGAACTCTCCGGTGATGCCGGCCAAAAATGCCGTCGGCACGAACACCGCGCACAGCACCAGGGCGATGCCGATCACAGGCCCGGACACTTCGTCCATGGCCTTGCGCGAGGCCTCCAGGGGGGTCTCGCCCATGGCGAGAAAACGCTCGACATTCTCGACCACCACGATGGCGTCGTCCACCACGATGCCGATGGCCAGCACCAGGCCGAACAGCGAGAGATTGTTGAGCGAGAATCCCATCGCCGACATGATGGCAAAAGTCCCGACCAGAGAGACGGGCACAGCAATCATGGGAATGATCGTGGCCCGCCAGTTCTGCAAGAAGACCAGAACGACGATGAACACCAGGACGATGGCCTCGATCAGGGTATGAAAGACGGCGTTGATGGATTCCTGGATGAAAACGGTGGTGTCGTAGACGATCTTATATTCCATACCCTTTTCAAACCGCTCGGAAAGCTCCTTCATCTTCTTCTTAATTGCCTTTGCCGTATCGATGGCATTGGAGCCGGGCAACTGGAAAACGGCGAGCGTGACCGAGGGTTGGCCGTCCAGGTAGCTGTTGACATCGTAATTCTTGGCGCCCAGCTCGATATTCGGAACCTTCTTTTCTTCGCCGTCCGTGACAACCGTTCTCATCGTTACCACATCGCGCAGCTTGACGATGGCGCCGCCGGATGATTTGAGAAGCACCTCGCCGAACTGCTGCTCACTACGCAGGCGGGAGGGGGTGCTCAGGGGATATTGAAAATCCTGTCCCTTGGGGACGGGCGGTTGGCCGATGCGGCCGGCCGGGACCTGGCGGTTCTGTTCGCGCAGCTTGGACACCACCTGGGACGGCGTCATGCCGACCGAAGCGACCTTTTCCGGGTCGAGCCAGATGCGCATGCTGTAATCGCGCGGGCCGAGAAAACTGACATCGCCCACGCCGGGAATACGCGCCAGCACGTCCTTGACGTTGAGCGTGGCATAATTGTTCAGGTACAGCTGGTTGTACTTGTACTCCGTCTCTGCGGACTTGGCATCCTTGACCTTTTCCGAGATCAGGTTGACGCACATAAGAATGCTGGGAGACTTCTTCTTGGTGGTCACGCCCTGCCGTTTGACTTCTTCCGGGAGTTTGGCTTCCGCGACGGAGACGCGGTTCTGCACGAGAACCTGGGCCATGTTCAGATCGGTGCCGGGCTTGAAGGTGACATCCAGGATCATCTGGCCGTCGTTGGTGCACTTCGACAGCATGTAGATCATGTTCTCGACGCCGTTGACTTCCTGCTCGATGGGACTGGCCACATTCTCGGCCACGTCCAGGGCGTTGGCGCCGGGGAAATTGGCGGTGATGGAAATGGTCGGCGGCGCCACCTCGGGATACTGTGCAATCGGCAACTTGACGAGCGCCACCACGCCGACAATCACGATGACGATGGACAGCACCATCGCCATGATCGGCCGATCTATGAAGAAGCGTGACATGGGTATTTCCTCTTGGGTCAGAAGTCAGAGATCAGGAACGAGGCCGGCGGATAATCATTTCTTTCCCCCATTTGATTTCTGACTTTTGAGTTTTGACTTCTGACCTCCGTTTTCTGACTTCTGACTTCTGACCTCTGGCTTCTGATTTCCGGCCTCCGCCCGGCGCGGCATTTTTGCCTCCTTGGGATTGACGGTGACCCCCGGTCTGGCGCGGTTGACCCCCTCGACGATGACCCATTCGTCCCCCTTCAGACCTTCTTCTTCCACCTGGCGCAGGCCGTTGTCCTGAACCCGATTCGACACCTTCACGTCCACTCGTTCCACCACGTTGTCCTTCGCTTTATTCACAACGAGCACGTACTTGAGGCTCTGATCGGAGAGGATGGCGCGGTCGGTAACAAGGGTTGCGGGATACGGATCGGCAACGGCAATGCGCACCCGCGCGAACATGCCGGGCATCATTGTCCGCAGGCCGTCCGCACCTTTGGGATTCTCGAAGCGGGCACGAACCTTGACCGAGCCGGTGGCGTCCAGCTTGTTGTCGATGAAGTCCAGCACCCCCTTGCGCGGAAAGCCGCTGTCGTTGACCAGGGCCATTTCCACGGGAAGATCCATCTTCCCTTTCTTCTTATCCTTCTCAAATTGCCGCCGCCGAAGTTCCTGATAGGTTTCAAGCGCCCGCTGGTTCACGTAGAAATAAACATAGAGCGGATCGACCGAGATGATCGTCGTCAGCAAGGCTTCCTTGTTCCCGGGGTTTACGATATTCCCCTGGGTGAGCAGGGCCTCGCTAATCTTTCCTGTGATCGCCGCAACGATGTTGGAATACTTGATGTTGGTATTTGCCTCCATGATTTTGCCTTTTGCCGTTTCGATGCCGCCCAGGGCTTCCCCCTTGGCGCCGTAGGCTTGCACCAGCTCTTCCTTGGACACGGTTCCCTTGTCCGCGAGCGGCTTGTAAATCGCGATTTTCTCTTCTGCGGCCTTCAACTTCGCCTGCCACGTCTCGAGCTGGCCTTTCGCCTGCTTCAGATCGGCCCGGAAGGGGCTGTCGTCGATCACGAACAAGGGTTGGTCCTTCTTGACTTCATCGCCGTCCGTGAACAGCACTTTCATGATTTGCCCGCGGACGCGCGAACGGACTTCCACGGATTCCCGGGCTTCCACCAGGCCCGTGTAAGTGTCCCAGTCCTCGATGTGCTCCTTGACCGGCTGACTGACCACGACTTCCACCGGAGACGGCGGGGACACCGCGGGCGCGCGGTTACAGGCCGCCATGCCGGTGGCCATTGCCAGGAAAAGAACGCAGCGGATGCAGAAGTTTTTTGCACACATGGGAGGATCCTCTTGCGATAGTCTCAACGTCTTGCGTCTGGATATGCGACATTGCCCTGATTACGGTTTGACAATCCGTTCCATTTACGAAATGATTCCGTCCATTACGACACGGGACACGGTTCCGCCTTCCAAATGGATGCCGCGTATTCAGCAATGGTGCGGTCGCTGGAAAACTCTCCCGAGCCGGCCACGTTTAGTATAGCCTTGCGCACCCAGCCGACGTCATACTTTCGACCAGGTTTATTGGTGTTCGTCGCATGGCCTTTCGCTAGTATTGCTCCGGCACGAAATTTCGTCCTTCCATCGTAGCCTCGTCGTCATACGCTCCCTTGTGGTGGCGCTTCGGAAGCTTGATTTTGTCCTTGTGCACTTTCTTGTAAGGGATCAGGTTGAGAAAATGGGCGATGCAGTTGAGCCGCGCCCGCTCCTTGTCGTCGGAGCGGACGATATGCCAGGGCGCGTCCTTGGTGTCGGTGGCGTCGAGCATCATGTCGCGAGCGCGGGAGTAGGCATACCAGCGGGCAAACGATTCCAGGTCCATCGGGCTGAGTTTCCACTGCCGCAACGGGTCTTCAATGCGCGCCTCGAAACGCTTTTGCTGTTCCTCCTGGCCGACCTCCAGCCAGAATTTGATCAGGATGATCCCCGAATTGACGACGTGACTCTCGAACCTTGGACAGAGTTCCGTGAACGTCTTGTACTGGTCCTTGGTGCAAAACTCCATGACGTACTCGACGCCGGCACGATTGTACCAGCTGCGGTCGAAGATGACGACTTCGCCGGCGGCCGGGAAATGCTGCATGAAGCGCTGCACATAGAGCTGTGATTTTTCCCGGTCCGAGGGGGCCGGCAACGCCACCAGGCGGAAGACGCGCGGGCTGACCCGCTCCATAATTGCCTTGATGGTTCCGCCCTTACCGGCGGCGTCGCGCCCCTCGAATATCACGATCACGCGCAGTCCCTTGTGGACCACCCAGTCTTGCAGACGGCACAATTCCGTCTGCAGCTTGCGCAGCTCCTTTTCGTATTCCTTGCGCTTCATCTTTGGCAATTCTTGATGTTTCTTGGACACGTAAGTCTCCCGAAGCGGGCAATAGTCAATTGTCCGATATCCACTGTGGTCATTCAACCTTTCACCTTGACGTTTGACTTTCAAGTGGTGGCGATCTTGTTCTGCTTCGCGAACTCGCTGCGCGACTCTTCGCCGATGAAGTAGAACGTCTTGCCCTGCCACTCCAATGTCCCTGCCGCCGCCACCTTGGGGAAACGGACCTTGGTGATAGGATCTTCCACCATCTGATCCTGCAGATAAATGTCATTCTCGCCCAGCGAAAAATACGTGTGGATGAAATCCACGATCCGGTCGTCGATCCATTTCGTGACGGCTTCCGGATTGACCGCGTCCAGCGGGAACTCGATTTCATCATGCGGTTTGAAACGCATCAGGACGGGAATGATCTCCAGGTCGTAACTCATGATCACTTTGCGGACCTCCCGGTCGGTGAAGGCGGCGAGCTTGAGACTGACCCGGGCCACTTTCGATTGAAAATCAAATCTCACTTCCCGGGTCGAGGGCACGATCCGCGGCGTGGTCTGGACCCGGCCCTCGAATTTCTTGACCAGCAGGTCCAGGCGCGGCCGCCACAAATCGCGCATCTGATCAAACACTTTGCCAAGCTGGTCCAGGCGCTTTTGCCTCTCCTTCTGTTCCCCCGCCTGCGCGGTCTGGAATTTCTTGACCTTTTCCTCGACCTCCGAGAATGCGGCATCGATCCGGCTGGCAAGGTTGTTGATGTCCGGCATGATGATTCCTCCAAAAATAGGATGCTGGGGTGTTGATCATCTCAAAAACAATCACGATCTAAGGCCACTGGTCAGACTGCGATCGCTCCGGCCACCCACTCCCTGGGTATCACTGATGTCGGCCAACGCCCGATCCTCGGGTTCCACAAAGAAACGGGCGGCGGAGCGCTGCAACAGCTTCAATTCCAGACGCAGGGGCGCGGCACGCTCCTCGGGCAAAGTTTGGATCAGGTCTTCCAGCATGGCGCGCAAACGCCGCGCCACCTGAATGCTCACGCCGCCGAATTGACGAATTTCCGTGACCGCCAGAATGACAAAGTCTTCCCAGTCCGGAGTGCGGTACATGAGTCGCACCCGGCCCGCGTCGCGGATGCGCTCATCATCCAGCCGGCGACTGCCGACGTGACGCAACAGGTGGTGAATTCGGTCGATGGCCAGGACCGCGGTGGTCGGATCGTTGACTGCCGGCGACAGTCCCTTGGATGCAATATCGACAATCATGCGAAAAGCAAACGCCGGATCCTGTTCCATGGTCCGTTCCGTTCCCAGGGCGATGGACTGGCAAAGCGAGTCCGCGGGGAATTCCTCGCCGCCATAGACGTGGAACAATGGATAGTTGGCTGCAATGAAATCCCCCACCTGCGGAACCAGTTCGATGAGGCAGTTGTAACGCGTGCCCAGGGCGACAAGCCCCTTGACGTCAAAGGCAAGTACTACGCCATCCCCGGGGCTTGGAACCGTGCGGGCGGGGACTTGGTCTGGCAGCGGGGCCGGCTCGGGGCGCGTTTCCGTCGATTTCATCAGGGGGCGCGGATAGACACTGTCAATGACCTGATGCGCCTGCGAGGCCACCGAGTGCAAGGCGCCGCTCGGCCGAAGCACCTTGCCGACATGGTCAATCAAAAAAATGAACAAACCCAGGCACCCTGCAGAGCTGAACGCCGCGATTTCCGCCGTGAGAAGCGGAGCAGAGGTCCCAACTCGGACCAGGGCGGCAATAGAAAACGTGAACGTGAACACAAACATGGATAAGGTAAGCTTGGTGAGCGTGTCTCGGAAAAGGGTGCCGATGATGCGCGGCGTGAGCTGAGCGCTTGCCAGCTGGACCACCAGGAGCAGCGAGGAACAAACGAAAACGATGAACGTGAACATGGCGCCGGCCAACGACCCCAACACAGCGCGCATGGTGTCGGGGTGATAATCCCCGTGCCAACCCATCGCCTCCTCCAGCCAACTCAGGAGCCGAACCAGCGTCACTGCCACCACAATAGCCAATACGGGAAAAATCCAGATGGAGTTGCGCAAGTAGTGCCGAATGCGATAACGTTGCCACCAGGTCATGGGGACTCTCGCCTCGAAGCGCGCTGCTCGCCAAAGTTGGCCGAACGGCCGCCGTTTTTTGGAACACAAAACAAGCGCCAACGGAATCCGTAAATTCAAAATGTTGAATCTGTCGACCAGGGAACGGAACAGGCACCTTAATTTGGCTGCCAAGTGGCGCAACTTAATGCCATTCGGGACATTCTCTATTCCCCACGTCTCGCCGCTTCTCCTACAATCCCTTACGGGTTCCTCTTCTCTGGTTGCTGTGGTCGGTCGGGCCGACCCGCGGTCTTTGTGGTGTGGGCCAGCCAATACGAGACCCCGAGCAACCCGGCGCCAACAATGACGAATCCCAGGTCCACTATATCTTCTACTAGGCCCCTCCGCATCGTCCCCGCCATGCTGAGCCCCGCAAGGATCGCCAGGATGCCAAAGAACCGAAGCACTCGGATCGTGCCAGCTGACCGTTCCGCCCGTACCTGCTCCGGCGCGCGGGGTGCGTCCGGCGGTTCGTCCAAGTCCCGGCGGCACTCGGGACAAAAGGCATCGCTAGCCGAAAGTAGAGTCGCGCCACAATGCGGACAGACCATGCTCACCGCGTGAGACCCTCCGTTTGTACCACCGTCCCACGGTAGCCAGTGGTTTTGATAACAACTCGCCGAGCCGCCGAACCATTGTCTCAACGGTTATTTCAAACCGGCATTTGTTGGTTTTCTGATGTCAGGCATATGTGCGGTTTTTGTATGTCCAGACAGCAGTTTTTGCCATATCGCCCAGAATCTGGACTTCTCGAAACAGATGGTGTGTCACCATCTGGAATCACCCGGCGCGCCACTGGGCATGATGTTCTCGGATCAGTGCGATCGCCTCGTCCGCCGTGTTCACGCAGCGCGGGATCGCGATGTCTTCCGGATTGGCCAACTGCGGCTGCGACGCCAACAGGTAGTTCCTGGCCCATGCCACCAATTCCGCCCACATCTTGCCGACGAGGATCAAGGGAGTATCGTGGACGTGCTTCACCTGCAAGAGCTGCCAGATCATCATCAGCTCGAGCACTGTGCCGATTTCACCCGGAGTGACGACGAACGCGTCCAAGCGCGGCACGCTCCTCCTGCCAACTGGCAGCCATCTGCCGACGGAAAAGTTGGCGGCCAAGTGCCGTCAGCTTGGCCGTCAACTTTCTCCCAGGGAAATATGGACTTACGACAAAAAAAATCGAGTTGGCGGCCAACTGGCCGTCAACTTCGCCCTGGCTTTGCAACGAAATTGCGACTCAGGCCGAGGGTCTTCTCTCTGACATACCCTCCTGAGAAGACCACCATCGCCATCTATCTCATTTTGAATTCACGAGTTACATCGCCGCATGAGGGGTTTTGTCAGCTTTGAGGATGTGACACCCCCCCATTGCTTTTTGTGATAAAATGGACAACCTGCATCAACTTGGAAAGCCCAGCATCCAATTTCGTTGCAAAGCCCTTCGCCCTCGATGAGACGGTTCCGCCAAACGCAGGTTCCGCCAACCACGTGGCGGAACCTGCCGCGCGCCGCATCCTCTTATGTCCAAATGAGATGCGATCTCCAAGACAGGAGTTCCGCCACAACCTGGGGGCCACCCCCGATAGCTGCACTTCCTCTTACCTCATCCGCCCCAACAAGACCCATCCGAAAAACCCGCCAGGCCTGTTGCCGAAGCTCACGCCGGTAGGGTGCCGATGAGGACGAAATTGCCGATGTCCCCAAACAGGCTATT
>Ga0066903_100003413_pt1 | contig 12971 bp, 16 predicted proteins | sample PanSoiMetaGPlot1_FD_67491 | JGI IMG/M metagenome (GOLD analysis project Ga0066903, IMG submission 67491) | Tropical forest soil microbial communities from Panama analyzed to predict greenhouse gas emissions - Panama Soil - Plot 1 (version 2) | ecosystem: Environmental > Terrestrial > Soil >... | reverse complement strand
ACGACTACACCTTAGCTGCCTCGATCATCCGAACATCCATCTGGGAGAACCCCGAGTTCCCGGGGCCATTGACCCTCTTCAACTCAAGAGCATGTTGCTTGAAGACTCAGTTGTCCTTTCCGAAGCAGACGAGTCTCGGCCGGAAGATGTCGAGCTGGATGGCGTCCGTTACCGCCCCGGACCGGTTGCCACCGCCCGTTGCCTCGGGCGTCGGAGCATTCTCGCCGTCAGCTCTCTTTGGAGTGAGCAGCTCTGGGCCCGGGTGATGGCCACCCGCTTCGACATTCGCCCCGAGTGGCCCGTGGTCATCGGCTGCGACGTGGCCCGCTACGGCGACAACAATACCGTCCTGCTGGCCCGCAAGGGCTATTGCCTTCTCGAAGCCCAGGTCCGCGGCAAGCAGGCCACGACCGAGACCGTGCGCCAGCTGGAAGAAGCCTGCTACCGCCTGGCCGACGCGCACAACCCCGAGAAGTCCATTCCCTGTCTGATCGACGAGGGGGGCGTCGGCGGCGGCATCATCGACCAGGGCTTGCAGGACGGGTACAACTTGATCGCCGTCAACGCCTCGCGGAAGCCCCGGGAGCCGGAACGGTACTTCAACGTCCGCAGCGAGCTGTGGTTCCGCGGCCGGCAGGTGGCGCTGGAGGAGTGCCTCGACGTCTCCCGGCTGCCGGTGGCCATCCTCGGCCGGCTCAAGCAGGAATTGTTGGCAACGCAGTATCTCGTCCTCCCGGGACGTGATAAGATGAGGGTCGAGGAGAAAGACGAGCTGGTCGCCCGGCTGAAGCGGAGTCCTGATCTGGCCGATTCTTTTAACCTGTGCTGCTACTACGTCCCTTCCCTGCCCGCTTACTAGGGGGAAGCGTGAACGTGAGCTATCTGGACATTCAGCTGCGCGAGAGCTACTGCGGAACGGGCCTGGGCGACGGCTACCGGGCCCGCTGCAATCGCCAGGCATGGGACGATATGGCTCATGGCCTTTATCGGAGTGTCTGTCACCTCATGGATGACGACGACGAAGGGGCAATAGTGCTTCTGATGGCAGCTCTTCATGTCCTCGAAGAGGAGGGTCTCTCAGGGACCACGCCACGCGCCCAGAATAGCGTGGCGGGTCACCTTCTGGATCTGCTCCGGGCCGTGGCACCCGGATATTTCCCACGCAGCGAAGACCGCAACGGGCAACCCGTCCCTCCTGAGCAAGCCTGATGTGGCCGAGAAAAACCGGCGCTGGTTGATCTGCCGCCTCGACGAGGCCGGGACGCTCCGCCTCCTCCAGCGCGAGATTTGCTTCCCCCCGGGCACGCGGATCGAGGCCGTGAGTCTCGAGGACGGATTGCTCTCATTGCGCCTGCAAAACCTCGACTTCCTCGAGGTCTCCCCGGGCGACCAGATCCCCTTGTTCATCCCGGACAGCTTTTCCGGAGGGCCCCATGTGGACCGTGCCCATCAACGCGACCCTGAGCGGTCCTAACCAGATTGTGGCCGGCGTGCCCGGGCGGCGCGTGGTCATCCTCGGCTACGTCCTCTGCGCCTCGGCCGCCGTCACTGCCCAGTGGGTCTCCGGGGCCGTCAACATCTCCGGGCCCATGTCCCTGACCGCGGCGGGCGACAACATCACTGCCGGGCCCGGCCAGAGCGAGGTCGGGTTCTTCCGCTGGGGCGTGGGGGCGCCCGGTGCCGACCTGACGCTCAACCTCGGCGGTGCCATCCAGGTGGGCGGACATCTGACCTACACGTTCATCAACCCCGAAGACGCGCCATGAGCGATTCCAACGGCACCAGTGGCGACCCTGACCGAGTGGCTCTCATCCGCGAGCTGCAGGCAGGCGGCGCAGGCTTCCATGCGGTCGTGTGCCGCTACTGGTCGCTTTACCGGCAGGCCAGGCAGGCGTCGTCCGACAACCCAGAGGAGCTCTGGCCGGGCCCCCCAGGCGACCTCACTGGGCAAGCCGAGGCATGGGCGAGATCCCTTGACCTGACTTTGCTGCCCTGGGAGGACGTCACACATCTCCGCCGGGGGACGCTGCGCTGGCTGCGCGAGCAATTCCCGCCGATTGGGGGGAACGCCCCATGAGCGCCGCCGACTCCAACGGCAACGGCCACGTCGAGCACTGGATTCCCGAGGCCATCTCCCTCGACCTCGCCGGTCTGGGGCCGATGCCACCCTGGGCCATGGGAGTTTATGACACCGGCGGCGGCTTCGACCCCGTCCCGAATTACGCGCAGGGGCTGACCTGGCTGCTCAGACAAAAGCGGGGAGAGTTCATCCCCGCCTTCCTCACGGAGCTGCAGCTCAGCCTCTATCGCCGCCACATCCGCACCCTCGTGGTCAACAACGAGATCGCGCTCAATGCCATCAACGTGCAGGTTGTGTACGGGGTCGGCTCGGGCATGAAGTACGAGATCCTGCCGCGCAAGGGTCGGCGCCCCAGCGATCAGGTCGTGGCCAATGCTCAGGTCCTCTGCGACACCTTCTGCGAGCACAACGAGATGCCGCTCAAGGAGGCCGAGGGCCTCGCCCGCGTGATCCTCGAGGGCGAGGCGTTCTTCCAGTTGTTCCCCAGCACATCCGGCATCCTCTCCGTCCGTGCCGTGGAGCCGGAGTATTGCTACAGTCCCACGGGGGATTCGGACCGCGACAGCTTCGGGATCCGGAATCCCACGGAGCCGCTCGACATCGAAGCCGTCGAAGGCTACTGGATCGTGCCTGGATCTCTGGCGGACGGCTCCCAGCCGCAGCTGGTGGACCCGAAGTGGATCGTGCATATCAAGCATCCTGAGACGCCCTCCACGAGCAAGCGCGGCCTGTCGGCCTTCTTCGTGCTGGAGCCGACGCTGCGGGCCGCCGACGACCTCATCATGTCCACGGTGACAATGGCGAAGGCGCGGGGCAAGATTGCCTGGGTGGAATATCTCGACGACGTGGTAAAGCCCCAGGCCCAGGCAATGGCCGACAACGTCACCTTCGCCACGGGGACCTTCCCGGCCCCCACAGGCGCCAACACCACCATCAACTTCGAGCGCTTCGGCTGGGGCAGCATCCTTCGCCGCCCCTCGAATGCCAAGATGGACTTCCCCTCCGGCGGCACGATCGGCGCCAGCGACCATGTTGCCGTGATGGACATGGTGCTCCGCTACATTGCCGCCCGCTTCACGATGCCCGAATATATGCTATCCAGCAACTCTGCAAACGCGAACTATTCCTCTACCCTCGTGGCCGAGTCGCCCTTCGTCCTCTCCATGCAGGTCCTGCAAGACCGGATGGCCCGGCTCTTCGGCCGCAACCGCTACGGCCCTCACCGCCGCAGCATGATCTGGCGGCAACTGGCGCATGCCGTCGAGATCGGCCTCTTGCCCGCCAGCGTCTTCGCGGACCTCGACGTCGTGGTGACGCCTCCGTCAATGGTCGCCCGCGACCGGGCCAAGGAGGCGCAGACCGACAAGGTGTACAACGAGATGCGGGTGAAGAGTCGCAAGACGATCCAGCAGGAGCAGGGCCTCGACCCCGACCAGGAGGCGGAGAACTTCAAGGAAGAGGGGCCGCCGCCCGGGCAGTCCCCGCCCGGCTCGCTGGCCGGCATGCAGCCGGGGGGCGAGGCGCGGCCGGGGCGGCTCGTGGACGCCAGGGAAGCCTGCGTGCCGAACGAGACGGGCCCCGGACACCACGACGACCACACCGGCCATCCCTGCAAGGCCGGACTGGGCGGTGGCCCGAGCAGGGGCTTTACGGGCATGTTGCAGGACCCGTTGGGCGGTCACGCCCGCTTCTTCCTGGGTGGCGCCGAGGTGGGCGAGAAGGAGTTCGCGAAGGAGCGTGGATTCGGCGGGCTCCCCGCGAAGGCGCCCTCGACTCATCCCGGCGCCGAGCGCGGCAGCGAAGTCCGCCTCGAGCCGTCCGCTACCCGCGCCTTCGACGGCAGGACGCCGGTGCCGGTCCGGGAGAAGCTGACCAAGACGGAAACGGGCAACCTGGCTGAGAACGTGCTGGTGGCCTGGCTGCGGGCCCAGGGTATGACGGACGCGGCGCCTCTGAACACCGGCGCCGCCAACTTCCCCGTGGACGCCCTGGAGGACCACCGCCCCACGGAGATCAAGGGCGGCCTGGTGAGCAACAGCAAGGGCGCCCAGCAATGGCGGTTGACTTTCTCTCTGGAATCCCCTGCCGAGCGCGAAGCCTACGCCCGGATGACGCCGGAAGGGCGCTCGGCCTGGAATCTCCAGAAGCAACAGCGCATCCACGAGCGCAAGCAAGCCGTCGTCGAGGCGCTGGCCCGCGAGACGGGGCGGGAGATCCGGCCGCGGACTCTGTGCGCCGTGATCAACCCGGACACCCGGGTGGCCGACGTGTACGAGTTCGATGGCTTCCACGACCGGATTGGCTGGACGTCGGAGATGGCCCAGAAAGGTTACCGGGGGTCCGTCAAGTATGCCTGAGCCCGTCCTGAAGAAGGTCGAGGCGGAATTCTCCGCGTGGCTCGACGAGTACATCGCCGGCTGGACAAAGGCGCTGCGCCAGGGCCTGGCCGAGCGCGAGCGCATGCACGAGTCCTGCGACCCCAACCAGTCCGGCCCCGGCCACCACGATTCGGAGACGGGACACCCCTGCTCGCCGGGAGGCAAGGAAGCCACCGCCCCGGACCCCGAGGAGCACGCCAAGGGCTGGCTGGCCCGCGCCCGGGAGATCCCCGCGAAGGTATACGCGAAGGCCCGGCTCAAAGTCTCCGAGAAGTACTCCCAGCTCGAATCCCGCTACGGGAGGAAGCTCGCTCTGGCGATCATGGGGGCGGGCCTGGCCGGGGTGCCGATCCCCCTTCCCGGCTCCGTCCTCATGACCGCGGCCCCGGTAATCGCCGCCGCCGAGGTCTACCGCCGTCTCGCGGGCGCCGGTGCCAGGCCCGTCAAGGAAGCGGCCCCCGAGCTGTCGCCTGAAGAGGTCGGGCGCCTGGGCCGGGAGTGGATGAAAGAGATCCTCGACGAGTTCGCCCGCGAGCTGAAAGGTAGCCGATGAGCGTCCTTTCCTGGCTGCGCCGACTCCTTGGCCGGGCCGCGGTGCCCGCCCCCGGACGCGCGCCTCCTCCAGGCGAGGAAGCCCGGCACTTCGACGAGCCTTCTTCCTGGGTGCCGGTGTCCTCATCGTGGGTGCATTCCATCAGCTACCACGGGGGCCCGGCCGAAGCCACCGGGGTGAGCGGCCGGCTACGGGTCCGGTTCAAGGACAAACGCTCTGGCATCGTCCGGGCCGAGGTCGAGTACCACGGCATCCCGCGCATCCTCTACGCCGGGTTCCTGGCGGCGCCGTCGAAGGGCCAGTTCGTCCACGCCCACCTCTTTGGCCGTGCCTATTCCGTGATCTGGAGCCGAGGATGAGCGAAAGCACCTACCTGCAGGGTCCTGAAGTCCTCCCCGAAGCAATGGCCATCCTCGGCCTGACCGACCGGTTGATGACGGGACTCTCCTTGACCTTCGCCTGTGATGATCTCCAGGTGCGCACCGAGCTAGACGATTTTCTGGCCGGTCTTGGCTACGACGAAGTGGCGGTACGGGAAGTGATGGTCGAGCTGGCCATCGATGGCCTGGTTCGGGCGAGGGTTGCCGGGGCCGCCTGGGGCCCGAAGGGGGCGCTCCGGGGCGACGGACAGCACTTGTTGACGCGGGCCGACTGGGACCGTCTCCGGGAAGCCCTGCCGCGGCTGGTCGGGCGCGGGACGCGCTGGGAAACAAGGTAGAGGGGGAAGACATGAGTAACGATCCCCTGGCTGGGGCAGTCGCCTTGAACCGCCTCCAGGGCGAGCTGATCGACGCCCTGGCGCTTCTGGAACGCTGCTGGATGGCCGGGCACAAGCAGGGGTGGCCCGACGGCGAGGTGACAAATGCGTTGCTGGCGGATGTGCTGACCTTCCTTGGTAGAGAACGCTGCTGGATGGCCGGGCTCAAGCAGGGGTGGCCCGACGGCGAGGTGACAAATGCGTTGCTGGCGGATGTGCTGACCTTCCTTGGTAAGCACGGCCGGGTTGCGCCGGGAGGTGCGGATGGGGCTGCTGAGACCGTAGGCGAGTCAGACCCGCCGCGCGGTCTTGCCTAATACCAGCGTGGTAGGCGCCCCTCCCCGGAAAATTCCGTCTTTTTTCCTAGTCAGGCAGGAGCTGGGAAAATCTCTGGACAGGCAGCCCCCAACCGGATAAGGTTTACTGCACCGAGCAGGGATCATTCGGCGAGCTGTCGAGCATTCGGGCATACCCCGCCTGCCTTCCGTGCAGGCCCCGACGCGGAAACGACAGATGGCCGGGAAGGTAATTCCACTCAAAGAATGCGACCCCTGCGGCGGCGACCTCGACGAGAGCGAGCCCGTCATCAAGGGCGTCCGGGTTCAGGGCCTGGTCTCCCGCAATAACCGCCGCTACCTCTCCGAAGCCCTGAAAAAGGCCATTCCCCTCTACGAAGGCGCCTGGTCCTACCTGAACCATCCGCGCAAGGGCCAGGAAGACCAGCCGCGGCGGGCCGAGGACAAGTTCGGCCGCTTCCGCAACGTCAGAATGGGCTCCGACGGCCTGCGCGGCGACTACCACTTCAACCCGAATCACCCCTTTGCGCCCACTTTTCGCTACTGGCTGAAGACCGACCCCGAGGCGGTCGGGTTCTCCCCGAATCAGACAGGCAAGGTCCGCTCCGACGGCGACGGTGCCATGCTCGTCGAGGAGATCGTCGAGGTGGACAGTATCGACCTCGTCTCCCGGCCGGCCACGACCAAAGGGCTCTACGAATGGGAGGGCGGCGAGATGGAAGCAGAAGACGACCTCATGGCGGATGTGACGCCGGACCTGACGCCCGGGGTCGGGGAAGAGCCGGAGGCGCCGGGAGCCGAGGCCGACCACGAGCAGGCCATCCTCGACGCGGCCAAGGCGTGTATCGACGACCGTAGCCTTCTGGCCAAGCAGAAGCTCGCCAAGATCAAGAAGCTGATGAGCATGGTCGGGCCCCAGGAGACCGAAGAGGTTCCCGAAGCGGGCCTGGAGGACGAGGAGAGCGAGCCGGGCGGGGTCGTGGTCGAGAAGACGAAAGAAGCCGGAATGGAAGACGAGGAGGAGGAGCCCGGCGGCGTGGTCGTCGGGAAGACGAGGAGATCCGAAGAGGCCCTGGAGAAGGGCTCTTCGCAGGAGACCATCAGCAAGAACATCGGCAAGCTCCGCCGCGAGGGCTACGAGCCGGACCAGGCCGCCGCCATCGCCTACAGGACCGCCGGCAAGAGTCGCAACCCCGAGGCCGAGATCCGGGCCCTGCGCAAGGAGGTGAAGGCGATGTCCGCCCGGCTGGTGACGCTGACGGCCAACTTGCAGGAGGCGGCCCCCGCCCTCAAGGCCGCCGCCCTGGCACACAGGCCGGCCAGCAGGGCTCCGCAGCCTGCCTACAAGGACCTGAGCATGGATCAGTTCATGCAAGCGATGGAAAGGGGGCGCTAGCATGCCCGCCCTGCAATTCCGCCGCGGCGAGACGCTCCCCGTCGTGGCTCCCGTCCTCACCCCCCAGGCCGTCGAGGTCGGGGACATCGTCGCCCTCTCGGCCGGCAACGTCATCCGCGCCGAGGACTTCACCTGGACCACCGACCTCCCGACTACCCAGGCGGCCTTCACGCTGGCCTTCCTGGGCATCAGTGGCCAGCGCAAGGTGGTCAACGTCGCCCGGGTCCTCGCCGCCGGCCGCGATAACCGCATGCGCATCGACTGCGACGGCTTCTACGAGGCCGATTGCGCCAGCGCCACGTTCAACGTCGGGGACTTCGTCGGCCCGGCGAAGGCCGCTGGCAACGCTCTGCTGTCGCAGACGGTGATCGGCGTGGCCGACGCTGCCCATGCCATCGGCGTCGTGGTCGAGCAGGCTACGTCCGTCACGCGGGTCCGCTTCAAGGCGCTGTCGAAGCTCGTCCCGCAAGCACGCTAGGGCAGGGGGGCTCTCATCATGGGCTTTGGCTTCGCCTTGAAACGCCTGTGCGAGGAGCACGGTCCCCGCACCACGCTGAAGCACTGGCAGGAGTGCCTCGGCCTCGACGATCAGGGCAATCTCCGGCCGACCGAGAAGTCCCGAGCTTTCCGCAAGAAGCATGACATCTACCACATGCCTCTGGCCGAGGTCGCGGACGCCTTCCTCGAGACGCGCTTCGGCACCAGCCGGGCCGTCAACTGTCTGCGCGCGATGCAGCACGGCAAGATCCACCTGCTCGAAGCAACGGAAGCTAATGACGCAAGCGCATTTTCCAACATAACTGGGCAATTACTGGTGACCATTATCAAGGAGCAGTACGAGAATCCCAGCTTCATTTTGAAGAGTCGGGTTATGAAGGTTGCCAACCCCGGCTCGAACTTGCAGGAGCACAAGATCCCCTACCTCTCGGACGTCGTGGACAAGCCGAAGCGGCTGGCGCAGATGGAGCCGTACCCGGCGACGAGGTTCTTGGAGAGCTGGGTCACGATACCCGCCCCGGAGAAGTACGGCGAGGTCTGCCGCGTGTCGATGGAGATGATGCTCTCCGACTTCACCGGACAGGCCCAGACGTCGGCGCAGAGCGTTGGCAAGGTGACGGGTTACCAGGAGGAGGAGCGGCTCGGCAAGGTGGTCCTGGGTCTCGCGGGCACCGATGCGCTGCCGATGACGCCGTACAACTGGAATGGGAGCTCGCTCAACACCTATGTTACGACGGCCGGTGTCGGCAATTATGTGAACAGGCTCACCTCGACGACGGTGCTGAACTACGACCAAATTAATTCCATCGAACAGCTTTTTTACAGGCAAGTGGACCCCATAACTGGCCGTCGTATCCTCGCCATGCCGAAGCAGATTATCTGCGTGCCGGAAAAGCGCTGGGCGCTGAAGCGACTGCTGACGGCGACCATGACGCGGAGCGGCAACCAGGCCAGCGATACGGGCATCCTGACCGAGTCGCCCAACCCGATCGAGGAGGGCTACGAATTGCTGGCCTCGCCCATCCTCCAGGCGCTCTTGCAAGTGGAGACGACGCAGACCTCGGGCATCGTTCTGTCGCCGGCCCAGGTGAAGGAGTTTATCATCTTCTGTGATCTGAGCAAGGCGTTCGGCCTGCGTGAGGTCTACCCGATGAAGACGGAGCAGGCGCCGGCGCTGGCGCCCGCGGAGTTCGAGCAGGATATCGTTTTGCAAGTCAAGGCGTCGTTGTACAACGTGCCGTTTGTTTACGACGTCAGGTGGACAGCTCAAGCGACCTCCGAGGTGACCTGAGAGATGGCCAAGAAACACGAGCCCGAGGCGATGCCCGCCGCCGAGCAGGCCACGCCGGCCACCGCCGAGGGCGGCATCCCCGTGGGGGAAGTCTCGCCCTCGAAGGACGTCGAGATTGCCGCCTTGCAGGCTCTCGTGGCCGAGCTGCGGGTCAAGCTGTCCGGCGAGGCCCTGAAGGCCGAGCCGGTGCCGCCGGGAATGAAGCGCTACAAATGCTCGATCGAGCACGGCCAGCCGCTTCTCATTGATGAGGTCGATCCGTTGCGTGCGGAGAAGAAGTACCTCAAGCGCATGAACGTGATCGCCACCCCCCACAGGGTGACGGTCGAGGAAGCGCCCCTCGAGAAGGGATAGCACGATGGCAGCGCTCGACGACCTTACGGCGGCCCGGGACTCTCTGGCGGCGAAGATCGCCTCCGTGATGGCCAACCCGCGCCCCAGCTACAGCGTGGACGGGCGCTCCTTCTCCTGGACGGAGTACCGGGCCAGCTTACTGAGGGAGCTCAAGGACTTGCAAGCCGCCATCAACATGATGGACCCCTACACGATCGCCACCCAGGTCTGGCCGTAGCATGCCCTCCATTCTTCCCATCCCGGCCATCGCGGATGACATCCTCCTTGTGGACGACGTCGAGTACGTCACTTACCAGGCGCGGGCGAGCGACGGCACCGTGCAGGCCACCTACACCAACGTCGTCGGTCTGGGCTTCCGGGTCGAGGGCGCCATTCACGGCATGGGCGGGGGCGGGCAGCTTCCCAAGGATACCCGGACCTGGCACATCCTTGCCCGGACGCTGCCGGTGGGGCCGAAGAAGGGCGACCACATCATCTCGGATGTCAAGGGAACCTGGGAAGCCTGGAACGACAACAGCGAGGTCTTCGAGGGGCAGCACACGATCATCTGCACGCGCATTCCCGACGCCCCGCCGCCGATCCCCCCTGGGGCCATCCTCGACGAGGCCGGGGCCGTCCTCCTCGACGAGACAGCCGCGGCGCGGGCCCTGCGCGAGGCCAATGCCAAAAAGGGGGGCTGAGGGTCGTGGCCAAGGTTTCCACTTACCCCCCGATCACCGCTGCAGCGCTGTTGCCGGCTGACCAGTTCCTGGTCGTGGATAGCACGAACGCGCCAACCCTCGCGACAAAGACCATCACCTATGCTGAGATGCTGAACGCCTTCGGCACAGGCGGGGTCGTCCCCGTCAACAAGGGCGGGACGGGACAGACCACGGCCCAGGCGGCGTTTGACGGTCTGGCGCCCGCCCAGAGCGGTCAGGGAGGCAAGGTCCTGACCACGAACGGCACGACCACTTCCTGGGGAGCCATCACGGCCGGCGGCGCTCCGGGCGGGCCCTTCCAGGCCGTCCAGAGCAATAACGGCTCGGGCGGCTTCACGGGCTCGGCCAACCTGCTCTCGACGGGCAATAGTCTCCAGGTGATCGCCGGGACATCCTCTTCCCGGGGCATCTCCGTTACCGGGGCGGCGGGGCAGACGGCCGAGCTGCAGGCGTGGTCGTCGAGCACGGTGCTGCTCAGTGCCATCAAGGCCGATGGCAGCTTCTCGACGACCGCCAGTGCTTTCGTCTATGCCGGCGTGGCCTACACCTGGCCCTCCACCCAGGCTTCCTCTCCTGGGCAGGTGCTGACCAACAATGGTGCCGGGGCCCTGTCCTGGACAACCGTTGCCCCCGCCGCCGGCGGCGCTTCGGTCTTCCGCGCCGTCGCCCAGACGGCGCATGGGTTCGCTCTCGGCAACGTCCTGGCCTACACGGGCACGTCCTACGCCCTGGCACGGGCCGACACCAGCGCCAATGCCGAGGTCGCCGGCATCGTCGCGGCCGTGACGGATGCCAACAACTTCACTCTGCTGACGGGCGGCTACATCACGGGGCTCTCTGCTCTGACCGCGGGCACGGTGTATTTTCTTAGCCCCACGACTTCCGGCGCGCTGCAAGCCACCGACGTCTCGACGGCCGGGCAGATCAGCAAGCCTCTGCTGATCGCCGACTCCACAACCTCGGGGTACTTCGTCAACTGGCGCGGCCTGATTCTCGGTGCTTCGGGCGGCGGCGCCGGCGGGGGCGGCATCACCGGGGTGACCGACCCGGGCACGGGCACCGTCAACTTCGACATGAGCACGGCTGACAAGCAGGCGGTGACCCTGACCGGCAACAGAGCTCTGACCCTGACGAACGATTCGGTGGGGCAAGCCATTCTCCTGCTCCTCACCCAGGACGCGACCGGCTCGCGGCTGGTAACGACCTGGCCGGCCACCATCAAATGGCAGGGTGGGACCGTCCCGACCCTGACCACCACGCCCAACAAGACCGATGTGATCTCGCTGCTGAAGCTGTCCGGGGGTAATTACCTGGGCATGACTGCCCTGGCCTTCTAGGGGTCCAAGGATGCCGACCTGGCTCATCGGTGGAGTCCTGATGGCCCCTACGCCGGCTGGGGGCCCCGTCCTCTTCGAGGACTTCTCCGGCACCGCTCTGCGCAAGGCTTCGGACGGCACCCGCGACCTCTTCAGTGTCTACACTGGCACCGACCCCGCCCAGAGCTACTCCCTGGACACCACGCTAGGGCGCTTCCGCGTGGTCGTGGACGGGACCCGCTTCCGCGGCATCTCCACGGGGGGCAATACCTCCAGCACCCTCAACGACACGGCTTCGGCCGACTGGACGGGGCTCTCCTGGGCCGATCTCGGCGGAACCCAGCAATGCGCCATCGTCTCCGGGACGGGCGCCGGGCAGTATCTGCCCATCGCCTCCAGCACCGCTCACACCCTGACGCTCTCGGGGAGCTGGACCACCATCCCCGACGCCACCAGCCACTACGTCGTGACCTACAGTAATGCGATCTATGCCGTGGTCTACCCCGGGGGCCATTCCGCCAGCCAGGATTACCTCTTCCCCGCCGGCTACGCGCAAAAGTTCATCAAGACGGGGACGTGGGCGCCTGCAGCCAACCGTCTGACGTTCTGGTTCAAGGTCGATAAGACCGTCCCGCGCCGGGCCGATGGGGGGGGTGTGCTGGAGATCGGCACCTACATCCGCCAGCACGCCGACCCGGCTGCGAGCAACCAGGGCCAGCACTACTACCACATTACCGACCCCAACTTCTATGCCGGGCGCTGGGCCTACTGCGTGATGAGCGCCAAGCCCCAGCACCAGAGAGCCGCCGACCCCAACATCGAATGGCCGGTTGACCCCGAGAACACCACCGGCCTTCTCATGGTGTCCGCTACCCTTACCGGCACTCTGGGCGTCACCAACGGCTCGGCGGCCGTTACGGGCTCAGGCACTTCCTTCTCCGCCCAGGTGAGCCCGGGGCAGTGGCTGCACTTCGCCGGCGACGGCGCCGCCGTGGCCTACAAGGTTCGCTCCGTGAGCTCCGCCACTTCCATCACCCTGGGGTCCACGAACGCTGCTCCCGATGTCAACCAGAGCTATCTGGGCACCACCCGTTCCGGCATCCAGGCGCAGCTGGCTTACCCCCTTCCCAGTCCGAAGCCGCCGGGCACTACTTCCGCCTCGGACCCCGGCGACCTCGTCACCGTGTCGAGCTATCAACAGCCCCTGGCCTACTATGATGGCCTGACCGACTGGTACTTCGACCTCGTCGATCCCAACATCGGCTCGGCCGGCGGCTTCGTGGATTCGACCTGGCAGTTCGACGACTTCTATCTCTCTTCCGTCACGGTCGAGCCCGACGACCTTGTCTCT
>Ga0066903_100003412_pt1 | contig 12974 bp, 8 predicted proteins | sample PanSoiMetaGPlot1_FD_67491 | JGI IMG/M metagenome (GOLD analysis project Ga0066903, IMG submission 67491) | Tropical forest soil microbial communities from Panama analyzed to predict greenhouse gas emissions - Panama Soil - Plot 1 (version 2) | ecosystem: Environmental > Terrestrial > Soil >... | reverse complement strand
GCGCCAGCTCCTCGGCCTGCCGCTGTGCGCGCTGCAGATCGCGCTCGCCGCGCCCGCCCTGGTTCCGCTCGAGCCGCTGCTGCGCCTCGCGCAGCCGATCGAGCGCCTGGCTGGCCTGCGCGCCGCCGTCCTTCGATCCGTTGGCCGCGGCCTGGCGCATCGCGTTCTGCGCGTCCTGCAGCTTCTGGATCGCGTCCTGCAGCTGCTGCCGCTGCTGCGGATCGCGCGTCAGCTGCTGCAGCTGCCGCTTCATCTGCTCGATCTCGTCGGCGAGCGCGCGCTGCGACGCGCTCGAGCCGTTCGACGCCTGGCCCGCCTGCGCCATCCGCCGCTGCCGGTCGATCTCCTGCTGCTGCCGCCGCGCGAGCTCCTTCAGCTTCTCGACGAGCTGGTCGATCTGCTGATCGCTCTGCTGCTGCTCGGCGCGCTGCTGCATCTCGTACTGGTTCGCGAGCTTGTCGAGCTCGAGCTCGAACAGGTCGGCAAGGTCCTCGGCCAGCGCGCTGTTGGCGCCGCCGCCCCCGCCGCCGCCGCCCTGCTGCTGCGCGACCTGCAGCTCGTACTGCTGCTCGGCCTCCTGCAGCAGCTTCAGCGCGCGCTGCTCCGGCGAGAGCGCGCTGTCGGCTTTCATGCCTTTCAGCTCCGTCTCGGCGGCCTTCATCTCCTCGGCGGCCTTCGGCAGCACCTCCGCGATCTTGTTGTAGGCGGGATCGACCGATCCGAGCCGCGACACCAGCTTCTGCAGGAGCTCTTCGACCTGCTCGCGCAGCTTGGCCTGCGCCAGGTTCAGGAACACCACGTTTTCCCGGAACTTCTCGGGCTTGGTCTTCGCCTTGTCGCGGACGATGTTGAAGGTCGCGGCGACGATCTCGCGCTGCTGCTGCGACAACTGGCCGACCTGCTGGCCGCCGCCGCCCCCGCCGCCGCCCATCTGCGCCTGCGACTGCGCCGGCTTGTAGTCTTTCTTGAACGGCCGGATCTGCACGAAGTAGATGTCGCTCGTCGTCGTCTTCGAGCCCTGGACTGCGTCGGTGTCGGACGCCTTCGCGTAGTAGGACACGAAGTCGCCCGGCTTGAGTCCCAGCTCCTCGAGATAAATCGTGTGCGCGGCGCTCACCTCCGTCAGCGGCCGGCCGCTGTACAGACCGATCGTCTTCGGCGTCGAGCCGTTCACCGAGTAGAACAGCTGCAGCGACTTCACGCCGTAGTCGTCGTCGGCGCGCGCCTCGAGGAAGAGTTCCTCGACCGGGCTCGCCTGCGTGTCGCGGCCGGGCTTGGTGAAGTGGACCGACGGCGGCTGATCGTCGATGACGTCGATGGTGTACTGCGGCGACGCGTCGACCTGCTCGGCGTGTGGGCCGGTCAGCTGGATGCGGTAGAAGCCCTGCTGCGAGATCGTGAAGCTGCCGGTCAGCGTCCCGTCGGCCTGCCGCGTCAGCGGCCGCGCGTTGCCGTCGCTCAGCACGATCTTGCCGTCGGGCGCCGTCATCGTCGGCGTGATGCGGAGCACGACTTCCGTTCCGCGAATGGCGGCGACGTCGCCGCCGTCGGCCTTGCGCGGCGCCAGGCCGGTGTAGGCCGGGAAGCGGTACTCCATCTCCATCTGCTGCACGGTGGGCAGATCGACGACCGAGAGCGTGAACTTCGCGGAGCGCACGCCGTTCGACTCGACGTAGTACTCCGTCGGCTTCTCGAGATGGAACAGCATGCCCTCGAACGTGCCCTGCTCCTTGCCGGGGATGAGCGGCACGCGGTCGTACGCGGCGTTCTGCGCGGACCGCATCATGACGGTGACGTCGCTCGACGTGAAGCCGATCAGCGTCGCGCTGACGGCCTGGTCGGCGCCGCGCGGGACCTTCGTGTTGCCCGGACGGACGTCGATCTTGTACGGCGTCGACGCGGCGGCGCTCTGGAACGTGAGCAGCGCGGACACGCCGTGGCGCAGGTACGCCGGGCCGAACGCCAGCGCGATCGCGAGGACCGCGGCGATCGCCGCCAGCGTCGCCGCGTGGCGCTGGAGCGCCGTCCGCTCGACCGTGTTCGCGTGATCCATCGCGCGGCACTGCTCGATCGCCTGCTCGACGAGCTTTTCGACGAGGCGCGGCGAATGCGCGTCGGACCCGCCGTCGGCGGTCGCCTCGACGGCGCTGATGATCTTCGCTTCGAGCGTCGGATCGCATTCCTCGAGGTACATCGCGACCTGCGCGTCGGTCACGCGCCGGCGCAGCGGCCACACGAGGCCGTAGAGGAGGAGCCCGACGAAGATGCCCACCGTGACGACGCGGAACGCGATGATGGCGGGCGCGCTGAAGCGGAACGACTCGAGCCCCGAGGCGGACAGGAGGAGCGCCAGTACGGTGCCGGCGACCACGACCACGGCGCCGCGCATGCCGAGCTTCAGACGCCAGCGATTCCGTACCCGCCGGATGACATCGACAAGCTCGGTGCGATGGTCCATGTCGCTCGCTCCTCAAGCAAGATTACAGGAATTTTTCCTTCCGCGAGAGATGATTCGAGATCAGCGTCTCGACGGCCAACAGTCCGATTCCGGACAGCAGCAGATACCACCACAAGCTCTGGCGCCGCTCCGATTCCTCGCGCGTCATCTCCTGCGCCTGATCGGGTTGGACGGCCGACTGCGTCGCGTGGCCGGTGACGGCCGCCACCAGCTCGCTCGGGTCGACGGCGCTCAAATCCGATTCGGCGGGGTCGAGATTCACGGCGATCGCTTCAGGCCGTCCGCTCGCGGGACCCGGCGTGCGGATCTCGTACACGCCCTGCTCGCCGAGCTCGAGCAGCCCCTCGGTGCCCTCGCCGAGGCTCGACTGGGAGATGCGCTCGCTCGAGGGCGTGACGACGATGCGGTCGGTCTTCGATTTCGCGCGAGCGGTCAGATCCAGCACCTGTCCGACGGTGAACCACGACGCCGGCTGCTCGTACTGGGCCAGGTAGCGCACGACCTGGTGCACGAGCGGCAGGAAGATCGGCTTCACGCCGATGTCGGTCCACGAGTCGTCCAGCGTCGAGGTCCAGACGATGACGCGGCCGCCGCCGATTTTCTTCTCCGCCGCCGCGATCGCACCGTCGTCGAACCTCGCGAGGACGCGGTCGCCGGGCGCGGTCTGCAGCGCGCGGTACCGGAAGACGTGCGCCGCCGAGAAGTCGCCGCTGCGCGGCGCCTTGAACACCTCGAACACCGGATGGCTGTAATCCAGGTAGCCGAGCGAGCCGCTGCGGCCGCTGACGCGGTCGACGGTCGCACCGAGCCTGCCGGGCAGCAGGTCGGCGTCGCCCTGCGGCCAGGTGGTGTGATCGCCGGCCGCGACGAGCAGGCCGCCGCCGCGCTCGACGAAGCGCCTCAGCGCGCCGCCGCCCGCGGCCGGCGGGAACGTCGTGTCGTTGAGGATGACGACGGAGCGCTTGTCGAACGCCGCCGGCGTCATGCGCGCGGCCGTCGTCTGTTCGAGCTGAAACGCCGGCGTCGATCCGATCGACAGCGCCTTCGACAGGAACAGGCTGGACGTGGGCGACGCGCCGCTGTCGACGACCACGAGCGAGACCGGCGCGCTCGGCGTCAGGACGAAATGGAAGTTGTTGTCGGCGGGCAGCAGGTCGGTGCCGGCGTGAATCGTGCCGCGCACGTTCGGCCCGGTGAGCGTGAACTGCGTGAAGCTGACCGACCCCGACGCGTGCGGCGCGACGCTGGCTTTCTCGGTCTGAATCTCGTGGCCGTCGATGGTGAGCGTCACCGGCACGTCCTTCACGGCCTCGTCGCCCTTGTTGCTCAGACCGGCGGTGACGGTGATGCGCTCCTGCCCCGAGAACGACGCGCGCGCGAAGCTGACCGACGGCACCGACAGGTTCGCCGTGTTCGGCGACGCGACCGACACCGTGCTGACCTTCGTGCCTTCGGGGAAGCGCACTTCCTCCGAGCCGCTCCAGCCGCTGCGCTGGAAGTCGCTGATGAGCACCGCCTCGCGCCGCTTGATCGGCGACCGGCTCAGGATGCTCTCGGCGAGCTTGAGCGCGGGCCCGAACCGCGTCGCGCCGGAGGTGACCTTCGCGGCGTTGATGGCGCCCTCGAGCCGCGATCGGTCGGCGGTCGCGCGCATGTTCTCCTCGGCGTTCTTGGCGAACAGCACGAGCGTCGCGCGATCGTTGGCGCCCATGCCGCGGACGACGCCGCGCGCGGCGTCGGTCGCGCGCGCCCAGTGATCGCCGTAGCCCATGCTCGCCGACTGGTCGAGCGCGATCACGATCTCGCGCGCGCCGCCGGCGGCGGCCGCCGCCACCGCGCCCTGGCGCATGAACGGCCGCGCGAACGCCAGCACGATCAGGATGATGGCGGCCGCGCGCAGCATCAGGAGCGCCCAGTGCCGGATGCGGCGCCGGCGCACCGACTGGTACGGAATCCGCCGCACGAACATCAGCGACGGGAACTCGACGACGCGCTTCTTCTCGCGCTGGATCAGATGGACGAGCACCGGAACGGCGATCGCGCCCAGGCCCAGCAGAAAGAAAGGTGTCAGGAAAGACATCGGCAACCGCACCGGGGACTGGGGGACTCGGGGACCGGGGGACTACGACGGATGGGTGACATCATCGCACCCGCATCATTCGTTCCCGGCTCGACAGATAGCTGAAGAGCGCGCGGTCGAGCGGCTCGGCGGTGTTCACGACGGTGTAGTCGATCCGGTGGTCGGAGAACTTGTGCGTCAGCGCGCCGATGTGCGCCTGGATCATCTGGCGGTATTCCTTCACCAGCGACTCGGGCACCACCGGAATCTGCTCGCCGGTCTCGAGGTCCTCGAAGCTCGAGGCGTCCTCGTAGCCGAAGTCGATCTCGGCCGGATCGAGCACGTGGAAGACGATGAGATCGTTGCCGAGAAACTTGAGCGGCTTGATCGCCTCGAGGATCGTGTCGGGCTCCTCGTAGAAATCGGAGATGAGGACGAGCAGGCCGCGGCGCTTGAAGTGCTCGGCCATCTTGTTCAGCGGAATGGCGAGGTTGCCCGGCCGCTGCGCCTTCGATCGGTCCAGGGTCTGCAGCACGACGTTGAAATGCTTCGCCGACGGGGGCACGAGCGAGACGATGTCGTTGTCGAAGCTGATGAGGCCGACGCGATCGCGCTGCTTCTGGGACAGATACGCGAGGCACGCGCCGACGAAGCACGCGTATTCGAGCTTCGGGATCCCGCGGCTGGCGAACTGCATCGAGCGCGAGACGTCGAGCAGCAGGCTCATGTTCGTGTTCGTGTCGGCCTCGTACTGCTTCACGTAGAAGCGATCGGTGCGCGCGTACAGCCGCCAGTCGACGCGGCGGATGTCGTCGCCGGCGACGTAGCCGCGGTGCTCGGCGAAATCGATCGAGGCGCCGAAATACGGCGCGCGGTGGAGGCCGTTGATGAAGCCTTCGACCACACTGCGCGCCAGCAGCTCGAGGTTGCCGATCCGCGCGAGGATCTTCGGATCGACGAATCGGGCGCCCGGGATGGCGTGTTCCTGCATGTCTACGTCTCACCGCGGAGGCCGCAGAAACCGCAGAGCAAACGTGTTCTCTGCGTGCTCGGCGTTCTCGGCGGTCGCGTTCCTACATCCCCGACTTCGGCATCGCCACTGCGCTGAGCAGCTCGTCGATGATCGAGTCGGTCGTGATCCCTTCCGACTCCGCGCGGAAGTTGGTGAGCACGCGGTGGCGGAGCACCGGGTGCGCCAGCGTCCGGATGTCGTCGTAGCTCACGTGATAGCGGCCCTGCGTGAGCGCGCGCGCCTTGGCGCCGAGCACGAGATACTGCGCGGCGCGGACGCTGGCGCCGAACGCCACGAACTTCTTCACCGAGTCGGGCGCCTGCTTCGACTTCGGTCGGCTGGTCCGCACCAGGTGCAGCGCGTAGCGCATGACCGGGTCGGCGACCGGTACGCGGCGCACGAGCCGCTGGAACGCAATCAGGTCCGCGCCGTTCACCGGCTGCTGGAAATGCGGATCGATGATCGCCGTCGTCGCGCGGACGACGTCGAACTCCTCGTCCTCCGGCGGATGTTCGATGACGATGTGGAACATGAAGCGATCGAGCTGCGCCTCGGGCAGGGGATAGGTGCCCTCGAGCTCGATGGGGTTCTGCGTGGCGAACACGAAGAACGGCTCGGCGAGATCGTAGGTGCGCCCCTGGATGGTGACGCGGTGCTCCTGCATCGCCTCGAGCAGCGCCGACTGCGTCTTGGGCGGCGTGCGGTTGATTTCGTCGGCCAGCACGATGTTGGCGAAGATCGGCCCCGGCGAGAACACCATCTGCCGCCGGCCGGTCGTCGCGTCCTCGTTGATGATGTCGGTGCCGGTGATGTCCGACGGCATCAGGTCGGGCGTGAACTGGATGCGGTTGAACTTCAGGTCGAGCACCTGCGCGAGCGTCGCGACGAGCAGCGTCTTGGCCAGCCCCGGCACGCCGACGATGAGGCTGTTCCCGCCGACGAACAGCGTCGTGAGGATCAACTCGATGACGTCGCTCTGGCCGATGATGCGCTTGCCCAGCTCGGCGATGATCTGCTGCCGGCCGACCTTCATCTTGTCCGCTAACGCGATGTCGTCCGGCGAATCAAAATCAACGGTGTCCAAAGTCACAGGTGGTCCTTTCGTGTAGTCGAGAGTCGGTAGTCGAGAGTCGTGAGTCAGTCGAGAGTCCGCAGTCGGGGGTCGTCGAGAGTCTGGGTCGGGAGTCTGGGGTCGGAGTCCGGAGTGGGGAGTGTGGAGTCGCGACTCTCGACTCGCGACCGACCCTCGACTCCCGACCGACCCTCGACTCCCGACTGACTCTCGACTCCCGACTCCCGACTGACTCTCGACTCCCGACCCCAGACTCCCGACTACGCAATTCACCCCTAGTGTGTCATGCCATAGATGATGTAGTTGACTCCGAGCTTGTACGCTTCGTTCGATTCGTCGATCGGTTTGAGTCCCGTATCCGACCACTCCCAGAACTCGGAGATGTCGGTGTTGAAGTTCGCCAGCGCGACGATCCGCTTCTTCGGATCGTTGTCCTCGAAGATGGCGCGGAACTCCGCGGCGCCGCGATCATAGTATTGCGGCACGTCCAGCGTCTTGATCTCGAAGAACGCATGAAAGATCGGGTGGGAGACGTCGAGGTCGACCCAGCGGCCCTCGGGCAGCACGCGCTGCATCTGCTGCTCGAAGTTGTTCCAGTCGTACGGCCCCCGGTAGTCGTCGAAGAACACGAACCCGCCCTTCTGCAGGTACGCGCGAAAGCTGACCGCCTGCGCGTCGGTCATCGTCCAGCGGCCCGGCTCGCACATGTAGGCGACCGGGTATCGGAACAGCGCCGGGTCGTCGAGCCCCAGCACGTTGGACTGTTCCGTGTGCGCCTCCAGCAGCGTGATCTCGTTGAGGATCTTCGTGAAGTGCTCCTCGCCCTCCGGGTAGTCGTGCGACCAGCCGACGCGCTGCGTCTGATACGGGATCGGCGGACCATATCGCAGCCGCGCGAACGTGAACCGTCCGTCGTACGGCAGATTGGGGAGAATCGGCGCGCCGCTGCCGCCGCCGAACCGCCCGCCGCCGCCGAACCCGCCGCGGCGCTGCGCGAACGTGGTCGCGTGTCCGAGCGCGAACACGACCACAATCACGCACATGGCGGGCCAAACCGCCCGCGTGACGCCCGCGCGCGTCACTGCTTGTCCTTCTTCGCCTGCAGTTCGCGAATCGCCTTGGTCTTGAGCGCGAGGTCGGTCAGCAGCTGTTCCATCCGCGCGTCGTACTGCGCCCCGTCCATCCCGTTCTTCCGCAGCTTCAGCGCGGCGATCTCGCGGTCGATCGCGTCCTTCTCGTCGACGAGCTGTTTCATCGCCGGGTCGCTCGTGTCGACCGCCAGCGCGCCCTCGGCCCGGCCGATGCCCAGAAACATCGTCGACGCCAGGTGCCCCTCGCCGCTGTCGTCCATCGTCGCGTGCTCGGTGAGGAGCAGCCCCTTCTGCTGAAACGCCTGCGTCACCTTCGTCTTGGCGTACTCGAACGCCTCGGCAATTGAGACGTGGCCGTTGCGGTCGCGGTCGGCGGACGGGTCGGAGAACGCGGCGACGAAGAACTCGGGGAACTGCGTCTCGTTGCGCTCGCCGCCGGTCTTGGTCGCGGTGACGACGACGCGGCCGGGCGCCGTCATCGGCTGCAGGAACGCGCCGCTCGAGCTTGCCGTGTTGATGAACGCGACGCGCTGCGCCGACAGCTTGCCCATGAGCTTCGCCCACTCGTCGGCGGTCAAATCGGGGCCGGGAAGGTTGAAGGCCGCCGTCGTGCCGTTGAAGCTGCCGTGGCCGATGAGCAGCACGACGATGCCGTCGTTCGGCTTCGCGCGCGCCGCGAGGTCGGCGACCGCCTTCTCCACGCCTTCACGCGTCGCGCGGCGGTCGGACAGGTAGGTGATGTTGGACTCGGGAACGTTCTCTTTCTTCTTCGCCGCGTCGATGAACGCGTCGGCCCACTTCGCGAAGAGCTTCGCGTGCTCCTCGTCGCCCGGCACGCCCGTGATCACCAGCAGGTGCGTCTGCTGAGCAGAGGCCGACGACACCCACAGCACGCTGCACAAAAACGTGCTCACGATTAACCGCCGAGCACGCAGAGATCGCGGAGAAGAATCTTTCTCTGAGTACTCCGTGGTTGAACGTGGATGTCTCATGCGAGGCCCATCATGCGGCGGTAGCCCCACTCGGCGCCGATGAGGCCGACGAGAACGAGGAACAGGACCGGCATGTCCCAGAGCTCGCGCTCTTCGACCACCGTCACGCCGCGCCCGCTGTAGCTGATGGCCTCGGGCAGCGAGCCCGCGTCGGCCGGCGTGAAGAAGCGGCCGCCGGTCGTCTCCGCGATGCGGCGGAGCAGTGGCGCGCGCATGCCGGCGTCGAAGTACTCGGCGTCGCCGGCCGAGACGCGCACGTGCATCTCGGACGAGCCGAGCGCCTTCTGATCGCGATCGGCGCTGACCTTGATGTCGTAGATGCCCGCTTCGTCGGGCGTGAACGTCGCGCGGTAGTCGCCGTCCCTGGTGACGGTCCACTCGACCGGCAGCTCGGTCAGCTTCCCCGACGGCGACGTCACCTTCGCGACGACGCGGCTGTCGTTGACCTCGACGTAGGCCGAGTCGAGAACCTCCGCGGTCAGCTTGATCGGCTCGCCCGGCTCGACGCGGTCCGACGTCGTCGAGATGTTCACCTGCTCGGGCACGCCGTCCACGAGCCAGCGGACCAGCCGGCGCCAGAACATCGCGTGCGTCGTGTCGCTGACGGCGACCTTCGCGTCCATCTTCCACTGCCAGGTGTCCTGCACCGGCATGGCGATCGCCTTGCCGCGTCCGTACCGCTGGTAGGCGAGGATGATCTGGTCCTGGCGGCGGTCGTCGGCGCCCGTCAGCAGCACGGTCGCGCCCGGCTTCACCTGCCGCACGGGGTTGACGGTCGACACGGCCGGCATGTCGTTCCATTTGGCGCTCGACGCCTTCTCGTCGCCCGCCACCTGCGTGACGGGGAACGTCGCGCCCGCACGCGTCGGCCGTGCGCTCACCCACGAGAAATACTTCGTCGTCGACGTCCCGTTGTCCAGCTGAACCGGCAGCACTTCGCCGACCGGCGTGCCGCCCCAGCCGCCTTCGGCGAACGCGCGCCGGCCGCCGAGCATCAGCAGTCCGCCGCCACGCTTGCTGACGAAGTCGGCGATCATGCGCAGCTGGTCGGGAGAGAACGACGCCGCCTCGACGCTGCCCAGAATGATCGCGCGGTAGGAAAAGAGCTCCTCGCGCGTCTTCGGGAAGCCGGCGATGAGCTCGTCCGGATTGCTGACATCGCCGCGCCAGTACTTGTTCTCGGCTGTCCGCAGCAGGATCGTCACCTGGATGTTCTTGTCTTCCTCGACGCCGCGGCGGACGAACTTCATCTCGTAGCGCGGCTCGCCCTCGAAGTACAGGATCTTTTCGCGGCGATCGTTGACCTGGATGAGCGCGTCGCGGGCGTTGTTCTGCGTGACCTGCTCGCCCGGCTGCGTCGGCACCTTGAACTTGAACAGCCGCGCGCCGGCCTCCGACGCCGTGAAGCGCACCTTGACGGTCGCCGACTCGCCGTCGGGCGGCAGCGTCACCTCCTGCGTGCTCACGATCCGGCCATCGTCTTCCACGCTGAGCGGGATGGTCTGGCCGCCATAGCCGGTCTGCGACAGCACGACGTCGACCACGAGCTGCGTGCCTTTGAGCACGCTGCGCGGCGTCTCGACGCGGGTCACCTGAATGTCGTGCGCGAAGCGCTCCTGGCCGACGCCGACCGTGAACACCGGAATCGATCGCGCCTTCAGGCTGGCCAGCGTTTCATCGATGGCCGCGTCGGAGGTGTCGGCGCCGTCCGACACCATGACGAGGCCGGCCAGCGGCAGTCCGGCCAGCTCGTCGCGCGCGCGGTCGAGCGCGGTCGCGAGGCGTGTCGCCGTCCCGCCGAACTTCAGATCGGCCGCGGAGGCAACGCGATCCGCGGACGAGGAGAAGCCGAAGAAGCGGACGACGAAGCGCTGCGACAACACCTGCAGCAGCCGCCCGTTCGGTCCGCCGAACTGCTGCTGCACGAACGCGCCGCGCGTCTGGCCGTCGCGGTCCGCGATCGACATGCTGCGGGAGTCGTCCACGAGAACGCCCAGGAAGTTCTGCTGTGGCACCGCCGCCTTCAGCACCAGCGTCGGGCGGAACAGGCAGACGAGCAGGATCGTCAGCGCCGCGAGCCGCAGGCCGACGAGCACGACGCGGTCGCGCGCGCGCTCGGTTGTCGGCACGCCGCGATAGGTGAGGAGCGCGAGGACGGCGATCGCCGTCACCGCCGCCACCACCAGCAGGATGGGGCGCGACAGGCCCCAGGTGAAATCGCCCTGCTGGAACATCAGCGGCGGGTACTTAAAGAAGAAGCGAAAGAGCTTTTCAACCACTGGCGCCATTCTACTGCCAGGGTTGGGGATTGGGGAGCCTTGGCGACAGCCTCGAGCGCTACCGGGCCCGCGCGCGTCCGCTCAGCCCGGTGCCGACAGTCGGCGTCCACGCCGGCGGATCGCTCGCGGGGAACGAGTCGGCCGACGCGTCGTGAACCTGATCGTCGGCGCGCCAGCGGGCGCGCTCGACGAGCTGCGCCAGGACGCGGCGGGCGTTCCACAGATCGCCCTCGCCGCTCAGCGCCCACCAGGCCACGCTGCCGCCGATGCCGGCCAGCAGCGAACCGGCGACGCTGCGCTGGCGGAGGCCTTGGATCGCGAGCGCGCTGCCGCCGATGCCGAGCAGCCAGCGCGTGAGCGCGGGCTGTTCCCGCGTGCCGTCCCACCCGCGCCGGTCCCACACGCTCGCAGGGGCCCGATGCGTCGTCAGATTGAGTTCGCGCGTTTCAGTCATGGCCGGTTCAGATGCAAATTCAGGGGCAGCCTCTCCAGCTGATGGGATTCCGTACACCTGATGTCACCGATGACGTCATCGGCAGAGCTTCAACCGCGGCGCGATCCCCGCAGGCGCGTGAGATCGGGCCGGAATCGGCCGTACCGTTCCGGCGAACCCGCGTGGCACATGCGTTGCTGCCTTTTTCCTGTTCCCTGGCAAGTCGAACCTGGGAGGGTAACCCTAATGACGCCCGAGCCGACACGAGCAACCGACGAAGTGCTCCGGCGCGTCCAGGGAGAGTTTCTCGAGATGCCCGGACTGCGATTGACTGAGCCGCAGGCGCGCCGCCTGTGGGGACTCGACGCCGCATTGTGCGACGCGCTGCTCGGCGCGCTGGTCGAGGCGAACTTTCTCTTTCGAACGCGCGACGGCGCGTTCATGCGCGTGGACCAGGCGTTGCCCGTGAAGGGGACGCTGCGCCCGGGCAAGAACGTGGCTGCCTGATGTCGTAACAAGCTTCCTCTGCGGAGGAACCCACCCGCCGGGCTGGACCATACATCTTACCTTTGAGCCGTCAGCCAGCCGGCAGAACAGCCTTCCACTCTCCCCCGGGCGGTCGACCTTCGGGTCGCCGCCCGCGGCCAATCCTCATCGCACCCGGCTGATGTCGCCCACGCACCACCGCAGGACGTTGACGCCGTCTTCGGTCGGCTTGCAGAAGTCGTCGAAGTAGAGGAACACCGCCTCGTCGCGGTGGCGGCTGACGATGTCCTGGTACTGGTTGATCCGGACGCGCTCGTACGAACTTGCGACCACGCGCTCGTTCGTCAGGAAGGCGATGTGATACGCCGTCCAGTACGGCGCGCGCGCGTACTTGACGCCGCGGCTCTCCAGGAAATCGGCAAGGCCCCGATAGATGCTCGGCGGAGGGTCGGTCACGTATTCGTGCAGCAGCCGCGTCGTATCCCACGCCGCCGCGCTCGCCCACACGACGGCCGCGGAGGCGACAACGGTCGCGAGCGCTCGCCCGCCGCGCCGCATCACCCAGGCAACCCCGCCGACCGGAACGAACAACCCGAGCAGGGTGTACCGCACGAGCGTGCGGTCCTGCACGAGACAGCTGCCAAAGCAGTACACCCCGAGTGCGATGGCGCCGGTCAGCATGAGGAACACTGGTAACGCGGCGTCCGGCACGGCAGTGCCGATGGCCCCGGACACCTCGGGTTGCGGCGGTCGCCGGACGGCGACGGAAAAGAACACGACGGCGGTGGCGGCCGCGATGACGAGCAGAGCGGCCAGCGCCCAGGCGTGGCCCGCCGTCAGCCGCGTGGCCATGAACTCCGCAAGCGGGCCGCGCCGCCATCCAAAAAGCGCCGCGAGGTTTTCCCGGAACAGCCACGCAACGTTCGCGACTGCCTCCGACGGATTCCAGCAGAACTTCGCGCTCCACGTCGCGAGCTGAGTGGCCGGCACGTCGGCCGGAACGTAGCCGCGGCTGCCGGGCCCGAAGATGTCCGCATGCGGCTGGACGCTGCGAACCAGCAGATACAGACCTGCGATCTCCGCGAACGCGAT
>Ga0066903_100003411_pt1 | contig 12975 bp, 14 predicted proteins | sample PanSoiMetaGPlot1_FD_67491 | JGI IMG/M metagenome (GOLD analysis project Ga0066903, IMG submission 67491) | Tropical forest soil microbial communities from Panama analyzed to predict greenhouse gas emissions - Panama Soil - Plot 1 (version 2) | ecosystem: Environmental > Terrestrial > Soil >... | reverse complement strand
CACAAACGAAATCAACCGTCTGATCATTACCGGATTTCTGCTCAAGCGGGCGATGTCCAACCAATTGCCCCTAATGCCTGCCATCAAGCAGTTAATGGATGAAGTGCTGTCGGGACCAAGCATGAGCGAGGACGTCGAAGGACCGATGTCCGAGGAACGTAAGCTAGTTTCGCAAGCAAAGAAGCTTGGATTGTTCGTCGCGGGAGCGGCTACACAAAAATACATGCAGGCGATTCAGGATCAGCAGGAAGTTATGGGCGCGATCGCTGACATTGTCATGGAAACCTACGCCATGGAGTCGGTGGTCTTACGGACCCAGAAGATAGTTGCCCGAGACGGCGAAAACGCTGCTGCTTTGCCAATCGCGATGGCGCGAGTTTATCTTTCCGAAGCCATGCAGAAAATGGACGCTGCGGCTAAGAAAGTGATCGCCGCGGTCGCCGAAGGAGATATGTTGCGCACGCAATTGGCGATCCTGCGCCGCTTGGCAAAATATGAGCCGTTCAACACCATCGAGTCGCGAAAGCAGATTGCGCAGAAGTTGATTGAGAGAGGGAAGTTCACGCTGGCGTGATGAGAACCATCAAGCCGCAGGTGACTTCAACTCTTCCATTACGCTTTGAATGAGTTCTTTCGCGTCGGTCAGGTTCTTCATCACCATCTGAATATCCATGACGGGCTTGCCTGGCCAGCGCTGGCTTTGGCAATAGACTCCGTGCTGGCCAACAAGGGCCATGGCGTCGGTGATCATGTCCATGGTGACGGCAAGGCGGCCGCGGGGGACCCCCAGCATGGTCTCGTAGTGCTCCAGTTCTTCCTGCTTCTCGTTGAATACGGCCATAGATTGATTGTAGCTTGCCGCGAACCTTCCATTTCTATCCAGCAGCAACGGGTTTTGGCTGGCTTGCTATCCAACAGGCGTCTGGATAGTCTAAGCACCTGCTCACGGCACAGAATGAGCGGGGCCGAAATCCGGGCTGATTGCCGAGTGCTGAATGTTGGTTGATATCAAGGAGAGATATGCAGAGAGCTATTGCCATTACATTGTTCATCGCTTCGCTTGCCACAATCGCTGTAGCGCAACAGGATAAGAGTAAGCGTCCGAGCCCACCAGCGAGTGCTACCTGTAAGTTCTCGGACGGGAAGACGGTCAAGGTGGACTATTCCAGTCCGCGTGCCAAGGGGCGCAAGATCTACGGTGGACTCGTTCCTTACGGCAAGGTTTGGCGAACGGGGGCTAACGAAGCCACTACGTTTGTGACCGATACCAATCTGACGGCAGGCGGCAAAGATATTCCTGCTGGCAGCTACACGCTGTTCACGGTTCCGAACGAGGGCAAGTGGGCGCTGATCCTCAGCAAGAAGACCGGCGAGTGGGGAACGGATTATCCGGGTGAGGGCGAAGACCTGGCGCGCATCGACATGGATACAGAGAAGACTTCGGGACCGGTCGAGAACTTCACCATCACGTTCCATGAGATGGGATCGCAATGCCACATTTACCTGGACTGGGAAAACACCAGGGCAATGGCATTGCTGAGCGAGAAGAAGTAGGAAGCGTCAAATGCAAAGGCTCTAACCACAGAGGACACAGAGGGGCACAAAGGAACAGCAGAGAATGCGGGTTCTTCGTGGACTCTTGTGTCCTTGGTGGCTAGAAGTGATTTGGTCGTTCCAACATGAGCTTGATCCGGTTCGTGGCGGCCTGCGCCTCGCCTGAATCGGGATTGATCTTCAGGACATTCTCATACGCTTCCAAGGCTTCTCTCAGTTTTCCTGCTTGCTCCAGCGCGCGCGCCATCCACAGATAAGCTTCCTCTGAGGGACGCAGCTCAGCTGCTCGTTGGTAGTTTGTGATCGCGTCGTCTCGGCGTCCTTGTTGTTCCCTGAGACGCCCCAGACCGAGATATGCGCTCGACTGCGCGGGATTCAGTTGCAAGGCCTGGTTGTAGCTTTCCTCTGCGCGAGTGCTGTCGCCGAGATCGCGGTACGCGGTTCCCAGGTTGGCGTAAGTCGCCGACAAGAGCATAGGTTCGCTCGCCAGGCGAATTGTGGTCTGGTACTCCTCGATTGCCTTCTCCAGTTGCTGATGTTCCTGCAGGTAGGCTCCGATATTGGAGTGGCTCATCGGGTCCTGAGGATTGATCCGGGCTGCAGCCTGAAAGTGCGGAAATGCGTCGTCAACCTTGCCTTCGAGCAACAGTGCTCCGCCAAGATTGTTCTCGGCGATGAAGTTATTACTGGTGACTTGAAGCGTGTGCGACCAGAGGGCGTAGCTGCTCGACCAGAAAGCGAGCTGCCGATACGTCACGAACCCTAACGCCGCGAGGATGACCGCGGAAATAGCCATCGGAACGGCAGGTTGCAACTTGCGCGCGCTTACGAAGTCGGCAGCGCCGAAGGCGATCATCACGAATACGCCGATCAATGGAATGTACGCGTAGCGATCGGCCATTGCCTGATCTCCGACCTGGATGAGGCCGATCACAGGAACCAGCGTGCCCAGAAACCAGAGCCATCCAATCAATAAGTATCGGCGCGAGCGAAGAGCGATTGTTATCGCGGTGATGCTTCCTACTACCACGAGCGACAGCGCGATCTGCCAGAAGGCGAGCGAGTCTCCAGGATGCGGATAGAGCGGCGCGAGCTTTGTCGGCCAGATCATGTTCCAGAGATAGCTCGCGTAAGCTACGAGCGCATTTTCCAGACGAACTCCAAACGAGAACTGCATCGTGGAGCGCATCGCTCCGGCAGATTGTTGCGCCTGGATGGTGATCATCGCGCTTGCGGCCGACATCGCGAGCAGAGGCAACTTTTCGAGTAGCAGGTATGACAACGGCTTCTGCGGAACCGCAAAGTGCTCAACTGCACTGCCTTTTACGCGCGCGAGTGGCCAGAAATCGAGCAGCAGCAGAGCACAGGGAAGGGTGATCACCATTGGCTTCGACATCAGTCCGAAGGCGAAGCAAGCGGCTACGATCAAGTAACGCTGAACGCTTGGCTTCAGCGCGTAACGTGCATACGCAGCAAGCGCGAGCAGCATGAAGAATGTGCTGAGGACGTTCTTGCGCTCGGCAACCCAGGCAACCGACTCTACGTTGACCGGATGGAGAGCGAAGAGCGCGGCGACGAAGATGCTTCGGCCAACGCGTCCGGTCGCGTAGACGAGCAGCAGGAACAAGAGAGCTGCATTGACCGCGTGGATCATCAGGCTTGTCAGGTGATGTCCTGCCGCATTGACGCGAAATAGTTGGCAATCGAGTGCGTGTGAAAGCCATGTCAGCGGATGCCAGTTTGCCTGCTCAGTCGAGGTGAAAGCCCACTTGAAAGTTTCTGCTGTCAATCCGGCTCGCACATGCGGGTTCTCGACGATGTAGCGGTCGTCGTCATAGTTGACGAACGGATGCTGGTTGACGGAGTTGTAGATCGCAAGCGTCGCGACTCCAAGCAAGAGGCAGACAACCAGATTTCTTTTTTTCGGAGAGGAAAAAAGACCTGAGGATTCGGCTGGTGCCACAGCTGTTATTGGTTTAGAGGCAGGCAACAACGCGATTTTAATCACAGCGAGGGCATGGCGCACAGCGGGAGGAGCGTGATCGCATCACTGTAGTCACCCAAGGGTCTCGCCCAGCTAGTCTCCCGATGCATGATGGCTTTGCGGCTTCAGCCAATCTTTCGCCATGACCAACCTCGTCATTATGAACATAAGGGTCGCGGCGAGGATGCTGAGGATTCCCAGGATGGCAAAGCCTCCAGTTGTGTCCCCGCTCAGGTGAAACGAATTCGAAGACAGCGACGAGCCGAAGTTGACGCTCATGTCGCCATGGAATCCAGCGACGATCGATCCGACTCCCAGGAGTAACAACGCTACGCAAGCGAACAGCAGAGTTCTGTATTTCACGAGGCCTCCATCAGGCCGGGATGATATGGGTCTTTTCGGTAAGAGGGTACCCCCGCCGCCTGTTTGGAATCTTCATCTTAGCGCGATTTTCCTCGTAAAATATTCCATTCATGGGGCTTAGCGGTAAAATCCAGAAAAGACGGTAGTTAGTCGTCAGCTCTTCAGCCCTTCAGCTCTTAGTCGACGGTCGTCAGTGCGTTGAGCTCTCGACACTGGTGCCGCCCAAAGGCATCCGGCGAACGGGGACCCTTTGGATCCTGCGCCAGCAGGTCGGTGGGTTGCAGGTAGGATTCGCCAAATCTTGAACTGCGCGAAGACTCCGGGCATACCTGGCATGGGCGCCAGGCTAGAGAACTTTTGCGCCAAAGGCTTTCTGATAGAAGTCGAGCGCGGCTCAGAGTTGTCCTGCAATCCCAACAGCGAGGTCGCTCTTCTCCTTGGGCGTTCCCGCACCGTCCAGAAAGTAACGAACCTTGCCTTTACGGACATGCAGTCCATGCATCTTATCCAAGTAAGCTTCATCCCCCACGCCGCTCACAGCAGTTGAGCCGCTTCCAAAGTACATCTTCAGCTTCGCGAAGAGTTCAGTCGAGGCCGCTGGCGAGGGATCAACATATGCACGGAACACCAGTGTGTGCCCACCCGATTCATACGCGCAATCCGTTCCCTGATTCGTGTTAGGGAACGGGCGAGGAGCAACACTCGTTTTCGGAGAACTAAAAGTCTGTCCCAATACCTTAGTCACTGTCGCAGCGGGGAGGAGTGAGCACAGGTCGGACGGGGGTTGGGCTGCCGTTGCCAGTTTGCAGAAGCCGGCGACAAGCAACAGCGCCATCCATGAGAGTTGTTTCGAGTAAAGCATGCAAGATTTCCTTTCGTGCTCGGGGCGGCGAAATTATACCGAAGTACTCTGCCCAGCGATCAGCAAGATTTTTTCAAAGGCAAGTCGTCAGCACGGCGGCCTTCAGTATGGCAATCGTCAGCATCCACAATTCGTGAAAGGCGCGAATGGGGACGGCGCAGGTGCCTTACGGTCCGAAGACGTAGGCAGTGCCGGGCTTGCTGTTCCCGATGGAGCCAACCACGATTGTCTTGTTCCTCAGCGCGACCGAGATGCCGAAATTGTCATTCGCAACGCCGTCAGATGCCGTCAGTTCATTCTTGCGTGACATATTTACCCAACCAGTAGGCGGCTTTTGAAAGATGTATGCAGCGCCCTGACCTTGCTTGGTTCCGACCACTGCGCCGGGCGCACCAATGACGACTACGTTGCCGTTGATGGATGCGGACTGGCCAAAGCTGTCGCCTTCGGTGGCGTTCGATGCCCGCAGCTTGGCGGTTTCAGTCATGTTGCTCCAGATGCCACTTGGCACGTCGTACACATAGGCTTGGCCTTTGAAATGGCTTGCGCCCGGTGATCCCAAGATAACGGTATTGCCGCTGATGGCTGCGGAAAAACCCAAGTTGCTGCCAGCCTTGCCATCGGACGCTGTGAGCTGAGCGGTTTGCGTCATGTCGGCCCAGCCGCCTTGGGGCATGCTGAATACGTAGGCCGCACCTTGAAAGTTGTTGTGTCCCCATGAGCCAGCGACGATCGTATTGCCGGCGATCGCAACCGAAGCTCCCATATAGTTGAGCAACTGGCTGTCGCTGGCCGTGAGCTTGGCGGTCTCATGAAGGCTTCCCGTCCAACCACCGCCGGGGCGAACAAATGCATAGGCCTTTCCGGCGAAACTATTGCCGGATTGATCGGGAGCAAAGAAAGCGCCGACGGCTATGGTATCGCCGCTAATGCCGACACTATCTCCGAAGGCATCGCCCGCCTGGCCGTCAGATGCGGTAAGCTTCGCGGTCTCAGTCATGTCGTGCCAGCCGTTATTGGGGCGAACGAAGACATAGGCGGCGCCCGGAGTTGCAGCCGGGGCGAGGAAATTCGACGTATTTGCAGCGCCGACTACCACGGTATTGCCGCTGATGGCCACAGATGTTCCAAAGCCGTCACCGTTATCAGAGGAAGTAAGCTTGGCCACCTCTGTCATGTTGGCCCATCCCCCATCGGGTTTGACGTACACGTAGACCGTCCCGTACGGCTCGATGTTGGCGTCGAAAGCACCGACGACGACAGTGTCGCCGCTGATCGCAATCGATATTCCGAACCAGTCCTGTGGAGTGCTGTTCGAAGGCGTGAGTTCGGCGAGTTGGTCTACAACGAGCCCTGGAGTGACAGCCCACACATTGAATGTAATCAGCAATCCAAGAAACAGCAGCATCCGAATCGATCGCAGGCCTTGCATGGCGCGCCCTCCCGGGTTCGGCAGTCTGATACAACAAATGCGCGGGATTATACCCCTTGATAGGAGCGCCTTTCAGCCTGTTTTTTGGAGGAAATTACCTGCGTCTGTGATCATTTAGCAGCAAATGGCTAAAACAGAAGTGCTCAGGAGTTGTTGAAGGTAGTTTGCCGTCCCACCCTTCGCGAACGGCACGCGAGGATGGGGCACCCGGCGGTATGTACCCGCGACCAAACCGAAGGCTTCAAAATTACGTCCAACTAGCAGAAGTCAAAAACACCGCACGCCAATTTGATTCTTCGGAAAAATTGCCCGAAGGGTGTTGCGGGCTGCGCCATCGCACAAGGATCTGGCTCGTAGTACTGCTGGCAAGGTCCCAGTCGCCGGGCGTTGACCGGCTGATGAGCAATTTCACTGAATAGAGATCGATGATGGGGGACACATGAGACAGCGATATCGAAACTTTGTAGTCGCTATGGCAGTCTTGTTTGCCATTGGGCTTCTTCCCGCAACGGAATCAACTGCCCAAGATCAAGGCGCCGCGGCGAAGGTCCAGCGACGCGACGGCCAGCGCGATTTTGACTTCGACATAGGCACGTGGAAGACCCACTTGCGGCGGCTTGTGCATCCGCTCACCGGTTCGACGACTTGGGTCGAGTACGAAGGCACAACTGTGGTTCGCAAGGTATGGGATGGTCGGGCGAACCTCGCCGAACTCGAAGCGGACGGCCCAGCAGGCCATCTCGAGGTCCTTTCGCTACGTTTGTATAACCCACAGTCTCATCAATGGAGTCTGAACACTGCCAGCGTAAACGGCGGAACGATGAGTGTGCCTACCGTCGGTGAATTTAAGGACGGACGCGGAGAGTTCTATGACTGGGAAGACATCAATGGGCGGATGATCCTGGTGCGCAATGTCTGGAAGGATATTTCTGCAAATTCATGCACATTTGAACAGGCGTTCTCTGATGACGGCGGAAAGACGTGGGAAGTGAATTGGATTGCAATCGATACTCGCATTCCTGACCAGAAGTTGAAGTGATCCGAAGGTATGTAGCGAGAGAACGAGGTCACTCATGAATATACTCACAATAAATCTCGTATTCAGCACCGTGGTATTTTGGATTGCTGCAAAACTGTATGTGTTTCCAAAACTCCCCGAAGTGCCGGCTCGAACCATACTCGTGCCGATTTTCCTGCTGCATGCGTTCAGACACCTCGGTCTGATGTTTCTCGCGCCCGGGGCTACGTATCCAGGGCTTGATAAAGAGTTTGCCTACCCGGCTGCATATGGGGATTTGGCAGCCGCGGTGTTGGCCTTACTCGCTCTCTGGGCCGTCGAAAAAAACTGGAGGAGCGCACGTGTTCTGGTCTGGGTTTTCGCATTGGAAGGCACCATTGACCTCATGAATGCTATTACGCAGGCTCAATTGCACGGGGCGGCACCTTTCATGGGAGCCGCGTATTGGATACCGGCATTCTGGGTTCCGGCATTGTTAGTGACGCACTACATAACGTTTGTGGTGCTGATCAAACATTGGAATCATGCGACGAGCTAAGTCGAGGGGTATGCGGCGATAATGGTCACTGAAGAGGAGAGCTGATGAACAGGCTAATGCTTGCGGTGTTGGTCTTTGCGGCCATCACGTTGACCTTGGCCGAGACGAGCAAGAAAGAGATCACCGCGTTTGCCCCGCAACAAGTGCGATGGTTCACTCCGTCGTACTACACCGACGGCCGCGAGCGAGCGCATTTGCTCGGTGACTCAAGTCAGGGCGGGGCGTGGGTCGATCGTGTCAAAATGCCCGCCGGCGCGCGTGTCCTCGCGCACACGCACCCACAGGATGAACTTGTCACCGTCATCGAAGGAACATGGTTCCTCGGCGAGGGAACGAAATTCGATGCCACAAATATGAAGCCGTATCCGGCGGGCAGTTTCATCGTCATCCCTGCCGGCGTACCGCATTCTGTTGCGGCGAAGGACGGCATCGTGATCATACAGCTCAACGGCAACGGCAAATTTCAGACGGACTATATTGAGAAATAAGTTAATGCGTGATCTTGAAGATCACTCCGCTGTTGTTGGCTCCGCCGATGGCCGCCGCGCCGTAGAGAGCGCCGCCGTACTGAACTAGAGCTCCGCTGGGGGAGAAGCCATCAATGCCCCCGGTAAAGCTGTGCAACAGGTTATATCCGCCGTTACTCTTTACCTGATAGACAACGCCGCAACCGAACGGGCAAGCTCCGGTTACTTTTCCTCCGTACCAGGTCGTTCCGACAAGATTCCCCGAGGTGTCCAAGAGCGCGCTTGAGGGCTCTGCTCCATCGCCAGCCTGAATGCCAAATTTGTGCAGCACGGTCTCGGTACCGCCGGTTGTGTCGAAGCTGAAGACAGTTCCACACAATCCATTCGAGCATGAACTGCCGCCTCGCTCAGTCGTGCCATAGAAAATTCCATTTCCGCCGGAAGCGAGACGCCAATATGGGTAACTTCCATCATCGCCATCCAGGAAGCTGTAGAGCACGGTGAGCTGACCGGTGGTGTCCAATTTGAAGATGGCTCCATAAGGAGAGGGACCGCTGTATGCCGCCTCGGTGACGCCATAAAAGTTACCCGCGGGATCCGCGATCAGTTCTCGGGGAAAAGCTCCATCGGCCCCTCCACTGAATGTGTGCAGGATCGTTTCTTCTCCGCTGGTAGTCAGCTTGAAAATTGTTCCGCAGCCGAGACCGGGATCGCATGTCGTGTCGCCGCCAAAATAGGTCACGCCGTAAAGGTCGCTGCCGATCCGGGTCAGCCCTCCTCCGGGCTGTCCGATATTCTGCGCTCCGTCGGTGCCACCTATGAAGGTATGCAGCACTTTGAATTTGCCAGCGGCAGTCAACTTGAACACCGTTCCGCATCCGCATTGCGGATCTCCACCGGCGAGGGCCATGCCGAAGAGAGTGCCATCGTTGGTTCGAAGCAAACGCCCATAGGGATTTGAGCCGTCACGTCCGCCGGTGAAGTTGTACAGGACAGTTTCGTTCCCCGCGGAGTCCAGCTTGAAGACGACTCCATGTGAACCTGAGCCTCCTAACTGGGCAGTGCCGTAGAAATTTCCTGCGCTGTCGTGAATCAGGTCTCCGTTGGGTACGCTCCCGTCAGTCCCGGAGAAAGCGTGAAATACGGTAAAGGTTTGAGCAAACGTTGCAGGAGTGAAGCTGGAGATCAGAGTCATCGCGACGATGGCTGCGAACAGCAAGCGGAACGAGGGGCGAGAAAACGGTTGAAGCGTCATGATCGGTACTCCACCGGTAGGAGTTTGGATTCTTGTCTCTAGAGAGCGATCGAGGCTGCGAATTGCGCCGGCGATCCCTGAGGCAAGGCGACGTATTCTACATCGGTTGAAGGTTAATCTGGCAAGGGATGCGGCGTTTTCGCTTGAATCGCAAGCCACCGCAAGATCAACATAACAAATCGTTTAGTTGGGTATCGTGCTGCCGCGAAAGAGGTCGAACTGTCAATCTTGACAGTTTCGTCGATCGCGGACGTTTTCTTGAATGGATGAGAACTGTCATTTCTTTTAAGGTCCGGACGCCTCGTCAATAGCTGTGCCTGCGAGGAACAATCTGTACCGTTCCAGGCACTGGTTGCCGATGAATCACGCCCGCGCAAAAGTAAGGAGAGACCATGTTATCCAATCGCACCAGGCTGGTCATCGCTGATGACCACACTCTCATAGCGAATCTGTGCAAGCAGTTGCTGGAACCGGAATACGACGTCGCAGGAATTGTCAGCGATGGGAGGGCCTTGGTTCGTGCGGCTGAAGGTTTGCATCCGGACGTTATCGTAGCCGACATAGGAATGCCGATCTTGAACGGACTGGATGCAATCGAGCAGGTGAAGAAACTGCAGCCGAAAACAAAAGTAGTCATCCTTACTGTGACGTCTGATGCCGATGTCGCAGCTGAAGCCTTCCGGCGAGGAGCATCGGGATACATGCTGAAGACCTGTGCGCCGTCAGAGCTGGTCACCTGCATTCGTGAGGTGTTGCGCGGCGGCAGATACCTCTCGCCTTCCTTGCGTAACGACGAGTTTGTGTGTGCGCGGATGATGTGCAGAGATACTGGCGAACGGGAGAAGCGACTTACCTCGAGACAGCGTGAAGTGCTGCAGTTGCTAGCGGAAGGCAAGTTGATGAAGGAAGTTGGTGGCATCCTGCACATGTCAACCCGAACCGTCGCGTTCCACAAGTACCGAATTATGGAAGTATTAGGCGCCAGAAGCAGCGCCGAGCTAGTGAGATACGCAGTCCGAAACCACATGGTGGGTGCATAGAAACGCCAGATACTCCACCTCGCTGACATCGGAACCAAGATGCCCATAACAAAGAGGAGAATTTCATTCGCCCTAGTTTTGTTCCTGGTGGGCTGCAAGAGCGTTCAAGTCGAAACCCGATACACCTTCGATCAAGCTGCGGATTTCTCGGAGTTCAAGACCTACAGGTGGGTGCCTCTGCCGGATGCCGCGAAGCTTGATGATCAACGCGACAAGCAGATCAAAGATGCTGTCGATGCAGAACTTGCGAAGAAGGGTCTGAGCAAAACGGACGCCGACAGTGCCGATCTATACATTGGCTACCAGGCGGCAATCAACACCGAAACGCAATTCACTTCGTACAAAACCGATTGGGGCTACTCGCCGAGTTGGTCGGGCGCTAGATCGGGCAATGTCGCCGGAGTGACGATGGCACAGGCCTCCACGATATCGGTCGGACAGCTGGTCCTCGATATGTATGACTCGAAGAAGCACACCTTGGCATGGCGTGGTGTCGCCGACAAAACGATTGACCCAAAGGCCTCACCTGATACACAGCAGAAGAATCTGAGGAAGGCAATCGCGAAGCTTCTGGAGAACTATCCGCCTGGAAAAGAAAAATAGACAGGATTAGGCGCGGTGGGCCAAGTAAGAGATCAAAAGCCCAAGGACCAAAAACTAAAAACTTCAAGAAACCACTGAGGACACAAAGGAAAACGCCGTGGGTAGCTTCTTCGTACGGAATCGAAGCTAAAAAAAGAGTCCGGCTGCAGTCGATCGAAGCTGCAGCCGGGTAGGCGTGATGGGGAGCGGCTAGCCGACTAGGGCTTCACCTGAAAAATCACGCCCATGTCGTCGGTACCGCCTTGTTGGGTCGTGCCATAGAGCTTGCCGGTGGAGTCGAAGATCAGGCTCGATTGCGGCTTGGCTCCATCGCTGCCATCTTTGAATGCGTAGACTACTTTCTCAGCCCACTTGCCAGTTGGAGTCAAAGAAAGGCGATAGACGATCCCGGCTGCGCTGCCGCCACTCATAGCCGTTCCGTATAAGTTGCCGGAAGCATCGGCTATGAGGCCCGCCATGGGTTGTCCGCCATCGGCGCCGTTGGTGAAGCTGTGCAGGATGCTCTCTTTCCATCTTCCACTGATAAGCTCCAGCTTGAATGCGATTCCATAGAAGCCTGACTTGCCGCCAGACTTAGTTGTTCCGTAGAGTGCGCCATCGGCACCGATTAGAAGACTCGCCACCGGATATCCGCCGTCGAGCCCATTCGCGGGATTGAAGGTGTGGACGAGCTTCTCTTTCCAGCTTCCCTGAGCATCTTTGCTGAGCTGGTACACGATTCCGAAACCCTTGCTGCCGCCCTGCTGCGTGGCGCCATATAAGTTGCCGGCTGCGTCAAACACGGGACCGGAGAGCGGATTGTATCCGTCTTTTTGATCGCGATTGAAACTGTGCAGGGTGTTGACCGTCCAATTGTCCTGATCATCAGCGACCATCTGATAGATGGATCCGTAGCCGAAGGCCCCGCCGGAGAAACAGGCTCCATAGATGGCACCATTTGCATCGAGGATGATCGAACCGGCAGGCTGCCCGCCATCGACGCCCCAGGTAAAGCTGTGGAGAATCTTGTGCTCCCACTCACCATTACCGAGAGGCTTGAGGCGGAAGACCGATCCATGAAACTTCACACCCCCGAGCCATGTGGTGCCATACAGATTGCCTTGGGCATCGATCGTGACTCCTCCTTGGGGATTGCCACCATCGGTATCGCAGGTAAAGTTCAACAAGACATTTTGCGTCCAGTGACCGGTATTGTCGGGAACGAGCTGGAATACTGTGCCGCAATTGTTGGTGCCTCCGGTCGGTGTGGTGCCGTAGAGATTTCCCGCAGCGTCAAAGGCTAGGCCATGGACGGGGAAGTTTCCTGTGCTGGAGGAGAAGTTGTAGAGAATCTTGTCGACGACGGCGGCTTGCGCACCGGCTACCAGGAACATGCTGACTGCAACAATCGCCAGGGCAGAACTCCGGGCAATGGAAAGTATCCTGCGATACATAAATCGTCTCCTTAAATTAGCGATGTGGGATGGCGGATCGCCGGTAGTGCACGTAGGCCCTGTAGTGCGCGGGTCCTTTATTTATGAATCCGGATCAAATGTCCGCTCACAGGGAAACGCGGAAACTGGGGGAAAGGTAGCTCAAAAAAGTTTGAAATCTTGATGAGAATCTCTTGGAGGGTCGGATGGAAAAGTCTAGTTGGGCTGAAGTGCTTGGGCCGGAGGTTTCGAGATCACATTCCCTTGTGACATCCATCCTTGAAGGATTCAAGTCGCAGCATTCTGCTGGTGGGAACCAGGTCGAACAGAAAGGGGAAATCCTGGAATTTCATGTTTGGAAGTGAGAGGAGTTTGTTTTTATGAAACGTACAGCGCAACCCCAGCGCTCGGGAATTCGGCGTTTTTCGATAACAACAAGCGTTAGCC
>Ga0066903_100003410_pt1 | contig 12976 bp, 9 predicted proteins | sample PanSoiMetaGPlot1_FD_67491 | JGI IMG/M metagenome (GOLD analysis project Ga0066903, IMG submission 67491) | Tropical forest soil microbial communities from Panama analyzed to predict greenhouse gas emissions - Panama Soil - Plot 1 (version 2) | ecosystem: Environmental > Terrestrial > Soil >... | reverse complement strand
AACGCGCCGCGGAATCGCTCCGCGAGCGACTGAGTGTGCGCGTCGGCGATTACGAGGGCACGGGCGGAGTGCGGCAGGCGATCATGGACGAAGGAAGCGAACCCGTCGTCGATCCCGCCGCCGATCGCGATGTCATACGACCGCGGGCCGAGACGCACGTTGAGGATCTGCATGTGCTAAGGCTACGTAACCGCGAACGGCGAGGCTTTCGTTCGCGAACCGGGCGATCACTTCTTGGGTTCGGTCTTCTTGACCTCTTCGTCCCACTTCTTGAACGCGTCGTTCCGCTCCTCCGCCGTGGCAAAGCCGAGTTGATGGTATTGCAGGATCTGGCCGGGATAAACCTGCCACATGACAAACCCGTAATCCCTGGGATTCTTGCCGTTGAGGTGGATGGTCAAGGCCAGCCCCACGTCTCGCATCTTGACCATGCCGCGTTGCGCGCCGCCGCCGACGAACACCGGTTGCACGTCCGTGTCGTCCTTCAGATACGGTTCGAAGACCTTGAGGTGTTCCTTTGCGCCGAGTGTGCCGATGCAGCAAAGGGCGGTCGCCTTCGTGTACACTTGCCACCCTTTGCTATCCTTGAGCGCCTTGGCAATGATGTCCGCCCCCTCCTTCATCTTGTTGTTGCAGAACATCCAGGCACACTGGTGAAGCGTGTTTTCGTCCATGCGGACATCGAGGTAGTGGTAGAACAGCTTGCGGTGCGCGGCGCCTTTCTTTTCGTCCTTCAGCAGGCTGGTGAAGCTCGACTGGGTGAATAACTGGGAGAACATCCAGTCCTGCTGCGCGGGCTTGTAGGTCGGGTGGGCCATCACGAAGAGCAGGCAGCACAGTTCGTTGACACTCATCGCGCCTGGCCGATAGCCGCCCCGTAAGCCATTGCCGAACATCTCCTGATAAATTTCCTGAATGCGTTGCTGGACGCGCTCAGCCAATCGGTCCGGCTCTTCCGTGACCGATTCGAGCAATGCACCGTTGACCTTGAGCATGTCCGCGAACAGCTTGCGGGCACTCTCGTCCGAGCCAATCTGTTCTCGGTATGGCTTCCAGAGCGGCAGGTCGTGCTCCAATTTTCCGTCGGTGTCTTTCAAGAAACGCTCGATGCGGAACATGAGGTCCAGGGCGAGTGCCTGGGGGAGAAGCTGCTGGCATCGCGTCTGAACTTCGGGGTCGGGACTATTCGTTTTCCCGTCCACCAGTGCCGGTTTGGCCGCCCGGCCCATTTTGATCAGCTCTGTCGCCGCGCGTTCCCGCTCCTTGTACTTCGCGCTTCCCAACTGGACGACCAATTCCTTGGCCTTCTTGCTGTCGGCCGGGTCTGGAGGGGTCGGCCCGCCCGCAAGAGTAATGCCCGTTGTGGAGATGCAGATGAAGGCGAGTACGGAATTCATGGAGAAAACTCAGGGTGCGATTCGCTGGAAGCACGTGTCTCTATTTTATTCCACGGCAAAATGCTAGCGAGAGTAACCATCGATCAGATCCCGTCTTCGACAAAGCCGAGCCGGCGAATCACGCTCTGGAGGGACGGAAGAAACTGGTCCGCCATACCCGGCTCCCGCTCCAGACGATCAAAGAAGCTATCCAGATCGCGTGCGGCATCGGAAAAACCGCCGCTGGCGAGCGCACGACACGCCAATTCGATCGCCTCGACTGCCTTATGGTCAACGGGCAACACGATAGTCACTTCCCGGACCAGGTCTTGTCTTCCGGTGCGGTGAAGGGTTTCGGCAATGGCGAAGACTTCGCGCGCCCACTCGTTGCGCGGCGAGATTGGATCGGCCTGTGGCGGACTCTGCGGATTGATGCTCATGACGTCGATCGCGGGGGAGGGGACAGGTCAATCCCCGACCGGGACACTCCCGGCCAACTCTCTCAACGTCCCTGCATCGACCAGTGACATCAACTGTACATCATGCAGCAAAGCGGGGGCCAGTAGATTTCTGCCCGATCTGAGATACGGAATGAGTATTTCGAGTGCGGGACGGTCGTTCACCGATCGCGGGTAGTCGGTCGACACACGGCCCCTCGACCGAGTGACTTGCTAGCAGGACGACCCATGCGCCTGCACGGACTGCGCGGGCGGCAAAGGCTGCCAGGATTGCCATGCCGATGCAGCCGGGTCCGTGGCCGGGCTGAGCTTGGCTACAATGCGCGGCATGGCAGATGTCGCCGAAGAAACGGGCACGATTGCATTGGTCTATGGGCGCCCCCGCGCTTCCCCGATCGATCATTGGCCTGGTTAGCCTCTGGGCCGTCCTTCTCATTGGTGCGTACTTCGCCCCGCTCGCGTTGCCGGATGACGACGCGGCGGACGTTGTTACGCGCCAGACCGCCCGTGTTGCCGTCTTGTATTGGGGCATCGCCGTGGCGGCGATCCTCTTGCGCAGCACCGATTTTGGACGATGGGCGTGGACGCTTGGCTGTGTCGTCTTTCTTGTACACGTCGCGACCGCGTTCGACCGCGTCCACGGCTGGTCGAACTCCGCGGCGGTCCGGCACGTCGAAGATGTAAGCGGATTCGGTCCCGGACTGTACGTCTCGTATGCCTTTACCGTGCTTTGGGTGGTGGACGCGGCGTGGTGGTGGATCGACCGGCGGGGATATGAATCGCGATCTTTCTGGCTCGACCGGGCAGTACACACGTTCATGGCCTTCATGGTCTTTAGCAGCACGGTCATTTACGAATCCGGATTCATCCGCTGGGCTGGGGTATCGCTGTTCGCGTTGTTAGTATTCCTGCTTGGAAAGCGGCTCTATCCGGGCATTAAGGTTCGGCCTGGAACGTAACTTCATACTTCTGCCACATGCAACTTCGCGGCTGGTCATGAAGTATGGTTAGACAAATGATCGTAGGCCGCCCGCGATCGCACGTGCGGCATCCGGTCAGGACGCACCCATGCCGCACGCCACCGTCGATTCCCTGGTCGAGGCGCTTCGCGGCCGCCCCATCTTAACACCCAAGCAATTCGACGAGCTGACCCGCGACCACGCCCCGATCCACAACGACAATCAAGAGCTGGCTCGCACGCTCATCCGCCTTCGCTGGATCAGCATCTACCAGGCCAAGAAGCTCCTCGCCGGTAAGGTGGATGAACTCGTCGTCGGCCAATACCTGATCCTCGACAAGCTGGGCGAAGGCGGGATGGGCAAGGTCTACAAGGCGATGCAGCTCAATCTGCATCGCGTCGTCGCCTTGAAGATCGTCCGCCAGTCCCTGTTGAGTAGTGACACGGCCCTGAAGAGGTTCCAGCGCGAGGTGCGAGCGGCCGCCAAGCTGAATCACCCCAACATCGTCCACGTCTTCGCCGCGGACCACGTCGGCGACCGCCACTTCCTGTGCATGGAGTACATCGAGGGCATTGACCTGGCGAGACTGGTGAAAAGCCGCGGTGCTCTTCCCATACCGACCGCGTGCTCCTACGTTCGACAGGCCGCGCTCGGGCTGCAGCACGCCCATGAACACGCTATGGTGCACCGCGACATCAAGCCGGGGAACCTGCTCGTCGCCGCCGACGCCAAGGGGCAATACTCCGCCGGCAACGTCGTCAAGATCCTGGACATGGGCCTCGCCCGGAGCCGGCAACGAGGTCTCAACACAGAGAGCTTCTCCACGGAGATCACCCGAACCGGGACGGTCATCGGCACACCCGATTACATGTCCCCCGAACAGGCAAAGAACTCCAGCAGCGTGGACCGCCGATCCGACCTGTATTCCCTCGGCTGCACCTTCTACCACTTGCTCACGGCCGAGATTCCGTTCCCGAACGGGACGCCGCTCGAAAAACTACTGCAGCATCAGATGGACGCGCCGCGGCCCGTCCAGCAGCTCCGGGCCGATGTCCCGCCGGAGGTCGCGACGATCGTCCACTGTCTCCTGGCCAAGAGGCCCGAAGACCGCTTCCAATCGGCGAGCGCGCTGGCCAAGGCGCTCGCCTCATGGTCCACTGGCTCCGCGAATGCCGCCATGCTCGACGGGCCGCCCCCATCGGCCGAGGCCGTCGAACCACTGTCCGACGTCATGGAGACTAGCGACCCGTTCAACTTCGGAAACGAGACCGAGGGCGACTCACCCGTTCCCGACGATCGGCCGAGTTCGGGACGGTCCGCGCGTCGCTCATTGTCGCTGCCCGATGCAAGGAAACGGCTGTGGACGAAGATGGGGATGATCGCCGCGGTGTTTGCCATCTTCCTTTGCCTCGGGGCCATCGTCACGAGCATCATCATCGGTGGCCGGAAGAAGGCCGACGATACAACATCGCCCCCGACCCGCCACGACCTACCGAAGAACGAATCCGCAAAAGCGGCACTCCCGAAGCCCAAGCCGGACCCGCCCCCGCCCCCGGCGAAGGACCTGGAAATCGCCGAGAAGTTTCTCCCGGACGATGTGTCCGCGGTCGGCCTCTTCGATTTGAAGCAATGGCAGGCCCCGGCCGTGCGGCAGATCGTACTCGCGCCGCTCGACAATCAGCTTGCTGGATTCCGCGGTGCAACGGGCGTGGACTTGCTCTCGGCCGTCGAGCGCGTCGTCGTCGGACTGTCACCAGACGAGGAGGCTGTGATCATCCTCCAGGGCCGAAGCCTGGTCACTCCGCAACTCATCGACGGCGTCAAATCTCTCCCAGGCGTCCACGTGGAGGCCGCGTCGGACGGGGGGCAAGAACTCGTCATAATGCGCGACGAAAAGACGAGCAAATCGATCTATGCGGTGGCGTCCGAGTCGAGCGTAATTCTCTCCAGCCACCGTGGGCGCTTGATCGAAGCTCTGGAGAAGCGCGACTCCGGCCGGCGCACGCGGTTCTCCGATCCGACCATTTCCCGCGGACTTGAGTACGCTAACGCGCGCCCTTTTGCCGCGTTCTTCGTTCTCGGGCTGCGGCAGGACTGGGCGAAATTGGTCCCCGCGGCGAGTAAACTGAATTTCGCCGCAGCCGGCATCGTGTTCGACGAGAGGGGAATGTACTTCCACACCCTCGCCGACGAAACCGAGTTTGGAAAGGCCGTGGAACTGCAGCGGGCGTTCGGCCGGATGCTCGCGGACCAGGCCAAGGCGACGAGCCCGCCGGACCCGCGAATCGACCGACTTGCCGGCCTTCTGCTCGACGCGGAGGTCACCCGCCTGCCGCCGCCGAAGCTGCGACTGACGCACACGCAATACCTGGTGCCGGCGCGCAAGCTGGAAGAGTGGTTCGCCCCGTTTTTCCCGAAAGGAGACGGGTAACCGGGCCAGATTTCGGCGGGCCGGCGTCCGATTTGCTCTGACCAAGAGTGCCTGCCGGAATCTCATCATGATCCAGGGGTGGACGCGACTGGCGAATCTTTTCCGGGCCGACGATCGGCAGTTCCAGGAGCGCCTCGCCGACGCCCGCCGCCGGGCCCCGGCCCCCGTCTTCTGGCTCTTCGGCCGCACCCAGAGCGGCAAGACCTCGATCATCAAGTACCTGACCGGCGTTGACGACGCGGAAGTCGGATCCGGCTTCCGCCCGTGCACGCGATTCAGCCGCGAATACCCCTTTCCGACAGCCGACGCCCCGGTCCTCACCTTTCTCGACACTCGTGGCCTCGATGAACCCGGTTACGACCCCGACGAGGACATCCGCACGTTCCACGATCAGGCCCATGTCGTCGTGGTCACGGTGAAGGTCACCGACCACGCACTGGAGAATGTCGAGAGGCATCTGAAGGCGATTCGCGCCGACAAGCCCGGTCGCCCGATCCTCCTCGCGCTCACTTGCCTGCACGAGGCGTACCCGCAAGAGCAGCATCCGACGCCGTACCCCTTCAAGGAAACGCTCTACCCGGAGAGGGTGCCGCAAGACCTCCTGCGCTCGATTGCAGCACAGCAGGAACGCTTCAAGCCGCTGGTCGATGACATCGTTCCGATCGATCTCACGCGACTGGAGGAAGGTTATTCCGACCCGAATTACGGCGGGCCGGAGCTGCGCCGGTCAATCATGGATCATCTGCCGAAAGCGTACCGGCAAACGCTCCTGGCGCTGGACGAGGCAACTCATGAGTTCCGCGACGCGGCCCTCAAGCGGGCCATGCCGCTCATCGTGAGCTATAGCACGCTGGCTGCGGGGGCAGGCGCGATCCCGGTTCCTTTCGTCGATCTGCTACTCATTCCCGGCATTCAGGCGAAGATGGTGCAAGCACTGGCGGACGTCTACGGGCAGCCGATGACAACACAACGGTTCTGGGAAATCGCGTCGTCGATCGGCAGCGGGGTAGTCGCTCGCCAAGCGGCGCGCGAGGCGGCGAAGATTATTCCGGGCGTCGGGATCGCCGCCGGGGCTGCCCTCGCCTGGGGATTCACGTTCGCCCTCGGCCGGGCGTTCTGCCAATACTTCCAGTCAATCCGCGAGGGCCATGTCCCAGATCCGGCGGCCCTGAAAATGCTCTTCGAACAGGAAATGGGAAGGGCGGGCCAGTTTTGGAAAGGATGATGGGTGAGGAACTCCGGCGAACCGGCTGCGTTAGCTGCCGGGTGGGCCTGGACGATCAGTATCTCCCCACTCTGGGCACAGGCCTACCCGGCAGCTAACGCAGCCGGTTCGCCGGAATTCTGATTGGTCAATGCGATGACCCGGGCCCGCATCGTCACCCTCGTCCTGCTCGTTGCTCTCCCGATCTTCTTTCTGATCGGCGTGGGGTCCTATCACCTCTGGACGACCGGCTGGGCGTTCTGGGCGTGGTGGCCGATGGGCCTCTGTCTCGCTCTGGCGTACTTCCTGGCGTGGCGATGGCAGCGGCAGATACGGGCTCGGCAGGCCGAAGCGCCGCCGCCGATGCACTGGACTGACCGCGACCGGCTCGCCTGGAAATCGGTCGAGGGGCGCGTCAAATCTGCGGACAAGATTGCAGACGAAAAGTTTGGCGACCCCAAGTTCTACTTCGACACCGCCCAGGAGATGGCCAGCCAGCTCTCGAAGGTCTATCGCCCCGACGCGACCGATGCGATCGGAATCGTTACCCTTCCGGAGATACTCAGCGTCATCGAGATGGCATCTCACGACCTGAACGAACTCGCGAAGACCTACGTCCCAGGCAGCCACTTGATGACTATTGATCACTGGCGCAAGGCACGCCGGGCTGTGGACTGGTACCGCCAGGCCGCAAATGTCTACTGGCTGGCGTCGGCGGTGTTCGACCCGATCAAGACTGCCACGCGCTACGTCGCCGCCAAATACGGCATGGGCACGCCCCTCGAACTCTTCCAGCAGAACGTGATTCTCTGGTTCTACTCCGCGTATGTCCGCGAACTGGGGTTCTACCTGATCGAACTCTATAGCGGACGACTCAAGGTCGGAACTGACCGCTATCGCGAGTTGATGAAGCAGTACTCGCACCATTCGGGCGAGACGACGGTCATCGTCTCGCCACCGGACGGTTCGGTCGGTGCGCCCGCGGTCGAAACGCCAGCTTCTGCTGCGCCCGAGCCCATGGCGAAAGCGGCTGGGGTGAACATCGTCCTCATTGGCCAGGTGAAGGCGGGCAAGTCGAGCCTGATCAATGCCCTCCTTGGCGAGCGCAAAGCCGCGACCGACGTGCTGCCGCTCACGAGCGAGGTCACGAAGTATGATCTCGTCGCACCCGGCGTCCCGACTCATCTGGTGTTGCTCGACACCACCGGATACGGCCGCGCCGGTGCCGCGAAGGACAGCCTCGAAGAGACAGCCGAGGCGGTTCAGGCGTCCGATCTCGTGTTACTGGTCACGCACGCCCGCAACCCGGCGCGCAAGGCGGACGCGGACTTCTTTGCCCGACTCCGTAGGTGGTTCCAAGATCGCCCGCATCTGCGCCTCCCGCCGGTCCTCGTCGTCTTGACCCATGTGGACTTGCTCACGCCAGCGATAGAGTGGTCCCCACCTTACGACTGGTCCGGCGGCTCGCGGCCGAAAGAGCGGAGTATTGCGGAAGCCGTGTCCGCGGCGGGTGAATCGTTCCCGGATGTGGCCGGCGTTGTTCCCTGCTGCACGGCCAATGGGAAGATGTGGGGGGTGAACGAAGAATTGCTCCCCGAGATTGTTGCTCTTCTGGGTGAGGCGAAGGCCGTTGCACTCTTGCGGTGCTTGCACGCGGAGGCGGACGAGGGGAAGATCAAGAAAGTCTTCGCCCAACTCTGGGCGGCTGGGCGAAAGGCCGTGAATCTTTTGCGGGGCGGGCTGGCACGGTGAGCGAGCGCATCGAGGACCGGCTCAAGGCGAAAGCCCGCACGATGGGATTCGAGCTGGCCGGAATCGCCCGCGCTAGCGACGCAGACGGCTTCGACCACTTCCGCGACTGGCTTGATCGCGGCTACGCCGGTGAAATGGACTATCTCCACCGCCACGCGGACCCACGGAGGCATCCCGAGTCAATCCTGGATGATGTCCGCAGTGTGCTGATGCTGGGGCTGACGTATGCGGGCGGGCAGCCGTCTTCTACCAACCAAGGAGCCCGCATCGCCGCATATGCTCTCGGCCCCGACTATCACCGATTCCTCTGGGACAAACTTAACTCCATTGGCACCTGGCTCGACGCGGAGGCGCCCGGCACGCGATCCCACGGCGTCGCCGACAGCGCTCCGCTCCTCGAGCGTGATTTCGCCCGCCGGGCGGGCCTCGGCTGGTTTGGGAAGAACACAATGTTGCTCAATATGCGACAAGGCAGTTTCTTTCTCCTCTGCGCCTTGCTAACCACGTTGGAATTGGAACCCGATCCGCCGCACGAAGGCGAACACTGCGGCACCTGCACCGCGTGCCTCGATGCCTGCCCAACGCACGCCTTCCCACAGTCCGGCGTCCTCGACGCTCGCCGATGTGTCAGCTACCTGACCATCGAGTTGAAAACGTCGATTCCGGAAGAGTTGCGATCCGGCGTCGGCGACTGGCTCTTCGGCTGCGACATTTGCCAGGACGTCTGCCCGTGGAACCATCGACCGCATTCGATGCCGGGACTGCCGGTTCGGCCGGAGCTGCTCGAAATCGATCCGGTGGCGTTGTTGGGCATGTCGCCGGACGAGTTGCGCCGGCGATTCAAAGGCACATCTTTACGCCGCGCGAATTGGCGCGGTTTACTGCGGAACGCGGCGATCGTCCTGGGGAACCGCGGCGATCCGCGGGCGCTACCAATGCTCCGCGAAGCGCTGAAGTGGGATGACGAGGTAGTACGCGAAGCATGCGAGTGGGCAATCGAGCAAATCGAGACCCGATAGTAGGCCTCACGCTCCGCGTGAGGAAAAGCGGGACTGCGCGGGACCGCCGGTCACCGGCAGGCGCCCCCTTTCCTCACGCGGAGCGTGAGGCCTACTATCTTACTCGCGTTGTAGCGGCGGGTACTCGCCCGGGGTGACCGTCCGCTCGACTCGCTGACCATCCCGAATCAGGCCGACCTTCACCGACGCGCCGACCGGATGCTCGGTCAGGAGCTTGTGTAGATCGTCCACGCTCGTTACCGACTCATCTCCGAACGACACCATCACGTCCTCGACTTCCAGCCCAGCCCGATCGGCGGGCCCGCCTGGCTCGAGCGCCAGGATCTCCACACCGGACCCCATCTCGATGCCAATCCGCCGGCCGACCGTCATTGGGATCGGCACTTGCCGTCCGTGCAGGCCGAGGTATCCGCGAATCACCCGGCCGTGCCGCAACAGCGACGGCAGAATGTGCTTCGCCATGTTGACCGGGATCGCGAAGCAGATCCCCTGAGCGGGCTGGATCACCGCCGTGTTGATGCCAACAACATGCCCGCGGCTGTCGACAAGCGGGCCGCCCGAGTTGCCCGGATTCAAAGCGGCATCCGTTTGGATGACGTTGTCCACCAGATGCCCGGTAATGCTCCGCAAAGTCCGGCCGACGGCGCTGACAACGCCCGCGGTCACCGTCGATTCGAACCCAAGCGGGCTGCCGATCGCGACCACGAGCTGGCCGACCCGCAGCTTGCCCGAATCGCCGAGCGGCGCGTATGGAAAGGTATCGCCGTCGGCACGGACCAGGGCCAGGTCGGTCCACGGGTCATTCCCGACGACGCGGCCGCTGACTTCCTGGCCGTCGTGGAGCCGGACGCGGGCCCGATCGGCATCGCCAACGACGTGATGGTTTGTCAGCAGGTACCCTTCCGGCGAAAACAGTACACCCGATCCGGTCCCCACCCGCTGGCCCCGCCCGACGCGCAAATTGACCACGGCCGGGCGCAAGGCATCCGCCACGCGAACGACTATTTGCGAGTAGGCGTCCAGAGCCGCTGCCTCGTCCGGGTGCGGGCCGGCATCCGGCTGATCGGCCACGGGATCGCCGTTACTGACGAAGTGCTGCCAGAATCGCGACACAGGTGAATCTCCACGGGGCTGTGGTCGATGTCAGATTGTACGGTGGACCAGTCAAGGGCCGGCGGTGGTGCCTTATCCCAGGGTACCGCGATGGCCCCGCCGCCTTACATCGCCCACGTCGCCCACTCAGCCCTTGACAGGATGCCGGGCGGACGGCATATCGTTGCATCCCCTCATGAGGCCCAAGACGGGCCACGGGAGAATGGGCATGAAACGGCGACTTCTGACGGTTGCGTTGATCCTGTCGGCCGCTCCGTTTGTGACGGGGTGCGCCAGCACCTCGAAGACGGCCCAGGGGGCCGGAATCGGCGGGGCCGTCGGTGCTGGCACCGGGGCAGCTATTGGGTCGATGAGCGGTAACGCCGGGAAGGGCGCGTTGATCGGCGGGCTGATCGGTGCGGTCACTGGCGGTGCGATCGGCAACGAGAAGGACATGCAGGAGAAGCGCGAGGCAGAGGCCCGCGTCATCAACGCCGAAGAACGGGCCGCGGCCGCCTCCACCCAGCTCGGCATTGCCGACGTGATTCAAATGGCGAAAGAGGGCCGAAGCGACCAGGTCATCATCAATCAGATGCGAACCACCGGCTCCACCTACCAGCTATCCGCCGAAGACGTACGCCTGCTCAGTTCCAACGGCGTGAGCGATGCCGTAATCGTGGAGATGCAAAACCGACGACCGGAAATGTATCCACGACGGCGACTTGTGGTTGCGCCTCCGCCTCCGCCGGTGTTCGTGGCGCCCGGACCGCCGATTTACTACGTCGCACCCCCGCCGCCGCCGGTCGGATTCGGGGTTGGCGTGCATATTCGGTGATACCGGCCGATGCGGGTCTCGTAGGGTGAGTCGAGGGGGCCTGAACTTTAGCGAAGGCCCGCGGGGCCCACCCTACGGTTCGGCTCAATACGTTGGCCAGTTTACCGGCCCCTCGTCGCTCAGCAGCCCGCTCAGATCTGCTGAGTGGAGGACGTGTCGCACGTCCGACGGCTTGCCATCAATCATGACCATCCGCTTCATCAGCCGTACTCCGTGGCTATAGTCCACGTAGGTGTCCCTATGCACGACCGTCAGCGGCTGGATGGGCGTGCCATCGAGCTTGTGCCAGCCGTAGATCGCGACACGATTCGGCCTCTCGCCAAGGCGGTTGGTAATGACCACGTCCTTCTTGATTCCCGCCACGATCGCTCCGAGTACCTTGGTGGTTCTCTGTTTCTCAATGAGTTCGTTGTGCCTGGCAAAGGTGTCAGTGGCCTCCCGAGCTTCGGAGAGCGGGATCGGCTCGAGCTTCACGGACGCGTTCCGATGGACATCGTCGACGACTTTTCGTGTCGGCAGCGAGCATCCGAACGCGTCCGCGATCCGTTGGGCGGTCATCGGCGTCATTGGCATGCGGACGAAATCGGCGTCGGAGCCGATGGCGAGGTAGTCGGGCATCACCTCGTAATTGGCCGTTCGTTCGCGGCCGGCCTTGTCCTTGATCGTGGCCGTGATGGTTTGGAACTTCCGCAGGAAGTCTGGGATATTTCCGCGAAGGACCTCTTTCGCGATCACTTCCTCGCGCTCGGTCGGCTTTAGGGCAGCGATCTGCTTCACGAATGCCGACCCGTTCGGTGTGTCCGCCGGTCGCGGCGGGATGCCAGGCGCTGGCTCGATCCACTTCGCGTAGGCCCGCGGGCCGCCGAACGCGCCCCATTCGGGAGCCTTAGGGTCGCCATCGGTAAGCACGCGCAACAGCCCGTTCATTTCGCCGACGAGTGCCGTGTGCAGGATCTGGTTTTTGGGGTTGGTGTGAACGTAGACGAAAACGCGCCCGTCGAGACCAGCGCGAGTCACGAAATCGCCGAGCTTCCCTTCGGTCAATTCGACGTCCTTGACGAGGCGCTCGATCATCCGCTGCGTGGCCCGATAGGTCCCGCCGTCCTTGCTGACGACCCGCTTGCCGTCCAGCATGATCTCGCGGTCGTCGTAGGCGATCACCGAGAGCCGCCGATCGGCGTCGGCTTTCAACCAGGCGAGCAGCTTGTCCCCGTGCTTTTCGGCGTCGGCGTAGGCGTAATTGGAGTCGAGGAAGGCGATGCGCTCGACATAGTCGGGGATCGAGTCCACCGAATTGAGAAAGCCAAAGACAAAGCTCCCGCCGCCGCTGTGGCCGGTCAAGTCGACCCGAACCGACGTACCGGGAACGAGGTCGCGGAGGCCTTCGACGATCGAACGAATCCGCGACGAGCTGTCCGCAACATTTCGCCGCCACGCCGGCCAGCTCAGGCCTTCGGCTTCGATGCAGGCGAGGACAATGTTCTCGCCCGGCGACACTTCCCGCAGCCGCCGGACCTGTGCCACGACGTGTTGAATGTCGAAATGCCAGTCAAGCCCGTCCGTCTTCGCGCACCCAAGCGTCTGCTCGATGGTATTGCCATTTGGCGTGGCGTATATGACGAGCCGTGTCGGGCGTTTAGAGTCAATTCGCGCGGGGATATTGACAATGACGCGGACGTTCCCGTCCAGCCACCGCTCCCGGACCTGTTCGCCGAACCTGGGGCCGGGCCGAAAGCCGGCTAACGGGTCGGCTCTGGCGGAGGCCGTCGAACCCAGCATGCTCGTGGTAACGAGCAAGTGAGTGACAACGATGCAGGGGTGGGCAATTCTCACGGAACACCATCCGGCCG
>Ga0066903_100003409_pt1 | contig 12978 bp, 8 predicted proteins | sample PanSoiMetaGPlot1_FD_67491 | JGI IMG/M metagenome (GOLD analysis project Ga0066903, IMG submission 67491) | Tropical forest soil microbial communities from Panama analyzed to predict greenhouse gas emissions - Panama Soil - Plot 1 (version 2) | ecosystem: Environmental > Terrestrial > Soil >... | reverse complement strand
GTCCCCATGTGGTCGAGCCCGCGGATCATCGGCATCCGGACATTCCATTTGTCGGTTGCTGGATCGTACTCCTCGACATGGGGCACCGAGACCCGGTTGATGCTGCCGCCAAGCACATAGATCTTGCCGCCCACCGTCGCGAGCGAAACCTCGTTGCGCGGGGTCGGGAGGGGCGCCTTCTGCGTCCAGGTTCCAGCGCCTTGCGACGGACCGGTTGGTGCAGTCTGGGCAAAAGCGCAGACGGCGCCAACCGCGCACAGGATCGCAACCGGCATGAGCCTCATGATGGATTCCTCCCGTTCAAATGGGCGTATTCGCCTCAACTCTATCGTCACTGTGTTCTTCCCGCCAGCCGCGTTGCGGCGGCGCGATGATATAGGGCGACCCCAGGGGCGACCTTGTGGTCGACCTGTTCCTGGCGGATTCATGGAGGCGCTTCGCGGGCCTGATCTGCGGCGCTGGCATTTGACGATGAGGGGCCCGAGAATGTCTGACAATATCCTGGCTTGACCGCTTCGCCGAGCCGATCAGAGGCGCGGCGGCCAAACGGGGCGACCACAAGGGTCGCCGCCTACGTGGACAATGTTGGGGGACGTCGCTTGCGCGCGCCCCGAGGGAGGGCACAATGCTTCGCAGACGTTTCGGGACAGCATCCGCCGTCGTGGCGGCGCTTGCGGCGCTCCTCATCGCATCGGCCGCCGCCCAGCCCTATCCGAGCCGGCCGGTCAAGATCATCGTGCCGACGCCTGCGGGCGGACCGGTCGACGTGATGGCGCGACTGCTCGCCAACGCACTGCCTCCTGTCCTTGGGCAGAACGTCATCGTGGAGAACCGCGCCGGCGCCGGCAATACGCTCGGCTCGAAGGTCGCGGCCGCCGCCGACCCGGACGGCTACACGCTCCTGGTGAGCGCCGCCAGCGGCCTGATCATGAGCCCGATGGTCTACAAGTCCGCTGGCTATGACGAAAACAGCTTCGCCCCGATCGCGCTCGTGGCCGAGACCCCGCAGGTGCTGGTCGCCCATCCGGCCGCCCCGTTCCGCAGCGTGGGTGAACTGGTCGACTACGCCAAAGCCAACCCCAGCAAGCTTAATTATTCGACCGGCGGCGCCGGCACGCTGCCCCATCTCACGGCCGAGCTGTTCAAGCAGCTTGCCGGCGTCGACATCGTCCACGTGCCTTATAAGGGCGGCGGGCCGGCGCTGACCGACGTGGTGGCGGGACAGATTCAGCTCACCTTCGACACGGTGGGCACCTCGGTGCAGTTCATCCGGGACGGACGGCTCAGGGCCCTCGCGATCTCGAACCCGACGCGCCTTGCCGAGCTACCGGACGTGCCGACGATGCCGGAGCTTGGCTACGGGGCCATCAGCACCGGCGCCTGGGTGGCGATTCTCGCCCCCCTTGGTACGCCGCCGGTGATCATCGAAAGGCTCAACCAGGCCACCAACGACGCGTTGAAGTCGGCCGCTATGCGGGAGCCCCTCGCCCGCCTCGGCGCCCAGCCACGCGGCGGCACGCCGGAGGATCTCGCCAGGCACATGAAGGCAGAGCACGACAAATGGGGGCCGATCGTGGCAAGGCTTGGGTTGAAGGAGGAGTGAGAAGCATCACCCTTCCGGAGGGAGTTTGGCAAGGATTTGCCCAAGGCCCAGGACTATATATCGGCCGACGAGATCGCTCCTAGCGAGCTTCATTGAATATGCCGCCAAAGGATGTATCACGCCGATCGAATGGCATCGCTTTGTCTTTGAGCACTATCAGGATGAAGAAATGGCGGTTGCCCGGCGCGAATGCGCCAGAACTCTCATTGAGAGCGATAGCTACAGGAAAAACCGGCGTCTATCGCCTACAGAACAAAAAGCGCTCTTCGAACTGGCATCAAAACTCAGGCAGAGCGAACCTGAGAGGCCAGCAATTTTTCTTATCGACAGTCTCCACCCTGGATTGCCTTCGGCAGTCCGATCGTTCGCTTCAGGGGGAGTGTGCTAACGCACTTTCCCGCTATAGCGTTGGAGGCCGCGCCCGTGTGCGGCCCGATGCAGTCTGGACTAACATCATGGCCCGCCTCCCCCTCAGCATCGCCCTCGCCAACAATCCGAACACCCGGCCACTGATCGACGGCGCGGTTGAGGCGGAGGGCCTCGACCTCACCGTTACGGTCCTCCATCCGTCCGAAATGTTCTGGCGGCAGTTGCGCTTCGCCGAGTTCGACGTGTCGGAAATGTCGATGTCGTCGCTGTTGATCTCGACCGCGCGCTCCCCGACACCGTGGGTGGCCCTGCCCGTGTTCACCACCCGCGAGTTCTTTCATACCCGCATCCTGGTTCGTGCCGACGCCGGCATCGCCGTGCCGGCGGACCTCAAAGGCAAACGGGTCGGCGTGCCGGAGTATCAGCAGACCGCCGCGGTCTGGAGCCGCGGCGTGCTGGAAAACGAGTTTGGCGTGCGACCGCGCGACGTGGAGTTCTTCATGGAGCGCGTCGCCGACAAGAGTCACGGCGGCGCCACCGGCTTCAAGCCGCCCGCAGGCGTGACCGTGCACCAGATCCCGGCCAGCACCAATATCGGCGAGATGCTGCTCGCAGGCGAGCTCGATGCCACGCTCCTTTACTTGACCGATCGCAACCTCGTCGACCGCAGCCGCATCGACCTCTCCGCCGACAAGCGCGTGCGCGCGCTGTTTCCCGACCGCGCCGCCGAAGGCCGCCGCTACTACGCCAAGACCGGCATCTATCCGATCAACCACGCCGTCGTGATCCGCCGGTCGCTCCTCGAACATCGCCCCTGGATCGCGCTCAATCTCTATTCAGCTTTCGCGGCGGCGCGCGCGCAGGTGCTGCGCGCCGGCCACGCGGCGCTTGCCCCTCATTTCGAGACCGGCGTCATTGCGGAAGACGTTGGTAAGGCGCTCGCCACCGACCCCATGGCCTACGGCGTGAAGGCGGCGCGCAAGGTGCTGGAGACGATCGCACAATATGTGCACGCCCAGGGGTTGACGAATCGGCTGGTAAAGATCGAAGAGCTGTTTGCCCCCGCCGCGTTGGATTTGTGACGGTGAGCCGGCCGCGTTAATCGCAGCGGTAAACCCGGGTTGAGCGCTAACGCTAACCGAAACCCGGGGGCGGCGTTGCCGTATTGAGAGGTGGGGTGTCCTGGATTTCGCTGCGCTTAATGCGGGCTACAGCCTTCACCGATGCGATGGACTTCGCAATCTCTTACCTCTCAGCCCCGGGGCGCAGGGCGTAATGGCCTTGGCGTTTGACCGCCCCAATGGCAAATTGCATATTGCGCCGCGGGTCTGCGGATTATGCTGCGCTAAACTAGTCCGCCCTACGGCGCGCATTAATCGCCGTTCGCAGCAGAACGTAAAGCACTACGGCGTTGAGCACATGCCACGCGAAATGCGTGCCGAGCGGAAAGGTATCGCATGCGGCGAGATCGACGGTGCGCAAGGCGAGCGATACCGTGAAGATCATTGCCGCCCATTCGAGGCCCCGACGCGCTTGCCCACGCGTAGCCCGCGCCACCACCATCAGCGCCACGAGGGCCGGCAGATAGCCGATTGAACCATTGAGAACGCCGTCTGGTGCAAGCCACGACAGGGCTTGTGCGCCGGCCGCATAGGCGACCACAATGGCGGCCGACCCACCCAGGAACAGGCGCAGGAAACGGCGCAACGCGAGCAACAGGTAGCCATATATGAAGATCGCGATCGGAATCACATCGGCCAATACGGCGCCGCGCGTCGCCAGTGTGTGGAAGGCGAACGAGCCGACGCCGACCGCCACGACCACTATGATCAAAGCCAGCGCCGGCCAGTCGCGCCCACCGGCGCGGCGCCACATCCAGAACGCCGCCGCGGCGGCTACCAGGAACGCTGCGTTGGTCAGGGCATTCGCGGGCTCCGACCAAAACGACGCGTCGGTGCGCTCGCAGTAGAGATCGATTGGCGCCCACCAGTCCATCGGCCCCTTCTCTCCGGTTTTAGGTTAACGAACGGCAGCGGCATAGGACTTCCTCCCCCTTGTGGTCGGGTTCGTGCCGTGGAGCACTGAAGTGCGACATCCCTCCGACTCCGCCCCCGGCCCCTTCCCACAAGTGGGAGGGGGGGACTCCGCGGCCACGTTGAGCCTCGCTTAGCGCCCATGCCCCTGCCTTCACCGCTTCGAAATATGCGCGTCGTCAATCACCTTGGTCCATTTGGCGATGTCATCCTTCAACGGCGCCATGATCGCCTCGGGCGAGCCAAGCCCGAGCCTCCAAGCCAATCTCGAGCGTGCGCTTCCTGGGCATCGCCACCAGTTCGCACTGCAGCGGGGTGATCCTCAATGAGCGTCTACGCAATCCAGCGGCTCAGGGTTGCGACCATATTGGATTGAACGAGGAGTTTCGCCGCCGACATATTGAGCGCGTGCAACTGTCGTACGCCGCCATTGCGCCTGGATTCCAGGCAAACAAGCCCGCGTCAACAATCGACAGGTGCTCCGTGCTGCCTTTTACGACCTTCAATCTCGCTCAATTCGGCCCGGCGATGGCCGCGTCTTTCCTTGGATCGCTGGTGGAATTCGTCGAGACGCTGACGATCGTGCTCGCGGTCGGCACCGTGCGCGGCTGGCGGCCGGCGTTCGTCGGCACCGGAGCCGGCATCGCAGTGTTGGCCGCAGTCGTCGCAGGCGCGGGACCGGCCCTTGGTCTCATCCCCCTGTCGGCAATTCAAATCGTCGTCGGAGCCCTGCTTCTGGCATTTGGCCTGCGCTGGCTGCGCAAGGCGGTGTTGCGGGCAGCTAGCGTTATTCCCCTGCACGACGAAGTAAAAATCTATGCGCAGGAAACCGAAATCATGCGGGCGACCCCTTATGCGCAGCATCGGTGGTGGGACACGGTTGCGGTCGTCGCATGTTTCAAGGCGATGGTGCTTGAGGGACTGGAAATCGTCTTCATCGTCATCGCAGTGGGGGCAACCGGCAACATGCTGATACCGGCAAGCATCGGCGCCGCGATCGCCGGCGTGCTGGTGATGCTGGTCGGGGCCGCACTCCAACGGCCGCTCGCCCGGGTCCCGGAGAATACGCTCAAATGGACGGTGGGCATCCTGCTGAGCGCGTTCGGGACGTTCTGGTTGGGAGAGGGGCTCGGGGCGCACTGGCCTGGCGGCGACCTGTCAATTCTCGCCATAGCGAGCGCGCTGCTTGTCGCCTCGTTGGTATTCGTCAACCTTGCGCGCCGGCGGCTGGCGCGGACATCGTGATGAACGTCAATGGTGCGCCTTTCGCCGTTCCCTGCCCGCAACGGCCGCGCAATCTTATCTGGCACGGCGCTCTACTGCCTCTGCGTGCTTGCGAGGGAGAGGGTCGGGGTGAGGGGGGCGCTCCCCAACCCAAGCTCAGACTTGTGGAGGAGGCCCCTCACCGGCCAACTGCGATGGCCGTGGCCGCTTGCGGAGGAGGATAGGAGGGAAGGGCGCTTTCAGCGGTCCCGGTTGTTGACCGGCGCCGGGAAGCGGTCGCTGGGCAGGCTTGAGGGAAATTCCAGGAATTTGCGCACGAATCCGGGGGCGACTGCAGAGATCGGGTTGACCCGCAACACCGGCGTTCCGGGGCTGCCGACTACCTCGTAGGTCATGCTGCCAATCAGGCCCTCCTTGCCGCCAAGGAAGAAGCCCAGGACAGGGATATTGCCGAATGCCGCGTTCAGCCCATAGAGCGGCACGAAGGTCCCGCGCAGGTGCAGCTCATTGGCGGCATAGTCCATGACGCCATCGATCGTTGCTCCGAGGGTCGGCCCTGTCACCAGTCCCTCGTGGATCGTCATCTTGCCGGGCCGACGGGTGAACTCGACGCGCATCCGCGAGAATTGCACCCCGCTGCCGACTCCATTGGGTGCACCAGCCGCGACGCCGTCGAGAGCGGCCTCGCCGCGGACTGTGAACTCCCGCACGTCCATGAGGCCGTCTTGCTTCGCCCCGTCAGAGGCGGGTGGGTCCATCGCGATCCACATCTGGCCGCCGACCATGCGCGAATAGATGTCGCTGAAGCGGAATAGCGCGCCGGCATCGGTCGACTCAAGATACACGATCTGCCGCTCGCTGGGACGCCCCCGCAATTCGCCTTGCAGGACACCCTCGCCGGCGAACCGCGCCGTGGCTACGAGATTGCGCATTACGCCGCCGCGCCGGGTCAGGTGCAGGTCGAGATTGCGCAACACCTCGCCCTTGAAGCCGGCGACCGCGCCGATCTTGGCGTCAATATCGATGTCGATCGGGGGTTTGCGCTGCTTTGCCTCGGGACTTCCACCCGACATCGTCGCCTTGATGAAGTTGCGGCCGTCGAAAGTATCGCCGCGCATGGTCATCTTGTAGAGGTTATCGGGGGTGCGTTCGAGCTGCAGGCTCGCCTTATCGCCGTCGGCCAATGCGAAGACGGGAAACGTGCCAGTGGCGAAGTCGCCGTTCTGGTCGAACTCCACGCTGCCCCGGATGGACGCGCCATTGCCGTCGAACGCGATATCATCGAGCCTCGACAACTTGCCGTGGCCGACAACGGTGAACGTCGCCCGCGCCGGCGTCTTCTGCGCCTTGCTCCATCCCGAAACCAGATTATCGAACCTGGCCTGGCTAAAATCCGCTTCGACCGACAGGCGGCTATCGCCGTCACCACCCAAGTTGACCCGGCCGCCGACCTTGACCGGGATCGGCCCCACGACGGCGCCGCTGGTCTCGAGGCCAAACCGCGCGCGCGCCGCATCGTCGAGCGTACCTGCCATGCGCACCTCGGCGTCGGGCTCGCCGGCGCCGCGGCGCAGTTCCACCGAAGCAGGCGCGCCGCCGATGCGCATGTCGCCTTTGATCTGATAGCCCTGGTTGTTGGCTATGGCGCGCAAGGTCTGCGCCTCGACCTTCTGCGACATCACGAAGCGGTCGGCCGAAAAATTCGCGATGTCGCCGGTGATCGAATAATTGAACGTGGAGGCTTTCACCTCGCCGGCAAGCGGGAGCGCGAGATTGACGGTCGCAAGCACATTGCCGCGGCTGGTGGCGGGATCGATCGGAACGCCGGCCGCGTCCTTGAGGCGGTCCATGCCGAGAAGCTCCGCCGCCGCCGAGACCGGGCCCTCGACCCGCGCGCGGACCTTGGCGGGCGGACTTTTCACGCTGGTGTCTGGCACCTCGAGCACGCCATTCGCCACCGTGAGCTTGCGCCCCGACGGCATCTGGACCACGCCGCGCCCGAGCGTCACTGTCGTGGTGCGGCCCTTGACGCGGGTGACGAGGTCGACTTCGCGGATTTCCGGCAGGTTGTCGAACGGCCGCACGGTGGCGCCGGAGCTTTGAATTTCAATCGACAGTCCGTCATCCGGCACTGGCGGACCGCTGGAGCGCAAGGTCGAGATCGGCGCGTTGGTGACTATTTCGCCCTGCTCGATCCATCCGCCCGAAGCCCGCTCAATCACCCAGGTGCGCACCGCTGGCGTGACAAGGGGCGGCCACATCTGCTTGAACGCCGCAAGCGAAAGCTTGCGCGCCGCGATGCCGATCGTCAGCTGCGGATCAGACGTGGCGTAATCGAGACTACCTGACATGGCGACGCCGACACCCTTGCCGGCCACCTCGGCGTGATCGATGTTGAGCCGCCGTTCCACCGGGTCGATCCGACCCTGCACCAGAACGCGGTTGAGAACGAGCGGCTCGTCGCCGGGGCTGGTCGGCGCCAGAACCATCGAGCCCCCGCTTAGATTGAGGGCCCAGATTCCGCCGGGATCGCGCGGCGCCTCGGCCTGCGCCATGAGCGTCAGCCGGGTTCCGCCGGAAACGATCTGGAACGGCATCGACAGCATGCGCCGGGTGGCGCTCCAATCGAGCTGCATTTCGGCGCGGTCGATCGAGATCGCGGCCTGCGGATCGCCGACGTCGATGAACGATCCCGGCCCCACCAGGATGCGGCCGGAGGCGAATTGCGGCGTTCCATCCTGGGCAAGCTCGGCGCGAAGCATCGCCGACACGGGGGCGTTGGTTTCGATCTGGCCGCCATCGATGCGTAACGCCAGCAACAGGTCCTTGAGCAAGACCTTGCGCGCTTCGAGATCGACCATGTGCCCGCCATCGCTACCTGGCTTGATGGATGCGAGTACGAGCCACGGACGGGTCGCGTCCTCCGAACCAAGCCTGAAGTCAAGTGCGCCGGCGCTCGGACGGGTGAGGCTCAGGTGAATGTTTTCGAACCGGGATTGCTGACCGTTGCGCAGGTCGTCAACCACCAGGTTTCCGCTCTTGAGGCCGACTTCCGTCAGGTCGCCGCCGTCGAGGCCAAATGCGCTGAGGCTGTCTATCCAGGCGAGAAAACCTGCAAGGCTCTCTTGCATGCTGCGGCCCGCCTCGGCCGCGCCAGGCCCCTCCCCTGCGAGCGGCGCAGAGTAAGGCGATTTACTATCCCCCGTTTGCGAGGGAGCGTTGGCAGCGGACTCAGCAACGCCCGGCCGTGGCCGGCCCACGGTCAGCGCCCGCGCGGTGGCAAGAGGCCGCTGGTCGGCGCCGGTCGACACCGTAACCTTGCCATCGGCTTCAATCCGGACCGCAAGCTCGGCGCCCACGAGGTTGAGCCGTTCGGCGCGCGGATGGCCGCTGAGCAGGCTCGCACCCGAAAACCCGACCTCCGCCTTGGGCGCGCTCGCGACCACGGCGCCGTCCTGGTCACGCACCGTGATGGAGCGGATGCGCATTGCCGCGCGACCGTGCTCGTCACGCTCCAATACAGTGCCGCCGATGTCGACGTGGAACTGGCTACCGAAATTTTCTGCGACTGCAGCCGCCAGCCAAGGCGTGGCGATATCGAGCGATATCGGCCCGCCCGCCAACAGCAGCCACAGGCCGCCGACCACCAGCACAAAAAGAGCGGCGACCGCGATCAAACTGACGGCGAGCCGGCGCATCCATCGCGATTGCTTAGCTCGCAACGGCGGTCCGGCGAAACGCCTCCTGATCCCCCACCACCACCCGCCCGATGCGTCCTGCCGCGCCACCGGCGCCAGACCTCGCCCGCTGCCACCTGCCTTTCCTCCTCCGCGAGCGGCGGGGGGAAGGGAGGGGGCGGCGCGCATCGCCTCGGCGCTGCGATGCATCGGAAGCCTCGCGTCCACAGTGCGCAAGCCTGCGGTCAATAGTCGTCTGTCGTGGTCAACCGCCATGCGTGGTGGAATGTCCCTATTGGTCAGGGTAACACTTGTGGGTTAACGCGAATCTACTCCCCCGCGGCGCGGAACGTGATTACCTGCCCACCAGACTGTTCGAAAACGACGAAACGAAGGCAAGGCACATGACGGCAGACCTCGCAGCAGGCGACAAGGCGCCTGACTTCCGCTTGGCACGCGATGGCGGCAGCACCGTGTCGCTCGCGGACTTCAAAGGCAAAAAGCTTGTCCTCTATTTCTATCCCAAGGCCGATACGCCCGGATGCACCATAGAGGCCAAGGACTTCTCACGCCTGCATGCGGACTTCACCAAGGCCGGCGTAGCGGTCGTCGGGGTCTCGGCAGACCCGGTGAAGAAGCAGGATGCGTTCAAAGCCAAGCACGCCCTCAAGACGCCGCTCGCCTCCGACGAAAACCATGAGATGCTCGAGGCTTACGGGGTCTGGGCAGAGAAATCCATGTATGGAAGAAAATACATGGGCATCAATCGTACGACGGTGCTCATCGGCCCCGACGGTCGCATCGCGCGCATCTGGGCGAAGGTCAAGATCGAGGGGCACGCCGCGGAGGTTCTGGCGGCTGCGAAGGCGATATAGCAGCGCCCGAACGGGTAAACGGGCGGAAATGCGGCGGCGGCATACCGTCGGCCCGCCCGTGACCCGCCAGCTGGCGGGGCAGTGGGAGGCCACTTCAATCACGGGAAATACCCCTGATATGATAGGGCAGACTTCCTAATGTCGGCGGCGGCGCCCGTGGTCGGCGACGAAACGTTAACGCCGCGGTGAAATTTTTCGTAACGAAGCGACGGGGGCGACCATTTGTGCGTCCCGCTCCAGCGGGATGAACCGACAAACATGCAGGGGCCGAAAACTGGATGCCAGCCCGGGGCACATTGCGACCCGAGGCGCACCGCGGCCCGAGACTTGAGGCCATCTTGCCCTCCAACGCCTCAACCCTGGCCTCTAAATCGCTGGGCCTTGCTCCACGCGATTCCGTCCGGGCGACGAATACGGGACGGTGGTCGAGGTCAGCGTTGTCACGCGGCGAGACGGCGGAGATTGGAGAACGGTCACGCCGGGCGACGCCGGCGCCATGAGGATCTGGGCCTTCTGCAACGCGCTGAGTGCCTCCGGCGTCTGCTGCTCGCGGGGGTAAATGTCCATGCTAAGATCGACCAGCCAGATCGCACCGCCGGGTCCGCCAGCGCCTCCACGGCGGCCGCGTTGAGCTTGCCGATGACGTCCTTCGGCGTGCCCTTGGGCGCGAAAGCGCGTAGCCGTCCATCTCGCCAGCGTCGGGATGTCGGCCGCCAGCGCCCATGCGAGTGTCGTTTGTCACCGCCCCGTACCAGTCTGAGCCCGTCCGGCGGTCCGAAGAAGAGATCTGCCCGGCCACCAAATCCTGAAAACGCGGGTGAAGTGCTCGAAGCTGAGCCACAACTGACGCTGACTAAGCTGCGCGCCCGAGCCATGATGATAGATAGCAAAGTCTGGGACGAATATGCCGTGGCGTTGCGCATCGCCGGAATACCCGATTAGCACTCAGCGCGGGCTCGATGGTCGTGAAAAGCCGCAACGGTGGAGCAGATTTCGGTCGTAGGTAACTGCTTTCCGGTGTTTGGCGGCTTTGTCCTGGCCATCCATGTCTTGCTTACTACGGTGCGGCAAGAAAGCCGTGGATGCCTGCGACAATCCCCGGACCAAGTCCGGGGACGGGCATGATGCATGGGGAGACGATTCGATCTCATCGGAACGCGCGCTAAAAATCGTCATGCTCGCATCCGCTCGCCAAAACGCCTATATGGGCTGCCATGACCATCACCGATACTGTCATGCCCGCGCCCAGCCCGGAACCGGCGCGGAAAATCAGCTTCGTCTCGTTGGGTTGCCCCAAGGCCCTCGTCGATTCGGAGCGCATCATCACGCGGCTGCGCGCTGAGGGCTACGAGCTTGCCCGCAAGCATCACGGTGCTGACCTCGTGATCGTCAACACCTGCGGCTTCCTCGACAGCGCCCAGGCCGAGTCCCTTGACGCTATCGGAGGAGCGCTCAAGGAAAACGGCAAGGTGATCGTGACCGGCTGCATGGGCGCGGAGCCGGAGAAAATTACCGCGCGGTTTCCGAACGTCCTCGCCATCACCGGCCCGCAGCAATATGAAAGCGTGCTCGACGCCGTCCATCGCGCCGCGCCGCCGCGGCACGATCCGTTTGTCGACCTGGTGCCGCCCGAAGGCATAAGGCTCACGCCGCGGCATTATGCCTACCTGAAGATTTCCGAAGGCTGCAACAATCGCTGCAGCTTCTGCATCATCCCAAGGCTGCGCGGCGACCTGGTGTCGCGGCCGGCCGCGGACGTGCTGCGCGAAGCCGAGCGCCTGGTCGCTGCCGGCGTCAAGGAGCTGCTGGTCATTTCGCAGGATACGTCCGCTTACGGGCTCGACCTCAAATACGCCGCGAGCCGGTGGGAGGAACGCGAGGTCGCGGCGCGATTTTTGGATCTCGCGGCGGCGCTGGGCGAATTCGGCGTCTGGGTGCGGCTGCACTATGTCTACCCCTACCCACACGTGGACGCGATCATCCCGCTGATGGCCGAAGGAAAGGTCCTGCCCTACCTCGACGTGCCGTTCCAACATGCGGCCCCTACGGTGCTCAAGCGCATGCGCCGCCCCGCCGCGCAGGAAAAGACGCTCGATCGCATCCGCGCGTGGCGCGCCATCTGCCCGGACATCACTTTGCGGTCGACCTTCATCATTGGCTTTCCGGGCGAGACAAAGGAGGAATTTGCGTTTCTCCTTGACTGGCTTGACGAGGCGGCGCTCGACCGGGTCGGCTGTTTCCGCTACGAGCCCGTGAAAGGCGCGGCTGCCAACGATCTCGCCGAGGCCGTACCGGATGAGGTGAAGGAAGAGCGCTGGCACCGCTTCATGGAGCACCAGCAGGCGATCTCGGCGCGCCGCCTCAAGCGCCGCGTCGGCACGCGCCAGCACGTCATCATCGATGAGATCAACGACGGCTGGGGCAAAGGCCGAACGACGGGCGACGCCCCTGAGATCGACGGCACAGTCCACGTGACGTCGCGCCGGCCGCTGCGAGTGGGCGAGGTGGCCACCGTGAAGATCGAGCGCGCAGATGCGTATGATTTGCATGGCACGGTGGTCGGGTATTGAGCGATTCCGGCCGGGTTGAAACACCTCCATCCATGCGTGGTCGTGGCGGGCTCCTCCCGGCCACCCGATTGTTCTTGCGCCGTGCGTTGACATTCGAGGTCGCCGGGACAGGACAAGCCCGACGACGAGTCGCATAGATGATCAAGGGCTGGTAGGATGGGTTGAGCGCAGCCGGACCTTCCCGGCGGCGCGGCCGACGGTGGGTTTCACTGCGCTCAACCCACCCTACGACACCGCAATATGTTCTGGCGCCAACCCGGCCCTGCTCCGCGCGACGACCGTCGCGTAGGCCTTTTCAAGATCGCGGGTAAATCGCTTGGAGTCGAACAACGGCGACGACCGGCAACCCACGACCCGCGCCTTGAGGCCGGCAAGCGTTTCGCGGTCGGACGCGTAGCGAAGCGCAAGAGCGTGATAGTCGGCAAGCGACGTCGTGATGAGATCGCCGAGCCCTGCGGCTGCCAGAATGCTGGCCGATACGCGCGCGGCAAAAGTATCGCCCGCCAAGCCGATCAACGGCACGCCGGCCCACAATGCGTCGCTCGCCGTCGTATGCGACCCATAGGGAAAACAATCGAGCGCGAGATCCGCATGAGTAAGACGCGCCAGATGCTGGTCGTTTGGCGC
>Ga0066903_100003408_pt1 | contig 12983 bp, 8 predicted proteins | sample PanSoiMetaGPlot1_FD_67491 | JGI IMG/M metagenome (GOLD analysis project Ga0066903, IMG submission 67491) | Tropical forest soil microbial communities from Panama analyzed to predict greenhouse gas emissions - Panama Soil - Plot 1 (version 2) | ecosystem: Environmental > Terrestrial > Soil >... | reverse complement strand
GCAGAAGATAAGAAACTTAGCGAATCCACCCATAGAATCTTTGTATACATATCCATCAAAAGGACCTCTGTATTCATCCATAGAACCTCCGTTGATTGGGGGAACAATGCGCGGAATATAGAGTTGGCGAGCGCCATGACAGTGAGGGCGCCAGGTACACGCCTTGACCTGGCGCCCTCCGTTAGGAGCAACTAGATGGGTGAGCTATGCGGCGTCGCTTTCTCCTCCTCTAGGGTGGCAGATGCTCTTCGGGCCTCGGTTGAAGAGCATCGCCACAATCAGCGACAAGCCCACTCGGGCGGTACCGCATCCAATTGTGTAGGCAATATGGGCGCCATGCGCCTGCACTCCGCTAAACTCCTGATTCCACAAAGCTAGTGATGCCGGAGTCAATTCGGACGGCGCCGCGAGGCGTGACAGTTTGTCGCTGCGATAAGGGGAATGGCGTGTCAGCAAGATATCAAGCCGCGGCGCCGCAGAACTCGCCGAAGACTTCGTTGAACAACTCGACATCTGAATGCGAGGTGAAGCCGCAAACACGGAGCCGGGTTAGTCCCCCCGGCTTTTGCCTTCCCTCAACCGACGGAATGGCATGTATAGCCGAAGCCGCCCTGGTCAAAAAAAAGTTTCGATGACGTTACCGCTTTTCATCGCAAATCTCACATGAGTGATCGAGGGGCAAAGCGCTGCCCCGAAGGGCAAATGCAAAGTCGAAGAGCGATGAGGTCAAGGCCAAAGCGATCAGCGGGCGCTTCGTTATCAACGAAAACTGCTTGGACAGAAACCATGCCGTAATTATCGTGGGTTAGACGAGCGTCCTTATTCAAATATATACAGATCCCCTGCTTCAGTGGCCAAATCGTTCCACAGGTTGCTGTTACAACGGGATCTTTTCAATAAAGGAGAGATATCATGATAATTTTCCGACGCGCTCACGCCGGCAGGATTGCGTCAGGCCTATTTGTTCTCGGGCTGTGCTACGCCGCAGGCATAACGCACGCTGACCAAGTCGTCAACGAGGTGATGCTCGTCAACGCAAAGACCAACAAGTGCCTAACGATTGCCGGGGGCGTGAGCACCGACAACAACGTGACGGCTCTTCAGTTCAACTGCGATAGCGATCCGTCACGCCGCTGGAGGCTGAAGGAGATGCCCGGCAGCAACATCTACCAGATCAAGAACGTGCAGACGGGGAAGTGCCTGACGATTGCCGGGGGCGTGAGCACCGACAACAATGTGCCGGCTCTTCAGTTCGACTGTGACAGCCACCCATCGCGCACCTGGAGGATCAACGACGTGACCGGCAGCGGTATCCACCAGATCAGGAACGTACAGACGAACAAGTGCCTGACGATTGCCGGGGGCGTGAGCACCGACAACAACGTTGAAGCCGTGCAGTTCAACTGCGACAACGATCAGTCGCGCCGTTGGACGATCAGGCTGAAGCTGCGGTGAAGGTGACCGTCAGTTGCATGTGACATCTGGGCGTCCTTCGCCAAAACCTCAGCCCGAGGCCAAATGCCTCACATTGGTCTGATAGAACTCCAGTTAACGTGTTATACCCGGTTTTCCCAAGTTATTGAAACTAAAGACGGATGAGGTTTCGGCGAAGGACAGGTCCTAAACGAGGATTTGGAGGAATGCTTCAGCGCCTGGTATCCCGTTTTCCGGCCACGGCCGCAGAAGGCGGCTGCCTGCCCCCCCGGAATCTAACGCTCTCGTATTCATGAATATTCGTGTTCATTCGTGGCTAAAATTCTTTCCAGGATCGGGCAACGGCCACAAACCACAAAATCCATTAGTACCAGCACAAGTCTAAAGAAAATTGAGATTGTCTGGCCCCTTTCAACGACAAATAACGCGTTTATGATTGAGCGCTATTGGCGAAAGCCATGATTTGCGCCGATAGGACCATCGCTCAGAGTAGTCAATTGATAATAGAGAGCTTATAGGCCGCAGATAACGGCCTTCGGCTTCAAGACAATCTTCAGCGATCGATAGCAAACTCGGCGGAATGATAATCAATTCAAAGAACTGATGCTCAAGAGTGCGATCTTGAATCGGATAATCGCTCCCCAAGATGGAACAGAAAATTGAAGAAACGCCCGTGCTGGTGGTGGATTTCAATCCAGGAAGTGGATTGGGCGGAGAGATAGCCAGTATCCTCGCCAGAGTAAAACCATTCAGAATGACTGTCAGCCGAGTTTCGGCCGAATGGCAAAACCTCGACCGTCAGCAACTGATTCCCAATATATCGCGCGACGCCGCGCTCTTTGTGGTGATTCCACATGCGCTTCTCAAACAGTCGGATGCGCTGCAAAGCATCCTGGCCGACATTTCAGACGACCGTCCAGTGATGGCTGTGACTGATGTCGATGACTCTGAGCAACTGCTCGCCCTGCTCCAAATGGGTGTTGATGATTGCATAACGCCGCCGCTTAGAGAGAGTGACTTGACGCTAAGGCTCTGCCGACTTTTGATGCGCAAAGACCACAGCCAGACCCTCACCAGCAAGTTCAAAAAGAGGCTGTGCCTCGAGCAGATGATCGGCGAATGCCAGGCGTTTCGACGGGTGATCGATAAGATCCCGCTCGTGGCCGGGTGCGACGCCAGCGTATTAATCAGCGGCGAGACCGGAACCGGTAAGGAAATCTGCGCCCGCGCCATTCACTATCTCGGTCCGCGCCAGGGCCATCCATTCGTTCCGCTCAATTGCGGGGCCATTCCGGTTGAACTGGTCGAAAACGAACTGTTTGGTCACACCCAGGGGGCGTTCACCGGCGCCAGCCATCAAAAACATGGATTGTTGGACGAGGCTAAAGGCGGAACATTGTTTTTGGATGAGATCGACAGTCTGCCGATGACGGCTCAGGTTAAATTGCTCCGCGTCCTGCAGGAGAAAGAGTACCGCCCGCTCGGTTCGACCAAAGCGCGAACAGCCAATGTGCGCGTGATCGCCGCCACCAACATCGACCCTGACGAAGCTATTCGGACTGGTAGCTTGCGGCAGGACCTCTACTATAGGTTGAATGTGATCCGACTTCACCTGCCGCCGCTGCGCGATAGGCGCCACGATATTACCGCGCTGGCCAGCCATTTTCTGGTGAAATATGCATTGGAGTTTAGCAAATCCGGCCTCTCCCTCTCCGCAGATGCCCTGCAGCTGTTGCAGGATTACGATTGGCCGGGCAACGTGCGGCAGCTCGAAAACCTGATCGAGCGGGCGGTAGTGCTCGCCGAGCGGAACGTGATTGAGAGCGAAGATTTGGATCTGCCCGCTAGTAACCGGCGCGCGGCGCCGGGAAACTTCCGGGTCGCAAAATCGGCCTGCATCGCCCAGTTCGAGCGCGACTATGTTGAGACTCTCCTTCACCTGCACCACGGCAATATCACGAGAGCCGCCAAAACCGCCGAGAAAAACCGCCGTGCTTTCTGGGAGATGATTCGCAAGTACCGCATCGATGTCCGGCAATTCAAACGTAGCCTCCCAACTAAATGAAGGCTGTGCAAATTAAACCTGGATACAATCAACTGCATACTATGAATCCTGCGCATAAATCAGGAGGCGCCTGGGTACGCATCGCTTCCAGCGCGCAGTCTCGCACACTCGCGCAATTGCTTTTCAATTCGCCTCTAGCCGGGACTGCGCGCTGGAAGCGATGCGTACCCAGGTTTGCGCCAATCAATGTGTTGATTGCAAAGTAGTTTTATTTTGCATAGGCATCAACTAAATAACAATATCTTAGGGTTAAGGCAGACAGAGAACACGAAACACGCTCATGGCGACTCGGGGACGCGGCCCCATGCACAATAAGCTGCGCTGTTTCCGTATCGCCATGAGCGTGTTTTGCGTTCTCCATTGCCATTCTAAATCCGCGTCAGGGCCGTTGCTCTCCTGAACCTTGATAAATTCCGCCTACCTGGACATTTTCATCCACCTCTCTCTGCACGCAATCAAACAATGCTTTAGCCCGTGAGGGCGGCTGCAACTATGACAATTTGGTCCCAATTACCTTTCACATTCCTGAGACGAATCAGGTATTTAACCTGTAGCACACTTATTGCTTAGTCATAAGGTGGAGGTCAGCCGAACCTTCTCAGTCTTCTGTTGTTTAAATCTCTGTACTGCGCGACCAAAGTGAGATGGAGACTGAATACTGAAAACTGATTTTTGAGGAAGGAATCATGTGAAACCTGGCTGGCGCAAATCCGGACAGCAGACGATCGCTTCCGACGTTTTGGCCTATTTAGTCGAACACCCGAAGGCTCAAGACACCCTCGAAGGCATTGTTCAATGGTGGTTGATGGAACAACGGATCAAACAAGCGATCAGCGAGGTCAAATCCGCCATCGAGGAGTTGGTTCGCGAAGGGTTAGTTCTCGAACATGAGGGCGCCGACGGACAGTCGCGATACGGCGTCAACGTAGAAAAGAGAGCGCAAATCCGCGCCAGACTGAAGCAGGGAAAGAGACGACCGAGGAAACGACCGACGGTCTGAAGCTGTGACGCGGAACGTTTACCGTGGCCAGTGCGCCATTAACAATGGAGATCAATAACCATGAGTGTCACGATAAAGAACAAGACCAGGCAACTGCTGACCCTCACCCTCAACAGCGGCGAGACGGTACATCTGGCGCCCGGCGAAGTGTCTCAACACCTCAATGAGATCGAGACGGCAAATAACGCGAAGATTCAAAGGCTCTCGAACGAGGGGATGGTCGAAACAGCCGTCGTCCCCGACAAGGCGCCCGCCCAGCGCGACGAGGCCGAGCCGCCGCACCGCCGAAAGCCGAAGCCATAATCAGAAGTCGTGGCGAGTCCGTCAAACATTCCCAGCCGAACTTGTGATTCACAATCGGCGCATCCCGTCAGAGGAGAACTAACATGGAGACATTGCATCCTGGCGTCTACATCCAGGAAATTTCCAGCGGAGTGAGGCCGATCGAGGGCGTCAGCACATCGACCACAGCCTTCCTCGGGAAAGCGGAGAAAGGGCCGCTCGATAGCGCCCACATGGTAACCAGCTTCACCGAATTCCAGGCAGTCTACGGCGGTTTTATCAATGACAGCTTTCTGGCTCACTCGGCGCTGCAATTTTTCAATAACGGGGGCAAGAGGCTTTACGTCGTGCGTGTCGCCAACAATGCCGTGACCGCCGACGTCAGCCTCAACGATCGCAAATCCGCCCCGACCAAAACTATAACGATTGCGGCCATCAGCGCCGGCAAGTGGGGCAATGATCTCGACGTAGATATCGCCAATGGTTCGCGCGATTCGGCCAATGAATTCCGGGTCGTCGTCGGTAGCCGCGGGCTGGCCCTGGAGACCTTCGACGACCTGAGCATCGATCCCGATGCGCCAAATTTCGCGGAGAACGTTGTCGGGGCCAAATCTCAGTTGATTCGCGTGACCGTCGATCGGGACAATAATTCAACCGCTCCCGGGACCAGTGTCAGCGGGGCCACGCCTGCGACATCGTTGCCCGCAGACAAGCGAAATTTGACTATCAACATCGATAACGACGGGGCGCGAACAATCAACCTGACCGGCGCCGCGGGAACCATCGCCCAGATTGGCGACGCCATCCAGGCAGCGGTCAGGGCATTGACCCCCTTGCGCTCCTCGACCCCGACGACGGCCTACAGTAATTTCTCGGTCTCTACCACCGGAAATATTTATACCCTGACCTCCGGATCGACCGGGAAACGTTCATCTGTGGCGGTCTCGAACGCTCCATCGGAGAACGCGGCCACACTCCTCAAATTGGGGGGCGCCAATGGTGGCGCCGAGACGACAGGCGCGGCCGTCTTGAGGCCGGCAAACGGTTCCTATCATGTGGGCGATAGCGCGGCGGGCAACAGCGTCCAGGCGGTGACGCTCGGCAGCGACGGCGGCACGCCGCAACAGCCCGATTACGAAAGGAGTTTCGACCTGCTCAATCCGGTCCGCGACGTCAATCTGATCGGCGTGCCGGGCATCGGCACGCCGGCCATGATAGATTTCGGCGCGAACTACTGCGAGCTAAGAATGGACTGCTTCTTCATCGGGGATATGAGCGTCAACGACGACACCAAGGAAGAGGCCCAAACCTTCATCACCACCCTCACCAAGAAGAGTTCTTATGCGGCGGTCTACTTTCCATGGCTGAAGGCCACCGATCCGACCGGCGTTTCGGCCGATCCGATCGCTCTGCCGCCGTCCGGTTACGTCGCGGGGATGTACGCCAAGATCGACGCCAAACGGGGCGCCTGGAAAGCGCCGGCCGGCGCCGAAGCCAACATCGGCGGAGCTGTTGGGTTAATGAAGAACACCATCGACGCCGAGCAGGATACCCTCAACCCCATCGGCGTCAACGTCATTCGGAGCTTTCCGGCCTCCGGCATCGTGATCTGGGGCGCTCGGACGCTGGCCACCAAATCCAATCCGGAGTACCGATACGTGCCTGTGCGCCGCACAGCAATCTACCTCGAGCAGAGCATCTATAACGGCATCCAGTGGGCCGTCTTCGAGCCGAATGATGAAGACCTGTGGGCCAGCCTGCGCCTCAATATCAATTCGTTCATGTCGCTGCAATTCCGCAATGGCGCGTTTCAGGGCCGGACGCCCAACGACGCGTTCTTCGTCAAATGCGATAACCAGACCACGACGCAGGCCGATATTGACGCCGGAATCGTCAACATCCTGGTCGGTTTCGCGCCCCTCAAACCGGCTGAGTTCGTCGTGTTGAAACTGACGCAGATAACAGGCCAACCGGCGGCTTAAGGACAACTGAAAACCGTCTTATCAGGAGTGAGCGATGGCGAAATTCACCGTCAATCCGAAACGTTACGATCCGTATCGCAACTTCAAGTTCAAGATCAAAATCGACAACGTCTATGTCGCCGGTCTGTGCAAGTGCAGCGCGCTGAAGAAGACGACCGAGATGGTCGAATGGCGCGAGGGCGGCGACACCAGCTCCGCCCACAAGCTGCCGGGCAAGACCAAGTACGACGCCATCACGTTGACCGCAGGCGTCACCCACGACCTCACGTTCGAGGATTGGGCGAACAAGGTCAACAACTTTCAGGGCGATGCGTCGATGTCGCTCAAGAACTTCCGCAAAGACATCATCATCGATGTCTTCAACGAAGCAGGGCAGAAGGCGCTTTCGTACAAGGTCTTCAACTGCTGGGTCGCTGAATATCAGGCGCTTCCGGAACTCGACGCCAGCGCCAATGCGGTCATGATCCAGACTATCAAGCTCGAGAATGAGGGATGGGAGCGCGATACCAGCGTTACCGAGCCCACGGAGACCTGATGAATTCCCCAGCAGAGATCCCAGAAGCGGGTCTATTCGCGCTGCCGGGCGGATACGTCGCAGACGACGGCGCGCTACACCGCGAGGTGGAACTCTCGCCGCTGACCGGCAGGATTGAAGAGCGCCTCTTCGACGCTCCGTTTCATACGCCTTCCGCCAGCGTCATAACCACCCTGCTGGCCGGGTGCATCAAGCGGCTGGGGACGTTGGCGACAGTGGACGCCGACGTGGTGAAGGGCCTGCTGGTGGGAGATCGCGAGTATCTGCTCGTCCGGCTGCGCCAGATGGCGTTCGGCCCTGAGGTAGAGGCGGTATGGCTCTGTGTCAATGCCCATTGCCGAAAGCCGATGGATATATCGTTCTCGCTCGCCGAACTCACGATCGAACGCAAGACGGTGGCGGCGCGATTCTTCACCCATAAATTTTCGCTCGTTGAAAGCAATGGAGCGGTAGAGGCGCCCGGACTTGACGGTTGCGAGGTCAAATTCCGGTTGCCGACCGGGGGCGACCAGGAAGCGCTGGCGGCGATCTTTCACGCCGACCCGACTGCGGCCATCAACCAACTATTGGCGCGCTGCCTGCAGAGCGGCGGAGGTCGAAGCCTTGACGCGGCGGAGGTCGCGCAATGGCCCGCGGCGGCGCGCCATGAATTATATGAAGCCATGGAGCGCTTGGCCCCGCAGGTCGCCATTGAACTGGATCTGACCTGTCCGGAATGCCGAACATCTTTCGTCGCCGACTTCGACTGCGCCGCGATTTTTCTGGCAGAGATGACAGCCAACGCCCGCCGGCTTGAACGCGAGGTCCACCTCCTGGCCCGCCATTACCACTGGTCGGAGGAGGAGATTCTGTCGCTGACGCGGAAGAAACGGCGGCGCTATATCGAATTATTGCAAGAGGAGATCGAGCGGCTCAATTGAATCGCGCAACGATGGCCAATTATGAACGCCAACACCAGACCAAGTTATCTGTTTAACGTGCTGCGAAGCGGAGCCACGCCGCTCGGGCAGTCCGGCCTCGGTCTGAGCCGACATTCGATAAATGAAATATCCTGGCGAACCGGACAAACGCCCCGGACATCGTTGGGGTTGAACCATGAAGGACCGGGCGCCGACTCTCACAGCCATCCGACCCCCTCCACAATCACAGATATTGAAGTCAAAGGTGTGGAAGTCGAGGGCCGAGAAGCTTCATCTCACTATCTGCCGGATATTTTACAGACCGGGGACGGCGATCCAGTTTTCGGACAGGCGGCGTCATCCAGAGATCGCATCCCGTTCCAACAGGAACGCCATGCCCACGAGACGGAAATTGGGTGGGGGCTGGCGTCTCTGCGCTCGAATTCATCGCCAACGGTTGTGGAATCGGCCCCGTTCCCGCAGCCCGAAACGGAACGGCCTGCGGCCACTGAAAAAGGTCTCTCCGAGGTTGAGCATCTACACCGGCAATCAGGGCGGCGGGTTTTCCGAGTGATCGAGGAGGATCAGGTGATCGCCCGAAAAGAGGTAGGAACGGCGCCCCTGCGAACCGAGGCATATCGTCCCGGAATGTCCGAAGAGACCTTGCCGCCTGGCGCTCCCATCAGTCCGATAGAGAATGTGGCGCCTGCCGGGCAGTCATCATACGGCGAGTCTCACTTCCCCGCTCGACCAGCGGCTTCGGCGCAACCGTCGCGGGCGCCGCGGCTGATCGGCGCCTTCGATATACCTATCGTCGTTCGGAGCCGCGAGGCGCAGACGGAACCGGCTTTGACCCCTGGAGTACTTTCGCCGTCATCGGCGACGGCGCCATCGCGGCTCGGTTTTACTCCGGACGGCGCCGATGCGGCGGACGACCGGATCAAAGACAGGCCACCCCCTCCGCGCCGGACCGCGCCGGAAGACGCCCATGAGAGGACTTTCAACGAGACCCTACGCGGCCAGGCCGCTCCTTTGCGGCAAGAGAGAGCGCCGAAACTGACGATTCACCGCCTGGAAGTGCAGGTCATCAATCAAAACGGGCAAAACGGGCAAAACGGGCAAAACGGGCAAAACGGGCAGAGTGGGCAGAGCGGGCAGGTCTCACTTTCTTCGGCGGATCGCGCCTGGCGAGCATTCTCTGCGCCGTCGCCCGACGCCCGCGAAACTTTGGAGCGCCATCATCTGGGGCGCCTGTTGTGATTGGAAGAGACGATCATGAGTTATCTGGCCATCGGCTCAGTGACCAAGGCTATAGCCGAGCTGCTCGAAAAGAAACTGAATAAGCCGCCGCTGATGGGGCAGAACGTGACCTTGAAAGTCACGGTGTTGCCGCCGGACGATGAGCGTGTCGCGAGTGATAACGGCGTCAACCTCTTCCTATACCGTGTCACCGAAAGTCCGTTCGCCAAGAACCTGGACTGGATGGGTGACAAGGAGAGTCGCGGCGTCAAGTGTCCGCCGCTGGCCCTGGCGCTGCATTACCTGTTGACGGCCAACGTCAAGTCGTCCAGCGATACGACCCAGGACGATATCACCGCTCATCAGATTCTGGGTAACGCGATGGCGATCCTGCACGAATTTCCGGTGCTCAATGACGTTCACGACGGCGATTTCGACGCCGATCTGGACTCCCAGTTCGCCGCCGAACTGCGCCGCGCATTCGACAAGATCAAAATCAGCTTCACGCCGATTTCGTTGGACGATGTATCTAAAATCTGGAACGGCCAAAGTAAAGCCTATCGTCTGTCGGTCGCCTACGAAGTATCGGTTCTGCAGATAGCGCCGATCGTCCCGGCGCCTCTGCCTGGACCACCCGTCCAGCAATTGAATGTGGAGGTGGAGACGATCAGCGCGCCTTTGATCACCGCCGTCGAACCGGCCATAGGGACTGCGGGCGCAACTCTGACCATAAAGGGGAGCGGATTCAAGAGCGGCGGGAGGGTTACGACCGTCACGGTGGGAGACGCGACACTGACCGAAGCGGAACTCTCTGCCCTGACCGAAAGAGAGATCAGGTTGGTCCTTCCGACCGCGTTTCAACGCGGCCCCGAACAGCGAGTCGTCGTCATCAACGGCGGCAGGGAGAGCAACGAGGCTTCTTTCCTGGTGCGCCCATGGATCGGCTCGCTGCGGCCGTTGCGAGGGTTGACCGGCGTTCCGATCACCATTCCGTTCGACCTCGACGCCGTAGCGACCGTCAGCGCCGAGATCGGCGGGCAGGCGGTCGCCGCCACGCCCGACGCCGCCAGAAAGAACGTGACTGTTATTGCGCCCGACAGTCTGGCGAATAATGGCCCGGCGCCTGTGTTGTTGATAGTGAACGACGGCGTGGCGCGGCGCAGCAATGCTCTCTTCTACGAGGTGTTGCCGGTCATCAGCTCCAGAAACGTGACGGTCGGCGGTTCGCCCGCCAAAACAACGATTGAGGTGACGGGTCAACGGCTCAACGGCAATGATGTCCAGGCGCGTTACGGCAAGCTGCTGATCTCCAAAGGGCAGAACGCCTCCGCCACACAGATCAGCGTTGCGGTCCCGCGCGTCCTGCCGGCGGATCAAACTGTCTCGGTCATCGTCGACGGTTTCGAGTCGAACGTCCTGCCGCCGAGCCTGGAAAGACTGGAGCCCATGGAATCGTTACCCGGGCGGCCGATCGCGCTGATCGGGCGCGGATTGAGTGGAGGGAGCGTCGTCGTCTATTTCGGCGCCGACAGCGTCAACGTCGGCCCGCATCCTTATTCCAGCCGGATCGTCGTCACCGCGCCCGCCGGGTTGGCGGCGGGAAGCATTCAGGTGCGCGCCGAGATCGATGGTAACGAAACCAACAATCTCTCTTTCGGAGTACTTGAATGAACCGGGCTAAGCCTTACGCCGATAGCCGGGAGCACCTGCTGGACGAAGTCAGCGGCCTGGAGATGCTGTTGCGCCGCGAAGCGCGCCGCTTCAAGAAGTCGTCAACAGAACCGCAGGAGATTTTCCGCGGGATGTTCATTTCCGAAACTGATGTCGAGCGGATGCTCTGCGAGGCGCCGGAAGCCGCCGGCGATGGAGATGAGGCTGCGTGGCGCCGCGAGATCACCTTGCGCCGGGAGCGGATCGCGGCGCGCCGGCGGGCGAGCCTTGAAGAAGGCGTCCACCTCTCGCTGCCGCGTATGGCCCGGATCTTCGGGCTGAACGCGTTCGAAGAGAGAGCGGTGTTGATCTGTCTGGCGCCGGAACTCGATTCGAAGTATGGACGGCTCTACGCCTATCTGCAGGACGACGTGATGCGCAAACAGCCGAGCGTCGAATTGACCTTGAAACTGTGTTGCGAGACGCCGCAGGAGCGATTGCGGGAGCGCGGCGCCTTTTCGCCGCAGGCGCCGTTGTTCAGAGCCCGTCTGCTGCGTTACTCGGACGGCGATGAGGCGCCGCTTCCGGCGCGGTCGCTGAAACTCGACGAGATGATCACCGGCCACCTGCTGGGAGTCGGCGGCGAGAGCGGCGAGATTGTGGCCTGTTGCGGCTCGATCGCCACGCCGGTCGATCTGCGGAAACTGCGCTGGCCTGAAAGTCTGACCGGAAGGCTGGTGGAAGCGGCAAGGGAACATTTGCAACGCAGTACACCCCCGCCGCGCCGCATGATCTATCACCTGCGCGGGCCGGACGGAACCGGCAGAAAGTCGCTGGCCGCCGGCGTCTGTCACGCGCTGGGCGTGAAGTTGCTGGATGTCGATGCGGCCGAGTTGCTTCTGCGCGCGCAAGATTTTGAAGAGAGCCTGCGCCGCATATTGCGAGAAGGCTTGCTGCAGCCGGCGGCCATCTATCTCGATCATTTCGACCATCTGCTGGGCGACGAACCGAAGGCGGTCTCGCGCCGGCGGTCGATGGCCCAGGCGATCGATGACTTTTCGTGGCTGACGTTCATCGCTACCGAAACCTGTTGGGAGCCACAGGGTCTCTTCAAAGATCATTTCTTCGCCCGCGTCGAACTGCCCGCGCCGGACTTGAAGAGACGGGCCGAGTTGTGGGCCGATCTGACGGCTGGTCTGGAGGGGTTCGCGCCGGACATCGACTGGGGCGAGTTGGCGACGCGGTTTCGATTGACGCCCGGGCAGATGCGCGACGCGCTGATCGCCGCCCGCAATCAGGCGCTGCTGCGCGGCGAGGCGCGGCCGAAGTCCACATCTCAGACCGTTCAATCGGCTATTCCGTCGATCGCCCCCTCGATCAGCATGGACGACCTGTTGGTCGGTTGCCGCCTCCAGTCGAATCAGAAGCTCGGCGCGCTGGCGCGTAAACTGTCGCCGCTCAAAGGCTGGGAAGACATCACGCTGCCAGAACACGCGCTGGAACAACTGCGCGAGATCTGCGCGCAGGTCAAATATCGCCAGACAGTTTACGGCGATTGGGGCTTCGGACATAAACAGACGTTGGGCAAAGGGCTCTGTGTCCTCTTCTTCGGATTGAGCGGAACCGGCAAGACGCTGGCGGTCGAAGTCATGGCCCGCGAGTTGCAACTCGAGGCGTTCAAAATCGACCTCTCGACCGTCGTCAGCAAATACATCGGCGAGACGGAGAAGAATCTGAGCAAGGTCTTTCAAGAGGCCGAGACCAGTAACGCAATCCTCTTTTTCGATGAAGCCGACGCCCTCTTCGGCAAACGGTCGGAGGTCAAAGACGCCCACGACCGTTATGCGAACATTGAAATCAACTATCTGTTGCAGCGGATGGAGGAGTTCGACGGCCT
>Ga0066903_100003407_pt1 | contig 12984 bp, 9 predicted proteins | sample PanSoiMetaGPlot1_FD_67491 | JGI IMG/M metagenome (GOLD analysis project Ga0066903, IMG submission 67491) | Tropical forest soil microbial communities from Panama analyzed to predict greenhouse gas emissions - Panama Soil - Plot 1 (version 2) | ecosystem: Environmental > Terrestrial > Soil >... | reverse complement strand
TTGACGATGGTGGCCGAGCGCAGGAACTCGCCCTGCAGCGGGCGGCCGTCGACGTCGAGCCGCACCGTCTGCAGCAGGTCGCCCTGGGCGACCGCCGCGATGGCGCGGGTGACCTCCGTGGTGGGCCACAGCAGGTCGTCGATCAACGTGTTGATCGAGGTCTCCATCTCGCCCCAGGCGCCGCGCAGGAGGCCGAACTCGACCCGGTGGCGGGTCTTGCCCTCCCGGCCGACCACCGCGCCGACGTGGTCGAGCTGCTGGGCCATGCGCTGGTTGGCGGCGACGATCTCGTTGAACGAATCGGCGATCTTGCCGGCAATGCCGACCCAGTCGCTGGGCAGACGCACGGAGAAGTCGCCGACCCGCATCGCCTGCAGGGCCTGCAGCAGCTCGTGCAGGTCGGGCGAGGCGTCGCCGTTGAGGCCGGTTGCGTGCGGTTCGCCGAGCGGAGGAGCGACGGGCCCGTTGGTTTTTACCGGCTCGGAAACCGCGCTATTCGGCTCCATAGATCGATCCTCCCGGAAGTGCTGAAGAGCTGGCCATTGACGGGCTCATGGCGGCTTCCCCGGCCCCCGCCCGCCGCCCATGCGCGCACAAAACCGCCTCCCGGGAGCGGGCGACTGCCACGGGACGTGAACCTGGTCGGGAAAATGGTGCAAGCGGCCCGATGGGCGCTCCTCCGTTCCCCTGAGCGGAGCAATACTCGAGGCGTACTACCCCTCACTGGTGCTAACCGACTGGTGGATCGTGCGGTTCCGCCGGCCGACAAATTTTGTTGCCCGGCCCGGCCGTACCGCCCGCCGCCCCGCCGGCAGTTTTCATTCTCGGCGGGGTTACGGCAACGGTCCCTCCATGCGTAACGGCGTTTCTTTTGCTTGGCAATCACTTAGACCGCTTATTCGAGCGCCTGGCGCCAGTCGGCGGAATTTCCGCCCTGCAACAGGGCTTCCGGGCGGACGTCCTCCTCGCCCGGTACCCGGATACGCGTGAACTTCAGGCCGGTGGCTTCCAGCGGCTTGGTGGCGTCGAGCCCCATCTTGGCGCCGACCCCGTCGCGGGTCGAGGGATCGAGCCGCGAGCCCTGGCTGTTCGCCACGACGAGCAGGTCCTGGTCGGCCTGGAAGCGGGTGGCCACCGCCCATTCGACCTCTGCCGGATCGTGGATGTCCACGTCGGGATCGACCACGACCACCTGCTTGATGTCGTAATGGCCGCCGAACGCCGCCAGCATGACATTCTTGGCCTCGCCCTCCTGGCGCTTGCGGATCTGAACGTAGAGATGGTAGCGCCCGACCCCGCCCAGGGACAGGTGCAGGTCGAGCACGTTGGGGAAGCTGCGCCGCAGGTGCGCCAGCAAGGTCGCCTCGCGCGGGATCGCGCCGAGCAGGATGTGCTCGAGGCCGCCGCCCACGATGGTGTGAAAGATCGCGTCGCGGCGATGCGTCACCGCGTCGACGTCGATGACGTGGCGCTCCGCGCGCTCGCCGTAATATTGCGGGAACTCGCCGAACGGCCCCTCCGGCTCGCGAACGTTGGGCAGCAGCCGCCCTTCGAGCACGATCTCGGCGTCCGCCGGCACGCGCAGGTCGCTGGTGAGGCACTTGACGACCGGCAGTGGCCGCCGGTGCAGCGCCCCGGCGATCTCGAGCTCGTCGGCATCGAGGGGAACGATGGCCTGGGAGGCCAGCAAGGTGAGCGGATCGACGCCGATGACGATCGCCACCTCCAACGGCTTCTGCATCCGCTCCGCCGCCTCGAAGAATACGTGGGCATGGCGCGGCAGGAGCAACACGCCGAGCCGGTTGGGCCCGCTCAGCTGGCAACGGTGGATCGAGACGTTCTGCCGCGCGGTGTGCGGGTTGCGGGCGATCAGGAGCCCGGCCGTGATGTAGGGCCCGCTGTCGTGCTCGTTGTGGGTGGGAAGCGGCAGCAGCCGGGCGAGGTCCACGTTCCGGTGCACCACCTCCTGCGCGGCAGCCGTGCCGACCTCGCGCCACGGAATCGGGTCGAGGGCGGCGTCCTGGAAGCGCTCCAGCAGCTCGGCCGGCTCCACCCCCATGGCGTCGGCGATCCAGGCCCGGTGCGAGACCAGCCCCGACACCACCGGAATGCGGTGGCCGCCGGGGCGGGGAAACAGGGTCGCGCGCTTGCCATCGAGGTGCTTGGCGACCGCCGCCAGCTGGAAGCGCAACTCCATGGCGGGCTTGGCGAGGGCGAGCCGGTCGTGCCGGGCGAGGTGGTCGAGCCAGTCGCGCAGCGAGCGGATCGGCTGCGGGGCGTTGTCGCCATGGGCGCGGTCGGTCTGCGGCGCGACCGAGAGATGCCGGCGGGAAGGATTGGCGGGGCGCTGGGCCATGACTGCCTTGACCGGGATGGCGACGCGGGAAGCGTGCAGCAGGCAGGCCGCGTTGTCGAGGTGGCGTCCAGGACGGCGAGTTCGCCCTTTATGCTGCCGCCGGTCCTTGATTTATGATCCCGGTCCTGCGGGGTCGGGCCAATCGTGCCGCATCGGCCGCCGGTTTTGTTGCGGGGCAGGTCATGGAGATGCATCAAGTCCGCTACTTCCTCGCCGCCGCCGAGGAGCTCAACTTCTCCCGCGCGGCCGAGAAGTGCAACGTCTCGCAGCCCTCGCTGTCGCGCGCGCTCCAGCAGCTCGAGGGCGAGCTCGGCGGACGGCTGTTCCATCGCGAGCGCAACTTCACCCACCTGACCGACCTCGGCCAGATGGTCCGGCCCCACCTGGAGATGGTCTACAGCGCCGCCATCCGGGCCAAACGGCTGTCCAAGGACCTGAGCGAGCTCAAGCGGGTGCCGCTCAAGCTCGGCATCATGAGCACCATCTCGCCGGCCGAGATCGTCGGGCTGATCGCGGCGCTCAAGACCCGGCACCAGGGGCTGGAGCTCAAGCTGTGCGACGCCAACGCCAAGGAGCTGCGGGAGCGGCTGCTGGCCGGAGACCTGGAGGTCGTGATCTATGCGCTGCCCGGCGAGGAGGCCGACGAGCGGACCCACGTCATGCCGCTGTTCACCGAGCAGATGGTCATCGCGGTCCATCGCGGGCATAGGCTCGCCAACGAGCGCGCCTATCCGGTCCGTGAGCTCAACGGCGAGACCTACATTCATCGCATGAACTGCGAGTTCGCCGGCTACGCCGACCATATCCTGCGCGAGAAGGGCGTCACCTGCACGCCGGCCTATTGGAGCGAGCGCGACGACTGGACCCTGGCGATGGTGGCGGCCGGCCTGGGCTTCGCCTTCATGCCGGCGAACGCGGTGAAGCATGAGGGCGTGATCGCGCTCCCCGTGGTCGAGCCGGAGTTCTGGCGCAAGGTCAACCTGGTCACGGTGCGCGGCCGGCCGCACTCGCCCGGCGTCGGCGCGCTGGTGCGGGAGGCCATGGGCAAGCAATGGTTCGGCGACCAGGCGATCGCGGCGCGCCTGGCGACGGAGGCGCCTTAGCGCGACTGCGTCCCCAAACCTTTCACCCCACCCCGGCTCGCCAGCTTCGCTGGCGCGCCGACCCTCCCCATCAAGCGGAGGGTGAAGAAAAACTGCGCCGCTTCGGCCCCGAACACGTGCGCGTCTGTGGCCGGTCTGCATCTGCCCAGCAGCAAATGGTGCGCGCGCGTTGCGCGCAAGACTGGCCGCCTGATTAACCCTCCCCTTGACGGGGAGGGTCCCGCCGAAGGCGGCGGGGTGGGGTGATCATTGCCATTTAATGACGCAGTCGCGTCAGCCGGCCTCTTTCACGACCGAGGGGGCTGAGTCTAGCGGCGTAGCGCGCCGCCACGACGGCGGCGCATCGGCCGTGCTGGCCGGCTCGGCCTGGCTGGGCGCGTGCAGGGGCAGCGTCATGGAGATGGTCGTCCCCTTTCCTGGCGTGGAGACGAGCGTCACTCGACCGCCGAGCTGTTGCGTCACAAGGTTGTGGACGATGTAGAGGCCAAGGCCGGTGCTGCCCTGCGCGCGCCGGGTGGTGAAGAAGGGATCGAAGACGTGGCGCTGGACCTCCTCCGGCATCCCGCTGCCGTCATCGGAGAAGACGATCTCGACCTGCTCCACGCCGACGCGGCGCGCCTTGATCAGCACATGCCCGCCGGGCCCGTTGGTGAAGCCGTGCGTCACGGCGTTGAAGACGAGGTTGGTCAGCACCTGCCCGTAGGCGCCCGGGTAGCTGTCCAAAGTGATGTGGGAGGGCACATCGAGGACGAGCGAAGCCCGGGACTTCGGCAGGCCCGGCCGCACGCTGGCGACGATCTGCTCGGTTACGAGCTTGAGGTCGAAGGTGCGCCGGTCGGCATGGCTGCGATCCACGGCGACCTGCTTGAACGATTGAATGAGCTCCCCGGCGCGCTGGAGGTTCGCGACGAGCTGGTTTGCCGCTTCACGACAGCCGCCGGAGAACTCGGCGAGCACGGAACGGCGCACCGGGCCCGAGGCGATCTCTTCGGCGAAGCTCGTGCAGCGGCGCGCGAGCGTGGAAGCCACCGTAAGACTGATGCCGACCGGGCTGTTGATCTCGTGCGCAACCCCGGCGACGAGACCGCCGAGGGCGGCGAGCCTCTCGGTCTCGATGAGATAGCGTTGGGTTTCGCTGGCGTGGAGAGCGGCCTCGGCCACTCGCCTCTTGTCGCGGATTTCGGCAAACAGCGCCGCGAGAGTGAGCGCGCCGATGGTGACGAGCAGGATGCTCACCTGGGCCGCCAGGACGCGCTCGCCGATTGTAAGGTCCGGATTGCCGAAATAGCCGATGCCGAAAGTGGTGGTCCAGACGATCGAAAGGCTGACGATGAACGCGGCCGCAGCGGCGAAAACCGGCCGGCAACGCGCCGCCAGCCAGAGCAGCGGCGCGAACAGCAACGCAACCGGCCCGATCGTCGCCAAAAACTCCCACCGCAGGAAGATGGCAAGTCCGCTCACCAGGGCCAGCGCCGCAACCGCCACGGCGCCTTCCACGAGCTCGCTCAGCGACGGCCGGTCGCGATAGGCCGAGGCGAGCTCGACCAGCAACGGCGCAACCGTGATGATCCCGAGCCCGTCCGAGGCAAACCAGTGCTGCCAGGTCGTGAACAGCGGCGTATCGGCGCTGTGAAACAGCCTGAACGTCAGCGCTCCGCCGACCCCCGAGACAGCCACTCCGACGATCGCGGCCGCCGCCAATCCGAGCACGTGGCGCAGCTTGCCCAGCCGGAAATCCGAGCCGAAGTAATGCCCGACGAGCCATGCGGTGAGCACGGCTTCGCCGGCATTGCACAAGCCGAAGAGAACGGCGCTCCAGACGTTCCGGTCGCCGAGGAGGTTCGCCGCGATGGTGGCCGCCATCGTGCCGGCAACGACCGGCCATCGCGCCCGCGACCCGAGAGCGATCAGGACGCCGGCGGAGACACCGGCGGCAGGCCAGAAGACGGCCACACCCTCAGGCTTGGTCAGCAGAGCAAGGCTGAGCCGCGCCGCCACGAAATAGACGATCCCGACCGCGGCGGCGAGCCCGATCGCGCCAACCAACCGCGTCCGGTCGAAACGGGCCGGCAGCCCGTGGCGAACCTGTGCTGGCGGATTCTGCGGCACCCCATACTCCCTCCGCATGGTCCTAATTTAGCACAAGACGCGCGGCCCTGCCGTAGTGCATTTTCCGCCGACCCTTGTGCCGGCCGAGGCGCGCGCTAATGCAGGTCATCTATGGGATCGATACGCGGCGGGCATTGGTGCGGCCGCGGGGCGGCCGGTTAAAATCCAGGTGCGCGCCGCGCGACGAGGGAAGCGGTTTCGGCCGTCGAGGCGATTGATCCGGGTCGGGCGGTGCCGAGGACACGAGGGCGCTGCATGGAGATGCATCAGGTCCGATACTTCCTGTCGCTGTGCGAGGAGATGAACTTCACCCGGGCGGCCGAGCGGTGCAACGTCGCGCAACCGGCGCTGACGCGCGCCATCAGGCTCCTGGAGGAGGAGTTCGGCGGGCCGCTGTTTCACCGCGAACGGGTGCGCACCCATCTGAGCGAGCTCGGCCAGGCAGTGCGGCCCTATCTCGAACAGGTGCACCGGCAGTCGCAGGAGGCGAAACATCTGGCCTCGAAGTTCATCGAGCTCAAGCAGACGCCGCTCAAGCTCGGCGTCATGTGCACGATCGGTCCCGACAATTTCGTCGGCCTCTTGACCAGCCTGCAGGTCCAGCACCCGGGCATCGAGCTTCAGATCATGGATGCGAGCGCCGCCGACCTCCAGGCGCGGCTGCTCGAAGGCGTGCTCGAGGCCGCCATCTATTGCTGGCCCGACCGCATCGACGAACGGCTGCATTACCTGCCGCTGTTCCGCGAGCAATTCTTCATCGTGCTGGGCCTGAAGCACCAGCTGGCGGCGAAGAATGCCGTGAGGGTCTCCGATCTCGACGGCGAGCGCTATCTCAACCGCATCAATTGCGAGCAGGCGGACGTCGCGCGCGATGTGTTCGCCCGGCACGGCACCAAGGTCGAGCGGGTCTATCGCAGCGAGCGCGACGACTGGATCCTGGCCATGGTGGCGGCCGGCCTCGGCTTCGGCTTCATGCCGCAATACTCCATCGCGGACCGTCCGGACATCGTCGCGCGTCCGCTGGTCGAGCCGGAATTTTGGCGCGAGGTGAGCCTGGTCACGGTGCGCGGACGGCCGCATTCGCCCGCGATCGGCGCGCTGGTGCGCGAGGCCATGCGAACCGCGTGGCTCGGCGCGCCTGCGCTCGCGGTGCAGCAGGCGCGCGCGCAGGGCAGGGGCCAGATGCATTGACTGCCTCTACATCGATGACTGGTCTCCTCTGTGCCGTTGTGGCTCTCCGGTGGTCAGGGCGAGGCGAAGCGCGAGAAGCCCGGCGGCTCCGAGCGAGAGCGCAATCCCGATGACGCAGGCGGGCCATCCGAAGCGGTCGAACACCTGGCCGAGTACCGCGGTGCCGACCATGCCGCCTGCGAAGTAGCAGGCGAGATAGATGCCGCTCGCGGCGCCGCGGTCGGTTACGGCGGCGCGGCTGACGAAGCCGGTCGCGGTCGCCTGGGCAAAGAACGTCCCGACGCCGACGAGGACCATGCCCAGCAGTACCGCGCCGAGGCGAGGCAGCACCAGAAGCGGCAGGCCGAGACCGGCCACGGCCAGCGAGGCCCACAGCGTCGGCCGCGTTCCGAAGCGTCGCACGCTCGACCCTGCCCACAGCGTGGTCGCGACCGACGGCAGAAACACGAAATACACCAGGCCGAGATCCATCGGGCCGAGCGACAGGGGCGCGCTCACCAGCACGAAATTGACATAGGTGAAGGTGCCGATGAAAGCGAACAGGATGCAGAAACCGATGCCGAACGCTGCGCGCAGCGGCGGCTGGCCCAGGTGCTCGACCCAGGCGGCGAACGGCGAGGCCCTGGCGGATGCGGCTTCGCCCATGGGGGCCGCGCGGGCGACCGTGAAGTAGACCAGCACGGCGCCGGCGAGGTTGAGGGCGGCGAAGAAGTAGAAATTCGACGCCAGCCCCAGGTGGTCGGCGACCGCAGCCGAGACGAGACGGCCGATGAGGTTGCTGGCGACATTGCCGGTGATGTAGGCGGCAAACGCGCCACCCGCGTCGGCGGCGCTGCACTCCTCGCCGAGATACGCGAGGGTGAGCGTGAAGGCGGACGCCATGCACAGGCCCTGGGCGAGCCGCAGGAGCGTGAACGTGGCGAGATCCGGCGCGCTCGCCAACAGCGCGGTCGGGATCGCCAGGGCCGCGAGGCTCGCCAGGATGCCGGTCCGCCGGTCGATCCGGCGGCTCACCAGCGAGACGATCAGCCCGGCGACCGCCATGCCCATGGTGCTGGAGTTGACGGCGACCCCCATAGCGGCCGGAGTCACGCCGTAGGCGCGGGTCAAAGTCGGCAGGATCGCCTGGGTGGCGAACAGGTCGACTACGGTGAGAAAGGCCGTCAAGCCGATCACGATGGTCCGCACCAGCACGCCATAGGAATGCTGCTGCATGTCGATCCCGGCGGCTTCGAGGGCCGGCGCTGCCTGCATCATGGCGCAATCCTTCAGGCTAGTGCCGCCGATTTGAGTTCCTACAACATGTGCGGCAAGTTCAGTTAGGAACTTCAAATCGAAAAGCGGCACGAGAATCATATGCTCGCTAGTGCCCCTTTTGCTTCCGAAGCTCGTGTGAGGGGGTGCCGCGATGTCTCACGATCTTCGGAAGCGGGGCACTAGTGGGAACGAGGTGACGCCCCGCCTGGGGCGGTCCCGGCGTGGGGCGTCACCCGCGGCGCGCGCGCTGGCTGCGCGCGGTCACATGTTGTGGTCGTTCTTGTCGTGCAGCACGTCGCCGACGAACAGGACGACGGTCTTGCTCCCCTCGTTCTGCCACCAGTGCGAGGTGCCGCTGGTCTCCGGCCTGATCTCGCCGGCCTTGTGCACGATCGGCACGGCGCAGTTGCTCGCGTATTCGATGATCTCGCCTTCGGCGATGTAGATGATGGCGGGACGGTCGGCATGGCTGTGCCACGGCACGATGCCGCCGGGCTCGATGGTGAGCTTGCGGAAGCGGAGCTGGCGCTCCTTGATGTTGGCCGGCTCCTTCTCAAGGTCGATGGCCGCGAGCACCGTGTCGGTGACGCCCTTGCCGACGTGACCCGCCGGCGGGCGCGCGTCGGCTTTCATCTGGCCGGCGGGGCAGGAGCCGGCGAGCGCCGACGAGACGCCGACGAGCGCCGATCCCGCGGTGACGCCGGCCAGCATGAGACTTCGGCCGATTCCCCGGCCGCCGATGATGCGATTGAGCATGGTGGTGATCTCCTCTGTTACGGCTCGGCCGGAGGAGGCCGCAGCACGCAGAGGATCAGCCGGACGCCCGTGGAACGGAAATGCCGAGTGGCTCTCGTATCGATGCACGATCGCTATCGCGTCGCGGGCGCGTGAGCCGCCGCTCGTTTCTCGACACGCCCGCCATCCGCGGGCTTCGAAATAAGCATGAGTGGCCGCCCTAGTCCCCCCGATCGGGGTCGGGGGCAGGCTTCGAGACGCGCAGCCAGAGGCTGCGCTCCTCAGGATGAGGGCGGAAGGAGCGCATCAAGCGCGGCGATGTCGGCTGTGCGGCGCTAGCAAGCTGCGTCGCGATCGCAGCTGTGCGGCGCCTATTCCGCCCTCATCCTGAGGAGCCCGCCCTTTAGGGCGGGCGTCTCGAAGGACGAGAGCGGGAGTGCGGCGGTCGAATGACGCGCCGCTCCGCGGCACGGTGGTCTCACGTGTCCCGGGCGCAGCGCAGCACGGAGCGCGGAGCGCACGGTGGCGCGCTGCACCGCGCGCGGGACACGTAGCGTCTACTTCGCCGCCACGCTCGAGGTGATGGAGGCGATCACGCTCGACGCCATCTCGAACTGGTCCTTGCGGTTCTCGATGCCGTGCCGCCGGGCGATCCAGCCGAAGTCCGTGTAGGCGACCCACACCTCGCCGTTCTCGTCCTCGAAGACGAGAAGCCGCACCGGCCAGTCGAGCCCGGCATTGGCGTTGGCGGTGATGAATTGCGTGCCGAGCGGCGGGTTGCCGAAGATCAGCAGCACCGACGCGCGCAGCGTGATGCCGGCGCCGGCCGCGAGCCTGGCCTGGTCGATCTCGTCGAAGAACCGGATGCCCTTGTCGGCGACGTCCTTCTTCAGGCGCTCGACGGTCTCGCCGAGCGGATAGGCGCTCTTGACCCGGACGACGCCGTCATCGCCGGCCTGCGCGAAGCGCGGCGACCACGCCGTCATGGCGGCGGCGAATAGCAGGGCCGAACAGAGCTTCATCAGGCGCGCGAACATGGCTTGCTCCTCCTGGCTGCAGCCGAAGCGAAAATGCGACAGCCACATTGGAGCGCGTGCGGATCGAACTTAAATACCGAATGGCTCCCGTTTCGATAGCGCGTCGCTATCAAGCCGACGCCAGGACCGCGCGCCGGATACCGCCCGGCTATGAGCTCCATAGCCAATCGATATTTTTGTAAATGACGGCTCTCGTTGTTGACTGCTCCTGTCCGAATTGCCGGGCGAGGGAGCGCTTCCGTGCAACACATCCAGCCCAGCGTCACCGCCGCCGATGCCGGCGCGATGGTCTTCCATTCGCCGCAACCAAGGCTGCCTGAGCGGGGCGATCGCGGCCTCGCCGCCGATCGGAATCGCGCAAGCGCCGAGAAAGCATTGGCGCAACGCTTCCCGGTCATCCGCCGCCTCATCGGCGAGGCTTCGTTTCGCCGCGTGTCGCAGCGCTTCATCCTGGACGAGCCGCCGGCGATGCCGCTCGAACGCGCCTTTGGCGACAACTTTCCGCGCTTCCTGCGCACCTTTGGCCATGAGGCGTCGATCGAGTACGTCGCCGACATCGCCGAGCTCGAGATGGCGCGGGGACGCGCGCTCGACGCCGCGCGCGTGCTCCCGCTCGGCCGGCACGCATTGTCGGCCGTGTCGGCGCCGCGGCTCATGGGGATGCGCTGCGTCCTGCATCCGTCCGTCTCGCTCATCCAGTCGCGGTTCCCGGTGGTGACGATCTGGGAGAGCAACCTTTCCGCCGTCGGCGGCATGATCTACCGCTGGAGCGCCGAGGCCGCCGTGGTGGCGCGACCGTTCCGTGCCGTCGAGGTCCGGCGCCTTCCGCCAGGTGGCCATGCGTTCCTCCGCACCTTATCTCGAGGGGAGACGTTCGCCATGGCGGCCGAGATCGGAGCTGAAGCCGCGTCCGGCTTCGAGCTCGCGGTCGGCTTGAGGCTGCTGCGCGCCGCCAACCTGGTGGTCGGCATCCATGACGAACGTTGAGATCGCCACGAGGGAAGGTGAGCCATGACCTCGACCCCGCATCTGCCGCCCCGCCGCGCGCGCGTCGTGATCATCGGCGCCGGGTTCGGCGGCCTTTCCGCCGCCAAGCGCCTGGCACGGACGCCGTTCGACGTCACCATCGTGGATCGGCACAACTACCACCTGTTCCAGCCGCTGCTGTACCAGGTGGCGACCGCGGGCCTCTCGCCCGGAGACATCGCGGCACCGATCCGCGGCATCCTCTCGCGACAGCGGAACGTCTCCGTGGTGCTGGCCAAGGTGTCGGGCGTCGATACGGCACGCCAGGAGGTGATCGCGGAGGGTCGGCGCATTCCATTCGACCATCTCATCATCGCCACCGGCGCCGAGCACGCCTATTTCGGCCATGACTGGTCGTCCTACGCGCCCGGCCTGAAGACGATCGACGACGCCACCTACCTGCGGCGACGGATCCTGCTCGCGTTCGAGCGCGCCGAGACGGAGCCGGACGCGGAGGAGCGCCGGCGCCTGCTCAACTTCGTCGTGGTCGGCGGCGGGCCGACCGGCGTCGAGATGGCAGGCGCCATCGCCGAGCTGGCGAAGCGGGCGCTGGCCGCGGATTTTCGCTCCATCGATCCGCGCTCGGCGCGCATCGTGTTGATCGAGGCGGGCCCACGGCTGCTGGCGCCGTTCGATCCGGCGCTGTCGGCGGCCGCACGGCGCTCGCTCGAGGAGCTCGGCGTCGAGGTCCGGCTCGGCACCGGCGTAACGGACTGCGACTGCACCGCCGTCTCGCTCGGCAAGGAGCGGCTGGAGACGCGGACCATCATCTGGGCAGCCGGCGTCAAGGCTTCTCCGGCGGCCGAATGGCTCGGCGTCGCGGCCGATCCCGCCGGACGCGTGAAGGTCGAAGCCGATCTGTCGGTGCCGGGCCATCCGGACATTTTCGTGATCGGCGATGCCGCCGTCCTGGCCGGCGCCGACGGCAAGCCGCTGCCCGGCGTCGCGCCGGTCGCCAAGCAGCAGGGATGGTACGTGGCGAGCCTGCTGGCGGCGCGCGCCGAAGAAAGGACGTTGCCGCCCTTCCGCTATCGCGACTTCGGCACCCTGGCCACGATCGGCCGCAAGCACGCGGTGGCGCAGATCGGCGTGCTGAAGGTTTCGGGACTTCTGGCCTGGCTGCTGTGGAGCGGCATCCACATCTATTTCCTGATCGGCTTCCGCAACCGCCTCGCGGTCGCGCTCAGCTGGCTCTGGAGCTACATCACGTTCCAGCGCGGCACGCGGTTGATCACCGGCATTTCCGGCTCGCGCATCGAGGACGTGATGCCGGCCGAGATGCCGGTGATGCCGGCCGAGATGCCGGCGCCGCCGGTCGTGCAGCGCCTCCATAGCGGAACAGCATCGACCCGGTAGCCAATCGGCATTGGCGTCGCGTCGACCTCCTCCCCTAGCCTGATGTCACGGAAAGAGCCGGCTCTCGCCGGCACCAGGGAGGGGTTTTCGCCATGAACATCGCCGTCAAGCCAGCCGTTGCCGAGCGCCCTGCAACGCTTGCCGGAAAGGTCTCGCTGGTCACGGGCTCCACCAGCGGCATCGGCCTCGGCATCGCCCGCGCGCTCGCTACTGCCGGCTCGGACATCGTCCTCAACGGCTTCGGCAAGGCGGAGGAGGTCGCCGACGTGCAGGCGAAGATTGCGGCCGACTGCGTGGTCCGGGTGTCCTACTCGGCAGCCGACATGTCGCAGCCGGCCGCCATCAGCGCGATGATCCAAGAGACCCTGAAGACGTATGGGCGGCTCGACGTGCTGGTCAACAATGCCGGCATCCAGCACGTCGCCCCGCTCACCGATTTCCCGCCGGAGAAGTGGGGACGCGATCCTGGCGATCAACCTGACTTCCGCGTTTCACACCACGCGGCTGGCGCTGCCGTCGATGCTGGCGAACCGGTGGGGCCGGATCATCAACGTCGCGTCGGCGCATGGCCTGGTGGCTTCGCCATTCAAGGGCGCCTACGTCGCCGCCAAGCACGGCATCGTCGGCCTCACCAAGGTGACGGCGCTAGAGACCGCCGAGCAGGGCATCACCTGCAACGCCATCTGCCCGGGCTACGTGGCGACGCCGCTGGTCGAGGCGCAGATCGAAGCCCAGGCCAAGGCGCACAACATCCCGCGCGAGCAGGTCATTCGCGACGTCCTGCTGGCGCAGCAGCCGAACAAGCGCTTCGCCA
>Ga0066903_100003406_pt1 | contig 12986 bp, 29 predicted proteins | sample PanSoiMetaGPlot1_FD_67491 | JGI IMG/M metagenome (GOLD analysis project Ga0066903, IMG submission 67491) | Tropical forest soil microbial communities from Panama analyzed to predict greenhouse gas emissions - Panama Soil - Plot 1 (version 2) | ecosystem: Environmental > Terrestrial > Soil >... | reverse complement strand
GAGGACGGGCTCGCGTGGCGGACGATCCGCCGCGCCGCCGATGGTCTCGAGCTCGTCCAGCGCGAAGCTGGTCGCGGCTTCGGCAAGGGCAAGGACTACTTCTGGTCGCTGCCCAAGGATCACCCGGCGCTCAAGGTCGGGAAGGCGGCAGTCAAGGCCGGTGTCGAGATCGACGAGTCCGGCCAGATGACGGTCGAGGACGTGCTGGCCGCGATCGACGCGGCTGGCACCGTCGACAACCCCAACGAGCACGACGAGGAGGAGGACGATGAGTCCTGAGCCACGCATCCCGGACGTCGTCGGCGAGATGATCGGCTGGCGGGCGTGGCAGCTCGTCGGCTCCGTGCGAGTGCCGCGTCTGATGAGCATCAACGCGGCCTCGCACTCCGTCTCGCACGACGACGCGATCTGGCCCACCAAGCGGTGGTTCATCGCCAAGTGCCCGCACGGGCACATCGAGAACATCCCGGTCGAGGGCTGCACCTGCGGCCTCTACGCCGCGAAGACCCGCGAGCACCTGGTCTCGCTCCGCTACGGAGCGTACGGCGACCAGGCGATCCACGCGATCGGGGAAGTCGCCTTCAAGGGCAAGGTCATCGAAGGCACGCAAGGCTGGAAGGCGGAGTACGGCCGCATCAAGCGACTGATCGTCCCGTACGAGTTCTGGAAGTACGTCGACCCGCTCGCCGCCGCGTACAACGTGCCGGTCGAGGTCGGGTTCCTGTTCAGCGAGTCCGACCGCCGCTCGGCGCTCGGAAGGTAGGAGGTAGTCATGGACATCGGCGAGCCCAAGCCCGCCATCGTCGTCGAGCCGCTCGAAGATCCGTTCGAGCAACCGGCACCGGCGCCTGAGCCGGAGAAGCTGCCGGTCCCGGAGCGGGAGCCTGAGAAGGTGCCCGCGTGACGACGGAGGTGAAGCAGGTCCTCGGGGTCGAGATCCCCGAGGGCCTGCGGATCACCGTGTACGGGTGGCGCTGGCACGGCCACGACGCGGACCGGCTGAGCCTAGCCGCGTACCACCTGATCGAGCACACGTCCAAGCTGTTCGTCGACCGTGAGAAGGACGTCGGCGTCGGCGTCTACCGGAGCCGTGTGCCAGGCGAAGACGACCTCACCCGGTACCTGTTCGTCGTCGACGTCAACCTCAACCTGCTCGAGCGCACCGCGATCGCCAGCAAGATCGGCGGCGAACGGTTCGACCCGCCGCCCGTCATGGCGAGCAGCCTCGCGCTCAGGCACATCAAGCACGCGATGATCGGCGCCGCCGAAGGCGGTGGCCGGTACTCGTCGAAGGTGCACCACGGACTCGGGATGCTCCTGGACTCGCTCGGCGAGGGCAGGACGATCGTCGGTCAGGGGTAGCATCGCGCAGCCTGGACGGGCTGCGCCGAACGACTACTGCTCTGAGGGGAGACGGTAGTCGTTCGGCAGAGCCCGTCCGGGTTCTCACCCTTCGGGGTGCCAGGGACTCAGTAGGAGGCAGCCATGCCTAGCAAGACGAAGGCCCCCGCGCCGGCACGCGGGGTCGGGTTGACGATCAGCGTCGGCCTGGTGAACGTGCCGGTCAAGTACGCGCCGCTGACCGAGAAGAACGGGGTCGGCGGCAAGCGCGTCTGCTCGTGCCACCACGAGCCGATCAAGCAGGCGAACATCTGCCAGCACACCGGCCAGCCCGCCGAAGGCGTCGAGACCGGGTTCGAGTACGAGGGCCAGTTGGTCACCGGCGTCGACCGCAGCGACTTCAAGTCGAAGCGTGACGGCCAGTTGAAGCTGACCGGCTGCGTCGAGCTGAGCGAGATCGACCCGCTCTACTTCGAGAAGTCGTACGTCGTGTGGCCCCAGGAAGGCGCGACGGTCGAGGCGGCACACGACCTCCTCGCCGCGCTCCTCCGGGACACCGGCAAGGCGCTCGTCGGGACCACCGTCCTGACGACGTCGACCAGGGTCGTGGCGATCCGGTGGTCACCGGCCACGCAGACCTTGGTCGCGCACGTCCTCGACTACGACGCGAACGTCCGCTGGAACGACGTCGCGCTCGTCCGCGAGGGAATCGCGTCCCGCCCCGAGGCGGGCCAGGCCGAGCTCCAGGTGGCCGAGACGCTGCTCTCGACCCTGAGCGACACGATCGACCTCGCCGACATCACCGACGAGTACAACGAGCGGCTCGCCGAGGGCGTCGCAGCGGCGGCGCTCGGGATGCCGAAGCCGGTGATCGAGGACGAGCCCGAGGCCGAGCCGGTCGTCGACCTCATGGCCGCGTTGCAGGCCAGCGTCGACGCCGCCAAGCCCAAGCCCAAGCCGAAGACCAGGAAGAAGGTGGCAGCGTGACCCCGGACAACATGACCATGAGCGTCGAGGGCGACGAGCTCGTCATCCGCGTCAAGCTCGACGTCCAGGGCGTCCCGAGCGCGAGCGGCAAGACGATCGTGCTCGCCTCGAGCCGCGGCAACGCGGACGTGCCCGGCAAGGACGGGTACAAGGTCGGCCTCAACGTGTTCCGCTACCCCGCGTGAGGCCACACACGATCATCGAGATCCCGGCGGGCACGCTGCGGGAGATGACCTACGGGCAGTTCAAGGCGCTCCGCGACAACATCGTCGCGGACGGCCTGTGGGAGCACGTCGAGGGGCCGGTCCGCGTCAGCGGCACCGACCCCTTGGGCGTCCATCTGCCCGAGATGTTCATCGGCATCGAGCACGACGGCTACACGCACAGCTAGACGTTGCCGCCCTGTCCGCCCCCCGGACAGGGCGGGAGCCGTCCGGCTCTGAACCAGGGACTCAACCGAATGGAGGCAGCCATGCTGCTCGAAGGACGCAAGGTGGTGGTGACCGGCATCGTGCCGGGCCACTCCCGAGCGCAGGCGGAGACGAAGCTCCGCGAACACGGCGCCGTCGTCCAGTCGGCGGTCGGTCAGACGACCGACCTGCTGATCGTCGGCGCCAAGGTCGGCAAGGTCAAGACCGACAAGGCCCGCGCGCTGGGCGTGCCGGTCATCGACTGGACCGACCTCTGGAACACGACCGAGGCCGTGCCGGTCACGGTCGTCACCGAGAACGGCGCTCAGCCCGGCACGCTCGAGGGCAACACCGTCTCGGTCGCCCGCCAGGTCGGGCCGATGCTCGCGCTCGGCGCGGACATGCCGACCGGCGAGGACTGGGTGTACGAGGTCAAGTGGGACGGGTACCGCTGCGTGGCCACCGTCGTCGACGGCCGGGTCACGATGCAGTCCCGCGCCGGCGGGACCCAGTACGCCGACCAGTTCCCGCAGATCGCCAAGCAGCTCGCGCATCTGCCGGACTGCATCATCGACGGCGAGATCGTCGTCGTCGACGGGAACGGCCACTCGTCGTTCTCCAAGCTGATCGCGTCGAACGGCAAGGCCAGCTTCATCCTGTTCGACCTGCTGGAGCTCGACGGCCTCGACCTCCGGTCGGCGCCGCTCACCACCCGGCGCGAGGCGCTCGACTACCTCGTCAACGCGCAGGCAGCGGCGGTGAAGAAGGTGATCGCGGTGTCGCCGATGTTCGACGACGGCGAGATGCTGCTGGAGAAGTGCCGCGACGAGGGCCTCGAGGGACTCGTCGCCAAGCGGCGCTCCTCCCGCTACCAGGAGGGCAAGCGCGGCTCCGAGTGGATCAAGGTCAAGATCCGCAATGAGCAGGAGTTCATCGTCCTGGGCTGGCGCCCGGGCGAGGGCAAGCGGTCGGGCGCGGCGGGTTCGCTCCTGCTCGGCTACTACGACGACGACGGCGACCTCTGCTACGCGGGGTCCGTCGGGACAGGAGGCGACTACGCGCTATGGGAGTCGTTCACTCGGATCGCGGGCACCGATGGCCCGGCGCTGAACCCGGCCGGGTTCTCCCCGGCCGAGCTCAAGACGATCACCTGGGTCAAGCCGCTGGTGGTCGTGCAGGTGCAGTTCCAGCGGTGGACGGCGGACGGCCCGGACGGGTGCCTCTGGCATCCGGCGCTCCTCGGCGTCCGGACCGACAAGAAGGCGTCGGAGGTGAGGCGGGAGAGCTAGACCTCCGCGACCAGTGGCGAGAGCTCGCGCTCGACGGGCTCGCCGCGCTCGCGGCCGGTGACCGCATGGCCGCAGAACAGGGCTGGCCGTTGGCTGACTTCGAGGACGCCAACGGCCAGCTCCCACACGAACAGAAGGAGACCATGATGGCCAAGTACGTTGACACGGTGCAATGCCGCGTCGAGACCTGCGACCGCACGGCGCCTCGGTTCGGCCCCTACGCCGGACGTTGCGACCTGCACCGCAACGGCGACCTCGAGACCCCGGACATGCTCGACGACCTCGACGTGCGCGGCGCCCTGGTGACGCCGACCGACGAGCCGAACCCGGTCGACCCGGACGACAACTTCGTGGTCGAGCTCGCCCGCCAGGTGACCGAGGCCGGCGAGAACCTCCAGCAGGCGAAGAACGAGCTGGACGACGCGATCGCCCGCCTCCGCGCGTTCGTGAACGCTGAGAGGATCGTCGGGTGAAGCGGCCTCCCGGAGGCCGACGCCAGTTCATCGACTCGGTCGGCTGGCAGTCGTCGACGTCCGAGGAGTACCGCGAGATGCCGCACCAGTACACGATCAAGCACCGGGCGATGGTCGGGAAGCCCGTCCCGAACCCGGAGTGGTTCGAGTGGTTCGTCTACATGATCCGCAAGCACGGGTACAAGGCGAAGTTCACGAACACGAACACCGGCAGCGTCTCGACCTACACGTACATGGACGCCCAGGACGGCACCGGCGACTGGGCGAAGTACTGGGTGATGCCCAAGCCTCCCGTCATCGGCATCAACCGCGAGCCGCTCCCGGGCCCGCGGGTTGCCGGCCGGTCGGGTCAGCCGTCGAAGTTCGTCGGCGGGCCTCCGGACGAGGAGCACCCATGAGCGGCGACATCACGATCCTCACGCTGGCGGACGATCTGCTGGCGATGACCGAGCGGCTCAAGGACGACCAGGAGCTCCTCGACGCGGCCCGGCTGGTGCGGGCGGTCGCGGCCGAGCATCAGGAGGTCGACGCCCGCTTCCAGGCGGCAGCCGAAGACCTCAAGCGGCTGCTGCTCTTGAGGCAGCAGTCGTGACCGGGCCGGTCCCGGAGTTCGACTCGTTCGTCGCCGGCGAGCGGTACGACGTGTTCACCCGCGACGGCACCTGCTACTCGAACGCCGAGTACCTCGAGGGCGCCGTCGACGAGGGCCTCTGGTTCCAGTACGGCATGGCCCGCCTGTTCATCGCACCACACGAGTACGACTACGCCGAAGACCATGAGCAAGAGGCGTAGAGGCAAGGGCAAGCTCAAGCGAGGACGACGACCGAAGACGTGGTTCTGCCCGAACTGCGGGCACGCCAACGGCCGTCACTCCAAGCTCTGCTTCCCGCTCCGCAACGGATAACCGTCCGTCATACCGCGCGGCATAATGCCGCCGGGCATAACCGAGCCCCGGCTCGCCTCTGTCCCAGGAGGCGGGCCGGGGCTTTTTTTGTGCCCTGTTCAGGCGGCTCGGCGGTTCGCGCGGTGCGGGCGGACGAGCTCCTGCACCGTCGACGACGGCAGCGACAGCACCGCCGCCACGTCCCGGACGGACACGCCGTCCTCGCCGAGCGCCGCCGCGACCGCGGCCTTGAGCTCGCCGTGCTGGTGCTGCATCGCGAGTCGCGCCTTCTGGTAGTCCTGCCACGCGCATTTCAGCTCGACCTGCGTCGTGACAGGCACCGCCTCGCGGCGTCCCTCGGTGCTCTTGGCCGGTCGGCCCATCTACGCCTCGTCCTCGACCGGCTCGACGTGCGGCTGGTCAGGGTTGTCCGGCAGCGAGATCGGGTGCGCCGGGTGCTCGCCCGGGTCGCCGACCGGCGTGTCCGGCGGGATCTCGCCCGGCGGCACGTCCTGGCCGAACTGGACGAGACCCGAGTCGATCGTGTGGCCCTGCGGATCGTTGACCTCGAACTCCGCTTCGCCGGCGTACCCGACCCCGACCGAGACGACGAAGTTGCCGTCGTTCTTGCCGACGTAGTTCGACGCGTCGCCGGTCGCGGGGTTCGTGATCAGAGCGTTGATCATCCCCTCGCCGGTCGAGCCCTCGTAGTTGACCGCGTACATGTCGCGCGGGCCGATCTTGGTGACCGTGACGGTCATCGTGCCTCCCTGGTTGAGTTGGACGGTTGCGATTCTACTCGGCGTCGTCGGACACTATCCGGATCCGGTTCCGACTTCGTCCTTGACCTGCCGTCCGGCCTTCGTGTCGTCGGCTGCCGCCGCCGCTGCCTGGGCATCCAGGTCCTCGTTCCGCTCGAGCGCCTCGGCGTCGGACAGGATCTTCTGCTCGGCCTCGTACTGCTCGGACTGGTCGAGCTCGACGTACTCGCCGTCGTAGACCGGCTGCTCGGCGTCGATCTCCTCCTCGGTCACCAGGCCCACCGCCACCGAAGGCGCCCAGTCGCGGATCACGTTCGTCGACGCGCGCGCCCACAGCATCCGGGCCGGGTACCGCTTGTAGTTGTCCTTGTCGCCGAGACCGGCCGCGATCGCGTCCTGGATGGTGAACGTCGACTCGCCGACGACCTTGCCGTCGCGCTTCAAGACGGCGGTGCACGTCTCCGCGGTCATCTCCTTCGGCTCGACCTGGTAGCCGCGGCCCTCGGCGATCGCGCGGAGCAGGAGCGCCTGGACGCGGAGCCTGCCGTTCTGGACGAACAGCTCGCCGGCGGCGAGCGGCGACAGGCCGAGCTCGTCCGCTGCGGCGATCCGGTACGCCGCCGCCATGCCGTTCCGTCCTCTGGCATCCTTCTCGGTCGACCCTTCCGCTGCGGCTAGCCACTGGCCCAGGCGGGCGAATCGGTCGTACTTCGGGTCTGCGGTTCTGACGGCGACCTCGCGCGACGGAGCGGGGTCGCCGTTGCCGTTCTTGGGTTTCTCCTCGGTGCTCATTCGTGCCTCCAGTTGTCGTCGAGCATCTTGGTCAGGTTGACGACCGCCTCGGCCAGGGCCAGCGTCGCCAGCGTCTTCGCCCGCTTCATCTCGTACTCCCAGGTCGGCTGCCTCTCGGCTTCCTCGAGGGCTCCGAGCGCGAGCTCCGTGTAGTGCTGGGTGTCGCTCATCCTTCACCTCCCTTCGCTGCGTTGTGTTCGGCGAGGAGCGCCAGGTTCTCCTCGGTGGTCCTCTCCGCTTCGGTGTGCCAGAGCCAGTCGGTGTAGTCGTCGTCGCCGGGTGTCGGCACAGCATCCGCTCCTCCCACCCCCTTCGGGGGTGGGTGTGGGATGCCGTGACTCCCAGAGACACCGTCTGAGTCAGACGTAGTTACGGCTTCCGGGCTACCGGATGCCGTGTCGAACCCCGGCAATGAGGGATGAACAGCCACTTTCCACGTCTTGTACGGGACACGGCGTCCCAGGCTGTTCAGACGGTCGGATGCCGTGAGACAGAGCATCCCGGCGTCTTTCAGCGTGTCGAGCGTTCGGGCCACGATTTCGAGCCTCCGTTCGACGCCCTTGGCGACCTCTTTCGTCGTCGCTTCGCCGGCCTGAGCGACCCAGTTGACCAGCCGGTCCGCGAGCTCCTCGGGCTTCTCGATCGCCGACCGGAGCGCCATCGTCCGCTCGTCGTGGTCGTAGTCGAGCGTGAAGACGACGTCGTCGGGAGTCTCGGCCTCGCGGTGCTCCAGCTTGATCGTCGTGGCGCCGCCGTTCTTGCGCTCGAACCCGAGCCTGGACTCCCACACCGACTCGAGGTCGCCGGTGCCGCGGAACGTCTTGCCGTCCTTGCCGTAGTGCTGGACGAAGATCACGGCCGCGTCGGTCTCGTCGCGTAGGAGCCGGATGTTCTCGATCACGATGGCGTACTCGTTCTGCGCGTTCTCGTTGCGCTGCGGCTCCTTCATGCGGGCGAGCGGGTCGAGGACGAACGCGCGCGGTCGCAGCTCCTTGCCGATGGCGAACAGCTCGGCGAGCCAGCCCGGGTCGTCCATCTTGATCCGCTGGTTGGCCGCGAAGTGGAAGTCCTCAAGCCGATCCGGGTCGATGCCGCGTCCGCGCGCGAGCGCACCGAGACGCCGGTGCAGCGCCGCCCTGCCGGACTCCTCGATGATGAAGATGACCGGCCCCGGCGCCGGCACCTGGAGCTCGTAGCCATCGAATGCCGGTTCGCCGGTGACGATGGAGATGCAGATCTCGCCCATCGCCCACGTCTTCGCGGTCTTGACCCAGCCGCCGACGCCGCAGATCGCCCGGTCGACGATCAACCGCTCAACCAGCCACGGCGTCTCGCCGGGGTCGGGCTCTCGTAGGAGGTCGCTGACGCGACCGAGCCACGCCGGATAGTCAGTCACCCGGGTAGCCCAGCGTCCTGTGCAGCGCAGCTACACGCTCGTCGACGAGCTCGAGCGCCAGGTCGACGTCCACGCACTCCCGGTACAGGTCGGCAGCGGTCGGCCACGCGATCGCGTCCAGGGCCTCCACATGACCTGCGATCCGGAACGCCAGGAAGTCGTCGTACGTGTCCGCCTCCGCACGCCGGCGTAGACGGCCAACGTCCTCGGCGAGCGCCTGGATGCGGAGCCTGAGCGCGCGCCCGGCGTCGGACTGTCCCCGCCAGCAGTCCCAGCAGACGTGCTGCCAGGAGCCTTCCGGCCTGAACGGCCGACCGCATCCCTTACAGCCCCGGCTCATCGAGCACCGTGCCGGGCCTGAACCAGTGCAGCTTCTCGACCGGGCAGCACGACTTCATGCCGAAGCCGAAGTCCTTCTTGCCGTGCTGCTCCAGCTCCTCGTACGCCAGCCAGCCGAGCAGCATGAACCCGGCCTCGATGGTGCCGGCGACGACGACGTACGCGTCGGCGCGACGGTCGGGATGGTGCTTCTCGTCGTTGACGATCAGGTGGCCGCTGACTCGCGGCCGGTCGGTGCCGTACGGCTCCGCGAACCCGAGCCAGACGACGTCGACGCGGACCGGGCCCCGGCTGGTCTCGACCGTGAAGTCGTAGCCGTCGTCGCCGTGGGTGCCCCACACCTCGTCGTTGAACTCGACGCCGAACTTCCGCGCCCCGAACTGCTCGGCGGCTGCCGACTGCCGGTCGACGTTGACCGCGACCAGCGACCCGTCCTGCCGGACGGGGCTGAGTCCGGCCCGGCGCTTCGCGTAGAACCGCTCGCTCACCGGGCCAAGCCCAGGCGCTTCATGCGCTCGTCCCCGATCCGGTCGAACCACTCGACCTCGCGGACGTTCCAGTTGTAGCCGAGCCGCGTCACGCCCTCGACGAGCCGCCGGTCGCGCTCGTGCTGCCCGGCCTCTTGCTGCCGCCGACGTCGGGTGACCGCGCCCCGGCTCATCGCGACGTCGTCGTCAGGGCGATGGCGATGGCGACGAGCGCCTGCACCTGGGCGTACTGGAGCCGGTCGTTCTGGTCGGAGAGCACCGTCGTCTCCTCGTCGATCTCGTTCTGGATCGCGACGACCTCGAAGTACGCGGCCTCGGCGCACGCCCTCGCGTGGGCTTGTGAGTGCCGCTCGAACGTGTCGGTGGTCATGCTGGCCTCCTCAGGATGGGCTTGACTCGTTGGCTTCCGTACGTCTTGCGGACGCCGTCCTCGAACTCGATCGTGATCCACGTCACCGGCGGCGAGCCCTTGATCATCCAGAACGGCCTCGGCGTCTGGTCGCGGTCGATGCTGACCACGCGGCCGATCAACCCGTCGTCGGCCTCGACCATGTCGCCGCGCCTCACGACGCGACCTTGATCGAGCCTGTCCAGACCTCGCGCTCGAGGTCGGCCAGGTCTTCGGCGGCGGCGTTGAGCGCCACCCACGTCTCGCCGGGCACGGCGTCGATCGGCTGGATCGTGTCGGCGGCTTCACGGACCTCCTCGGCGAGGTCACGCAGCTTCTGGGCGAACTGCTCAGGATTCATGGTCGCCCTTCCAGCGAAGGACGTCGGCCGCGTCGGCCATCTCGATCACCTCCAGTAGTTGCCGGGCGATGTACCCGGCGTGTTCTCGGCAGAGCCGCATCGTGATCGACGTCTTGCCGACGAAGTCCGAGCTGCGGACAGCGACTTCGACCTCGCACCAGCCGGAGCAGGTGGGGACGCCGTGCTTCTCGGCCAGCGGGTCCCACCGGTCGCAGAACACGTTCTCGCCGATGCGCTTGGCGACCTCCTCGTCCCAGCTCTGGCGCGGGAGCGCCCTAACGGTGATCCAGGTGCTCACTCCGGCCCCAGTCGTCGTGTGCGATCGCGGAAGCGACCGCGAGGATGGCGTAGATGGCTGCACGCTGGAGGCACTCGTCGCAGACGTCCGCGTTGTTCGTGTCCTCGGACTCGGCGAGCTCGCCGAGCGCACTCTCCGCGTAGGACTGCCACGAGGCCCCAGCGTGCATCGGCATCAGCAGCTATAGCCTCCGCCTGCCCACGGGCTACGGTCACGACCCCAGCGGGAGAGCTTCCCGAACGCGTGGGTCGCGTAGACCGGGTCCTTGAGCCGCCACCGGTTGAACTCCGGGTGGAACTGCGGCTCGATCTGCGACAGCCCGGTCGCTCCGGACTGCCAGTTGACGGCGCCGGGGTTGAACCCCGACTCTCGTTCGACCACACAGACGGCCCAGCCCTCGCTCCAGGCTGGGAACTCGCGGACGATCAGCTCGTCCGCTAGGAGCTGCATGTAGCGGGTGGCGCAGCCGTAGCAGGAACCGGTGACGCCTCCGTGTGTAGCGACTCGTCGCGCGGTGCGCTCGAGCTGGCCCTGGCTCATGCAGGTGATCGACTTGCAGCCCTGCGTCGTGCCCGCGAACGACTTGGCGGACACGATCAGAGCGACGCCGATCCCGAGCGCGAGCAGGAGCAGCCAAGCGTCCTTGTCGCGTCGCTTCACCATCAGTCTCCTCTCGTCGCGTCGAAGCCCATGACTCGGCGAGGGACACCGCAGACCGGGCACTCGACGAAGGCAGGGACGACTTCGGCGTCGCCCGCGTCAGGCGACGGGCTCGGCGCTACCGCGACGTGCGGGCAGTTCGCGAACAGGTAGACGGCATCCGTGAGCTCCGAGTGGTGGAGAGCGTTCAGGATGTCCGTCAGACTTGTCGTGGCTGCCTCCGTGTCGTCCCTGGCCACCGAGGTCGGTGGACGAACCCTGCAACCTAGACCCGCCAGCGGACGACGGCAAGGCTGCGTTGGACGGGACCGTCGCTCCTTGCGGGGAATCTGTGCGAGGGCGCCCCGGCCTGGCATCGGGTCGAGGCGCCCTCGCGGGAGAGGCTACGTCAGGACGGGTCGGCCTTCCGTCCCACAGCAGGTAGATCACGCCTGCGCTCGCCGCCCACACCAGGCTCGCCACGATCCAGGTACCGGTCATAGAGCCAGCCGACGCCGGCGAGGACGAGCGCGACGACCAGGAGGCCGAGCACCTCGAGGGTGCCGAAGAAGCGGGAGACCGGCCCCTTGTAGATCTGGAACTGGTCGCGCTCCCACTCCTCCCAGTCGTCCCATTCGTTCAGGTGGTTGTAGGGGCTCACAGCGACTTGATGAACAGGAACGCCGCGTACGCGGCGATCACGGCGACCGAGATCGCGGTGATCCAGGCTTGGGTGCCGCTCATGCGTCCTCCAGTTGCTTGCCGATCGTCGGGGCGCCGTGGGTGTAGTCGTTGTGGTAGGCGAACTGGTGTCCGAGCACCGGCCTGCCGTCGACGCCGACGTGGACGTGCGGACCGCCGCCAACGTCGTGGTCGAGGACGGTGCCGATCTTCGCGCCCTTCTTGAACTTCGACCCGTTCGACGGGCTGCCGGTCAGGTGCCCGAACCAGTACAGGAGCCCCGACTTCCCTTCGGCGTAGAACGCGTCACCCGGGCTCGAGCTCGACTGGCCGGTGACGGTCAGGTCCTCCGGCGCGATGATCGAGACGCCGGCCTTGAAGCAGTCGTCGAAGGCCGGGTAGTTCGGCAAGCCGCCGGTGACGTGGGTGAGGTCGTGGTTCATCATCGACTTGCCGCCGCCGTAGACGGGGCCGAGGTTGATCGCGCCACCCGAAGGCGGCGGCGCGTAGGAGCGGAGCAGGTTGAGGGCGGTCTGGTCGAACGCGGGCTGTCCGCCGTTCGGGAGCTCGTCCGGGATCAGCGACGTGCGGAGGACCTCGAACGTGCCGGGGCCGAGGATGCCGTCCTGGGCGAGCTTCATCTGCCGCTGCACGCCCTTGACGCCGGTGTCCTTGACGTTGCCGGTCTTGCCGAACGCGAACGTGTCGGCGTAGCCGTCGTCCCACCCGCTCGGGTCCCACGGCCACCGACCGAGCCGCGAGACGGCGCGCTTCATGGCGGTCACGTCCTGGCCGTTGTAGAACCCCTCGCCCTGCGCCGGCGAGAACAGCGTCCGCGGCAGCGAGACGGAAGGCGGGTTCGGGTTCTTCGCGTACGGCTTCTCGTACCACTCAGTCATCGGTGCCTCCGTTCGGAAGGTAGACGATCGCCAGGCCGAGCGCGAGGAACCCGATCGCCTCCGCCCGCCAGGCGTCAGGCTCGAGCCCGGCGGCGATCTGAGCGAGCACGAACGCGCTCACGAACGCGACCAGCGCGAGCACACGCGGCTTCATCCCGGCGTCACCTTGACCAGCGAGTACCCGCCGACGCAGAGCAGGAACACCGCCGTCAGCAGCCCGATCACGAGCAGCACGATCCCGGCCCACTCGCAGGCGTAGAGGAGCAGCGACCCGGGATGCGCCCGCATGTCGTCGAGCAGGCTCAGCTTCGGCAGCGGCCGGATCTCAGCCGTGATCTCGGTGGCACTCATCCCCTCACCAGCATCTTCGCGTCCTCGTCAACCTCAGCGGAGAGCTCGGCGTCCGCCACCGTCGCCTCGAGGTCAGCGTCGCCGGTGGCATCGACCAGGAGGACGGCGTCGCCGTTCGCCTGGACGATGAAGCTCGCGTCGGCTGTCGCGGTGATGGTGAAGGTCGCGTCGACAGCCCAGAGCGCCTGGTAGACGAGGTCGGTGACCACG
>Ga0066903_100003405_pt1 | contig 12986 bp, 13 predicted proteins | sample PanSoiMetaGPlot1_FD_67491 | JGI IMG/M metagenome (GOLD analysis project Ga0066903, IMG submission 67491) | Tropical forest soil microbial communities from Panama analyzed to predict greenhouse gas emissions - Panama Soil - Plot 1 (version 2) | ecosystem: Environmental > Terrestrial > Soil >... | reverse complement strand
GATCGACACGCTTCGGTCCCGTGGGACATCCCGCTGCGATCGCCCTGCTGTGGTGCAATCCGCTAAAACATTCCGAATGTAGCGTAACAATGCGGTAACCGCGGACCTTTTCCACAGGGTTTTCCACAGTTTCTGTGCGAATTTGCACGGACGCTCGGGGGACGTGACCTAACTCCGCATCGAGAGTCATTCGAACATGGCCAACTTCACGACGCTCAAACCGCCGACGAGCGGCACGCCGATCACGCGCCGCCAGGGCCAGCTCGTCGTTCCGGACGATCCCATCATTCCGTTCATTGAAGGCGACGGCACGGGCCGCGACATCTGGCGCGCGAGCGTGCGCGTGTTCGACGCCGCCGTCGCAAAAGCCTACGGTGGAAAGCGCCGCATCGCCTGGCTGGAAGTGTTCGCCGGCGAAAAGAGCTTCAACCAGTTCAAGACATGGCTGCCGGACGACACGGTCGAAGCGTTTCGCGAGTACTTCGTCGGCATCAAGGGGCCGCTCACGACGCCGGTGGGTGGCGGCATTCGATCGCTCAACGTCGCGCTGCGTCAGTTGTTGGACCTGTACGTCTGCCTGCGCCCGGTCCGCTGGTACCGCGGCGTGCCGTCGCCGACGCGTCATCCGGAGAAAGTGGACATGGTGATCTTCCGCGAGAACACGGAGGACATCTACGCCGGCATCGAGTACCCGGCGGGTTCGCCGGAGGCGCAGAAGATTCTGGAGTTCCTCGAACGCGAGTTCCCGAAGGACTTCAAGAAGATCCGGTTCGGCAACGACACATCCGTGCGCACCTGGCAAGCGCAGCTCGAGGCGATCGGCGCACCGGCGCGCCAGGTGGGCGTGGAGGTGGGCATCGGGCTGAAGCCGATTAGCCGGACGGGCACCGAACGGCTGGTGCACAGCGCCATCAGCTACGCCATCCGCAACAAGAGCAAGAGCGTCACGCTGGTCCACAAGGGCAACATCATGAAATACACCGAGGGCGCCTTCCGCGACTGGGGCTACCAGGTGGCGAAGGACTTCTTCGGTGCGATCGAGATCGACAAGGGACCCTGGTGCCGCATTCCGGAAGGGAAGCCCGGCGCCGGGCTGGTCATCAAGGACGCCATCGCGGACATCACGCTGCAGCAGGTGCTGACACGTCCCGACGAATTCGACGTGATTGCCACGCCGAACCTGAACGGCGACTACCTGTCCGACGCGCTGGCGGCGCAGGTGGGCGGCATCGGCATCGCGCCCGGCGGCAACATCAATTACGTCACGGGCCACGCGGTGTTCGAGGCGACGCACGGCACAGCGCCGAAGTATGCCGATCAGGACAAGGTCAACCCGGGCTCGGTCGTGCTCTCTGGCGAGATGATGCTGCGCCATCTCGGATGGATCGAGGCGGCGGAGCTCATCGTCAAGGGCATGGACGGCGCGATCGCGTCGCGCCGCGTGACCTACGACTTCGCGCGCCTGATGGACGGCGCGACGGAGCTGAGCACGTCGGCCTTCGGTGATGCGATTATCGAAAACATGCGTTGAGGAAGGGACATAGAGGATCCGTATGAATCGCAAAGTGACGGTCGTGGGCGGCGCCGGCAACGTGGGTGCCACAGTGGCGCGAGGCGTTGCCGACAAGCAGCTGGCCGACGTCGTGGTGATTGACATCGCGGAGCAGAAGGCCGCTGGCGTCGCGCTCGACATGCTCGAAGCGTGTCCGGTCTGGGGTTCGGACGCCCGCGTGATGGGCACCGGTGACTACGCGGAGAGCACCAATTCGGACATCGTCGTCATCACGTCCGGGATGCCGCGCAAGCCGGGCATGAGCCGCGACGATCTGCTGAACGTCAACTACAAGATCATGCAGACGGTCACCGAGCAGGTGGTCAAGTACTCGCCCAACTGCATCATCATTCCTGTGGCCAACCCGCTCGACGCGATGGCGCAAGCCATCTTCCGGCTGTCGAAGTTCCCTCGCGAGCGAGTCATCGGCATGGCCGGCGTGCTCGACTCGGCGCGCATGCGCGCGTTCATTGCGAAGGAACTGGGCGTGTCGGTCGAGAACGTCCACGCCTTTGTGCTCGGCGGGCATGGCGACACGATGGTTCCCCTGCCGCGCTATTCGACGGTTGCCGGCATTCCCATCACCGACCTGATGGACAAGACGACTATCGATCGGATTGTGGCGCGCACGGCAGGCGGCGGCGCTGAAATCACGCAGCTGGTCGGGACGAGCGCGTGGTACGCCCCCGGAGCGTCGGTCGTCGAGATGATCGAGGCGATCCTTCTCGACAAGCACAAGATCCTGCCGTGTTCGGTCTTTCTCCAGAGCGAGTATGGCGTTCGCGATCTCTTCGTGGGCGTGCCGTGCAGGCTCGGCGCGAAGGGCCTTGAGAAGATCATCGAAATCAAGCTGACGTCCGATGAGGACGCCGCGTTCAAGAAATCCGCCGGCGCGGTCAAGGAGCTGGTGGAGGTGATAAGGGTCTGAGCCACTGCCACGCCTTGTCCCGGTCGAAGAACACCTTGACCTGGATGGGCGCGCCTTCGACGCCGGCGAGCGCCTCGAACACGCGCGCGACGCCGAAGGTGATCGGCTTGCTGGTGAGGATGGCGAGCCGCGACTGGCCGATCGCAGCCGCATTCTTGTCGATCACGCCGAGCAGCTCGCGCAAGTGCGCCAGCGTCGGCGTGGACTCGGTGTCGGAGAAGTCACAGAAGGCGTCGAGTCCCGGACGGAAGGCGGGATCGTTGAGCCAGGCGTGGAACGTCCGCAGACGTTCGGGCTGGGTGATGACGCCGACGCCGAGAATGAATAGAAGTCCCGCCTCCGGATCGATCCGGTAGGTCAGCGGCATCGTTCAGCGGCCGGACGTCCAGAGTCCCTTGACGTATTCACGCGTCATGCGGGCGATGTTCGAAATCGGGATTTCTTTCGGACACACCGCTTCGCACTCGCCTTCGTTCGAGCAGCTGCCGAAACCCTCGGCGTCGGCCTGCTCGATCATCCTGATCACGCGGCGGGCGCGCTCCACCTGACCCTGCGGCAGCAGCGCCAGATGCGAGATTTTTGCGCTCATGAAGAGATGCGCCGACGCGTTCTTGCACGCCGCCACGCACGCGCCGCACCCGATGCAGGCGGCTGAGTCCATCGCGAGCTCGGAGACGTCCTTCGCGATGGGGATCGCGTTGCCGTCGGGCGCTCCACCGCAGTTGACCGACACGAAGCCGCCGGCCGCCACAATTCGATCGAACGCGCTCCGATCGACCACGAGATCCTTGATCACGGGGAAGGCGCGCGCGCGCCACGGCTCGATCGTGATGGTGTCGCCGTTCTTGAAGCGCCGCATGTGGAGCTGGCAGACAGTGGTGCCGCGGTCCGGTCCGTGCGGCACGCCGTTGACGACGAGGCTGCACATGCCGCAGATGCCTTCGCGGCAGTCGGAATCGAACGCGATGGCGTCCTTGCCGCTCTTGATCAGCTTCTCGTTGACGACGTCGAGCATTTCGAGAAACGACATGTCCGCCGACACGTCGTCGGCCGTGTAGTCCTCGAGGCGGCCAGCCGCCCTGGGCCCCGCCTGCCGCCAGATCCTCAGATTTAGGCGCATTACTTGTACGACCTCTGTGTCGGGTGCACTTCGTCGAACACCAGCGGTTCCTTGTGCAGCGTCGGCTCGCGGCCGACGCCCTGGAATTCCCACGCCGCCACATACGTGTACGTCGCGTCGTCGCGCAGGGCTTCGCCGTCGGGCGTCTGGCTCTCCTCGCGGAAATGCCCGCCGCACGACTCGCGGCGCTGCAGGGCATCGAGGGCGAGGAGTTCGGCGAACTCGAGGTAGTCCGCGACGCGCCCGGCGTATTCGAGGCTTTGATTGAGGTTGTCGGGGGTGCCCGGCACCGACACGTTGTGCCAGAACTCCTCGCGCAGAGTGGGGATGGCGGCGAGCGCGCGCCTGAGGCTCTGCTCGGTACGCGACATCCCGACGTCGTCCCACATGATGCGGCCCAGCTCGCGGTGGATCTCGCGGATGCCGCGCGTCCCTTTCACGGCCAGCAGCTTGTTGATCTGGGCCTGCGCGTTATCGGCTGCCTGCTTGAAAGCGTCATGGTCCGTCGACACCTTCGGCAGCGAACCGCTCGCGAGGTAGTCGCCGATGGTGTACGGAATGACGAAGTAGCCGTCGGCGAGGCCTTGCATCAGGGCGCTGGCGCCGAGCCGGTTCGCCCCGTGGTCCGAGAAATTCGCTTCGCCGAGCACGTGCAAGCCGGGCACGTTGCTCATCAGGTTGTAGTCCACCCACAACCCGCCCATCGTGTAGTGAATCGCCGGGTAGATGCGCATCGGGACCTTGTACGCATCTTCGTCGGTGATCTTCCTGTACATGTGGAACAGGTTGCCGTATTTCTCGCGGATGTTGTCGAGGCCGAGCCGCTTGATGGCGTCGCCGAAGTCGAGATAGACCGCGAGGCCGCTCTCGCCGACGCCGCGGCCGTCGTCGCAGGCCTGCTTCGCGTTGCGCGAGGCCACGTCGCGCGGGACGAGGTTGCCGAAGCTGGGATACTTCCGTTCGAGGTAGTAGTCGCGTTCAGCGTCGGGAATCTGCTCGGGCGGCCGCTTGTCGCCCTTCTGTTTCGGGACCCAGACGCGCCCGTCATTGCGGAGGCTCTCGCTCATTAGCGTGAGCTTCGACTGATGGTCGCCGGTCACCGGGATGCAGGTCGGGTGAATCTGCGTGAAGCACGGGTTGGCGAACAGCGCGCCGCGCTTGTGCGCGCGCCACGCGGCGGTGACGTTGGAATTCACCGCATTGGTCGACAGGTAGTAGACGGTGCCGTAGCCGCCAGTCGCCAGGATGACGGCGTCGCCCGCGTAGCGTTCAATCTCGCCGGTGACCAGGTTGCGGCAGATGATGCCGCGCGCCTTGCCATCGATGACCACGAGATCGAGCATCTCGCGCCGGGCGAAGAGCCGCACCTGTCCTTCGTGCACCTGCCGCATGAGCGACTGGTAGGCCCCAAGCAGCAGCTGCTGGCCTGTCTGACCGCGCGCGTAGAAGGTCCGCGACACCTGCGCGCCGCCGAACGACCGGTTGTCGAGCAGCCCGCCGTACTCCCGCGCGAACGGCACGCCCTGCGCGACGCACTGGTCAATGATGTTCACGCTCAGCTGCGCCAGCCGATACACGTTGGCCTCGCGCGAGCGATAGTCGCCGCCCTTGACCGTGTCGTAGAACAGGCGGTACACGCTGTCGCCGTCGTTCTGATAGTTCTTGGCCGCGTTGATGCCGCCCTGCGCCGCGATGCTGTGTGCGCGCCTCGGGCTGTCCTGGATGCAGAAGTTGAGGACGTTGTACCCGAGCTCGCCGAGCGACGCAGCTGCCGACGCTCCCGCCAGTCCGGTGCCCACGACGATAATTGTGAACTTCCGCTTGTTGGCGGGGTTGACGAGCTTCATCTCGAACTTGTGGCGATCCCACTTGCGATCGATCGGGCCGCCCGGCACTTTCGCGTCGAGCTTCATGCCGGTACCCGTCCTCCCTGGGTCAGGTACACCCAGACGGCAATCACCACGAAACCGGCGGCGATGAGCGCCGCGACCACCTTGCCGGCCACGAGCAGCCGCGGTGTCCACGTGGCGTGATCGGCGCCGAGCGACTGGACCCCGCTCGCGATGCCGTGCCACAGGTGTGACCCGACGACGATCATGCTCAACACGTAGAACGCGACGAGGAGCGGGTTCGAGAGGTTCTCCATCTCGAGCCGGTACAAATCGCGCCCACCCGCGGGCCACTCGTACTCCATCCCGTAGCGGAACTGCTTGACGTGGATGAGGAGGAATACGAGCAGCCACAACCCCGAGACGATCATCGTGGACGAGGCCAGCGTTTTCCGGCTCGGCGCCCCGGCGTACTTCTTCATCGCGTAGCGCGTGGGCCGCGCCTGCTGGTTGCCCACGAACATGCGGATGGTCTTGTAGATGTGGATCAGGAAGACGGCGAGCAACCCCAGCTCCACGACGGGCAGCAGCGGATTGCTCTCGAGCACGTACGCGTAGCGGTTGAAGAACGCAGGCCCGCCGAAGACCATCAGGTTGCCGACGATGTGAATCACGAGATAGAGGAACAGGGCGAGGCCGGTGACGCCGATCAGAATCTTCGTTCCGACCGACGAACGGAAGATGCGTAAGCGTGTGGCCATGTACGCGAAGTGTACAACGAGCTGCGATTGACGATCCAGTCAGGCGCCGACTATCATCAGCCGTTTGCCATTATGAAAATTCACGAGTATCAGGCGAAGGCGATCCTCGCGCGCCACGGCGTGCCGGTGCCGAACGGCGAGGTGGCCTTCAACGCGATCGAGGCCAATGAAATCGCGAAGCGGCTGGGCGGATCGGTCGTGGTCGTCAAGGCGCAGATTCACGCGGGCGGGCGCGGCAAGGGCGGCGGCGTCAAGCTGGCGAAGTCAGCGGACGAAGCCGAGCGCATCGCGGCCGACATGATCGGCATGACGCTCGTCACGCACCAGACGGGGCCCGAAGGGCGCGTCGTGCAGCGCGTGCTCGTCGAAGAAGGCCTGCAGATGGCGCGCGAGCTGTACGTCGCGCTGCTGCTCGATCGCGCCGTCGGCAAGCCGGCGCTCATGGCCAGCGCCGCCGGCGGCATGGACATCGAGGAAGTGGCCGCGACAACGCCCGAGAAGATCATCCGCGTCCACATCGAGCCGGGCGTCGGCATCGTCCCGTTCGAGGCGCGCCAGATCGGATTCGCCATCGGTCTCGACGGCGCGCAAGTCAACAAGTTCGTCAAGCTGGCCGCGGCGCTGTACGAGACGTTCATCGCCACGGACGCGTCGATGGTCGAGATCAACCCGCTCGTCGTGACCGCGTCGGGCGATCTGCTCGCCCTCGACGCCAAGGTCAACTTCGACGACAACGCGCTCTATCGCCACGCGGACCTGCGCGACCTGCGTGATACGGCGGAAGAGGATCCGCTGGAGATCGAAGCGTCGAAGTTCTCGCTCAACTACATCCATCTGGACGGCAACATCGGCTGCATGGTGAACGGCGCCGGGCTGGCGATGGCGACGATGGACATCATCAAGCTGGCGGGCGGCGAGCCCGCCAACTTCCTCGACGTCGGTGGCGGCGCCACCGCCGAGCAGATTCGCAACGCGTTCAAGATCCTCATGTCGGACAAGAACGTGAAGGCGGTGCTGATCAACATCTTCGGCGGGATCCTCCGGTGCGACGTCCTGGCGCAGGGAGTGATCGCGGCGGTCAAGGAGCTGGGCGTCCCAGTTCCGATCGTCATCCGCATGGAGGGCACCAACGTCGAGGAAGGGAAGCGGCTGCTCAAAGTGAGCGGGATGAACTTCACGACCGCCGACTCGATGGGGGAAGCCGCAACCAAAGTCGTGCAACTCGCTGGTTAACCATGTCCGTACTCATCGATAAATCAACCCGTCTGATCGTCCAGGGCCTCACCGGCCGCGAAGGGACCTTCCACGCGAAGCAGGCCGCCGCCTACGGCACCACTGTCGTCGGTGGCGTGACCCCGGGGAAGGGCGGCACCACACACGAAGGCTGGCCCATCTTCCACACCGTGCACGACGCCGTGAAAGAGACCGGCGCCAACGCGTCGGTGATCTTCGTGCCGCCGCCGTTCGCGGCCGACGCCGTCATGGAGGCGGCCGACGCCGGCCTCGCGCTCGTCGTCTGCATCACCGAGGGCATTCCCACGCTCGACATGATGCGGGCGATGACGTTCCTGAAGGCGCGTCCGGCGACTCGCCTCATCGGACCGAACTGTCCCGGCCTCATCTCGCCGGGTAAAGCCAAGGCGGGCATCATCCCCGGGCATATCTGTAAGGAAGGCCGCATCGGCATCGTGTCGAAGAGCGGCACGCTCACCTACGAAGCGATTCACCAACTCACACGGATCGGCATGGGGCAGACGACCTGCATCGGGATCGGCGGCGATCCGTTGATTGGCACGTCGCATATCGATGCCCTGCGGCTCTTCGGGGAAGATCCCGATACAGATGCCGTGATCATGATCGGGGAAATCGGGGGCACCGCCGAAGAGGACGCAGCGGCCTGGATCAAGACCCACTTCAAGAAGCCAGTCGTCGCGTTCATCGCCGGGCAGACCGCACCACCCGGCCGGCGCATGGGTCACGCGGGCGCCATCATCGCCGGCGGGAAGGGCACGGCGGCCGAAAAGATGGCCGCGCTGACGGCTTCCGGCGTGACGGTGGTGAAGAGCCCGGCAGACATGGGCAGCGCCATCCAACGGGTCCTCGGTACCTGATCTGCTATACTCACTTGGTTGTCCCGCCTGCGTGAAAGCCGTCGGGTTAACCCATTAATTTCTTACGGTTGCAGGTATCTGTGAATGTCTCCGACTGATCTCGCCGTTCAGGAACAGCACACCTCAGGCAGTCAGCAGCGCGTCGTCAACGATTTCAGCATCCAGGTCGCCACGGTCAACGGATCAGGTAGTCAGACTGCCAATCTGGTGCTGCTCCGCTCGATCCTCCTGATGGGCGTTCCCGTGTCCGGGAAGAACATGTTCCCGTCGAACATCGCGGGCCTGCCCACGTGGTACACCATTCGCGCGAGCAAGCGCGGCTACATCGGACGCAAGAAGGAAGTGGACTTCCTCGTCGCCATGAACCCCGAAACGGCGAAGGAAGATGTCCTGACGCTCGAAGCCGGCGCCGCGGTTGTCTACGACGAGCCGCTGAAGCTGAACGCCCTTCGCAACGACCTCATCTTCTATCCGGTCCCCTTCGACAAGCTGGTCGCGCCCGTCTGCCCCGACGCCAAGCTTCGGCGCCTCGTGCGCAACATGATCTACGACGGCATCATGGCCAAGCTGCTCGGGATCGATCTCTCGCTGATGGAGAAGGCCCTGAGCAAGCAGCTGGGGCGGAAAGCCAAGGCGGTGACGCTCAACCAGGGCGCCCTCAAGGCGGGCTGGGACTACGCCGAAGCGAACCTGACCAAGCAGGATCCGTTCGAGATTCAGCCGATGAACGAGACGGCGGGCAAGATCCTCATCGAGGGTAATGCCGCGGCTGCCATCGGCTGCATGATGGCCGGCGTCACGGTCGTCGCCTGGTATCCGATTACACCTTCGTCTTCGTTGTGCGAGTCGCTGATCGGGTACATGAAGAAGTACCGGATCGACAAGGAAACGGGGAAGGCCACGTTTGCGATCGTGCAGGCGGAAGACGAAATCGCCTCGCTCGGCATGGTGATCGGCGCGAGCTGGGCCGGCGCGCGGTCGATGACGGCTACGGCGGGTCCGGGCATTTCGCTGATGGGCGAGTTCGCGGGCCTCGCCTACTACGCGGAGACACCGGCGGTCATCTTCGACGTGCAACGCGTGGGGCCGTCAACGGGCCTGCCGACACGGACCGCGCAGGGGGATGTGCTCAGCGCTGCGTTCCTGTCGCACGGCGACACCAAGCACATCCTGATCATCCCCTCGTCCGTCGAAGAGTGCTACACGATGGCGATGGATGCGTTCGACCTCGCCGAACGGTTCCAGACGCCCGTGTTCGTGATGATGGACCTCGATCTCGGGATGAACAACTGGATGTCCGACGGCTTCAAGTATCCGGAGAAGCCGATCGATCGCGGGAAGCTGCTCACGGCGGACGCGCTGAAGAAGCTCGGCGAATGGGGCCGTTACAAGGACGTCGACGGCGACGGCATCCCGTACCGCACCATTCCCGGCGACAAGATGCCGGCGTACTTCGCGCGCGGATCAGGCCACAACGCAAAGGGGCAGTACAGCGAGCGGCCCGACGACTACGTGGAAAACATGGATCGGCTCACGCGGAAGTTCGAGACCGCGCGCACGTATGTCCCGAAGCCGATCGTCGATCGAGTCGCTGGCGCCAAAATCGGCCTTATCGGCTTCGGTACGTCGCACTGGGCGATCGGCGAGAGCCGCGATCAGCTGCGGGAAGAGACCGACGTCAAGACCTCGTACCTGCGGCTCCGCGCCTATCCGTTCACGACGGAGCTGGGCGAGTTCATCGACGCGCACGATCGCCTCTACGTGATCGAGCAGAACCGGGATGCCCAGCTGCTGCAGCTGATGAAGCTGGAGTACTCACCGGAGCGCTGCGCCAAGCTTCGCAGCGTGCTTCACTACAACGGTCTGCCCATCGACGCTCGAAGCATTACAGACGACGTCCTGGCCCAGGAAGGCTACGAAGTGGCCACGAAGGCGACGCCGCGGGTGGGCGCAGGCATGACTGGTGGAGAGTAAAATTTTCGATTTGATAATTGTCGATTTTCGACTGGATGGAATCGACAATCCTCAATTGACAATCGTCAATCAAAGAGTATGGCAGTCAAACTGAATCGCATCGGCCTGGAACCTCAGATCTACAAAGGCGGCAAGACGACGCTCTGCGCCGGCTGCGGCCACAACGCCATTTCCGAGCGGATTATCGACGCGTTTTTCGAGATGGGTGTCGAGCCCAGTCAGGTGATCAAGCTCTCGGGCATCGGCTGTTCGAGCAAGAGCCCGGCGTACTTCCTCGGCGGCGCGCATGGCTTCAACGCCGTCCACGGCCGCATGCCGTCGGTGGGGACGGGCGCCATGATGGCGAACAAGAAGCTCGTCGCCATCGGCATCAGCGGCGACGGCGATACGGGCGCGATCGGCATCGGCCAGTTCGTGCATCTGATGCGCCGCAACCTGCCGATCATCTACATCATCGAGGACAACGGCTGCTACGGGCTGACGAAGGGCCAGTTTTCGCCGACGGCCGATCTCGGCTCCAAGCTGAAGACGGGCGTCGTCAACGATTTGCCCCCGATCGACACGTGCGCGCTCGCCATCGAGCTGGGCGCGACGTTCGTCGCGCGGTCGTTCTCGGGCGACAAGAAGCAGTTGCTCGCGCTGCTGAAGGCGGCGCTCGCGCATCGCGGGACCGTGATGCTCGACGTTCTCTCGCCGTGCGTGACCTTCAACGATCACGAAGGCTCCACCAAGAGCTATGCGTACGTGAAGGATCACGACGATCCGCTCGAGGAAGTGAGCTTCGTGCCGTTCTTCGAGGACATCAGCGTCGACTACGAGCCGGGCTCCACGCAGGAAGTGACGATGCACGACGGGTCGAAGCTGTACCTGAAGAAGCTCGAAGAGGGGTACGATCCGACCGACAAGATCGGCGCGATGAAGCGGCTGCACGAGACCGCGCGACGCGGCGAGTTCGCGACAGGCCTGATCTACATCGAACCCGATCGCGACGATTTCCTCGAACAGATGAACCTGATCGACGAGCCGCTGGCGACGCTGCCGCTCGAGAAGGTGCGCCCTGGGCGAGAGGCGCTCGAGGAGATTATGGAGTCCCTTCGCTGATTGTCGATTGGCGATTGGGTAGTTTGTCGACTATTGAGTGGTCGGCTGGCCTGATCGGGTTGATTCCGCCTGGCGGTCCTCTGCGATTTCAAGAAGATCGCCACCAACTCCCCGGCCTCCGGAAGTAGTAGTCTCAGTTCTGGGCCCAGCTCGAATTCCAGCGCTACAAGCAGCTCCAGCCAGCCCAGTGACTCGTCCGCCTCCTCCGCGACTAATCCAATCTTCGCGATGAACTCACGGCGAGAGCGGTTCCGGCACGTCGCGCGATAGTTTGCGGTAGACCGAGGTCGACGAGTCGATCAGTTGCGCGCCGATACGACGCCCCTTCCATGTTGCCGGCAGCATTCGGCACATTGACCGCCCGAACCGCAAACTGCTTCGTACGTTCTGTGACCGTCTTTGCGTCCATGGGCGGCGGGAAGGCATGCGCAGTGCCGCCAAGTCGCAGGCGAAATTGTTCGACAAATCGTCAATCGCCAATGGCCAATGGAAAATTCTTCACCCTTGCGTCTCATCTTCATTGGCGCCGAGTTCATCCTCCGCGACCGCCACAGGATCGTCCGGCCAGCCATTCTCGTCGACGCCGTTGCCGTGCGGGTTGCCAATCTGTTCGTCGGTCGGTCGATCGCCTTCGATGGCGCCCTTGCGGCCGTCTGGATCTTTGCGTGCGCGGGCGCTGGGTACAGGCACGGTGGCCTCCTGAATGGTCGGGTTACTCGACTGTTATAATCGCCGGATGATCGAACGCACGTTGGCCATCATAAAGCCTGACGCGGTGCAGCGACACGTCGCGGGACGCATCGTCCAGCGCATCGAGGACGCGGGATTCCAGATTCGTGCCATGCGACGCGTCCATTTGACCGTTCCGCAGGCTGAGGGATTCTACGCCGTGCATCGCGAGCGTCAGTTTTTCAACAGTCTCACGGTGTTCATGTCGTCAGGGCCGTCAATCGTTCTTGTGCTCGAGTCGCCCGACGCGATTAGAAAGTGGAGGGGCTTGATGGGCGCCACCGATCCGGCCAAGGCCGATCCGGGCACGCTCCGGAAAGAGTTCGCCGAGTCGATCGAGCGCAACGCGACACACGGCTCCGACGCGGTCGAAACGGCAGCGTATGAGATCGGGTATTTCTTTGCGGGGATTGACTTGATTTGAGGCGATGGTGATGGGCCGGTCGTTAGTACTCATCGGCCTCGCGATTGCCGCCGTCGGCCTGCTGATGATGCTCGGCCTCCCGCTGGGCCGCCTGCCAGGCGACATCTCGATCCGTCGGGGGAATTTCAGCTTTTACTTTCCGGTTGTCACCTCGGTGCTCCTGAGCATCCTCCTGACCCTCATCCTGGCGCTGTTCCGGCGATAAACGGCCACGGCGAGGCTGGGGCGGGCGTTATAGGCCACATTTATGTTTCTGGCCGTTCCATTAGCAGTCCTTATGACATCGTAAAAAGAATCGATTTGACCGGAACGCCGTCCGCCGACTGTAATAGTCAGCACGTCATGCTCCAGTCAGTCCAGTCAGTCCAGTCAGTCCAGTCAGTCCAGTCAGTCCAGTCAGTCCAGTCAGTATCGAGCAGGATTCTGAACCCGGCGCCCTCCGACGTCGTGATGATGG
>Ga0066903_100003404_pt1 | contig 12988 bp, 9 predicted proteins | sample PanSoiMetaGPlot1_FD_67491 | JGI IMG/M metagenome (GOLD analysis project Ga0066903, IMG submission 67491) | Tropical forest soil microbial communities from Panama analyzed to predict greenhouse gas emissions - Panama Soil - Plot 1 (version 2) | ecosystem: Environmental > Terrestrial > Soil >... | reverse complement strand
TCGACCGGTTGAAGAGCGTGGCGACCGACTATCAGCGCCGCGTGGACTCGGTGCCCGGACACGAGTCGGAGTACACCGCGCTGATGCGCGACTACGACACGCTGAACACGATCTACAAGAACCTGCTCGCCAAGCGCGAGGAAGCGCAGATGTCGAACGACCTCGACCGCGAGCAGGCGGGCGAGCAGTTCAAGGTCCTCGACCCGGCGCGCCTGCCGCAGAAGGCCTACAGTCCCAATCGCATCCGCATCGTCGCGATCGGATTCGCCGCCGGGCTGGTGCTCGGCTTCGCGATCGCCGGTCTTCTCGAATACCGCGACACGTCGCTGCGTACCGAAGACGAGATCGTGAAGATGCTCGTGCTGCCGGTCGTCGCCGCGGTTCCGGTGCTGACGTCGATCGCCGAGCGGCGCAGGCAGCGGCGCAACCTCCTGCTGACGACGGCGGCGTCGCTGCTCGTCGTCGCCGGCGGCGTCACAGGAGTCCTGTGGCGGCTGGGGTTCATCCCGGGGCTCCGCTGATGTACGAATCCTTCTTCGGACTCGACGAACGGCCGTTCGAGCTCACGCCGAACCCGCGGTTCCTGTTCATGACGCCGGCGCACCGCGAGGCGCTGACGACGCTCGAATACGGGCTGTCGGGCCGCACGGGGATCGCCGTACTGATTGGCGAAGCGGGAACCGGCAAGACGACGCTGGTCCATGCGGCGCTGCACGCGAAGAGCACGCGGCAGAGCCTCGCGGTCTATCTCAACAACCCGTCGCTCACGCGCAACGAGTTCGTGGAGTTCCTCGCGGCCGGCTTCGGCCTGAGCGCCGAGGCCGGGAAATCGAAGACGCGCTGTCTCTACGAGCTCACGGACGTCCTCGTGAAGCGCCACCAGGCAAAGACGATGGCCGCGCTCATCATCGACGAGGCGCAGTGCCTTCCCGATGCGCTGCTCGAGGAAGTGCGCCTGCTGGCCAACATCGAGTCGGCGTCGGAGAAGCTGCTGTCGATCATCCTCGCGGGGCAGCCGGAGCTGGCGGACCGCCTGAATCAGGCATCGCTCCGCCAGTTGAAACAGCGCGTCGGCCTGCGGTGTTCGCTGCGGCCGCTCTCGCAGGAGCAGACCGTCTCCTACGTCACGGCCCGCGTCGGCGTCGCCGGCGGGAAAGTGCACAAGGTCTTCACGCCCGCCGCCATCGACACGGTGTACGAATGCTCGGCGGGCATTCCCCGCACCATCAGCGTCATCTGCGACAACGCGCTCGTCACGGCCTTCGCCATGGATCGCAAGCCGGTCGACACGGATGTCATTCTCGAAGTCTGCCGCGACTTCGACTTCGTGCCCGAGGGGGCCTCGTATGACACGACTGGCTGACGCGCTGCAGCGCGCGAACGCCCGCACGTCGACCGTCGCCACAGGATCGGCCGTATCGCCATCGACGGCGGCCGCGCCCGCCCTGGCGCTCGTGACCGAGGAGCCGGATGCCCGGCCGGCCGCGGGGGCGCCGCTTCTCGCGCTGCCGAAGCGTCCAAACGGTCCGACGGTCTGGCGGACCGATCCCGAGCTCATCGGCAAGCTCGTCGGAACCGACGATTTCCCGGCCGGCGCGCGCGAACAGTACCGGAAGCTCGCCGCGCTGCTGCACCACGCGCAGGTCGAGCGCGATCTCAAGGTCGTGCTCACCTCGAGCGCGCTCCCCGGCGAAGGCAAGAGCCTGACGGCCATCAACACCGCGCTGACGCTCAGCGAATCGCTGCAGCGGCGCGTCCTGCTCATCGACGCGGACCTGCGGCGGCCCACGATCCAGCGCATCTTCGGCATTCCGCCGGTCGGCGGTCTCAACGAAGTGCTGAAGTCGCAGCATGATCAGCCGACGACGATCGGACAGCTGACCGAGCGATTGTTCGTGCTGCCGGCGGGGAGGCCGGATGCCGATCCGCTCGGCGGGCTGACCTCTCCTCGCATGGAGCGTGTGCTCGCGCAGGCTTCGTCGATGTTCGACTGGGTCATCGTGGATTCACCGCCGATCGGGCTGCTGCCCGACGCGGGCCTGCTCACGCAGTGGGTCGGCGGCGTGCTGCTGGTCGTGCGGTCCGGCAAGGCGCCGTTCCAGCTCGTGAAGCGGACGGTCGACGCCGTCGGCCGGGATCGGATCGTGGGTGTGATCATGAATGCCGTCGATTTCGCGCACGACCGCAATGCCGGCGGCTACTACGAATACTACGGCTACGGCTACGGCAGCGCGGCCGAGAAGCAATAGGACACGCCGATGGCGAAGGGACTGATCCAGGCGGCGCACTGGCGCCTCTCCACGCTCATCGTGTCGGAGACGGCGCTCATCGCGGCGGCGATCTCGGCGACGGCGTACGCGCGCTTCGGTCCGGTCGGCTGGCCGGTTGCCGCCGTGGACATTGTCCCGAAGGCGCTCCTGGCGACGTGCATCTGCCAGCTGTGCCTGTACTACAGCGACCTGTACGACGATCCGCGCGCCGGCGGCGACAACTCGGCGCTGCTCATCCGCACGCTGCAGGCTCTCGGGATGACGCTGATCGTGCTGGCGTTCGTGTACGGCCTGTTCCCGGCGCTCACGATCGGCCGCGGCGTCATCGGGCCGGGCGTCACGTTCGCAGCCGCGGCGCTCATCGCGTGGCGCATCGCGTACGGCTGGCTCACGCGCCAGGTCGGACCGCGGGAGCGGCTGCTCCTCGTCGGAATGAATCCGGCGGCGCTCGCGCTCGCGCGCGAGCTGCGGGCCAACGAGGAACTCGGCGTCGAGCTCGTCGGCTACGTCGACGTCGATCCGATGGCGTCGCCGTCCGGTCTGCTGCCGCTCCTCGGCAGCATCGAGGACGTTCCCCCGATCGTCCGCGCGAGAGCGGTCGACCGCGTGGTCGTCAGCCTCGCCGACGCGCGCGGCAAGCTGCCGATGGAGAAGCTGCTCGAGATGAAGCTCGCCGGCGTGAGGTTCGATCACTTCGCGTCGGTGTACGAGGAGCACACGGGGAAGATTGCGGTCGAGAACCTTCGTCCGAGCTGGCTGATCTTCTCCGACGGATTCGCGAGCTCGCGGCTGTTCGCCGGCGTGAAGCGCGCGATGGACATCGTGCTGTCCGCCGTCGGGATGCTGATCGTCGGTCCGGTGATTCTCGGGCTCGCGGCGGCGGTGCGCCTGACGTCTCCCGGGCCCGCGTTCTATTCGCAGCGGCGCGTGGGGCGCCAGGGGCGCGTGTTCACGGTCCACAAGCTGCGCTCGATGTGCGCGAACGCCGAGAAGGAGACCGGACCGGTCTGGGCGTCCGGCGCCGGCGACATGCGCGTCACGAAGCTCGGACGCATCATGCGGCGCACGCGCCTCGACGAGCTGCCGCAGCTCTGGAACATCTTCATCGGCGAGATGAGCCTCGTCGGCCCGCGACCCGAACGTCCGGAATTCGTGCAGCAGTTGAGCAGAGAGATTCCGTTCTACGGTCAGCGGCACATCGTGAAGCCCGGCCTGACGGGCTGGGCGCAGGTCCGCTACACCTACGGCGCGAGCCTCGAGGACGCGCTCGAGAAGCTGCAGTACGACCTGTTCTACATCAAGCACATGTCGGTGAAGCTCGACCTCTTCATCATCTTCGAGACGGTGAAGACGGTGGTGCTGCGGCGAGGCGTCTGATGCACATGCTGCGCACGCCCGCGCCGCTCCCGGAGGATGACGGGAGGATCGTCAATGCGATGACGATCGACGTGGAGGACTACTTCCACGTCAGCGTGTTCGACGGCCTGGTCCCGCGTCACTCCTGGGGCTCGATGGAGAGCCGCGTCGTCGGCAACACCGAGCGGATTCTCGAGATGTTCGAGGAGGAAGGCGTCCGCGGCACGTTCTTCGTGCTCGGGTGGGTGGCCGAACGGCACCCGCGGCTCGTGCGCGAGATCGCCGGCCTCGGACACGAGATCGCGTCGCACGGCTTCGAGCACCGGCTCGTGTACGACATGACGCCTGCCGCGTTCCGCGCCGACATCAGGCGGTCGAAGGATCTGCTCGAGTCCGCGGCCGGCACGCCCGTCCTCGGGTACCGCGCGCCAAGCTATTCCGTGACGTCGCGGTCGCTCTGGGCGCTCGACGTCCTCATCGAGGAAGGCTTCGTCTACGACGCGAGCATCTTCCCGATTCATCACGATCGGTACGGCATTCCCGTCTCGCCGAGACATCCGTACGTGCTGAACCGATCCGCCGCGCTCGTCGAGGCGCCGGCCTCCACCGTCCGGTGGGGTCCGTTCAACCTGCCGATCGGCGGGGGCGGCTACTTCCGAATCCTTCCATACGCGTGGACGCGATGGGGGATCCGGCGGTTGAACGAGACCGAGCACCTGCCGGCGATCTTCTACCTGCACCCGTGGGAGATCGATCCGGATCAGCCGCGGCTGAATGCGTCGCGCCTGAGCCGGTTCCGCCACTACTGCAACCTCGCGAAGACGGAAGATCGCCTGCGCGCGCTCGTGCGCGAGTTCCGCTTCTCCACGATGATGTCCCTGGTCGAGCGGCAGATCGGCGCGCCGGCGGTCGAAGCGGGCGTCGCCGCGCCGCTGCCTTACGTGTGGTGATGACGATGCACATCACGACCGAAGTCTCTCAGGTTCAGTGGGACGCGTTCGTCGAATCGCATCCCGAAGCCACGGCCTATCACGCGTGGCGCTGGCGTCACGTCTTCGAGCGGGCGTTCGGTCACGAGACCGTCTACCTCGCCGCGACCGACGGCGACGAGATCAGGGGCGTGCTGCCGCTCGCCATCTTCCGCAGCCGCCTGTTCGGCCGCTTCGCGGTGTCTGTGCCGTTCCTGAACTACGGCGGCCTGTGCGCGAGCGATCCCGAAGCCGCGGAGGCGCTGGTGAAACGGGCCGGCGAGATCGCGCGCGAGCGACGACTGTCGCACGTCGAGCTGCGCCACCTCGCGAGGCAGCGCCCGGACCTCGTCGCGCGCGAGCACAAGGTCCGGATGTCGCTGCAACTGCCGGAGGATGTCGCCGGCGCATGGGAATCGCTGGACCGCAAGGTCCGCAACCAGGTCCGCAAGGCCGAGAAGAGCGGGCTCACGGCGCGCAGCGGCGGCGTGGAGCTGCTCGACGCGTTCTATGGCGTGTTCAGCCGCAACATGCGGGATCTCGGGACGCCCGTGTACTCGCGCGAGTTCTTCCGATCCGTTCTCGAGACGTTCCCCGACGAGTCGCGGGTCTTTCTCGTCGAAGACGGCAACACCGCCGTCGCGGCGGGCATCACCATCCGTCATCGTGACGGCATCGAGGTCCCGTGGGCGTCTTCGCTGCGCGAGTTCAGCGCGAAGTGTCCCAACAACCTGCTGTACTGGCAGATCATGCAGTTCGCGATCGTCGGCGGCCTCAAGGTGCTCGACTTCGGCAGGTCCACGCCGAACGAAGGGACGTTCAACTTCAAGAAGCAGTGGGGCGCGCAGCCGTCGCCGATGTACTGGGAGTACATCCTCGTCGGCCGCGAGGCGCCCGCGGACCTCAGTCCGAAGAACAAGAAGTTCGGCGCCGCGATCGCCCTGTGGAAGCGCCTGCCGCTCTCGGTGACGACGGCCATCGGCCCGCACATCGTCCGCTCGATTCCATGAGCGGCGCGGCCGGCCGCGTGCGCGTGGCCGCGTTCACGGCCGCGGGCGGAGTGTTCGTGGGGTTCGCGATCTGGGGCAGCCTGTTTCCGTTCCAGTTCGAGCCCCGCACGTGGGATGACGTCGCGCGGCTGTTCTGGCTGCCGTGGGAGCTCGGCCCATCGACGTGGTCGTTCAGCGATCTGGCGTCGAACGTGCTGCTGTTCATCCCGATCGGACTGCTGCTGACGGCGGCGCTGGACGAAGCGGGCGGAGGTTCGACGCATCCGCTGATCGTGCCCGGCATCGTCATCGGCGGAGCGGCGATGCTGAGCGCGTCGCTCGAGATCGGTCAGGCGTTCATTCCGTACAGGACCTCGTCGTTCGTGGACGTGCTGGCGGAGTCGGCGGGGGCGGCGGTCGGCGTGTGCCTGTGGCGGGCGCGGACCGACGCGTTCGACGCGCGGCTGTCGGCCGCGATCGAAAGCGTGGTGCGGGCGTCGCTGCCGTGCCGCCTGCTGTTCGGCTACTGCGTGCTGTTCGCGATTGCCTGGCTGCTCCCGCTGGACTTCACGCTGCGGCCCGGGGAGATCGCCGACAAGTACATGCACCAGCGTCTGCTGCTGCCGTTCGGGCCGTCGCCGGACGCGGCCAGCGGCCTGCAGCTCGGCGCGTCGTTTGCGGCGGGCCTCCCGATCGGGATCGCGTCGGTGATGTGCGGCTCCGCCTCGGGACGGCGATCGATCGCTTCGGCGCTGGCGCTCGCAATTCCGGCGCTCGTCGTGCTCGAAGCCGTCCAGGTGACGGTGTTTTCGCGGACGACCGACACGACGTCGCTGCTCGCGCTGATCGCCGCCGTGGTGGCCGGCGCCTCGGTGGCTCGTTGACGAACCCGGGTGGTGATGATGCCCAAGGACCTCAGATCGCCGCGTGCCACGGACCTCACCGTATCGTTTGCGCCCATGCGCGGCCGCGTGTCGGCGCGCGAGCCGATCACGGTCGGCATGCCCTTCCCGCGCGGCACGCTGCGCGACATCGCAGCCCTGGCGCTCGTGGACGGCGACAACCGCAACGTGTCGCTCGACGCGACGGTCACCGAGCGATGGGCCGACGGCAGCGTTCGCTGGGCGCTCCTCGACTTCCAGGCGACCGGCGCGGTTTCGGCGCAGGCGCGCTACCGGCTCGAGATGAACGGCCGCGTCAGGCCGGACGCGCCGCACCCGATGCGCGTGGCCGTGGCGCCCGCGATGGTTGACGTTCGAACGGGTCCCGCACGGTTCGTCATGCGCGCCGGCGCGCCGGCGATCTTCGACGAGGTGTTCGTCGGATCCCACGCGCCGCGGCGGCACGTCGGCACGCTCGTCGTCACGGATCGTACGGGCCGCGACTGGCCGACGTGCATCAGCCGAATTGCGTGCGAGCACGAGGGCCGCCTGCGCACCACGGTGAAGCTGGAAGGGCAGGCGGGGCCGCGTTTGCAGCCGCTCGTGAACGTCGTCGTCCGGGTCCAGTTCTTCGCCGCCACGGGCGCCGTCCGGATCGCGGTGACGCTGTCGAACCCTCGACGTGCGCGCCATCGCGGCGGAATCTGGGAGCTCGGCGACGCCGGGTCCGTGCACCTGCAGGACGTCAGCGTGAGCTTCGCGCTGCAGGCGGCGGACCCGTCGATCCGCTGCTCGGTCGAGCCGGGGCACGCGATGGAGCGCGTCGACGGATGGCTGCAGATCCGGCAGCACTCGAGCCGCGCCTACAGCGTCGCCTCGCATGGCGTGGTTCGCGAGGGCCGCCGCGCGACTCCTGCGATGAGCGTCGACGATCTCGGCGTGCCGCTGGGGCTGGCCGTCGAGCATTTCTGGCAGAACTTCCCGCGCGAAATCGACGCGGACGCGCGATCGCTCGTCCTCAGGCTCCTGCCGATGCAGGCGCCGTCATGCCACGAGCTGCAGGGCGGAGAGCGGAAGACGCACCGGTTCACGCTCGGCTTCGGCGCCGATCCCGCCGCGATGGACGCGGTCTACTGGGGCCGCGAGGCTGCGACCACCACGGCATCGCCCGAATGGTACTGCGAGGCCGCGGCGCTCCCGCATCTCACGCCGGCCGACGGCAGCCGCGACGCGCGATACGAGCGTCTCGTGTCCGCCGCGATCCAGGGCGACGACTCGTTCGAACGCAAGCGCGAAGTCATCGACGAGTACGGCTGGCGCAACTTCGGCGACATCTACGCGGACCACGAGAACGCCTACTGCGAGGCGCCGGGTCCCATCGTGTCGCACTACAACAACCAGTACGATGCGGTTGCCGGGTTCGCCGCGCAGTTCATGCGCTCGGGCGACGCGCGATGGTGGCGCGCGATGAACGAGCTCGCGTGGCACGTCGCCGACATCGACGTCTACCACACCGATCGCGACAAGCCCGCATACAACGGCGGACTGTTCTGGCACACGTTCCACTACGTACCGGCAGGCCGCTGCACGCACCGGTCGTATCCCAGACATCCCAAGGTCTGGGGTGGCGGGCCGGCGAACGAGCACAACTACGCGACCGGTCTCCGCCTGCACTATCTGCTGACCGGGGATCCGGAGTCGCGCGCGACCGCGATCGGCCTAGCGGACTGGGTCATCGCCATGGACGATGGACGCCGGACAATCCTGCGCTGGATCGATCCGTCACCCACCGGTCTGGCGAGCGCGACGCAGTCGCCGTCGTATCACGGCCCGGGCCGCGGTGCAGGCCACTCGATCCTCGCGCTGCTCGACGGCCATCGGCTCACCGGTGTGCCGCGCTTCCTCGCCAAGGCCGAAGAGCTCGTCCGCCGCTGCATCCACCCGCACGACGACATCGCGGCGCGTCAGCTTCTCGACGCGGAACGGCGGTGGTCGTACATCGTCTTTCTGCAGGCGCTCGGGCGGTACCTGGAGCACAAGGCCGAGCGCGGCGAGATGGACGCGACCTACAGCTACGCCCGCGAATCGCTCCTGCACTACGCCCGCTGGATGGCGGCGCACGAGTATCCGTACCTCGAGAAGCCGGAGATTCTCGAGTATCCGACCGAGACGTGGGCCGCGCAGGACGTCCGCAAGTCCGATGTCTTCTCGTATGCGGCGCAGCATGCGAAAGGCGAGCAACGCGAGGGCTTCATCGAGCGCGCCGCGTTCTTCTTCGACGCGTCGCTGTCCAGGCTGGAACGCTCGGAAACGCGTACGCTGGCCAGACCGGTGGTCCTCCTGCTGACGAACGGGTTGATGCACCTGTCGGATGACGCGGTGGCGGAAGCGCCGGAAGGCGAGACCGAGCCGCGCTTCGATCGACCCGTGCCGTTCGTGCCGCAGAAGGAGGCCGCGAAGCGCCGCCTTCTTCAGGGCGCCGCCGGCGTCGCCGCCGTCCTGCTCGTCGTCCTCACCTGGGTGGCGTTGAAGTCTTTGTACCTGTAGCTCAAAAAAAAAGGGCGGACCTCACAGGTCCGCCCTCCATGTCAAACGCTCCCCTGCGTCATCTGCGCGACCCTCCGGTCGTCGACCGGCGCGTCACCGTCCAGTCGAACGTGGTCGTGACCACGTGCTTGCTGACGGTCTCCGTGAAGCTCACGGTCACGTGATAGGGCGTGGCACTCGCGGCGCCCACGGCGATGCGGCCGATGATGTGGCCGAACGTCGGATCGATCATGAGACCGCGCGGCAGGCCGGTGGCGCTGAACGCGCCGAGGCCTGCCGGGATCCTCGTCGTCGTCGTCGGCTGGGTCAGCACGAGCCGGATCGCCAGATCGATCCCGTCGCCCTCGCGGTTCTGCCGCGGACCGGGATTCACGATCGATTTCACGAGGAACGGCGGTGGCGGCGTGGGACTGGTGACGTGCCACACGAAAGACGCCTGCCCTTTGAGCAAGCCATCGGTGGCCGTGATGGTGACGGTGAAATCGCCCGCGACGGTCGGCGTTCCCGTGATCGCGCCCGTCGCGCCGATGGTGAGTCCCGTCGGCAGGTTCGATGCCGCGTACGAGAGCGGATCGCCGTCCTGATCGGTCGCGATCACCTGCAGAGTGACCGCTGTGCCGGTGACGCTCGTCTGCGCCGCGATCGGGGAGACGACCGGCGCGTGATTCGTGAACGCAACGAACGTGTAGTCGGCGAACTGCAGCGCGCCGTTGATCTCGGACGACAGCCGTACGTTGACCGTGCTCCCGTCGGTCGGCAGTCCGGTGACGAGCTGCTGCAGCGCAATCCCGAGCGTGCCCGCGAAGATGTCGCTTCCGCCAGGCGTCGTGCCGACATCGATCTTGTAGCGCGTCACGCTGACTCCCGCATCCCATGCGAAGAGCTGCTGGCTCGACGCGAGCGTGGAGCCGGCGACGGGACTCGTGAGGGCCGACGCGACCGGCGGCGGCGGCGGCGTCGGGAGGCCGAGGTCCAGCTTGAAGACGTGGATCACCGGCGTCCGGCCGTCCTCGTAGGTCTGCGAGACGAAGATCCTGCCGGTGGCGGGATCGTACGCGGCGCCGCCGATGTGACGGCTCTGCGTGTCGCCAGGCACGCCGTACGGCGTGTCGAGCGGCAGGTTCAGCTGAAACACCTTGTAGGGCTTGATGTCCCACGGCATGACGACGCCGTCGTGGACGTTCCGCATGTCGTTCGCGTCGTACGCCCACACGTAGTGCGCGTACGGCCACGCGTGGAAGCCCTTGTTGTGGTCGGCGGGATCGAAACAGTAGACGACGTCGGGCTGGTTCACCGGATCGACGGGCTGCCCGTGCAGGGTCTGATCGCTCGTGCCCTGTCCGTAGCAGATGCTGCCAAGCCCCTGGCGGCCGAAGAAGAGGACGCTGCGAGTGCCCTGCGGCCACACGACGCCGCGCACTTCGCTGCTGCAGTTGAAGAGCGCGCTCGTGTTGTGGCACGCGTCGTTGCCGCCGAAGTACGGCGGATCCGCCGGACGCAGCACGTCCTCGGCGAGCGCGTGGAAGTGGCCGGTCGCGGCTTCGCGCGCCGAGCCGTCGGAGAAGTAGTACACCAGCGGCTGCGCGAAGACATCGGGCAGCTGGCCGGTCGCGTCGGGCACGCCGAGCTGCGCCGGATCGATCGTGAAGACCGCCGGTCCCCAGGACGTGCGGCTGATGACGTTCAGGCAGCAGTTGCCGTTCAGCACGGGGCCGCCCATCGGGCCCTGCCATTCCGGCGGCACGACTCCGAAGTAGCCGTCCAGGTATCCGGCGCGCAGGCAGTCGACCGCGCCGATGCAGTACTTCACGCGCTGCGGCCCGACGACGTCACCCTTGATGCTCAGATCCGGACTCGAGACGAAGTGCGACACGAGCTGCGTGCTCGCGCCGTCGTAGAAGTCGAAGACGGTCGTATAGAGCTTGTCCTTGTAGACGAACAGGCCGCCGATCTTCTTCTGCGTCCCGCTTCCCGGATTCACCGACTCCATGCGCCCTTCGGTCGGATCCGAGAAGAGCTGCAGCACGGTGGCGATGGACAGGTCGGTCAGCGCCGGTCCCTGGCTGAGGGCGGGGATGCCGACCTCGGTCGCCAGCTGACCCTGGTCGTGACCCACCATGAAGAGGGAGTCCTGATTCGACGCCGCATCATGCCGGAATCCGAGCGCGGTGCCGCCGTAGGCGAACGTCGCGCACGAGAGGCCGCCGCAGTTGACGTCGCTTCCGAAGAGATCTCCAGACAGGCGGAACGAACCCTGCCAGACCAGGCTGGAGATGTCTTCGACACGAGGCTCCAGTGAGATGTCCGGGGGCGCCTGCGCATCGACGACGGCACTCGCATGATGGTTGAGTAGCGGGACCAGCGCGAAAAACAGTGCGATCGCAATGAACGTAGTGATTCTTCGGTCGGGGCGGTTCATTTGTCCTCCCTGCCTCGGATTCGCAGAAACCCGAGAACGCCCCGCGGCTGTGCAAGTTTTCGTCCCGGTTGGTGATGGGAATCGTCCGGAGAAGGCGGTGATATCAGTACGGAGAGGTCGCGCTAAGTCTCGCCATTCGCACCAGATCCTGAAGATCGCTGGTGCGTTTCACTCGTGAAACGTTACAACCCGATCGTGAGAGGCAGACTATTGTTCACGCTGCGGGAGACGTCCACGCCAGGCGATGACGAAGTCTGACGACCGGCAGACTCGATCAACGTGCCGAGCGGAGCGAGGCACGAGGGCCAGCTCAGAGACGCGAGGTCTGCCGTTTCGGTCACGGCCCGTCTGTCGGCTGGCGCCATCGACAGCAGATCGAGAACGGCCGACGCAAAGGCATCGGGTTCGTTCGCCAGCCTGCACGCTCCGCGTCCCTGCGGCGGCAGCCCCGCCCACACGGCGCTCGTGACAACGGATGGAAGGCCCGCAGCGGCGGCCTCGAGCACTTTGTTCTGAACGCCGCGTGCCTCGAAGAGGGGCGCGACGGCGATCGCCGACCGCCACAGGTACGGCCTGATGTCGGGCACGGGCCCCGTCACGACGATCGACGGATCGCTCTCCGCGAGCTGCCGAACGCGCCGCAGCGGGGAGGCGCCGGCAAGCGTCAGCCGTGCTGCCGGAACACGCGCCTTGACGTGCGGCCACACGTGCCGCGCGAACCAGACGGCGCCGTCCGCATTCGGCGCGTAGCTGAAGACGCCGGTGAACACGACCTCGGGATTCGGAGACGGTGCGTCCTGCGGCGCGAGATACTGCAGGTCGACGCCGTTCGAGATCACGTGCGCGCGCACGTCGGGGCACACCTTCTCGAGCGCGTCGGCCTCGCGCGGCGTCACGACCGCCGTCGCCGCCGCGCGTCGCGCGGCCAGGGCTTCGAACGCCGACAGGCAGCGCGCTTCGCGGCGGTAGAGCCAGCGCTTCGGCCCCGATGCCACGGCCGCGAAATCAGCCCACTTGCCCGAGTCGATGTCGACGAAGTCGAGCACGAACGGGAACCGGTCGAGCGGCGGCTCCATGGCAAAGCGCGCCATGCCCGAACAATAGGCGAACACGACGTCGGGATCGCCGTCGCGCAGGCCCTCTTCTATCGCGCCCGTGATCTCCGGTGAATCGAGCAGCAGGTGCGTGAGCGGCGTGGACGAGAGCAGTCCCGCGGCGCCGCGCACGAGGTTGCGCAGGCGCGACACCCGCGCGATCGTCACGTTCAGGCCGTCGCGCCGCATCGCGTCCGCTTCCGCGGCTTCTGCAGCGTCGTGGACGAGCGAGACGACGTGAACGGAGGCGCGCCTGGCGAGCTGCCTGATGATGTGGTACGCGCGGACGCGATCGCCGCGGTTCGGCGCGAACGGCAGGCGGTGCGTGAGGACCAGGACCTTCATACGACCATCGCGGACCGTTCACCCCGCCGCCGCAGCACGCGCGCCGGAACGCCGGCGGCGATGGCCCACGCGGGAATCGGTCGCGTGACAACGGCGCCCGCGCCCACGACCGCGTCGCG
>Ga0066903_100003403_pt1 | contig 12989 bp, 14 predicted proteins | sample PanSoiMetaGPlot1_FD_67491 | JGI IMG/M metagenome (GOLD analysis project Ga0066903, IMG submission 67491) | Tropical forest soil microbial communities from Panama analyzed to predict greenhouse gas emissions - Panama Soil - Plot 1 (version 2) | ecosystem: Environmental > Terrestrial > Soil >... | reverse complement strand
CCGAATGGGACGCCGCATCTAACCGCAAGTTGCGCGGCTTCACAAGTACGTAAAAAAGCGGGGTCGTTGGACTTCGGTCTCGCCTCAGGCGTGGTCGAGCTCGGCCTCGGACACGAGGACGCGCCGCGGCTTGGAGCCCTCGTAGCCGGAGATGATCCCGCGCCGCTCGAGCATGTCGATCAGGCGGCCGGCCCGCGTGTAGCCGACGCGCAGGCGGCGCTGGAGGAGCGAGACGGATGCCGTCTGCGTCTGGACGACGACCTCGATCGCCCGCTCGAGGAGCGGATCCTCGTCCGGGTCGAAGTCGCCGTCCTCTCCTTCGGCTTCCGCAGGAAGGGGCTCCGGCGCCTCGAGGAGCGACTCGTCGAGGTCCTGGCCCCGCTGCGCGCGGCACTGCTCGACGACGAGCGCGATCTCCACCTCGGTCACGTATGCGCCCTGCAGCCGCTGCAGGCGCGACGTCCCGAGCGGCTTGAAGAGCATGTCGCCCTGGCCGAGCAGGCTCTCCGCCCCGGCCGTGTCGAGGATCACGCGCGAGTCGGTCTGGCTCGAGACGGCGAACGCGATCCGTGAGGGCACGTTCGCCTTGATCATGCCCGTGATCACGTCGACGGACGGGCGCTGGGTCGCGAGCACGAGGTGAATACCGACCGCCCGCGACTTCTGCGCGAGCCGGATGACGCAGTCCTCGACCGCCTGCGGCGAGACCATCATCAGGTCGGCCAGCTCGTCGATGACCACGAGCAGGTACGGAAGCGGCGCCTCTCCTCGTGCGCGAAGCGCCCGGTTGGCCTCCGGAAGGCTTCTTGCCCGGACGAACGAGAGCCGCTCGTAGCGGCGCTCCATCTCGGCGACGACGTTGTGCAGGACGGTCGCCGCCTCCTTCGGGACGGAGACGACTGAGGTCAGGAGGTGCGGGATCGACTCGTAGTAGCCGAGCTCGATCCGCTTCGGGTCGATCAGGATCATCCGCACGTCGTCGGGAGTCGCGCGCAGCAGGATCGAGGTCAGGATCGTGTTGATGCAGCCCGACTTCCCCGAGCCGGTCGTGCCGGCGATGAGGACGTGCGGCATGCGCGCGAGGTCGGTCCAGACGGCGTTTCCGGAGATGTCCTTCCCGAGCCAGACGGCGAGCGGGCTGGCCGTCGCAGGGAGCGTGTCGTAGATGTCGCCGAGGGTGACGAGCCGCGGCGAGAGGTTCGGGACCTCGACCCCGACCGCCTGCTTCCCGGGGATCGGCGCGAGGATGCGGATCTCGGTCGTCGCGAGCGCGTACGAGAGGTCGTCCTTCAGGGCCGCGACCTTCGACACCTTCGTCCCCGGCGCGAGCTGCAGCTCGTAGCGGGTGACGCGCGGGCCCGAGATCTGCCCGCTCACGCTCGCGTCGACTCCGAACTCCGAGAGCGTCCGCACGAGCAGGTCCGCGACCTGGCCGCCGTTGTCGGCCGCGGAGGCCGCGGCCGGAGGCGACTGGCGCAGGATCTCGCGGTCGGGCAGCCGGTAGTCCCCGTGGTCGGAGGTCGCCTCGAACACCGACTCGAGGCTCGGCTCGACCTCGACGGGGTCGCCGGGAGCGACGAGGGGCTCGGGGAGCGAGGCCTCGCCGACCACGTCCGGGTATGCCGCGGCGCCGTCGACGAGGTGCCGCGAGGGAAGGGGTTGCGGCTCGGGTTGCAGGACGGCGTCCTCCTCGGTCTGCGACTCCGACGAGATCAGGTCGAGGGCGCGTCGCGCTCCGGCCCCGGCTCGCCGGACGACGTGGCCCGTCCGTTGCAGGATCGCCCCGGTCGAGGCGCCGGTGACGAGGAGAACTCCCGCGAGCAGGACGGCCCCGCCCACGATGGCCGCGCCTGTCGTTCCCAGGAGCTTCGCGAGGACGCCGCCGAGGACGAGCCCGAGGACGCCGCCGTTGTCCCGTCCGAGCAGCGTGAGCACGCCGATCGTCGCGATCCCGAGCCCGAGGCGGAACGGCCGCACGTCGAGGAGCGGGCTCCGCGCGAGCAGCAGGCCCCCGACGGCCGTCAGCGCGAGCGGCAGGAGGTACGCGCCGTCGCCCACCACGGCCTCGAGCGCTCCCGCGACCCAGGAGCCGACGGACCCGCCGTCGAGCCCGAGGTAGAGGATCGCGGACAGGACGAGCCCGACCGTGAGCAGGCCGAGCCCGAGCAGCTCACCGCGGTGCGCAGGGCGCGAGGAGCGCCTCCTCTGCCGCTTGACCCGCGCCGGCAGGCGGGGGCGAAGCGGCCGCTTCTTCTTCCGGCGTGCCGCCATGGGCCTCCTGCTTCGGCCCACGGCGCGCGTATCCTCCGAACGTGCTCGGCGCGAAGGCAGTGACCGCACGCGCCGCGCGGATCCCCGAGAACGTCAGGGCGGTCAGCTACGTCTCGCTCGTCAACGACCTCGCGAGCGAGCTCGCGTACCCGGTCGTCCCGCTCTTCCTGACGAGCGTCCTCGGGGCGCCCGTCGCCGTGCTCGGGCTGATCGAGGGCATCGCCGAGGGGATCGCGGTCGGGTTCGGCGCATTCTCCGGCTGGATCTCGGACCGCGCGGGAGGAAGGCGCGTGCCCTGGATCGCCGTCGGCTACACGCTCACGGCTCTGTCGCGAGCCGTGGTCGCGGCAGCCCGGCACTGGGGCGTCGTCCTCGCAGGCCGACTCGTCGACCGGACCGGCAAGGCGGTCCGGACCGCCCCGCGCGACGCGCTCATACGCGACTCGACAGAGCCGGCGCTCGTCGGGACGAGCTTCGGCTTCCACCGCGCCTTCGACACGATCGGGGCGACGTTCGGGCCGCTCGTCGCCGTCGTGCTGCTCGCGTCCGGGGCCTCGCTCCGGGACGTGCTCTGGATCTCGGTCCTGCCCGGGCTGGCCGCCGTGCTCCTCGTGCGGCGCGTACGCGAGGCGCCGGCAGTGAGCGCGGAGGCGCCGAAGCCGGAGCCGCGCCTGCGACGCGGGTACTGGGGCGTGGTCGCGGCGGCCGTCGTCTTCTCGCTCGGGAACTCGTCGAACGCGTTCCTGCTCCTGCGCGCGTCGAACCTCGGCCTCTCCGCGACGCTCGTGATCCTCGCCTATGCGCTCTACAACCTCGTCTATGCAAGCCTCTCCTGGCCGCTCGGCTCCCTGTCCGACCGGATCCCGCGGAGCCTCGTCCTCGGCGCGGGGTTCGCCGTGTACGCCCTCGTGTACGCGGGTCTCGCGCTGGCGACCCGCTCGTGGGCGGTCTGGCCGCTGTTCGTCCTCTACGGCGTCTACGTGGCGGCCACCGACGGGGTGCTGAAAGCCTGGGTCGCAGACCATGTCGAGGGGCCGATGGCAGGGACCGCGTACGGGATCTACGCGGGGCTCGTCGGCGGAGCGTTGCTCGCGGCGAGCGTCATCGGCGGCGTGCTGTGGGAGACGGTGAGCCCCTCCGCGACGTTCTGGGCGGGCGCCGCGCTGGCCGCGGCCTCGCTGCCGGTGGTCGCGTTCGCGTCCCGCGTCCCGCCCGAGCCAGCCGGTCAGGCCGGCTCGAAGGCGGCGACGAGCATCCCGAAGTAGGTCGGTCGCTCGTACGCGAGCAGCTCGGCGTCGAATCCGCCGCCGAGAGCGCCGTCGAGCAGGACCATCTGCCACAGGCTGTCGGCGCTCGCGGCCTCGACCAGCGGCTCGAGCGAGGCGAGCTCGCCGAGCCGGTTCTGCGACACGAGCTCCACGACACGCTCGTCGAACTCCGCGGAGGCGGGATCGAAGCCGAAGGGGCCGTCCGGGTCGTGCCGGTGCCCGTGGTCGGCGCTCGCGACGAACGCGACCCTCCGGCCGCCGGTCGCGCTTGCGATCGCACGGCCGGCGAGGACATGGTCTGCGAGCGAGCGCTCTCGCGCCGGGCTGACGACGACCACGGGCCGCTCGGCCATGCCCAGGAACCAGAGCGGGATGAGCGTCCCCCAGTCCATCGGCATCTCCGCGAGCGCGCGGTCGTTCGAGCCGTAGCTCATGCCGACCGCCGGGAGCCCGCTGTCGCGAAGCGAGCGCAGGACCTCGTCGGCGAGCTCCCGGTCGACAGCGCACGAGAGCTCGGCCTCGCGCTCGGCGAAGCGCCCCGCGATCGTCGCCGAGGTCACGACAGCGAACGAGCCCTCGACGTGGGCCGAGTGCGGCGTCGCGACGATCGTCACCTCCGGCTCGGCGCGCGCGAGGCGCCGGCCGAGCTCCTCGAACGCGAGCCGGGTCGCGGAACCGTCCTCGAACGCCGGGTCGCCGTGCGGCGCGATCGCGCCGAAGACGATCATCGGGCGCGGGCTTCCTCGAGCACGCGTTCGGCGTCGCTGCGGTTGCCGAAGCCGTGCGTCCTCGTCCCCTCCTTGCCGAGCTCGAGGTCCTTGTAGACCTGGAAGAAGTGCTCGATCTCGTTCCGGAGCTCGGGCGCCACGTCGTGCACGTCCACCGTCCGCAGGAACGCCGGGTCCTTGAGCGGCACGCAGATCAGCTTCTCGTCCGGCCCCTTCTCGTCCTCCATGTGGAACACGCCAACGACGCGGGCGCGGATCCGGCATCCCGGGAACGTCGGCTCGCCGACGAGGACGAGTGCGTCGAGGGGGTCGCCGTCCTCGCCGAGCGTGCCCTCGACGAAGCCGTAGTCGGCGGGGTAGGCCATCGACGTGAAGAGGCGGCGGTCGAGGACGACGCCACCGAGTCCCTCGTCCAGCTCGTACTTGTTGCGCGACCCCGACGGGACCTCCACGAACACGACCACCTCGGCCACGACCGAACCTTACGGGGCTATCGTCGCGGGATGCAGGACGTTCGAGCGCAGGTGCTGGCGTTCGCCCTCTCCCTGCCGGAGGCCGTCGAGGAGCACCCGTGGGGGGAGGACGTCGCGAAGGTGCGGGGCAGGATCTTCGTCTTCCTCGGGGCTCCGGGCTCGTCCAGGCCCCACGTGACGGTCAAGCTCGTGGAGTCCCACGGGCACGCGCTGTCGATCGACGGAGCGGAGCCCACGGGCTACGGCCTAGGCAAGGCCGGCTGGGTCAACGTCCCTCTTCGAGCGAAAGGCGTGCAGCCGGATCTCGTCTGCGACTGGATCGAGGAGAGCTACCGGATCGTCGCGCCGAAGCGCCTGTCCGCGCAGCTCGACGGCTAGCCGCCTTTAGGCGGCGAGCGCGCGGAGGTCGTCGACCGTGGAGCCGAAGAGCGTGTCCCGGAGGTCGAAGAGCCCGGCCCAGAGCGACGAGCGGTCCGGCTCCGATCCGATCCGCGCCGCGTCCGCGAGACCCTCGAGCGCGCGCACGAGGATCGCGAGCTCGAGGTAGACGGACGCCACCCGGTTCGGGCAGGCATGGACTCCCGCACGGTCGAGCACGGGCTGCCACTCGACCAGCTCTCCCGCCCCAGGCCCCGCGTACCACGACCGGCCCTCGGCGCGATCCGGCTCGAGCTCGAGCAGGTAGCGCGAGAGAGGCCGTTCGAGGCCCGCGAGTGCCGTCTCGACACGATCGGCCGCCCTGCGAAGGGCTGCTTGGCGCGCGCCCGCGGTCGCCGGGACCGCCTCCCCCCTCCCCCAGCGCTCGAGCAGCCGGCAGAACGCGAGCGCCGCCACCTGGCATGCACGGAGCTGGTGCACGAGCCGGTTCGCCGTCGACTCGCTCACGGCGTTGCGCTCGATGACGCTGTCCCAGCCGCCCACGCCCTCAGACCTCGATGACGACCGGGAGCACCATCGGGCGTCGGTGCGTCCGGTCGTACACGATCTGGCCGACCGCGTCGTGGATGTGCTCCTGCAGGAGCTTGATCTCCGTCGCGTGCTCCGACGCCAGCTCGCGGACGACCCGGTCCGCCTCGTCGCGCAGCTCGGCGAGCAGGTCCTCGGACTCGGCGAACCCGCGCGAGATCAGCTCGGGCGGGGCCACCTCGCCGCCGTCGGATGAAGCGAGGGTCGTGACCACGATGAGGACGCCGTCCTCCGAGAGCCGCCGCCGGTCGCGCAGCGCCACGTCCTGAACGTCGCCGACCCGGAGACCGTCGACGAAGGTGACGCCGGCCTCCACGTGGTCGACGATGCGCGCGCCCCCGCGTGAGAGCTCGACCACCGATCCGTTCTCCGCGAGCACGATCCGACTGTCCGCGATTCCGGCCTCGCGCGCAAGCTTGGCGTGCGCCGCGAGCATGCGGTACTCCCCGTGGATCGGCATCACGTAGCGTGGCCGGAGCAGCGAGAGCATCGTCCGCAGCTCCTCCTGGTGCGCGTGGCCGGAGACGTGGACGGGCGCGATCTCCTGGTGCAGCACCTCCGCACCGGAACGAGCGAGCTGGTTGATCGAGTCGTGCACGCGGAGCTCGTTCCCCGGCACCGGTTTCGCCGAGATGATCACCGTGTCGCCCTGAGCGACCCCGACGGTGGGATGGTCGCCGTAGGCGATGCGCGTGAGTGCGGACATCGGCTCGCCCTGGCTGCCGGTGCAGAGGGTGAGGATCTCGCCGGGGGGAAGCTCGGCCGCCTCGTCCGGGCGCACGAGCGCGTCCTCCGGGATCTCCACGTAGCCGAGGTTGCGGGCGATGTTCAGGTTCTTCCGCATCGAGCGCCCGACGACCGTGATCTTCCGCCCGCTCTCGATCGCGACGTCGGCCGCCTGCTGCATGCGGTGGATGTTCGAGGCGAAGGTGGTGACGAGGATCCGGCCGTGGCGCAGCGGGAAGAGCGTCCGGAAGGCTTCCCCCACGAGCCGCTCGGACCCCGTGTTCCCGGGTCGCTCCGCGTTCGTCGAGTCGCCGAGGAGCAGGTCGACACCGCGGTTTCCGACCTCCGCCAGCTTCCCCACGTCTGTCTTGAGCCCGTCCACGGGCGTGTGGTCGAGCTTCCAGTCGCCTGTGTGCACGACCCTCCCGGCGCTCGACTCGACGACCACCGCCACCGAGTCGGGGATCGAGTGCGCGACGCGGACGAGCTCGACGCGGAACGGCCCGAGCTCGAGCGGCCCGTGGTCCGGATCCGCCTCCCGGAGCTCCGCGGCCTGCCCGAGCCCGTGCTCGTCGAGCTTCGACTTCACGAGCCCCAGCGTCAGTCGCGTCGAGACGATCGTCTGCACGTCGACCTCGCGCAGCAGGTACGGCAGCCCGCCGACGTGGTCCTCGTGGCCGTGCGTGAGCAGGACCGCGCGGACGCGACGGTCGCGCAGGTAGCCCACGTCCGGCAGGAGGAGGTCGACGCCCAGATGCTCGTCCCGCGGGAACGCGAGGCCGGCGTCGACGACGATCGTCTCCCCGCCGAGCTCGTACACGGTCATGTTCTTCCCGACCTCGCCGAGCCCGCCCAGCGGGATGATGCGGAGCGCATCGCTCATCGCGCGAGTGTACGGCCCCGAGTCGGTGCCGTCAGCGAGCGCAGCGCTCTAGAGCGGGAAGACGTCGACCGCGAACACGTCCCCGTCGACGCGCTCGGCGTGCAGGGCGACGTCGCCGCGCCCGTCGGCGATGGCGTCGAGCCCGGCGACCTCCCCGTCTGCCGGGACGCCGTCGATTTGCACGTCACGCGACCCGCCAACGAGGCTGTAGTCGACGACGTCGCCCGCCAGGTCTGGAAGCGTCACGAGATCGATCTTCTCGGCAACCACCGTCCAGGCGTCGCCGTCCGCTCGGACCGCCGCGGCGCGATAGGGCGGCTGCACCATCTCCTCGACGACGTCGGCGAGCGGACCGAGCGCGCCCTCCGGCTGCTCGTCCTCGACGAGGACGGTGCCGTCGCCCAGGGTCACGAACGCGATCCGGTCGCCGACGACGGCTGGGGCGTGCGCCGAGCCGAAGGCGTCCCAGCTACGGCCGCCCAGGCCCCTCGTGATTCCGGCGATGCCCGGCCCGGTTTCGAGGCCCGGCGCCGTCTGAGAGCCGAGCAGCTCCTCGACGAGCTCGTCGGAGCGCGCCACTGCTTACGCCGCCGCCGGCTGCAGCAGCCCGAGGCGCTCGAGGCAGCCGCGAACCGCCTCGCGCTCCACCTCCGTCGCCTCGACGAGCGGGAGGCGGAGGCCGCCGACCTCGTGCCCGAGCAGGTTGAGCGCGCACTTGATCGCGATCGGGTTCGTCACGACGCGCAGGAGCTCGATCGACGGGCGCAGCTCCTCGTCGAGGGCGCGGGCGCCCTCGAGATCGCCCTCGCGGTACCGGCGCACCAGCTCCCGCACCTGCGGGCCGACGACGTGCGTGTGCACGCAGACGCCGCCGAGCCCACCGAGCTCGAGGAACGGGAGGACGAGGTCGTCGTCGCCCGCGTACAGATCGAGCCCGAGCTCGACGATCGCGCGGGCCTGCCCGAGGTCAGCGTTCGCCTGCTTGACGGCGCCCACGGTCGGGATCTCCGCGAGCTCGGCGATCGCTTCGGTCTCCAGGTTGAGGACGACCCGGCTCGGGATGTTGTAGACGACGATCGGCCGGTCGCTCACGTCCGCGATCGCCTTGAAGTGCTCGACGATGCCGCGGACCGGAGGCTTCGAGTAGTAGGGCGTCACGACCAGGAAGGCGTGCACGCCGAGCTCGTGCGCCCGCCTCGTCAGGTGGACGGAGTGGTCCGTCGAGTAGGTGCCCGTACCGGCGACCACCGTCGCACGGTCGCCGACCTCGTCGAGGGCCGCCTCGTAGAGCGCGAACCGCTCGTCGTCGGAGAGCGTCGGCGACTCGCCCGTCGTTCCGGTCACCACGAGCCCGTCCGAGCCCGAGTCGACGAGATGGCTCGCGAGGGCGCGGAAGCCGTCGAGATCGAGCGAGCCGTCTGCCTTGAAGGGGGTGACGACCGCGGTCAGGATCTCGCCGAGCACGTCAGAAGTCTACGAGACGAAGGGAGGAACCATGCTCAGGGAGTTCAGGGACTTTCTGCTGCGCGGGAACATCGTCGAGCTGGCCGTGGCGTTCGTGATGGGCGTCGCGTTCGCCGCGGTGGTCACCTCGTTCGTGAACGACCTCGTGATGCCCGTCATCGCGATGATCTTCGGCAAGCAGGACTTCAGCGACCTCACCTTCACGATCAACGACGCCGTGTTCCGGTACGGCGCGTTCCTCACCGCTGCGATCACGTTCGTCATGATCGCTCTCGCCGTCTTCCTGTTCGTCGTGAAGCCGGTGCAGGCGATGACGGCGCGGTTCGGGCGCACTCCCGTCGAGGAGGGCATGCCGGACGAGGAGCGCCGGCACCAGGAGCTGCTCGCGGCGCTCGGAAGCCTGTCGTCGCACTAGGCAGTGTCGTCCGCCCCGAATATGGCGCTGGAGACCATGTAGAAGAGCGCGAAGAGCCCGTACAGGAGCGCGCTCGCCTCGGCCGAGACGAGCCCGACGAGCGTCGCAAACGCGTAGATCGGGACGCCCGGCGCGTAGCTGCGCGTGATCCCGCTGACCATCCTCGGGTCTGCGTCCGGGTGGAGCAGCCTTCCTCCGTAGACGGCGTAGAGCCAGATCGAGCCGAAGAAGACCGCGATAACGGTCATCGTGACCCCGTACAAGACCGCGGCGGCGTTTCCGTTGTCGGTGCGCACGAACTCCGCCAGCACTCGCGTCGGGAAGGGAACGAAGGCGATGCCGAGGAGAAGGCCGAGGTTGAGGAAGACGAACGGTTCGTCGATCCGCTCGAGCTGGCGCATGACCCGGTGGTGGTTGACCCACATGATCCCGATGGTCACGAAGCTCACGACGTACGCGAAGTACTGCGGCCAGAGGGCGAGCAGCTCGCTCCGGAGCGACCCGTGCAGGGAGCTCGGAAGCCCGACGTCGATGATGAGGAGCGTCGCCGCGATCGCGAAGACGCCGTCGGCGAAGGCCTCCAGGCGGGCGCGGGTCATGGTTCGTCGGTTCGCCGCGCGGGGGCGGCGTCCTGGTCAGCCGGTCTCGGACGCGGAAGCGAAGCGGGCGCGCGCGGTCTCGTCGAGGAAGACGAACCGGACCTCGTCGAAGCCATCTGCGAGGTCCCGGACGGCGCCGACCGCAATCGGAGCGGCGAGCTCGACCGGGTACCCGTAGATTCCGGTCGAGAGCGCGGGAAACGCGACGGTGCGGCAGCCGAGCTCCTCCGCCACCTCGAGGGAGCGCCGGTAGGCGGACGCGAGCTCCACGGGCTCGCCCTGGAGACCGTCACGGAAGACGGGCCCGACCGCGTGGATGACGTGACGGGCCGGCAACGTGCCCGCGCCCGTCGCCTTCGCGTCACCCGTCGCACAGCCTCCGAGCATCGCCGCCTCCTCGAAGATCGAGGCCCCGCCTGCGCGGTAGATCGCCCCGCACACGCCGCCTCCCGGTGCGAGCGACTCGTTCGCCGCGTTCACGATCGCGTCCACGTGTTGCTGCGTCAGGTCGCCGAGGACGAACGTGATACTTCCCTCGTGGGTCACAGGGTCCCTTCTACCACCCGGACGGGGCCTCCCTCCCGCCACCAACCGCCGGAAGAGCCGCGGTGGTGGGCGATCCGTCCGGCGTCGAACCGCAAGCCGGCGACGTATCGCTGTCCGCTCTGCGGCGGGCACCTCCCCTCGCTCTCGGAGCACATGCTGCTCGCCCCCGAGGGCGACACGAGCCGGCGTCGCCACGCGCATTCCGCCTGCGTCCTCGCCGCCCGCGAGGCCGGACGGCTGCCGACCAGAGACGAGTGGCGCGCGACGCAGCCGCGCCCGCCCTCCCTTCTCGACCGCCTCCTCCGGCGCGGCTAGAGGAGCTCGTCCAGGCCTACAGTCAGTCCCGGCGGGAGGGCTCGAATCCGCTCGAGCGCGAGCAGGACCCCAGGGGCGAAGGCCTCGCGCGAGATCGTGTCGTGTCGGATCGTGAGCGTCTCCCCCGGTCCGCCGAAGACGACCTCCTGGTGCGCGACGAGGCCGGGAAGGCGGATCGAGTGGATCGCCGGGCCCGTACCCATCCGCTCCGCGGTCGCCTTCGCGGTCCCCGAGGGAGCGTCCCGCTTCGTCTCGTGGTGGAGCTCGACGATCTCCGCACGCGGGAAGACCTTCGCGGCCTCCTGCGCGAACCGCATCATCAGGACCGCGCCCTGGGCGAAGTTGGGCGCATGGAAGCACGCCACGCCGGCGTCCTGCGCCCGCCGGTCGACGCCGTCCCGGTCGAAACCAGTGGTCCCGATCACGACCGGCACGCCCGCTTCGAAGCAGCGTTCGACGTTGCCGAGCACGGCGTCCGGCCTCGTGAAGTCGACCGCAGCCTCGGCTCCTGCGACGCCGCCGGCGCCGTCGGAGACGTCGTGGCCCGCAGCCTCGAGCGCGGGCACGAGCGCGGCGCCGACCTTCCCGCGGACGCCGAAGAAGACGACCCGCACGCCCGCCCCCCGCTCTACGCGGCCCGGGAGAGGAGCGCCGGGTTGATGCGCGCGACGGCGTCGCGGAAGGCCCTCTTGCCGGGCCCGATCGCGGCGGCGGAGAGCCGAGCGGGCGCAAAGAGCTCGTCGGCCAGTCCCGCGACCTCTTCAGCCGTGACCGCATCCAACCGTCGAACGACCTCGTCGATCGGGAGCAGCGGAGTGTCGGTGACGGTCGCCTTTCCGAGGCGCGTCATGCGGTTCGACGTGGACTCGAGGGAAAGGAACAGGCGGCCTTTCAGGTTCTCCTTCGCCCGCTCGAGCTCGTCCGGCCGCACGCGCCCGGAGGCGAGGTCGTCGAGCTCGCGCACCGCGATCTCCAGGCAGTCGGCCACGTTCTCCTCGCGCGTGCCGACGTAGAAGCCGATCTGGCCCGCGTCGGAGTACTGCGACGAGTAGCTGTACACCGAGTACGCCATCCCCCGCTTCTCGCGGATCTCCTGGAACAGTCGCGACGAGGCCGACCCGCCGACGATCGCGTCGAGGACGGACGCGGCGAAGCGGCGCTCGTCCGTGCGCGAGATCCCCGGCGCGCCGAGGCAGACGTGGAACTGCTCCGTCTCCTTGCGGACGAAGCGGAGCCCCGGCGCAGGGAGTCGCTTGACGGGCCTCCTCGGATCGAGCCCGGCGGCACCCGGAGGCCGCTCCCGCCGCGCCTCGAGCAGCGCGACGAGCTCCGCGTGGCCCACGTTCCCGGCGGCGGCGAGCACGATCCGGTCGCTCGCGTAGGCGCGCCGGTGGTACGCCGCGAGCCCCCGCCTGCTCACGCTCGAGACCACCTCGGCACGCCCGATGACGGGGCGCCCGAGGGGATGGCTTCCGAAGACCGCCTCCGCCGCCACGTCGTGCACGAGGTCCTGCGGCGTGTCCTCGACCATCGCGATCTCCTCGAGGACGACCTCGCGCTCGGAGACGATGTCCGAGAAGGAGGGGCGGAAGACCATGTCGCTCATCACGTCGAGCGCCGTTTCGAGCTTCTCGTCCGGGACCCGCGCGTAGACGACGGTCGTCTCCCGGGAGGTCGCAGCGTTCAACTCCCCCCCGAGCTCGTCGAACGTCTCCGCGATCTCCTGCGCCGAGTAGCGCGAGGAGCCCTTGAAGAGCAGGTGCTCGATGAAGTGCGAGACGCCCGCCCGCGCATCCGGCTCGTCGCGCGAGCCGGCGCCGATCCAGAACCCGAGGGCGACCGAGCGGACACCCGGGACGCGCTCCGAGATCACGCGCTCGCCGGTCGCGAGCTCCGTCAGCTCGTGCTTCCGCATCGCGCGATCGTATCCGCCGGTGCCGGAACCGAGCTCGGGCGAGCGCTGGCGGCGTAGGCTCGACGGAGCCGCCCGAAGAGCGGAGGTGCCGGCTCTGCCGGCGCCGGAGCGGGGAGGGACGGCCGGGGCCGCCCCTCCCGCTGTTCGCTACTGACGCTCGCGCTCGCGACGGCGGCCGCGATCGCGCCCGCCGTCCCGTCGAGGCCGATCCTCGCGCTCCTCGCGCGGCGGAGCGTTCTTCGCCCGCTCGATGAGCTCCTCGGGCATCACCAACCCGTCGCCCTCGTGCTTCGCCACGAGCTTCAACCCGATCCGGCCGCGGTCCTTGTCCACCTCCTGGACGAGGACGTCGAGCACGTCGCCGCGCGTGATCACGTCCTCGATGTGGCCGACCCGGCCGGGGCCGACGTTCGACACGTG
>Ga0066903_100003402_pt1 | contig 12990 bp, 10 predicted proteins | sample PanSoiMetaGPlot1_FD_67491 | JGI IMG/M metagenome (GOLD analysis project Ga0066903, IMG submission 67491) | Tropical forest soil microbial communities from Panama analyzed to predict greenhouse gas emissions - Panama Soil - Plot 1 (version 2) | ecosystem: Environmental > Terrestrial > Soil >... | reverse complement strand
ATGGCGATCACTTTTTTCTCGAGCGCGCACGAAGCGATGCCGCGCTTAATCGCGGTGGTCGCGATCCCGGTGCCGAGCGGCTTTGTTAGGATAAGCAAATCGCCGACGCGCGCGTTGGCGTTAGTCAGGATGTTTCGAAGATTAACAACTCCGGTAACTGCGAGTCCGTAGATTGGCTCAGGATTCCGGATTGAATGTCCGCCGATAATCGCGCAGCCGACTTCTTGCGCTTTCTCGAGGCCGCCGCGCAAAATCTTCCCGATGGTTTTTGGCGGAACAAGGTTTTGCGGAAATCCCATGAGATTCAATGCCGTGATCGGGCGTGCCCCCATCGCGAAAACGTCGGAGAGCGCGTTCGCGGCGGCGATTTGTCCATAAGCAAACGGGTTGTCGACGATCGGGGTGAAAAAATCCACAGTTTGCACGAGTGCGCGATGTCGATCTAATCGGTAAACGCCGGCGTCATCGAACGTGCTCGAATTCACGAGAACGTTTCGATTTCGATAAGTTGGTAGCTGACGCAAAACTTGCGCCAGGGCCTGTTGGCTCAACTTGGCTGCTCAACCAGCGCAGGACGAAAGCGACGTCAGTTTATGGATCTGTTCGCGCGACACGATTCACCTCTCTTTCGAAGTTGAGGTTTAATGTTTGAGGTTTGAAGTAGGCGGAGAGGACAGGAATCGAACCTGCCCCGGTTCTTGCGAACCGACCACGGTTTTGAAGACCGCGAGGACCACCAGGCACCCTTCACTCTCCGGAAAACGAAATGCCGAAACGCTAAGAAGCTGAAATCCTGAGAACTATTTAGCTTTTTTGACCGCCTTGACGATGGCGTCGAAGTCTGGCCAGTCGCCGGAATCGAGTTTGGAATGGAGCAGTTTGCCATTGGCGCGAATTTCAAAAGCGCCGCCGCTCGAAGGAATGAGCGAGAGCGATTTGATGCGTTCGCCGAGTTCAAGAATTTTGGTCGCCAAACTGACGGCCTTGGGCGTGTAGTTTCAAACGACGCAGTATTCGATGGAGACTTCGGTCTTCACGCGGCGAGCTCCTTTCCGACAAAAATGGTAAGGAAGTCGCGCGAACCGGTCAAGGTGCGAGCCGCACAGGCATTTAACCGAGAAAGCCCGGCTATCGGTTACGTGTTGACGCAGGCGCTTCGCCGCCAGCTTCCGCTCCATGACCGCCGCCAAAGTAATAGGAAGCGACGACGAACAATTCCATCACTGGCGATTTGTGATTTACACCAAACAGCGGCGAGATATCGAGACGGAGATTATGGGTCGTCCTCCACGTGATGGTCGGACCGATGACAAAGCTGTTGTAAGGCGTGCCGCGACTTTCTTTGTCGCTGAAACTGCGGAACTGACATTCGATTCCGGCCTTTAGTTCTTCGACCAGGGCGCTAGTTCCAGCGACCGGTTGAACAGCCTTGCCCGGGCCGGTTCTGTAATCGGCCGCCGGTGATGTCTCCCCTTCGTGGAAAAGATGAATTGGGGTGACAATGCTTTGCGCGATGCCCCACTCGCGGCCGCGGTCGCCGGCCGTTTCCTGCTCGAAGAATGTGTTTAGCGACCATTCGACTCGATCAAAAAAATCTTCGGATAATAGCAAACGAAGTTCATATGCATCAGGAATGTCTTCGCCTTTATCGAAGCCGCCCGGCCCGAACTTGTGCGCCGGAGTGGGCGCGCCCTCATCGTGGAGAATATTTCCAATTCCAAATTTGTATTCGGCGAAAATCGTCGGATTTAGCGGAATGTTGTCCCAATCGGCGAAGGCGTAGCGTGCTTCAACGCTGAAGGTCGCATCCTGAGTGTCGCCGTCGAAATGCTGAACATCATTTTCAAAGGCCACGTTGAAGCGGTATGGCAAACCGATTTCAACTTCCTCGGTGAAATGATGATCAGGTGGGCGAAAATGCACAACGTCGTCTTCGTAAATTAAGCTGGCGTAGATCGCGCCCGGCGGCAGGACGTAAGCGTTTGTGGTAGGGGAGAAGCGTGATTGGGAAAAACTGGTTGGAGCGCCGTAGGCACTCGGTAACGCTTCGGCAGTAACCTCGATGCTTTGGGAAGCGGCCACCTGAGCCTGGGTTGAATGATTAACCGCAAGGAAAGCTAGATAGGCGGAACCGAGCAATGGAACCAGCAGTCGCGGCGTCCGGACAGACACACGTTGGCGGGACTCACTTGTGAAATGCAGAAGCGTGAAAAAGTTGGCCAACGAGATCGGATAAAATCCGGCGTGTTGCATATTGCGAGTTAACACCAAGCAGCGTGATGGCAAGGACAGATCACCGCAGAGTTCCTCTATAACATGTAGGCAGCCTCCGGGACACCGCGTTGATTTGTGCGTTCGCGGATGCTACGTAGCGTCGCCGCTCCATCATGGCTCAAAATTACAAACACACTCTCAATCTCCCGCGCACCGATTTTCCGATGAAGGCGAATCTGGCAACGCGCGAGCCGGAGCTGCTGAAAATGTGGGATGAGACCCGCCTATATCAGCAAATCCAAAAGTCGCGGAAGGGTCATGAGCTGTTCGTCCTTCATGATGGCCCGCCGTTCGCCAACGGCGACGTTCACATGGGCACGGCGCTAAACAAAATCCTGAAAGATTTCGTAGTGAAATCGCAAACCATGCTCGGCAAACGCGCGCCCTACGTCCCCGGCTGGGATTGTCACGGACTGCCGATCGAGTACAAAGTGGTCAAGGAATCGCGCGATCTCTCGCCGCTCGAAGTCCGCAAACGATCCGAAGCCTTCGCCCGCAAATACATCGACATTCAGCGCGAGCAATTCAAACGTCTCGGCGTTTTCGGCGATTGGGAGCATCCTTACCTCACGCTCGATCCCAAGTACGAAGCCGAAATCCTGCGCGCGTTCGCAGTCTTCGTCGAGAAAGGACTCGTTTATCAATCGAAGAAGCCGGTTTTTTGGAGCACGGGCGCGCAAACCGCGCTGGCTGAAGCTGAAGTCGAATATCAGGAGCGGAATGACACCGCTGTTTACGTGAAATTTCCGATCGCAACCGGCGACTGGAAAGACAAAGCAAGCATCGCGATTTGGACGACCACGCCGTGGACATTGCCGGCAAACCTCGCGATCGCGGTCGATCCAAAAGAGCTTTACGTCGTCCAGGAATTTTTGCGAGACGGAAGTTCAGAGACATTGTTGCTGGCTGACAAACTAATCGCGCAGTTTTGCGCGAACACAAAATTCGAGCCGACGGGCGAACCATTCGCTTCATTTTCGGGTGCGAAGATCGACAAGATCAAAGCTCGCCATCCGTTTCTCGACCGTGAAGCGATCGTGTTGACCGCCGATTTCGTGATGATGGATACCGGCACGGGGGCCGTCCACATCGCGCCTGGTCACGGTGAGGACGATTACAATCTCGGCCGCGCGCACAAGTTGCCGATCTTATCGCCGGTTGATGATCACGGTCGGCTGACGGAGGACGCTGGTTTACCCAATCTCACCGGTAAATACGTTTTCGACGCGAACGCCGACGTGGTAAAGCTGCTGCGCGAGCGCGGCAATTTGTTGGGCACACAAAATTTTCATCACAGCTATCCCTACTGCTGGCGCTCGAAGACGCCGATCATCTTTCGCAACGTCGAACAGTTTTTCATTCGCATCGACGATCTTCGCGGGCGCGCGCTTGAAACAATTTACAATGAAGTAAAATGGATTCCCGCGTGGGGCGAGAATCGGATCGCCGGGACGGTAGAATCGCGGCCCGATTGGGTGATCTCGCGACAGCGAAGCTGGGGCGTGCCGCTGCCGGTTTTTTACTCGACTGAGGGCAAACCGATTATTGACGCGAAGATCATTCGCAAACTCGCCGATCTCGTGGCTGAGCGCGGGTCAAACATTTGGTTTGAATTGGACGATGTTGATCTTGCGAAGCAGCTCGGTCTGCCGGCGGGCACCACCAAACGCAACGACACGATCGATGTTTGGATCGACAGCGGCGTTTCGCATCGAGCGGTTTGCGCGCTCCACCCCGAACTGCGTGATCCGGCCGATATGTATTTGGAAGCAACCGACCAACATCGCGGCTGGTTTCAATCGTCGCTAATGACGAGCATCGCGCTGAACAATCGGGCGCCTTACAAGACCTGCGTGACGCACGGGTTCGTGGTCGATCTCGACGGAAAAAAAATTTCCAAGTCTGGCGCGTACGAGAAGCCGGTGGACGCCGGGCATTTTGTGAACAAACACGGCGCCGACTTACTGCGGCTGTGGGCGAGCAGCATCGATTACACCGACGATGTTCCATTTTCGGAAGAGATTTTCACGCGTCTCGGCGACACGTATCGCCGCATCCGCAATACGTTGCGGATCTTGTTGGGGAACCTTTTCGACTACCAATCTGGAAACCAGGAGGCTACGAAAGAACACACGCTCGTTGATCGTTGGATCCTGGAGAGACTTGATCACGTGATCAAAGATTGTCGCGCCGCTTACGAGGCTTTCGAGTTTCACAAGGTTTATCACACGCTCAACCAATTTTGCGCGGTCGATCTGAGCAGTCTCTACATCGACATCACCAAAGACCGGATGTATTGCGATCCCGCAGACGCGGGACGGCGCCGTGCAACCCAGGCTGCGATGCATGAAATTTTCGCGGCACTTTGCCAGTTGCTCGCGCCGGTAGCGGCTTTTACGGCGGAGGAAGCGTGGCGCCATTCGTGCGATGGCTCCGTTCACTTGGAAGAGCTCCCGAAAATCCAAGACCGCAGCCAGGAAGCGAGCGAGCAGGTCGCCGAATTGTTAAAGCTGCGCGGCGTGATTGGCCAGGCGATTGAGAAAGCGCGCCAGGAGAAACTGATCGGCAACTCTCTCGAGGCGGCGGTTGTTCTGCGTTCGAACTCGGATGTGACAAGCAAAATCAGCAAAGAGGAACTGGAAGAATTTTTTATCTTGAGTGATCTGACGCTTGAGCAGGCAAAAGAGCCGAGCGCAACGGTAATAAAAACGTCCCATCAAAAATGCGCGCGCTGCTGGCGGCATCGGGCTTACGTCGGCAAAAGCAAAACGCATCCCGATTTGTGCGACCGGTGCGAGAAAGTCATCGCGACTTTGAAATGAAGTATATCATCTTCATCTCATTACCGCTCTATTTGCTCGATCGGGGGACGAAATATCTGGTCTTGCGCTACATAGACCCGAATGCTCCGCCACCAGTCATCATTCAAAACTTCTTCCGTCTGGTGAATGTCGCGAACACTGGCGCGGCGTTCGGTTCGTTCAAGAACAACAACGTATCTTTCATCGCTATATCGTGCATAGCATTGGCGTTCGCGCTGGTTCTTCTGCTCGGACGGCTCGACCACCCTGCGGCAGATCGTCCCAAGTCGCTCTGGTGGACCCGTGATACCTGGCGCGATCTTTCGCTTGCGTTGTTGGTCGCCGGCGTGCTCGGGAACCTGACCGATCGGTTGCTGTACGGACATGTGATTGATTTTCTACTGTTCGATCTGCACGTGCCGCTTGCGCATCCGTGGCCGGCGTTCAACGTGGCCGATTCTTGTATTTGTATCGCAGTTGTTTTCTTCATTGTGCATTCGTTTCGGCAGGAGAAGAAAGCGCCGGAGACGATGCAGCTGTAGCGGCGCTCTGTGAGCGCCGAACTCTGGGAGGTACGATATTGATATGCGGCCGTCAGAGACCGCCGCTACAGTAAGAACTGTGAAACCGTCGTTAATGGAAAAAACTGCGCGCCACATTGCGCGGCGTTTGCGCGAACGCGGCCACATCGCCTACTTCGCCGGTGGTTGCGTCCGCGACATGGTCCGCGGTCTGCCGGCGAAGGATTTCGACGTTGCGACGGACGCCACGCCGGACATCGTGCAAAAACTCTTCTCACGCACCTACGCCGTCGGCGCGCACTTCGGAGTCGTGGTTGTGGTCGAGAACGGATTCAATTTCGAAGTCGCCACGTTTCGATCGGACGGCGCGTATCTCAATCATCGACACCCAATCAACGTCCGGTTTTCGTCGCCGGAAGAAGACGCGAAGCGGCGCGATTTCACCATCAACGGGATGTTCTTCGATCCAGAGAAGAATGAAGTGATCGATTTCGTTGGTGGGCGCGCCGATTTGAAGGCAAAAATCGTTCGCGCGATCGGCGATCCAGCCGCGCGTTTTTCCGAGGACCGGCTCCGGATGCTGCGCGCGGTCCGTTTCGCAGCCGTGCTCGATTATAAGATCGACAATCAAACGTGGGACGCGCTGGTCGCGAACGCGGCGTCGATCAACGAGATCAGCGCCGAAAGGATTCGCGAGGAACTCGTGCGAATTTTCTTGTCGTCGAATCGCGCGCGGGGGTGGGTTCTTCTCGACGAAAGCGGATTGCTGCGGACGATTTTGCCGGAGCTGGAGCTAATGAAAGGCTGCTTGCAGCCGGAGCAATTCCATCCCGAAGGCGACGTGTTTCAGCACACGCGACTGATGCTGGAATTGCTACCCGAGAAAGTTTCCGTGCCGCTGGTGATGTCGGTCCTGTTCCACGATGTGGCGAAACCCGTAACCGCAACAGTCGATGAAACCGGTCGGATTCGTTTCAATGAGCACGACCGCATCGGCGCGGTGATGACCGAATCGATCATGGAACGACTGCGTTTTTCGCGGGTGGAGATCGACGCCACAGTCGAAATGGTACGGCAGCACATGGTTTTCAAGGACACACCGAAAATGCGCGTGGCAAAACTGAAACGCTTCATGGCGCGGCCAACTTTTGAGGACGAACTGGAGCTGCATCGGGTGGATTGTGCGAGCAGTCACCGGATGATGGACAATTACGAGTTTCTTCTGCGGAAACGCGAGGAGTTCGCAAATGAGCCGATCATTCCGCCGCGGCTCGTGCGTGGTGACGATTTGATTGCACTTGGAATGAAGCCCGGCCCGAAGTTTGGCGAAATCCTGGAAGCGGCCGAGACGCGGCAGCTCGAAGGCGCGTTGAAAGATCGGGAACAGGCGCTCGAGTGGGTCAAGCGCGAATATTTAGGAGAGAACAATCCCCAAAAGAATCGGCGTTCAACCCGGGCTACCGGGAGCCGGAGCGGCCGCTAAATGGGCCGTGTGTAGGGACCAGGCCTTCTGTGTAGTAAGGATGGATGTGTATGGTGTCTTGATGCGATCGTCGCCATCATCGACTCGAATGGCAACGCAATCATCGATCAGGACCTTGCGGTGACACATAGTTTTGATACCTCGGCAAGACACTCCGCCTACGGCTGTGTTAAAAGCTGATACTGTAGCCAACATCGACATCTTTCCGGTCGAACGTTCCCGAATACTTCACATCACCAGGGCCCGTCACCATTTTCTTCGACACCAACAACAATCGACTAGCTACATCGGAAACCGGCTTGCCCAGCGCCGGCATCGCCGACAAAACGCCAACGAGTGATGAACGTCCGCGCGAAAGAGTTCTCTCTAGGGGAAAATCGTGTCTAAAAATATGGACCGACTGGGTCCACCGCGATTTCGCTGTCGCCGCCGCCTCCATTGTATCGCAGGCCGTCTGCGGTGGCATCAATTCTTTGCGGATCGTTCTTTGACATCGAAGATCAATTATCGAACATCAAACATTCGCGAAATGAGAATTTTGATGATCGCTGCGGAGGGTCCGCCGTTGCTGCACGCGGGCGCGCTCATCGACGTGATGGATGCGTTGCCGCACGAACTGCGCTCGCGCGGACACGAAGTGGCGGTCGCGTTGCCCTACTATCGGGAAATCCGCGATAATCCTGCGTTCAAGGAGGAGGACACCGGCGTGACGGTCGATGTTCGCGTGGGCGAGAAGACTTACATCGCGGAATATCTCCAGGGCCACTGCGCGGGCGGCGTCCAACTCTTTTTCATCCGGTGCGATGAATTTTTCGATCGGGATGGAGTTTACGGCGAGCATGGTGCTCCTTACGAGGACAACGCCACGCGTTTCATTTTTTTCAGCAAAGCGGCGCTGGAATTGGCGCGACGCCTCACTCCGACGCCGCAAATCCTGCACGTGCACGATTGGTCAGCCGCGCTCGTGCCCGTGTACGTACGAGCGCATCATCTGCCGTTCGCGACCGTGCTCACGATCCATCACATTGCCGAGCAGGGGAGCTTTTGGGGACTCGACTTTCGCCTGACCAACTTGCACGAACGCTTCTTCACGCTGCGCGGCGTCGAATTTTTCGGAAAACTGAATTTTCTCAAAGGCGGAATTCTGTTTGCAGACAAGATCACCACTGTGAGCGAGCGGCATCGGCGCGAGATTCAGACGCCCGAGTTCGGCTGCGGCCTTGACGCGGTCTTGCGCGAAAACGCCCACAAACTTACCGCGATTCTGCACGGTGCCGACTACGCAAAGTGGAACCCTGAGACCGATAGACTATTGCCGGCCAATTACACCGCGAGCGATCGGATGGGCAAACGATTCTGCCGGGACGCGCTTGTAAACGGCTTGCGATTGGATCCGGACCCGGGCGGCCCGGTCTTTGGAATGGTCACGCGCGTCGTCACCGAAAAGGGCTTCGACATTCTCGTGCCGTTGCTCGATCGGCTGCTCACTGATGACATCCGCCTGGTAATTCTTGGCGAAGGCGATCCCGCTTACGAGACCGCGCTTGCGGTCGCGACTCGAAAATTCCCAACCAAATTCGCTTATCGACGCAGCTACGATGAAAAAAGCGCGCGCGTCATTGAGGCCGGAATGGATATCAGCTTAATTCCTTCCCGGTTCGAGCCTGCCGGGCTCAGCGCGATGTACGGTTTGAAATACGGCGCGCTGCCCGTGGCCCGTGCGACCGGCAGCATCCACGAAATCATCGAAGATTACGATTCCTGGAGTGACAGCGGTTACGGCTTTCTCTGTTACGAATATTCGACCGAGGCTTTTTGGGACGCGATCAAGCGGGCGCGGGAGATTTTTTGCAAGCACGAGTTGTGGGGAAAACTAGTTGCCCGCGCGATGGCGCAGAATTTTTCCTGGGCGGCAGCCGCCCAGTGTTACGAACAACTCTATCGCGAGCTTGCCGGCGAGAGCGAGGAAGCAGCCGCGTAGATGTAAATCTTCCTTCTGTGGAGGCAGCCCTCCCCCGGCTGCAGTCATTTGGTTTCTGCAGGGGAGACGCTTGCCGCCGCGGTGCCGCGCGAATAATTGGGTGAGGTCACCGTCAAAAGTGTGCCGTGGAGGCGGCGATCACACTAACTTATGTCACTTCAGAACACGCTTGCCCGCGAACCGACTAGTGCTTGCAATTGCGAACCCTTTGGTTTTTCCTCGGCCCTCCCGGATGCTGATGTGATCCACTCTAAGTTTCTGTCTCGGCCGTGGTTAGCCGGCCTCTTCGTGGCCGCGGCACAGTTGGTCGTCGCGGTGCTGTTGTTGGCTCCTGAGGGTCCGCTTTCGTATCGCTACACCAGTTTGGTCCAACACGACGGTTACTGGTTCGCCAATATCGTCGACCGCGGCTATCAGACGACCGTTCCTCCGATCAATCACAAAGTGATGGAAGTTTCCAACGTCGCCTTCTTTCCAGCTTATCCGGCGCTGGCGACGTTAGTCCGTCTGGTTCTTCCGGTCGAAACCGAGACCGCGCTGCTCATCGTCGCGCAACTGGCCGCCTGGGGTTTTTGGACTTACTTCTTTCTTTTCTGTGACCGCTGGAAACTCTCGCCGACACTGCGTTTTCTTGGCGCGTTGGTGACCGCCGCTCATCCGGCTGCATTTTTCCTCATCGCCGGCTATTCCGAGTCGCTCTTCCTCGTGGCGCTCGTCGGTTTCATTTATTGGAGCAGCGCCGAAGGCCGGGCTGCGAAAATTTTCGCGGCGCTCCATGGAATGGCGATGTCGGCGACGCGAATCGTCGGAATCCCGTGCGCAGCGTTTCCAGTGGTGCGCGATATGTTCAAGAAAGGTTGGAACTCGCTGCGTGATCCGCGCGGTTGGATTCGAAACTATGGAAACGCAGCCGCCGTCGCGACAGCGGCCGTCTTCGGAGCCGTTCTGTTTTTCGTTTACTGCCAGTGGCGCTGGGGCCGCTGGGACATGTACATGCTGACCCAGTCGGCCGGTTGGAACATCGAGCCAGATTATCTGGCCGTTTTCCGTCCGTCTAATTATCGCTGGCTGCTGCCAAAGCTGAACGATCCAACGCAAATGAGCCAGATGTCGATGACCTTCGGCGCAATCCTTTTGATTTGCATCGGAATCGTCGAACTGATCCCTGCGATTCGACGCGTGACGGATTGGCAGACGCGCATCGGGATCTATTTCTGCGCTGCCGTCATCTACTATATCTCAGTGGCTGGCGTCGCCTCGCTCGATATGGAAAGCATGCTTCGTTATCAATTCTGCGTCCACGTGCTGATCGTGCTCGCTTTTCTGCATTTTTTACGGCAATTTCGCCTCCCGCCGCCGCTCCTGCGGACGTTTGGGATCGCTGCTGTGGTGTTAATCTGCGCCCTTGGGCTGAGCGTGCAGGGTTGGTATGTTTGGAATTTTACCCGCGGGAATTGGGTGGCCTGACCAAAAATGAAAACAACTGTCGCGATTATCGGAGCTGGTCCGGCGGGACTGACCGCCGCGTATCTGCTTTCGAAAAATAACGTCCACGTTGTCGTGTTCGAGGCCGATCCGGTTTACCTCGGCGGAATCGCGCGCACGAGTATCTACAAAGGTTTCCGGTTCGACATCGGCGGCCACCGTTTTTTCTCCAAATCGAAAGCGGTTGAGGATTTATGGACCGAGATTTTGCCGAACGACATGCTCCAGCGGCCGCGCTCGTCAAAGATTTACTATGACGGCAAATTCTTCACTTACCCGCTCAAGCCGTTCGAAGCACTGATTAAGCTCGGCGTCGTAAGATCAACAATCTGTGTTTTGTCCTGGCTCAAGGCGCGACTTTTTCCGATCCGGCATCCCCGGAATTTCGAGGAATGGGTCAGCAACCAGTTCGGTAAGCGTCTCTTCAACATTTTCTTCAAGAGCTATACCGAAAAAGTTTGGGGAATGAGCTGCAAACAAATCTCGGCGGATTGGGCGGCGCAGCGCATCCGCGGTCTTTCGCTCGGCAGCGCGATCAAGAATGCGCTCTTTCCACAGCGCTCACCAAATGGTGATCGGACCAAAGTGATCAAGACCTTGATCAATTCGTTCCGTTATCCGCGCAAAGGCCCCGGCATGATGTGGGAAGCGGCTGCGGCAAAAGTGAAAGCGATGGGCGGGCGGGTGGAAATGGCCGCGCCGGTCAACGGCTGCGCTTACGACGGAGCCACGGAAACATGGACGGTCCAATTCAAAGATCGCGACGGGAATCAGCAATCCGTCGCAGCCGAACACGTGATTTCCTCCGCGCCGATGCGCGAATTGATTTGCGGGATTCAACCACGCGTTTCGGATCGCACTCGCCGCGCGGCCGAAAGTTTAAAGTATCGCGACTTTCTGACTGTGATGCTGATCCTCAAGGAGCGAAACAAATTCGCCGACAACTGGATCTACATCCACGACCCGCGCGTGAAAGTTGGCCGCGTTCAGAATTTCAAATCCTGGTCGCCGGAGATGGTGCCCGATCCGGACAAGGCATGTTACGGTCTGGAATATTTCTGTTTCGAAGGCGACGGCATTTGGGATTCCAGGGATGAAGATTTGATCGAGCTGGCGAAACGTGAGCTGGTCCAGATCGGTCTGGCGCAGGAGGGCGACGTTGTCGACGGAACAGTTGTTCGTCAGAAGAAAGCCTACCCGGTTTACGATGACGACTACGCGCGTCATGTCGCGACGATTCGGCAGGAACTGGACACGAAGTATCCGAACCTGCACCTCGTCGGCCGCAACGGAATGCACAAGTACAACAACCAGGACCACGCCATGATGACCGCGATGCTTTGTGTCGAAAATATTCTGGCCGACGCCAAACTCTACGATCTTTGGCAGGTCAACGCCGACGCCGAATATCACGAGCAAGGCGACCAGGTTTCCGACGAGAAAAACGGATCTGCCTTGCGCCTTGTCCCCGACCGCGTCGAGTCCGATCACGACCGCGAGCCTGAGCTCGCCTCAGAGACGTAATTCTGTTCCGGCGATCTATGACCGCCGAAATCACGGCCGAATCTCGATCGGTGTTCCATCCGACGTGACCCGCCAGAGTTCTTCGATTTCTTCGTCGGTCATTGCGATGCAACCGGCGGTCCAATCGTGCCAGCGATGAAACGCGCCGATCCAGCCGCCGCCGTTTTGAATGCCGTGGATCATGATGTCGAAGCCGGGATTTACGCCGCGCTGAGCGGCGCGCGCATTGTCTTCGTCGGACGGATACGAAACGTGGAGCGCAAGATGAAAAGCGCTTTGCGGATTGCGACTGTCGATCGTGTAAACGCCTTCGGGTGTTTTCATGTCGCCCTCTTGTTCTTTCGACCCGACGGGATTGCGACCGAGCGCAACGCGATAACTTTTTAACTTTTGACCGTCGCGAAAGATTGACAGCAGTCGCGCCGACTTCTCGACCAGGATCCGATCGATCGTCGTTCCAGTCGGCATTGGATTCCAGACGTGGTGGGCGTAGATGTAAACGCCACCAGCCAAGACGGCGGCCGCGATTACCAAGGCAAAAGCTCTTCGAAGCATCCTTCGGTAATTCGTAACGAAACCGAGAAATCTTTCGGCGCGTTACGAGCTAAATTCTTCGACCGGCGGGCATGAACAGAACAGGTTCCGGTCGCCGTAAACGTTGTCGATCCGCGCGACTGAGGGCCAGAATTTGTGCTCGCGGGTCCAGGGCGCGGGGAACGCCGCTTGCTCGCGCAGATAGGGGTGATCCCATTTTTTGGAAGCGATTTGTCGCGCGGTGTGCGGCGCGTTCTTCAGCAAATTGTTTTGCCGATCGACTTTTCCGCTCGCGATGGCGTCGATTTCGGCCCGGATCGAGATCATCGCGTCGCAGAAGCGATCGAGCTCCGGTTTCGATTCGCTCTCGGTCGGTTCGATCATCAT
>Ga0066903_100003401_pt1 | contig 12991 bp, 7 predicted proteins | sample PanSoiMetaGPlot1_FD_67491 | JGI IMG/M metagenome (GOLD analysis project Ga0066903, IMG submission 67491) | Tropical forest soil microbial communities from Panama analyzed to predict greenhouse gas emissions - Panama Soil - Plot 1 (version 2) | ecosystem: Environmental > Terrestrial > Soil >... | reverse complement strand
AAGCGCAGCGGCTCGTACGCGATCGACTACCTCACGCAGTACCAGCGGTTGCTTCCGCACGTGCTCTTCGCCCATCGGCAGCCCGAGGTCATCGATCCCTTGAGCGGCATCACCGGGGTCGACACCACGGTCAGCACGGCGCCGATCCCGATCACCACGCGCAACCTGGTCGTGGATGCCGACCCATCCGATCCCGATCCGGCGGTGCCGCAGCCTTCGACCAACATGGCCGCGCTGTCCGACGCCGAGCGTCAGATGACGCTCTTCGGCGGCAAGCTGCTCGACGTCACGTACGTGAGCGAGGGCGATCCCGACTTGGCGACGGGCTCCTCCGAGACGCAGGTCAAAGTCCGCTTCACGGCCACCAGCCCGCGCGCCGTGCTGGCCTGGGGCGGACACATCGCCTGTCGCTGGGACTGGGGCTTCAACGCCGACGGCTCGCCGCGCTCGGCCGGCGGGATCAGCGGCTCCTCGTACCACATGCGTCTCGTGACCTGGACGCTCGGCAGCCTGGGCAACCAGGACCGCTCGATGTCGACCGACGCGGTCTACCCGGTGCCCAAGTGCGGCATCTCGAACGCGGGTCCCTTCTGCGCCGGATCCACCAACGTCCACAGCGCGCCGGCCGGAATGGAATCGTATCTGTGGACCGTGCTCGACAGCGGGAGCGGCGCCACGATCGTCGGCAGCGACACCAGCCTGTCGGTGTCGGTGCACACGACCAGCGCCGGCAGCTACACGCTCATGGTGACGACGGGCGCGAGCGGCTTCACCAAGCAGTGCCAGACCACGGTGACGGTGAATGCGCCGGCCACCGCCGATGCCGGAGCGGACCAGGACGTGTGCGCGAGCAATCCCCAGGTGCATCTGTCCGGTGCGGTCAGCGGTGGCGCCGGGGCGTGGAGTGGTGGTGCGGGCACCTTCAGTCCCAGCGCGAACGATCCATTCGCCCTCTACACGCCGACCGCGGCCGAGATCGCGGCCGGCGGCGTGACACTCACGCTGAAGGTGACGCCCGCCTCCGGCCCATGCCCGGCGGCGAGCGACGCCATGCGCATCACCATCCACCCGCCGGCCACGGTCAACGCGGGCGTGGATCAAACCGTGTGCGCGAGCAATCCGCAGGTGACGCTCGCGGGCTCGGTGGGCGGAAGCGCCGCGAGCGGTAGCTGGAGCGGCGGCGCAGGCAGTTTCGTGCCGAGCAACGGGGCGCTCAACGCGACCTACATGCCGACCGCGGCCGAGATCGCGGCGGGTGGCGTGACGCTGACGCTCACCACCAACGATCCCGCCGGCCCGTGTCTTCCGGTGAGCGACGACATGCGGATCACCATCCTCCCGGCGGCCACGGTGAACGCCGGAGCCGATCTCACGGTGTGCGCGGCGAGCCCGCAGGCCCAGCTCGCCGGCACGATCGGCGGTGGAGCTTCGAGCGCCGGCTGGGTGGGCGGCAGCGGCGCGTTCAACCCGAGCCGCGCGGCGCTGAACGCGGTCTATACCCCGACCGCGGCCGAGATCGCGGCGGGTGCCGTCACCCTGACGCTGACGACCAACGACCCGACCGGGCCGTGCCTCGCGGCGAGCGACGACGTGCGCATCGTGATCAATCCGGCGGCGACCGCGAACGCCGGTCCGGACCAGACGCTGTGCGCGGGCAGTCCGCAGGCCCAGCTCGCCGGCTCGATCGGCGGCGGTGCGAGCGGTGGAACGTGGAGCGGGGGCGCCGGGGCGTTCAACCCTTCGCGGTCCGTTCTCAACGCCATCTACACCCCGACGGCGGCCGAGATCGCGGCCGGCACCGTCACGCTCACGCTCAACAGCGACGACCCGACCGGTCCGTGCGGGGCCGCGAGCGACGACGTGAATCTCATCATCCTGCCGTCCGCCACCGTGGATGCGGGCGCCGATATCGCGGTGTGCGCCTCGAGTCCTGCGGTGACGCTCGGCGGCACGATCGGCGGTGGCGCATCGAGCGCGAGCTGGAGCGGCGGAAGCGGGACGTTCAATCCGAGCCGCTCCGCGCTGAACGCGATCTACACGCCCAGCGCGGCCGAGATCGCCGCCGGTGGACTCACGCTCACGCTGGTGACCAACGATCCGGCCGGTCCGTGCGCGGCCGCGAGCGATGACGTGCACATCGTGATCAGTCCCGCGGCGACGGTGAACGCGGGTCCCGACCAGACGCTGTGCACCGCGAGTCCTCAGGCGCAGCTCGCCGGCTCGGTCGGTGGAGGCGCCAGCAGCGGAACCTGGAGCGGCGGCAACGGCGCCTTCAATCCTTCGCGCTCCGCGCTCAACCCGGTCTACACGCCGACCGCGGCCGAGGCCGCGGCGGGCAGTGTCACGCTGACGCTCACGACCAACGATCCGGCCGGTCCCTGTGGCCCGATGAGCGACCAGGTGCAGCTCTTCTTCCAGCCTGCGGCCGTGGTCGACGCCGGCGCGGACCGCCGCGTGTGCGCGAGCAGCCCGCAGGTCACCCTCGCCGGTACGGTGGGCGGCGGCGCGACGAGCGGCGCGTGGAGCGGCGGTGGGGGGACGTTCAGTCCGAACCGGAACACGCTCAACGCGGTCTACACGCCGAACGCCGCGGAGATCGCGGCGGGGACGGTCACGCTCACCCTGGTCACCAACGATCCAGCCGGGCCATGCGCCGCAGCGTCGGACGCCATGACCATCCTGATCGATCCGGTCACGGTGGTGAACGCCGGTCCGGATCAGACGGTGTGCGCGAGCAGCCCGCAGGTGCAGCTCGCCGGCTCGGTGAGCGGTACGGTGGTGACCGGCACCTGGAGCGGCGGCGCCGGCAGCTACACTCCGAGCGCCTCGGCGCTGAACGCCAAGTACACGCCGAGCGCGGCCGAGATCGCCGCCGGCAGCGTGACGCTCACGCTGACCAGCGCGGCCCCGTCGGGGCCGTGTCCTCCCGCGAGCGACGCCATGACCATCACCATCAATCCGGCGGCCATGGTCAACGCCGGGCCGGACCAGGTCGCGTGCGCGGCCACGCCGCTGGTACAGCTCGCCGGCACGGTGGGAGGCAGTGCGGTGAGCGGCACGTGGAGCGGCGGCGCGGGCACCTTCTCGCCGAGCGCCTCGGTGCTGTCGCCGACCTACACGCCGTCGGCCGCGGAGCTGACCGCTGGCTCGGTGACGCTGACGCTCACCACCAACGATCCCGCCGGGCCGTGTCCGCCGGTGAGCGATCAGGTCAAGATCACCTTCGACGCGCCGGCGGTGACGGTGACGAGCAAGACGGTGTGCACGGATGTCTATCCGGTCCAGCTGTGCGCGACCGGCACCAAGGGAGTGTCGCCCTTCACCTTCAAGTGGAACAACGGCGCCACGACTCCGTGCATCTCGGTCGCCGACACCGGCGCCTACACCGTGACGATGACGGACGCCAAGGGCTGCACGGCCACGGGGACCGGCTGGTTCCATCAGCGCGTGTGTCAGGGCCTGCTGGCGGCCACGACCGCCACCTGTTCCTCGTTCATGGACGGCACGGCCGATCCGGTGGCTCCGGAGGTCCACGCCCAGATCAGCAACAACGTCATCACCAACATCTCTCCGGGAGTGTTCTTCTACTACACGAAGGTGACGGCGCCGAGCTCCAGCTTCACGGTGTCGCTGGTCCAGGAGAAGAGCAGCGTCGTGGTCCCGTTCATCGAGATCCAGCAGGTGCAGGTGAGCCTGTTCGACTCCAACTGCAACAACGTGGGCAGCGGCTCCGAGGTCGCCCCCGGCCAGGGCGCGGTGGACATCACCAACGCCACGCCGGGACAGGTGTTCATCATCAGTGCGAAGTACAACTTGAAGAGCCTGGTGGGCGTCACCCTGCCGCCGAGCGGCGGCATCCACTACGACTTCAAGACCGTGATCAACGGCCAGGTGGTGGACGCTGATCCCAACGGCATCGACGTGGGCATCGCTGGCGCGATGGCCAACGTGGGCGTCGAGCCCTCGAATGATCCGACCATCGCGCTCTACCGTCCGATGCCGAACCCGTTCACGAGCGGCATGAAGATGGCGTACGCGGTCGGCGGATCGGGCGAGCGGGTGCACATCCGCGTCTTCGACATCGCCGGACGTCTGGTGCGCACGCTGGCCGACGGCCCGCAGTCGGCGGGGATGTATCTCGTCTCATGGGACGGGCGCGACGACAACGGGCGTCGCGTGCAGGGAAGCCTGTACTTCGTCCACGTGACCATCGGCGATCAGGTCCGCAAGGTGCGCGTGACGTTCATCGAGTAGCGCGGAGAGAGTAAGGCGGGAGCGGAGCGGCCTTCATCGGACAGGTACGCTCGGCTCCGCTCCGCTCCCGCTCGCCCGCAAGCCGGTCTCGAAGACAAAGACGAGCCACGGCAGGCACCAGCATGCCGCGTGACTGAGATGGATCAGGCGCGCGTTTCGACGGGCGGGAGCGTCGTGGACCCTTGGGCGAGGTGCGCGGTCCACCAGGCCTCGGCCTGATCGTCGGACCAAGGGAGAATGCGCGCGATCTCCTGGAGCCGCCGCTCCAGCGCACGTGCATCGGTCGGACGACGCGCGGGATCCTTCTCGAGACAGTGGAGGATCAGCGCGTCGAGCTCGGGCGGCACCGGACCCGGCGCGTGCCGCGAAGGCGGATCGGGTGCGGCGTTCAGGTGCTTCGAGATCAGGTCGTAGACGCTCGCGCCTTCGAACACCGCTCGTCCGGTGAGGAGCCAGTAGGCCGAGCACCCGAGTCCGTAGAGATCGGCGCGGCCGTCGACCTCCCCGCCGAGCGCCGCCTCGGGCGGCATGAACTCGGGCGTGCCGACCGCCTGCTCGGGAAGCGTGAGCCGCAGGTTGGAAGGGGCCGGCGCCACGCGGTGCGCGACCAACCCGAAGTCGAGCACCTTGACGAAGTCGTACCGCCGGCCGCTGCGGCAGACGTAGAGGTTGGCCGGTTTCAGATCGCGATGGATCAGTCCCTTGGCGTGCGCCTCGTCGAGGGATTCGCAGACCTGCCTCAGCAGATGGACCACGCGTGCCGCGGGCAGCGGGCCGAACCGGTTCACGAGCCGCTCGCCGTCGAGCCCGTCGAGCAGCTCCATGACGTAATAGAAACGGCCATCCTCGGCGACGCCGAAATCGAAGAGGTCGATGGTGTGGACGCTCGTCAGCGACGCGGTGGCGCGCGCCTCGAGCTGGAAGCGCTTGAGCATGAGCTGCACCTGCTCGGGATTGGATCCTGCGATCGACTCGGGGCGAATGAACTTGATCGCGGCTTCGCGCGCCAGGAGCTGATGGGTGGCGCGCCACACCTCGCCCATGCCGCCTTCGCCGAGTCGCTCCACCAGGACGTAGCTGCCGATCGCGCGCGCGCGCGAGACGTCGGCGCCGAGCCGGAACACCACGCGCGCCCCGACCCACGCCATGCCCACGCACAGCACGTACGGGAAGACGTGCATGAAGAAGAACATGGCGGCCGTCCAGTGGGGCATGAGGCCGTTGCGCTGGAGCGTGGTCGCAATGACGAGCGGTGGCGCCGACGCCGAGCCGATCAGCGCCAGCAGCGCGCGACCCGGCGGCGCGGGAACGACGATTGCGAAGAACAGCATCCAGATCCCCACCCACGAAGGCGAGATCACGTGATACACCATCTCGGGCACGCCCTGGCTCGGTATCGAGCCGTACTGGGCGATTGCGATGCCGTAGCTGGCGAGCACCTCGAACGCCAGACCCAGATTCACCTTGGTGTCCCAGCGCAGCCGCGGACTCGGAACGAGTGCGGCGAAGAGCAGCGCGCCGATGATGGAGATCGATCCCGGTAGCCAGTCGGCCCGATCCTGGAACGTCCGCGCGATTCCGTTGTTCACGAACGACGGCAGGAAGTCGGCGGAGAAGAAGACCGCCGCGTAGGTGACCGCGACGACGCGCAGCCGTCCGGTGGCCTGCTCGCGCAGGTCGGCCGGCAGGCTCGGGCTCGAGCCGTGGAAGCGCGGGCGACTGCGCTGCGGCATGAACAGGGTGGCCGCGCGCGAGGGCGACTTCGTGGTCCGCGGCGGATCCGGTTCCACGCGCACCGCGCTCACGGGTTCCGCCGGGTCACACCGTGCGGAGGTATTCGTGCACGGAATAGATGGCGGCGGAGCCCTCGCCCACGGCGGCCGCGATCCGGCGATTGGCTCCGGAGCGCACGTCGCCGGCCGCGAACACGCCCGGCACGCTGGTCTCGAACATGAGCGGATCGCGCTCGAGCGACCAGACCTTGCGGTCGCGCGGCACATCGGCGCCGGTGAGGATGAAGCCTTTGGCATCGAGCTCGAGGAAGCCGGCGAAGCCCTCGGTGCGCGGCGCGACCCCGATGAACACGAACAGCGCCGCCACGTCGAGCGGACGCGTCGCGCCGTTCTCGGCCTCGCGAAGCGTCAGTCGCTCGAGGTGCGCCTGGCCGCACGCCTCGACCACCTCGACGCCGGTCATCACGTGGATGTTGCTCGTGGCCTCGATGCGGTCCACCAGATAGCGCGACATGCCGGGGCTGAGCGACGGCTTGCGCACTAGCACCGTGACGTCGCGCGCGTAGCGCGAGAAGAACAGCGCGCCCTGACCGGCCGAGTTGGCCCCGCCCAGCACCGCGACGTGGCGATCGCGATAGAGCGCCGCTTCGGACATCGCCGCTCCGTAGTAGATGCCGCAGCCGAGCAGCGGCGCGACGCCGGGAAGCTCGAGCTCGCGCACCGCCATGCCGGCGGCGAGCACCAGCGCGTGACAGGACACCTCGTGGCCGTTGGCGAGCTTCACGATCCGGTAGGGATCCTCGCGGCGCAGCGCGACCACCGGCTGCCCCACCAGCATCTCGGCGCCGAAGCGCCGCGCCTGCGCAACCGCGCGCTGCGCGAGATCGGCGCCGGTGACGCCGCCGGGAAAGCCCAGGTAGTTCTCGATGAACGAGCTGGTGCCCGCCTGGCCGCCGGGCGCGTGCTGCTCGATGAGCAGCGCGCGCAATCCTTCGGAGGCGGCGTACACCGCGTTGGCGAGGCCCGCCGGTCCGCCGCCCACGATCACCACGTCGTAGAACGGCCGCGTCGCCGCGGTCTGCATGCCGACCTTGGAGGCGAGATCGGCGTTGCTCGGCATGACGAGATGACTCCCGTCCGGGAACAGCACGACCGGAAGCCGCGGAGGATCGCCGGCGATCGGCTTCACCAGATCGAGCGCCGCCTGGTCCTGCTCGATGTCGACCCACTGGTAGGGGACCTGGTTGCGCGCCAGGAACTCGCGCGTCGCGTAGCTCTGCGGCGACCACGGCGAGCCGACGATGCGGATGCCCTCGAAGATCGGCCGCGCGCGCGCGGACCACTCCGAGAGCAGATCGTCCAGCACGGGGTAGAGCCGCTCCTCGGGCGGATCCCACGGCTTCATGAGGTAGTGGTGGAGCCCGACCTCGTTGATGGCGGCGATCGCGGCGCCGGTGTCGGCATAGGCGGTGAGCAGCACGCGCATCGCGTCGGGGTAGAGCTTGCGCGCTTCGCACAGCAGCGCGATGCCGGTCATGCCGGGCATGCGCTGATCGACGAGGAAGAGCGCGACCGGGCCGCCGCGGCGCCGCAGCTGCTTGAGCGTTTCCAGAGCTTCGTCGCCCGAGTTGGCGCTGAGCACGCGGTAGCGATCGCTGTACTTCTTCCGCAGGTCGCGATCGATCGCACGCAGCACTTCGCGGTCGTCGTCGACCGCCAGCACGACCGGCTTAGCCACCGGGCCCCTCCTTGGGATCGCCGGCCGCGGCGCGCTCGGCGGCCGCGGCGCGCTCGGCGCGCGACATCATCTCCGCCATCGTGAAGCGGTTGAGCCCGACCACTCTCGCGTGATCGCGAAACGCCGGGGGAACGATCATGCGGGCGTCGGCCTTGCTCTCTGCTTCCACGATCATGAAGGCGGCATGCACGCCGTCCTTGCAGCCCCAATCCGCGTTGACGAGGAAATGCGATCCGGTGGAGAGGAACACCTTCACCACGCGCGTGCACTCGACGCGATCGGAATCGTGCGGCACCTCGATCAGGAACTTGGGCAACGGATCCTCCTCCTCGTATGGCGCTCAGGCGCGCGGCAGGGTCACCTTGAACTCGGTGCGGCCCGGCCGCGAATCGATTTCGATCTGTCCATGATGCTGGCGGATCAGGCGACGGGCGATGTCCAGGCCGAGTCCCGTGCCGCTGCCGACCGGCTTCGTGGTGAAGAATGGATCGAAGATCTGCTCCTTGATCTCGTTCGGGACGCCGGGCCCGTTGTCGACCACTCGCACGACCACGGATTCGTTGTGCGTGCTGGCGCTCACCTCGACATGGCCGGCCTCGGGCACGGCGTCGATGGCATTGTCGATCAGGTTCGCCCACACCTGGTTCAGCTCGCCGCCGAGGGCCTCGACCTTCGGCAGGTCCTGCGGCACCTGAAGCGAGATCGACACCGACTTGGCTCTCGCCTTGGAGCCGAGCACCGCCAGCGTGTCGGTCAGTCCCTTTCCGATCGCGATCGGCTCGGCCACCTGGTTCTGATCCATGTACGTGAAGCCCTTGATGGCGGCCACCAGCGAGTGGATGCGTCCGGCCGCGACCTCGACTTCCTTGGCGAGCAGACGCGTGCCGTGGCCCGCGCACAGCGAGCGCAGCGCGAATTCGAGCGGCTCGCTCCCGAGCGATGCGGCGAGCTCGTCCAGGGTCTCGACGGTGAGCGACGTCTCGGTCAGCTCCTCGGCCGTGACGCCCTTCAGGCGATGGCGCGACAGCCAGCCCTCCAGCGCCTCCTCCTGGTCGGCGCGCTCGAGCGGCGACAGCGCGGCGCGTCCTCCGGGCGGATCACACTTCCCGCGCACCTTGGCGATCGCCGCGAGCTGCTCGGCGGTGAGCTGCATCGAGCCGAGCGCGAGCGCCGCGGCCTCCATTTCGAACACCCGCGAGGACAGCTCACGCGCACTGCGTGCCAGAGCGGACGCGGGATTGTTGAGCTCGTGGGCCAGCCCCGCAGCAAGACGGCCGAGCGAGACCATCTTCTCCGTCTGCAGCTCGCTGGTGGTGAAGCGGCGCGCGCGGTCGACCATCACGCCGACCAGAATGGCGGTGACCTCGTGGCAGCGGCGGATCATCTCCGGGAAGTGCTCGCGGTCGATCACGAGCAGCTCGGCGGTCTCCTCGACCTTGGAATGACCCGGCGGACCGGCCATGCGCGAGTAGGGCAGGAGGCCGGTCACGTCGCCGGCGCCCCACTCCAGAACCCGGCGCGGTCCGGCGCCGTGGTCCACATGGATGGAGAGGAGCCCGGATAGCACGACGTAGAGCGCCGGAATGGGCTCGAGCTTCTTCGAGACGGTATCGCCCGGCTCGAAGCGCTCGAGCGTGCCGTGCGCCGCCAGCCACTCGAGCTGGTCGCGCGGCGCCGACTTCAGCAGGCGATGCGCCAGCAGGCGTTCGACGATGGAGGCTTCGGTCACGAGCGGTGCTCCGATCGCGCGGGTGGAGAAAGTGGTTCGGGCGGAGGATTCTCCAACGCGCGGGCGGTCGGCCGCAAGGCCGGTCGAGTCGAGCCGAAATGGCGAGAGCCGCGGGCCCAGCGGCGCCCGCGGCTCTGGCTGCGTTTCAGCGAATCAGAAACCGATCGCGAGTCCGGCCTGCAGCGTCCAGAAGCTCGGGTTGAAGTTGCCCGAGGCGAGCTGAGAGGCCTGATCCTTCATGAAGACATAGCGACCCTGGAGATCGACGCCGACCATCGGCGTCATCGAGAAGCGGAAGCCGCCGCCCAGGTGCGCGCCGAAATTCGAGCTGTTGCTGGCCGGATAGACGTTGTTGTCGTACTTGATGCTTTGGATGTACGCGCCCACGCCGCCGCCGGCGTACAGCATTGGCACCGGGCTCACCCACAGCGAGACCGTGACCGGCGTGGTATTGAGATCGAAGCTCTGACCCTGGACCTGGTAGGTGTCCTTGCGATAGCCCACCTGGAGCTCGGCCTGCGTCCGCGGCAGCAGCCCGTTGCGCAGCGCGAGACCGTACATCATCTCGTTGTTGCCACCGTCCTGGGACTGGCTGATCCCGATCGACGGCATGATCTGAACGGCGTGCGCGGCGCCCGTGAACGTGAGCAACGAAGCGCACACCAGTGAAGCGAGCACCATCTGCTTCGACAGCGAGCGATAGGAACGCATGATGACTCCGTGGTTGGGGCTCGGGGAGGGGACCGCGACCGAGGATCAAGTCCCGTGCCCGATGCGCCACGTCGTGGTGGATTCGAGTTAGCGGCCCGGCGTTGCGAGAAGGGACGACCGCATGCGGGCGCCTCGTGCGTCCTGCACGGGCCGTTCGCGTCCTGCCCGAAGGGCTCGGCGCTTTGTGCGATAGTGCGGCCATGCGCTCCACGCTCCCCCGCGCCGCGCGTCGCCTCCACGCGCCAGCTCTCCATTTCACGACGAGTATGATCGTTCTCGCCATGATGGCCGCCGCGCGTGGCGCGCGCGCGCAGGAAACCTCTGCACCGGTGTTCGAGCCCACGGCGGTCACCACGCCATCGATCGATCCCACGGAGGAGCCCGAGATCGAGACCGCGAAGAACGCGAGGCGCGTCACGCCGCTCTTCGCGCCGGTTCCCTTCAAGAACACCCAGATCGGCTGGGGGCTGATGGTGATGGTGGGGGCCATCCATCGGTTCGATTCGGATCCGGCCATCAAGCCGTCCACGGGCATGGTGGGCGGGTTCTACACCGACAACCAGAGCTGGGGACTCATGGCCGTGGAAGCCGCCCGTCTCCAGCGCGACACGTGGCGCGTGCGCGGCATGGCGAGCCACATGGACGTGCGCTACGACTTCTTCGGCATCGGACAGGAGGCGGGCAACGAGGGGCTCGCCGTGCCCGTCGAGCAGAAGATGGACTTCGTGCTGGGCTCCGGATTGCGTCGGGTCGCGCCCGCGATCTACGCCGGACCCGCGGTGACCTGGATGCAGACTTCGGTCGAGCTGCGTCGCGAGCAACCGCCGCCGCTCGAGACGTCGAGGGACTTGCCGCGCACGTCGCTGGTGGCGCCCGGCGTCCAGGCCGAGTTCGATACGCGCGACGACGACTACTGGCCAACGGCGGGATCCGTGGCCAAGTTCAAGTCGTGGTTCTTCACGAGCGCGCTCGGCAGCTCACGCGACTTCCAGCGCTACATGGGCGGCTGGTCGTGGTACACGCGTCTGCGCGGCGAGCGCCTGGTGCTCGCCACCAACGCCAACGCCTCGGGGGCCACCGGTGACGCGCCGTTCTGGGCGCTTCCTTCCGTGGGCGCGGGCCTCTACAGCCTGCGCGGCTACACGCAAGGCCGTTATCGGGATCGCGTGCTGACGACCCTCCAGGCCGAAGCGCGGGCGCACGGTGACGGACGGCTGGGCGCCACCGCGTTCTTCGGCTTCGGCCAGGTCGCCCCGAGCGTGGCCAAGCTGCCGAAGTCCGAGGTGCTCCCGGCCGGCGGGCTCGGCCTGCGCTACAAGCTCACCCGCGAATTCCCCATGCACCTGAGACTCGACTACGCCTGGGGCAAAAACGGGAATCTGCTCTACTTCAGCGTGGCGGAGGCCTTCTAGGCCAGCTACTTGGTGGCCGCTTCCGGCTCCCAGCGCTGGTAGCCGCTCGGCGGCATCCACGCATCGTTCGGGATCTTGGTCGGGATCACACGCAATGTCTCCCAGATCACCACGCCTTGCCGCGTCAGCGTGGTGAACTCGATTCGCCCGGCGAGCGGCAGTCCTTCGGTCTCGCGTCCCTGGACGATGAGCCGCATCAGGCCGCGCCCGAGCGGATCCATGGCGGAGCTGATCACCACGTTCTGGAGCTCGGGAGTGAAGTCGGCGACGTCGAGCGCGCGCGCGATCCAGCGCTCCCAGCGCAGGTACGATCCGGCGGTGAGCACCCACTCCGAGGTCGGGTAGCCGGCGATCTTGCGCGATTGGTCGGTCTTCTCGAGCCGCACCGAATCGGTGAGCGCCTTGTAGATGTTGCGCCAGCGATCGGTCGCTTCGCTCGCCAGCGAGTCGCCAGCCTCCTTGGCGCGCTCGGCGCGCAGCGGCCGCAGCAAACTGTCGGCGAGCGAACGGCGTCCCTGCCAGTAGCGTTGCTTGGCATGGTCGACGTACACGAGCTCGTCCGCCTTGTGGTCGTAGATCACCTCGTCGCCGTTGGGCAGCGTGGTGCGCACCCGCTGGCTCGTGTAGTAGCTCGGGCGCGTGAGCGTATCGCCGTTCGCGAACGTGTAGTGCGTGATCAAAGTGATGTCGGCCGCGGCGGGCAGCGCCACGAGCAAGCACAGGCCGGCCGCGCCGGCGGCGAATCCAGTGGAGAGGCGTCGCACAGGACCTCCTTGGGATCGGTTCGCGCGGGACCCTAGCACACGAGCGCTGACTGCTAGTGACCCGCCGTCACCGCCACGCCCGGATACCCGACGAAGTGGTAGAGGTTCGACGGCGAATCCGGGTTCATGCCCGCGTCGCGCAGGTCCAGCTCGGGCCAGCCCACGGACGTGCCGTAGGCGACCGGGTGCCCGGTGGCGGCGCCGCCCGAGAGCCGCTCGATCAGGAGCAGTCCCAGCGGCACAGAGAAACGACCGCACCACGTCCACCGGTAGTCGTCGGGATGCTCGGGGTCGACGAAGGTCTCGTAGGCCGTGCGAATCTTGGCGTCGGTGAGGCGTCCCGCGAGCGGACCGGTCAGCAGTCCATGGTCCTTGGCCACCGCCTTCTGGTACGCGTCGAGGCCGCCGGTGCCGAACGCCTCCTGCTTGAAGTCCGGACCGTAGTGGATCGCATCGGCCGAGATCGCGACCGCGATGTCGCGGCCGAGCCGCCATCCGCGCGACCTCATCTCCGCGTTCAGCGCCGACGACAGGTGGTCCGCCAACTCTTGAAGTCGCTCGAAGCGCGCGGCAGGCACGATGATCGGCACGATCTCGAGATCGGGATGCTCGTGACGGAGCCAGCACACCAGCGGCTCGAGCGAGTGCTC
>Ga0066903_100003400_pt1 | contig 12992 bp, 8 predicted proteins | sample PanSoiMetaGPlot1_FD_67491 | JGI IMG/M metagenome (GOLD analysis project Ga0066903, IMG submission 67491) | Tropical forest soil microbial communities from Panama analyzed to predict greenhouse gas emissions - Panama Soil - Plot 1 (version 2) | ecosystem: Environmental > Terrestrial > Soil >... | reverse complement strand
TGTTTCTGGGGCTATTGGCGGCCAGTCTTAACTTCGCGCAGGTGGCGCCCGTCACCAAGCAGGCGCCCGGGGCGTCACCGGCTGATGAAGATGCCGATGACGAGGAAGAAATTGTATCGCCCGCTCCCGCCCAACAGCAGCCCGCCGGCGTCGTGCAAAATATGCAAGCGCCGCCGGCGATTAATCAGGCCCGTCCGAATCCTTCGGTTCCGCGCGTCGTCACTGCGCCGCAACAGGGGCAAAGACCGGCGGTTGCACCCGCGCAACAACAAGCAGCGCAACAAATGGTCCGGCTGCAATTTCCAAACAGCGACGTCGTCGATGTGCTTCACGAGTACGAAGTGCTGACCGGTAAGAAGCTGGTCATGGACAATTTCGTGCAGGGCAAGGTCAACATTTTCATCAGCAAAGACGTTCCGCGTGAGGAAGCGATCAAGATCATCGAGATGAATTTGCTCTTGAACGGCTATTCGCTCGTTCCGTCGGAAAACAGCGACATCGTTAAAGTAATCGGCACCGGAAAAAATCCGCGCACGACCGGTGTGCCGGTGATCTCGGATGAAACGGAGATTCCGAGCGGCGACCACGTGATCAGCTATTTGTTCAAGCTGCGTTACGCGGACCCGCAGGAATTGCAGCAAGCGCTCGGCCAATACCTTTCGCCGCCGCAACCCTACACATCGTTTCTCGCGTTGCCGAAAGCAGGAGCGATTCTCGTCACCGAAAATTCGAGCGTGATTCGAACACTGGCGCGAATTATCGACCAGATAGATGTGCCGCCGGCCGAAGTGGTGAGCGAGTTCATCAGACTCGAGCGTGCCGACGCCGGGAAGGTCGTGGACATGCTCAAGGATATTTTTGAGAAGAGCGACAAAGGTACAACCGGACCCGGTGGCGTGCGAAATGTTCGTCCGGGTCAGCCGAATATCCCGCAGCCCGGCGAAGCGGCAGAATTGGCCGGACTAACCGCGCTCACCGAAGAAGCAGTTGTGGTCGGGAAAATAAAAATCTCGGCCGATGTTCGAACGAACCGGATCCATGTCATCACGCGCCCGGTCAACATGCCGTTTATCCGCAAGTTGATCGCGGAGTTCGATGCGAATGTGGAATTCGCCAAGCCAGTGACGCGCGCTTTGAATTACATTTCCGCGGCCGACGTGCTGCCGGTGATCGTGCAGGCGTTGACCGAGCCCGGACAAACAACTGGCGAGGGCGCCCAGGGAGCGGTGCCGGGAGCAAGCGCGACGCCGTCACGTCATACGACCAGCACCACGGCTTCGAATTACGGCACAACCCAAACATCGACGTCGGGAAGCACCACCGCCGGGACGGGTGGCGGCACGCTCAATATTTCCGAAGAACTTTCCACGCAACCGGTGGATACGACTCCGAAGGCGGTTGTGATCGGCAATGCCAAGATCATCGCCGATCAGCGTGCAAACACGATCATCATGCTCGGGAATCAGGAGATCGTGGTGAAAGTGCAAAAGATTTTGGACGAGATGGATGTGAAAGCGCCGCAGGTCGCGCTGAGCACGGTGATCGGCGAGTTGACTCTCAACAACGATGAAGAATTTGGGATCGATTATTTCGCGAAATACGATCGTCACGTTGTTGGAACATCACGCAACACTGGGGTGCCCATTCCATTGGCGACTGCAATCGGATCGAGCGGGGGGACCGGTGGCCCGATTGGCGTGATCGATCCGGCCCATCTGATCAACTTTCAGCAGATCATCAGTAATGTAGCGACAGGTACGAACGTCTACGTTGCAGCGGGAAATTATTTGTCGATGATTGTGCATGCGCTCGAAGGAACGGGACGTTTTCGCGTGATCAACCGGCCGATTGTTTTCACCAGCAACAATAAGAAGGCGATAATCGCGTCCGGAACCGAAATCCCGGTCCCAGTGAACACGTTGACGAATGTGGTCAATAACAACGTGGTCAACAACAATACGGCGGCCGTTGCTTCGAATATCGAGTATAAGCGTGTGGCGCTTCAGCTCGAAGTTGTGCCGCTGATCAATTCGGAAAGGGAAGTGTCGCTCGATATCTTGCAGAAACTCGACAGCCTCGCCGGATCGACAATCGTGAACGGAAACTCAATTCCCAACATCGCGACGCGGTACGTCCGCACGAATGTGTCGGCGCCGAACGGATCGACTATTGTTCTTGGCGGTTTAATTACCGACAGCAAACGCAAAGACACGACCGGAATTCCGGTGTTGGACCGCATTCCGTATATCGGCTCGCTCTTTCGCAACACGGTGACCAATCGGATGCGGAGCGAGCTTATTATTCTGATGTGCCCGGAAGTAACGATGACGAACCTGGAGATGCACAAGTTGCGCGAAAAAGTCGAGGATCACACGCACTTCGGGCAGGAGATCGATCAAGGTTACTGCCCGGACTGTCCGCCACGGACTACGGAAGAAAAACAGTTGCCGAGTCACCTTCCTCCGCCCGATCTTCCTTATGGTAGAACTCCAATCAAATCCAAATAAACCGTTTATGAAAAAGGTCACTTTGATTGCATTCGGACTCGCGTTTGGCTGGACCCTCGCTCAGGCGGCGACAGATCTGTTCGAAGCCGGGGACGATCACGACCCGTTCTTTTACATGCCGTTCTTTCATCATAACGACACGCTGGCGGCGCGCGACAGCTGGGGCTTGCTCCACCAAAGCCGAACGACCATTTACGAAACCGATTTTGCGCCGCGAATGGAGCGATGCGCTTACTATGGAATGGGCGAGCGCGAATTGATGATGCACCCGGGCTACATTGCCGCGCTTCAACGCGACCTAGGGCGGCTCGGTTATTATTGCGGGCCCATCAACGGCCTCTTAACGGATGATACCAGGGCCAGTATCGCGACTTTGCAGAAGAATTATTCGATGCATGTGACTGGCACGATCACGGTCCCGGTCAGGCGCGTGCTCCATCTGCCATAGATGTTGTAGCAGCGCTCTCCGAGCGCCGAATCGACGGTCAGAGACCGCCGTTACAAGTACCTCGAATGCTGCATTTGGCGTAATTTGAGCTAGAATACGCGGCCACAAATGAATCAAACGGCCAGCCAGTCCGTCGTCGATCTCTTGCTCGCGAGCGGCGTCTCTTCTCGCGAGGAAGCCGCCCAGCTTGCGCAGAACATGAATGGCGGCTCGTGGACGGCCCAGGTGCTCGATTCTGGAAAAGTGGACGAGCAACGTTTCCTTAGCGTCATCGGGAATTTCTTCCGCGTCCCGGTGGTCTCGATCGACCCGAAGAATATCGACCGCAACACACTGTCGATCCTGCCGAGCCGGTTTGTATTCCAACATCACATTTTGCCGATCGAAGAGAAGGAAAGCTCGGTTGTTCTCGGCACCTACGATTTGTTTAACTCGCTAGGCCGACAGCTCGCGGGTCAGCTTTTGAAAAAGCCGGCCGAATGGGTGCTTGTGCCGCGCCCGCTGTTGCTTCGGGCCATGAAAGCGCTCTACGGCGTCGGCGCCGAAACGTTTGATGAGATCCTTAAATCGAAGCGTGACTTCGAAATTCTACAGGAGGGCGAAACCGCCACCGACATAAACGCGGACGATCCGGAAGCGTCAGTGGTGAAGTTTGTGAACCAGATCATTCGCGAAGCGATTGTCGAACGCGCCACGGACATTCACGTCGAGCCGCTGGAAAACGACATTCGCATTCGTTATCGCATCGACGGCATTCTTCACGAAGTCGCGGTGCCGCCGCAGCTGCGCCTCCTACATTCGGCGATTATCTCCCGCTTGAAAGTGATGTCGCACATGGACATTGCGGAGCGGCGCTTGCCGCAGGATGGCCGCATGAATTTGCAGGCGAATGGTTCGGAGATCGACGTGCGCGTTTCCACGATTCCGACCGTGAACGGCGAATCGATCAGCTTGCGCTTGCTGAGTCGCGGCGGACAGCAATTCGGATTTGAGCGGCTCGATTTGGGTAAGAAGCAGGAGAAAGCAATCCGTCATCTCCTGGCGCAACCGAATGGAATCATTCTGCTCACCGGTCCGACCGGCTGCGGCAAATCGACCTCGCTTTACTGCTTTTTAAGTACGATCAATTCGGTCTCGCGCCGCATCATCACGATCGAGGAGCCGGTCGAATACAAACTCCCCGGTGTTTTGCAGATGGATGTGAAACCGGAGATCGATTTCACATTCGCCAAAGGATTGCGTCACATTTTGCGGCAGGACCCGAACATCGTGATGGTCGGTGAAATTCGCGACGTCGAAACGGCCGACATTGCGATTCGTGCGGCGATGACCGGTCACCTTGTTTTTAGCACTTTGCACACGAACGACGCGGTCGGGGGAATTACTCGCTTGCTCGACATGGACGTTGAGCCGTTTCTGCTCGCTTCGGTTGTGAAATCGTTCATCGCGCAACGGCTGGTCCGGACAATTTGCCCGGAGTGCGCGGAGAAGGTGGAATATCCGGCGGAGTATCTGGCGGAGATCGGATTTCCGGTGAAAGAACTCGGCACAAAGTTCACACGTGGAAAAGGCTGCGACCATTGCCGGCACACCGGTTATCAAGGTCGCGCTGCGATCTATGAAATCTGCGTCGTTACTGAACCGCTGCGAAAATTAATCATGCAAAAGAAAAACGGCGGCGAGCTCAAGCAGTGCGCGATCGCCGAAGGCATGGAGACGCTGCGACAGGATGGCTGGCGCCGTGTCGCCCAAGGCAACACCACGATCGAAGAAGTGGTCCGCGTCACTCAAACCGATGAAGTGATGGCAGAAACGATCGAAAGCGACAGCTAGACTCCGCGCAAGTCGCGGATCGCTTTGGCGTAGTCGTTTGTTTTGAAGATCGAAGTTCCGGCGACCAGAACATTCGCGCCGTTTTGAATCGAGATGCGCGCGGTCTCCGAATTAATTCCGCCATCGACTTCGATGTCGATCTTTCCATTCAATGACTTCGCCCGCTTCACTTTGTCCATTTGATCGGCGCGGAAGGATTGACCGCCGAAACCGGGATGCACCGTCATGACGAGCAACATGTCGATTTTGCCGAGGAGCCGTTCGACCAGTTTGAAATCCGTCTCGGGGTTCAGGGTTAGTCCGACGCGGCAATTGCTCTCGCGGATCTGCTGCAACGATTTTGCGACGTTGTGCTTTGCTTCGGGCTCAACATGAACCGTGATCGAGTTAGCGCCGGCCTCGACAAATCGCGGCAGGTAATGATCCGCATGTTCAATCATCAAGTGCACATCTAGCGGGAGCTTCGTTTGTTTGCGGACAAACCCGACGATGGCCGGACCAAAAGAAATGTTGTCGACAAAATGGCCATCCATGATGTCGCAATGGATCCAGTCCGCCCCGGCGGCCTCCACTTTGCGAATTTCATCACCCAATTTTGAGAAGTCTGCCGCCAGGATGGATGGGGCGATGATGACGTTTGGCATAAGACAGCCTCCAAGGCTCAACCCGGAGCGCTGAAAGCTCAATTCTATATATAATATGAGCTTGACGGCGCAGCGCGGTATTGCACGTTACCGCGTTTCAGCCGGTTAGAATCGCGCTCCGAGGGCGCATGGTTTGCTGCGAAGAAGGCGCTTCCGAGCGGGCTGAAGAAATAAATTCATGTTCAACGGACTTTTCGGTTTTCTCTCCAACGACATCGGTATCGATCTCGGTACCGCCAATACGTTGGTTTATGTCAAAGATCAGGGCATCGTCTTACGCGAACCATCGGTCGTCGCGGTCCAGGCTGGAACGAACAAGGTTCTCGCGGTCGGTGATGAGGCGAAGCGTATGCTCGGACGCACGCCTTCCAACATTGTCGCGGTTCGCCCGTTGAAAGACGGCGTGATTGCGGATTTTGAAGTGACCGAAGCGATGCTGCGGCACTTCATCACGAAAGTTCATAACCGGCGCGTGAAAGCGCGCCCGCGCGTGGTGATCGCGGTTCCATCCGGAATCACCGAGGTCGAAAAACGCGCCGTGCGAGAGTCGGCAACACACGCCGGAGCCCGCGAAGTCTATTTGATCGAAGAACCGATGGCGGCAGCGATTGGAGTCGGGCTTCCGGTACAGGACCCGGCCGGCAACATGATCATCGATATTGGCGGTGGCACGACTGAAGTCGCATTGATTTCACTATCGGGAATTGTGTTCAGTCGGAGCGTCCGGGTCGCCGGAGACGAACTCGACGAAGCGATCGTGCAATACATGAAGCGGGCCTACAATTTAATGGTCGGCGAGCGCACCGCGGAAGAGATCAAAATTAAAATCGGTTCGGCCTATCCGAGCGAAAAAGAAACGAGCGTGGAAGTAAAGGGCCGCGACTTGGTGGCGGGGTTGCCGAAGACGTTAATGATCACATCGCAGGAGGTTCGCGAAGCGCTGCTTGAACCGATCTCGACAATTGTCGATTCGGTACGAATTACTCTGGAACGTTGTCCGCCGGAGCTTTCGGCCGATTTGGTGGACCGGGGGCTGGTCTTGGCAGGCGGCGGCGCGCTGCTGCGCGGGTTCGATAAACTTTTGAGCGAGGAGACTGGTTTGCCTGTCCATGTTGCGGAAGATCCGCTGAGCGCTGTGGCCGAAGGAACAGGCAAATGTCTGAATGAACTTAAATTTTTGCGTCAAGTGGCTGCGGCAGATCGCCAGTGGCGCTAATCCAATATCAGATTGTAGATCTCAAATTGCAGATTGCCGGCACTCGTTCCTGGCTGCAAATCTCTTTCAATCTGCAATCGTCAATCTGACGTCTGCAATTAAATGAGCAGAACAAGCATCATCGCGCTGCTGATCTTCGGCGCCATTCTTGGCTATTTCCTGAGCTTTGGCGCGGACACGACCCGAAAATTTCAAGCCAATATTTATCAGATGCTTTCCCCGTTTTTTTCCACCGGCTCCAGCGTGCAAAAACAAATCACGTCGGTGCGGACGGGATTAAAGTCGTTGGAAGATTTGGAAAAAGAGAACGCGGCCTTGAACGTCGATAATCGTCAGTTGCGCGCGACCAATCAGGCACTGCGTGACGTCGAACATGAAGTGAATCGTTTACGGCATGCGTTGAATTATCGCGAGCGTTCGGTGTTCAAACTCATTCCGGCGGAAATTGTCACACGTGATGCCTCCACCTGGTGGCATACCGTTACGATCAATCGCGGCAAGGAGGACCACATTGAGCCGGACATGCCGGTCGTGACCGACGAGGGACTCGTCGGAAAAACTACCACCGTAAGCAATACGATCTCGGTTGTGCTGCTGACGACCGATGAGAACTGCAAAGTCGCGGCGTCCGTCGAAGGCTCGCGCGAGCAGGGGATCGTTTCCGGCGAACGCGTTTCCGGTGGTCTGGCGCCACTCATCGATCTGAATTTTCTGACGAAACAGGCGAATCTTCAACCGGGACAAAAAACCTACACGTCAGGAGTCGGTGGAGTTTTCCCGTCGGGACTGCTCCTCGGTACAGTAAAGACTTTCAAAGTTCGCGAGCTCGATGGTCAGGCCAAATTAGCGCCCGCGGTCGATCTTTCTCATCTGGAAGACGTGTTCGTGGTCACGGGGCGAAAATGATTTTCTTCATTGTCTTACTAATAATGGTGGTGATCGCACAGATCGCAGAATTTTTTATTCCACCGCTGGATTGGATGTACCACGCGCACATTTACCTCACGCCGGTGCTGGTTTTTTATGGCGCGGTGGCATTGCCATTTCCGTTGATGCTCGGGCTCGCGCTATTTTCAGGAATCCTGCTCGATGCGCTCACGGTCCAGGTTATCGGCAACAAAGTTGAAATATCGCTTGGCTGGTCGATACTTCTTTACGCTGTGCTCGCGGGAATAATGCATGGCTTAAGGCCTCTTTTTGTTCGCGGCCGCTGGGAAGTTCATTCTGTTCTGACCGGCATCTGCACCTCGGCAATTATTCTGGCGCAGTATTTGATGATTACTTTCCGGCGGGGAACGTTTTTCTTTTCGAAAGAAGTTTGGTGGCAAATCGGTGGACCGGGGTTAATCGCCATGCTGATGGCGCCGGTCGTTTTCTGGATGTTGAACTGGGTGGCGCGGGTAACGCGTTATCCCTATTTACCGGAGAGGAGTATTGAATGAATCGGCGTCGTCTTAGTCCGAGTTTGCGGATTCAATTTGTCGGGTTGCTGATGCTGCTGGGCATGGGCTCGCTCGTTTTTAAACTCTGGTGGATCCAGGTCGCGCACGGCGCGGAATGGACCGCGCAGATCCGCGGCAGCTCGCAAGCCACGGTGCGAATTCCTTCCGTTCGCGGCGAGATCAAAGATCGCAACGGACTGACCTTGGTGCAGAACCGCGCCAGCTACGAAGTCGATTTTTATTTGCCCGAAATGGTGAAGGGCTATCGCGAACGTTTCGGCGCGCCCCCACTTTCCGAGCACCGCGCAATCATCAGCGGAATGCCCAAAGACGTAAAAGAGCCTGACATTATCCGGATCGTGAACAGCGGAATTGTGCCGCGCCTGGAGGACCTCGATCTGGCGCGAGATTACAACGCGAAAAACCTCGAGCGACACTTCCGCAACGACACCGAGGTCCCGTATTCCTACATCAAAGATATCGATTTCCCGACGATGGCAAAATTTTCCGAGCATGATGTCGGACTCCCCGGAGTCGATATCGCGATCAAACCGGTGCGCTCGTATGTTTACGGCGCTCTCGCGGCCCACATTCTCGGTTATGTTGGCGCGCCCGACGACACGAACAAAGACGAAGCGAGGAAGTTCACGTTTTATCAGGGAGACGTGGATGGAAAATCGAACATTGAGAAAGCGATGGACGATTACCTGCGCGGCAAACCGGGCGTGCGGTATTTACGGAGGAACGCGAAGGGAACTATCGACGGCGTGGTGAAAGAAGATCCGCCGCAGCAAGGCGCGAATGTTTTCCTAACCATCGATTCGCGGATTCAAGCAATTGCCGACGAAGCGTTAAGAGCAGTCAGCCGAGCCGGCGCGGTCGTTGTTGATCCAAACAACGGGAATATTTTGGCGATGGCCTCGGTGCCTTCGTTTGATCCCAACACATTTATCCCGAGCATCAAAAAGAAAGACTGGGAAGCCTTGCGCAAGGACGAAGCCGATCCGCTGGTCGATCGCGCCGTCAGCGCGTTGCCGCCGGGATCAACATTCAAGTTGATTACCGCGCTGGCGGGACTGCGCAAAGGCCTAACGAACAACAAATACAGTTGCGGTGGTGGCGTCAGTTACGGCGACCACTTCTTTCAGTGCTGGGTAGCGTCGAAACACTACACTCATGGAACAATCGGCCTGGCGGACGCGCTCAAGGTCTCATGCGATTCGTACTTTTATCAGTACGGGAACGCCGGCGGGATTCAGTCCATGGATGTCATCGGCAAAATGCTCGGAATTGGCGAGGAATCGGGCCTGCAACTGAGCAACGAACAAAAGGGAAACATGCCGGGCCCTGAATGGATGGCGATCCATCATCCGCAGGAAAGATGGTCGTCCGCGCAGACCGCCAACGTCACGATCGGACAGGGTTATACCTTGGTCTCGCCCCTGCAGCTGTCGATGGCTTATGCGACTGCGGCCAATGGCGGCACGTGCTTCTATCCGCGGCTGGTAGACAAAGTCCTGAATCAGGATGGCTCGCCGGTCCTCGATGAGCACGGCAAACCGGTAGTGTCTCAAACACCGCGGATGCGGTCCGATTTGCGGCGCGAAGTTACGCCTGACCAAATGGAAATAGTGCGGAAAGGTTTGTGGAAAGTTGTGAATGAAGACGGCGGGACAGGGGGCCGGGCGCGTTTGAAAGATGTTGTAGTGGCTGGTAAAACTGGCACTGCGCAGGCAACTGAGCGCGGCCATGAGGAGAACGTGGCCTGGTTTGTATGTTTCGCGCCTTATGACCACCCGAAGTATGTCGTCACCGTGATGGTGCAGGGGGCCTCCGGGCATGGCGGCGAAGTCGCGGGGCCGATCGCTACTCGCATTCTGGAGCGAATTGTGGCGCAGGATGACGGAAAATTCGATATGCAGGTGGCCTGGACCGCGCCGGCGCATCACCCAAATCCGCTGCAGTTGGTCAAATCGGTGAGCTACACCGGAAGTAATGTTGGCGGCGAGGACGAAGAAGGCGCTGATTCCAGTCAAAGTACCGCCGACGTGCAAATGGCGAGCGACAGCGCTTCGCCCGATGTGGAACAGGAACCCGATGCGCAAGGACAGGTTTCAAAACGTGCGAAGGTCGCGCGCGCCGTTCCGACGCCCGCTCCGCGGCAACCTAACTTTTTTGAACGGCTTTTCGGAGCGAAACGCCAGGCGCCACAGCCGACTCCGCCTCCAGTCCGCCGTCGTTTTTAACAATCAATGTCGATCTAACGAGCTATGAGCTTTTTTCTGAGAGCGCTCGCGATCGCGCAACCTTTGGAGATTTATGTTGGACAGAGTAAGAAAAATTTTAGGTATCGGATCACACCGGACCGGAAACAAGCTGGTCATCAGTGTCGAAAAACTCGAGAGCCGGGTAGCGTTGCTCGAGAACAATCGACTCGAAGAATATAGCGTCGAGCGCAGCGGTTCGCGCCAGATCGTCGGTTCCGTTTACAAGGGCCGGGTCAAGAACATCGAAATGGGTTTGAAGGCGATGTTTGTGGACATCGGTTTGGAAAAGAATGCCTTTCTCCATTTTTGGGACGCACTTCCGGCCGCTCTTGACAGCGGAATCGAGGAAGTTGATCGCCCCGGCCGAAAGCAGCGCCGCAAAATCACGGCGAAAGATATTCCGAACATTTATCCGGTCGGATCCGAAGTCATTGTTCAGGTCACGAAGGGACCGATCGGAACCAAGGGTCCGCGGGTCACGACCAATCTCAGTTTTGCCGGTCGCTATCTCGTGTTGATGCCGTTTAGTGATCGCAGCGGCATTTCGCGCAAAATTGAAGACCCGAAAGAACGCAACCGGCTCCGGAAAATTTTGCGCGAGCTCGACATTCCGGACGGCATTGGCGTGATCATCCGGACCGTGGGTGAAGGACAGCGCGCGCGATATTTTGTCCGGGACCTCCGTTTTCTGCTCGATCAATGGGAGCAGGTGGATCAGCTCATTCGCGACAAACCCGCGCCATATCGCGTTTTTGAAGAACCGGATCTGGTGGAACGCACCGTCCGTGATTTTTTGACCGAAGAGATCGACGAGGTGCTTTGCGATGACAAGGACTCGCTTGAGCGCATGAATCAGCTCGTGGAAAAAATTTCGCGCCGTTCACGCAATCGTCTGAAATTTTATGATGGCGCAACGCCGATTTTCGAATCGCTCGGTATTCAAAAACAGATTGACGATGCATTTCATCGGCAGGTCTGGTTGAGATGTGGCGGTTACATTGTAATCGACGAAACCGAAGCCCTCGTCGCGGTTGATGTGAACACTGGCCGCAACAAAGGCGGACGCGATGTCGACAAGACGATTTTGCAAACAAACCTGGAAGCCGCGGACGAAATTGCGCGGCAGCTGCGGTTGCGAAACATCGGCGGTCTGATCATCGCCGATTTCATCGACATGAAAGGCCGTAAGGACCAGCAGGCTGTCTTTAACCTCATGAAAGAGCGCCTCAAACGAGACAAGGCGAAGACTCACGTCCTGCCGATTTCACAACTCGGTTTGATGGAAATGACCCGGCAACGGGCGCAAGAAAGTTTGAGTGACACGATTTACGAAAACTGTCCCTACTGCGGCGGCCGCGGCGTGGTCAAAACTTCGATGACCACAAGCGTGGAACTTCACCGCGCACTCAACAGTGTGATGCGCAAGTATCAGGACAGTGTTCACGATTTTCGGGTGATCCTGAATCCGGACGTTTTGAAGCGGTTGAAGGAAGAAGACGAGGAACTGCTGATCGAACTGGAGCGGCGCTACGCCAGCCGATTAATGTTTCGGGGCGATCCAACCTATCATCACGAGAAGTTTATCGTCACCGACGCGAACACCGGAGCGGAACTAAAATCGTAAATTCACAGGCGACGGCGCGGGGTCTGGTTGCCTGGCTGACAAGGATCAGAAGCTTTGAAATTCCACCGGGGAGCCCGTAGGGCGCCCTTTGCCGGCGCTCATTATGGGGTTGACCCCCAGGGGGCCCTTTGTTAGAACCGCCCCTAACGGGCAAAAAAGGGCTGAAATTCGATGCTTGACCTAGGGCAGCGGTTTCGTGTTAAAACCGTAGGTCAATCGAAAAACAGCCCAGATTTAGCCCTGAAACAGCCTGGAAAAAACTATTTATTTTTTTATTGACGAACTTCTGCAGAAACCCTAAACGCATAGCCAAGTTATGAAAAAACTGACCTTAACCTTTTGCGCATTGTTCGCACTCTTCGGCGTTGCGGCCGCTCTGTACGCTGACGACGGTCCGGAGAGAGTCTCAAGTAAAGAAAAACAAGTGATGCAGCCGGCACCGCCTGTGTGCGATTTCTATCGTGCCCATGAGTGGAATCTGGACCTGTGGGCCGCGTGGGCTTTTGCTGCGGACACTGGCCGGTTCCCCGTCGACGAAGGCCGCGACGCCGATGGCAACCTCAACGCCGATCCATTTAAGCAGCTTCTCTTCGTTGATCCAGTTACAGGCGCCGAAACCCTTGGTCCGGAAAAAGACCCATTCACCCAGGATGCACGCCACAATTTTATCGGCGAGCAAAAGTCCCAAAATCCAAACGAGCGAGTGAATATTGGTCAGGTCAGCAGGAACGAACTATTCGGCCGTGATGATACCGGGGGCGGCGGTGTCGATGTAAAGTACTTTTGGAGCAAATACTTTGGCGCGGGTGCTGAATTTCTCGGGCTAGCGGCCAAAACGAACTTTGCCGGCGGGCTATTGGGGACTCTGACCGCGCGATATCCGTTAGGCCGCTTTGCGCCGTATGCCACTGGCGGCCTCGGCTTCATCGATGGCGGCGCGACGACCTTCGAATTCTTCAACGAGAAGACCGTGGCTGACAACACGGGCTTCATCATCCCGCACTCTGAGCG
>Ga0066903_100003399_pt1 | contig 12992 bp, 11 predicted proteins | sample PanSoiMetaGPlot1_FD_67491 | JGI IMG/M metagenome (GOLD analysis project Ga0066903, IMG submission 67491) | Tropical forest soil microbial communities from Panama analyzed to predict greenhouse gas emissions - Panama Soil - Plot 1 (version 2) | ecosystem: Environmental > Terrestrial > Soil >... | reverse complement strand
GCCGCCGACGTCACGGTGCGCTTCTCGACCGCGGCGCCGCCGGCCGACTTTCTTGCCAAGGCGCTGGAGGCGTTCAAGGCCGAGGTCGAGGCGGCGAATGTCGGGGTGAAGGTCGAGACTCATCCCGCCTCGACGCTGTTCCGTCAGGGCACCGAGGTGCCGGCGCTGCAGCGTGGCAACCTGGAAATGAGCACCATGACCACCTTCGAGGTGGCGCAGCAGATGGCGGAGTATGGGCTGTTCAATCGCGCCTATCTGTTCCGCGACTACGACCACCTGCGCACAGTGTTCGACGGCGCGATCGGGCAGGGCTACCGGCGCGCGGTCGCCGACAAGATGGGCATCGAGATTCTCTCGGTGGCCTATCTCGGCACGCGGCAGGTCAATCTGCGGCAGAAGCGCAGCGTCAAGGCGCCGTCTGACTTGGCGGGCGTGAAGATGCGCATGCCGGCGGGCCCGGAATGGCTGCTGCTGGGCAGGGCGATCGGCGTCTCGCCGGTGCCGCTCGGGATGCCCGAGGTCTATCTCGCGCTCAAGACCGGCTCGATCGACGGCCAGGAGAACCCGCTGTCGATCCTCAACGCGGCGAAATTCTACGAGGTGAGCGAGCAAGTCGTGCTGACCGCGCACATGGTGCAGCCGGTGTTCTTCGACATCGCCAAGCCGTTCTGGGACAAGCTTTCCGCCGAGCAGAAGGCGGTGCTCGAGCGCGCGGCGCGCAACGCGGCGAAGCAGAACGACACTGCGCGGCTCGCTGACGAGAAGGCGATCGTCGAGGCGCTGCGCGGCCGCGGGCTTGCCGTCGAGGCGATCGATCTCGCGCCGTTCCGCGCCATGGCGGACAAGGTCTACGGCGAGGCGGACGCGACCAAGGCGTGGAACGCGGCGTTGACCAAACAAGTGCTCGACGCGCGTTGATCGGCAGGCATGAGCCGGAGCTGGACGACCGCGTGGGAGTTGGCGTGCGCGAGCACGCGCCTCATCGCGTCGGCAATGTTCGCCTGCGTGTTCATTGCGTTCATCTACAAGATCGTCATGCGCTACGCCGCGCATGACGCCGTCGCCTGGGCGGATGAAGTCTCGGTCGTGCTGTTCGTCTGGATGATCTTCTGGGCCAATGCGCTCGTGGTTCCGGACCGCCGGCAAATCCGGTTCGACCTGGTGGTGCGCCTGTTGCCGCCGCGGTGGCAACAGGCGGCAGCCATTGCGCGGCTCACCATCATCGGCGGGCTGTTTCTCTGGGCGCTGCCGGGCGTGATCGACTACATCGCCTTCCTGTGGCGCGAGCGCACGCCGGTGCTCTCGCTGCGGCTCGACTTCGTCTATGCCTGCTTCGGCCTGTTCGCCGTCGCGGTCGTCATCCGATCGGCCATCGCGCTCTATCAGCTGGTCCGCCCGGGCTGGCGGCAGCACATCTAACGCCCCGCCGATGTCGCTCGGGCTCACGGTGCTGGCAACGGTGTTCATCGGCACCGCTTTGCTCGGTGCGCCGGTCGGCCTGTGCATGCTCGCGGCCGGTTTCGCTTATCTGATCGCGACGCACCAGGACGTCGGGCTGGTGGTCGACCAGACCATGAACGGCCTCTACAACAGCTACCTCTTGCTGGCAGTGCCGCTGTTCATCTTCGTCGCCAACCTGATGAACGCGAGCGGCGTGCTGGAGCGGCTGCTCGCGTTCGCGCAGGCGATGGTCGGCCGATTCCGCGGCGGGCTCGCCCACGTCAACGTGGTCGCCAACCTGATCTTCTCCGGCATGAGCGGCAGCGCGGTTGCCGACGCCGCAGGGCCGGGGCTGATCGTCGCCCGCATGATGATGCGCGACGGCCGCTATCCCGCGGGCTTCGCCGCGGCGACCTCGGTCGTCTCCGCCACCATGGGCCCGCTCGTGCCGCCCTCGATCGCCATGATCTTCTACGCGCTGATCGCCAATGCCTCGGTCGGCGCGCTGTTTCTCGCCGGGCTCGCGCCCGCGGCGCTGATGGCGGCGGCGCTGATGACCGCGATCGCACTGATCGCGCGGCGGCGCAAATTTCCCGCCGAGCCGCCGCTGCCCTGGCGCGCGCTGCCGGCAATCTTTGCCCGCGCGCTGTTGCCGCTGGCGCTGCCGGCGATCCTGCTCGGCATCATCTATAGCGGGATCGCGAGCCCGACCGAGGCTGCCGCCATCGCCGCCGCCTATGCGCTCCTCCTCGCGTTCGCGGTCTATCGCAGCATGAATCTTTCGCGGCTGGCCGAGGCGGTAGCCGACACCGTGACCTCGACCGCCACGATCGGCCTGATCATGGCCGGCGCCTTCGTGTTCAACTATGCGATCGCCAACGAGGGCGTGCCGCAGCTCATCCGCAACGGCCTGGTCGCGTGGAAGCTCTCGCCGATCACCTTCCTGCTCTGCGTCAATGGGCTGTTGCTGCTGCTCGCGGTGCTGATCGACGAGATCACCATCCTGCTGGTGATCGTGCCGCTCCTGGTCCCGGTGGCGCAGAGCTTAGGGATCGACCTGGTGCATTTCGGGGTCGTCATCGTGCTCAACATGATGGTCGGCCTGGCGCTGCCGCCGCACGGCCTGCTGCTGTTCGTCATCAATGGACTGACCGGGACGCCGCTCGCCGAGATCTTCCGCGAGATGCCGGTATTCGTCGCGACCATGCTGGTCGTTCTCATCGCGGTAACCCTGTTTCCTGATTTGGCCCTGACATTGCCGCGCCTTCTCGGCTACGCCGTGCCGTGACACCGCCGTTCGCCGGTATTTTAGTAAACCAGCTGCCGTGGATGCGGCTCGAATCGATTCGCGGGAGGCATGCGTGACGCTCACCGACCTCAAGGATAAACCCTATTTCCGCCAAAAGCGATGAGCCGCGAACCGATGAGTGAGCGCCGGGCGCCGCGACCATGAGCGACATCCGCAAATGGACGATTTGGCTCGTCCTGACGTCCGCGGCGGTCGTTGTATCGTATTTCTGGCTGGACCGGCCGATGGCGCTGTTGATCCATGGTCACGTGCGGCAATACGATCTCTTCGCCAAGCTCACCTACATTCCGGAAGCTGTTCTGCCCCTGCTGATCATCGCCTTCGCCGCGATCGCGCTGCACGCGCTGACCCGCCGAATGCTGTCGAAGCTGGAGACGGTGGCGGTGCTGGCGGCGGCGAGCCTGGCGGTCGCCACCGCGATCAAGGACCAGCTGAAATTCGCCTTCGGCCGCACCTGGCCGGAGACCTGGGTGCGCAACAATCCCTCGTTCATCAACGACGGCGTCTACGGCTTCAATCCCTTCCATGGCGGGCCGGGCTATGCCGCGTTCCCGTCCGGGCACATGACCGCGGTCTGTGCGGTCATGGCGGTGCTGTGGATCTGCTATCCCAGATTTCGCGCGCTCTATGCCCTCTGTATTGCCGCGGTCGCCATCGGCCTGGTCGGCGCCAATTTCCATTTTCTCGGCGACGTCATCGCCGGCGCCTTCCTCGGCGTCTCGACCGGCTGGCTCACGGTGGCGATCTGGGAGATGGGCGTGCGTCAGGTGCGCGGAGCTGCGCCGCCCACGAGGGACCCGGATCACTTAAATTGATGAGCCGGCAACTGGCGCCACAAGCTCCGCCTCGCGTCGCTTGATGAAACCCCGCCACGCCGGCGCGATCCGCGCGCCCTGGAAATCGGAGACCTGCGGGAACGGCACGACGTTGAACAGCCGCTCCCATTCCTCCGCTGCAACGACCGGCTCGTGATACTCGCAATTGCGCAGCAGCCGTTGCAGCTTGCGCGCCGTTTCGGTCGGATGAATCGGGTCCACCCCGCCCGTGACGATGGCGGGGGCCTCGATTGCGGCCCACTCCTCCTCGCTGGCGCGGCAGCCGGCGATCGGCAGATCGCCGCTGGTGTCGAAGAAGGCGGCCCAATAGGCCATCTGCCGCACGAAGGCCGCGGGCTCCATGGCGAGCAACCGCGTGCGGTTTGCCGGGCACTGCGCGATCGACGCGGCAAAGCGATCGACCTCGATGACGCCGTCCATGCCGCGCCGCAAGGCCGCGCGCATGTATTGCCGATAGAAATTCTTCGGCAGCCGCTCCGCGGCGTAATCGCCGCCTGACGGCCAGGCCAGCATCATCCCCTTCACCAGCTCGGGATGCGCGAGCGCGAGCAGCGGCGTGACGCGGCAACCCGCATACTCGCCGACATAGCAGGGCGCGAGATCGAGCGCGCGGATCAGGGCCGCCAGGTCGTCGGCCCAGATCTCCGCCTCCGACCGGTCGCCGGCGATCACGATGTCCGACTTGCCGTCGGTGTTGCGGCGGTCCCAAGAGACGACGCGGAAATCTTTGGCGAGCTCGGTCGCGACCACGCGTTGCACATAGCCCGCCCATCGGCCGCCGGGCGTCACGACCACCGGGATGCCGCGGCCGAGCTCCTGGTACTGAACGGTGCAGCCGTTGACGCGAAGCTCGGGCATGGTCGATCCGGTTTGGAGAAGCCGCGCGGGCCGGTGTATGACCGTATCGTACTGGATGCTCCGGAGTCGAACGCGATGCCGGCCGGCCGCGCTGCAGCTCTTGTCTTTCTCTTTGCCGCTCTCTGTGCGGCGGTCGTCGTTCCGCTTGCGGCCGCCGCGGCGCTTGCCCAGGCACCTTATCCCGATCGCACCGTGCGCATCATCGTGCCGCATCCCGCGGGCGGATCGACCGACGTGGTCACGCGCATCGTGGCGGAGCGCATGCAGGCGATCTGGGGCAAGCCGGTCGTGCTCGAGAACGTGGTCGGCGCCGCCGGCATGACCGCCACGACGCAAGGCGCCAAGGCGGCGGCCGACGGCTACACCATGACCGCCATCGTCGGCACGACCACGACGCTGCTGGCCAATCTCAAGAGCAGGATCCCCTACGACCCGATGAAGGACTTCGCGCCGCTGGTGCTGTTCGGGACCTTCCCGAACGTGCTGGTGGTCCGCCGCGAGCTCGGAGTGAAGAGCATGCAGGAGCTGATCGCCCTGCTGCGCGCCTCGCCCGGCAAGCACACCTATGCCAGCACCGGCTACGGCAGCTCGACGCATATTGCGGCGGAATGGTTCAAGCTCGAGACCGGGACCGACATCCTGCATGTGCCGTTCACCGGCAGCGCGGCGGCGCTGCCGGCGCTGCTCGGCGGGCACGTCGACATGATGTTCGACGTGGTGGCAACGATCTGGCCGCAGGTGCGCGACGGCAACCTCGTTGCGCTCGGCGTCGGCAGCCCGCAGCGCCTGGCGTTTGCGCCCGACGTGCCGGCGATCGCCGAGACCCTGCCGGGCTTCGACGTGTCGTCGTGGATCGGGCTGGCGCTCCCGGCGGGAACGCCCAGCGACATCGTGAAAAGGAGCTCCGACGTCATCCTCGAGGCGGTGCAGGACCCGGTGGTGATCGAGCGGATGAAGGCGATCGGCGCCGTCGCCGACGTGAAGGGGCCGCGCGAGTTCCGCGCCTTCATGCAGGCGGACTACGACAAATGGCGGCGGGTGATCCAGGCGAACGGCATCCACGTCGAGTAGCGGGGAGAAACGAAAATGGCACAGGCAGAGAAGGTGCCCCGACCATCGTCGCGGGAGGACGATCTCGTCTCGACGGTGCCCGGCACGCCCGCCGGCAACTATCTTCGGCGGTTCTGGAATCCGATCTATCATTCGGTCGACCTCAAGGCCGGCCGCCCGGTCCCGCTGCGGATCATGAGCGAAAACTTCACGCTCTATCGCGGCGACAGCGGCGAGCCGCATCTGGTGGCGGCGCGCTGCCCGCATCGCGGCACGCAGCTCTCGGCCGGGCGCGTCGAGGGGGACGCGCTACGCTGCTTCTATCACGGCTGGAAATTCGAGAGCGACGGGCGCTGCTCCGAGCAGCCGGCCGACGAGTCGCGCTTCTGCGACCGGGTGTCGATCCGGACGTGGCCGGTGCAGGAGCATCTCGGGCTGATCTTCGCTTTTCTCGGCGAGGGCGCGCCGCCGCCGCTTCCGCTCTATCCGGAGTTCGAGCGGTTCGCCGGCCTGCTCGAGATCGACTCGTATCTGCGGCGCTGCAATTATTTTCAGAACATCGACAACGCGCTCGACATGAGCCATGTCGCCTTCACCCACGGCAACAACCGCGCCGCGTTCGACCGGATCGGCCTGGGGCGGAACCTGCAGGCGGAGGAGTCGGACTGGGGCGTCACCTACACCTTCACGCGCGACGACGGGGAGAAGCGCATCCATCAGTTCGGCATGCCGAACGTGCTGCACATCGCGGCGCTGCCGACCGACCCGGAGATCGGCTGGCAGGAATCGCTGTTCTGGTGGGTGCCGATCGACGACACGAGCCATCTGCAGTTCAGCATTCATCGGGTGCCGGCGACCGGCGAGACCGCCGCGCGCCTGCATGCACGCCGGCAGGCTCGGCGTTCCCGCATCGACATCGCGCACCAGGACGCCTGCGACGCAATCCTGAGCGGGCGATCGCGCATCGAGGACTTCGAGGCGGATCGAGTCGACCTGGTGCGCCTGCAGGACGACGTGGCGCAGCTCGGGCAGGGCGTGGTGGCCGATCGCAGCCGCGAGCACCTGGGGCGCGCCGACGTCGGGGTGACGGCGGTGCGCCGCCTGTGGCGGCGCGAGATGAGCAACCTCGCGTCCGGCCGCCCGCTCAAGGCCTGGACCAAGTCGCCGGCGATCAAGGTGCATGCGTGGGCGATTGCGGGCAACCTCGCGCGCGTCACCGGCGGCGAGTCGGCCGAGGCCGGCGAGGCCAAGGCCGACGTCAAGGCCGACATCGTCGACGTGCGTCCGTTCGTCGAGATTGAAATGCAGCTAAGCGCGCTGCACTATTCTCCGCGGGATTAGGCCTCACAATCCGCAGCAGAAATAGCCGCGGCGCGGTCGATCACATGAAGCAGCGCCCTGAGGACGCTGGCCAAGGGAGGAAAGAACCGATGAACGGTGCCGCAGTCGTTGCCGAAATCCTCAAGCGCGAGGGCACGGAGTTCCTGTCCTGCTATCCGCGCAACCCGCTGATCGAGGCCTGCGCCGAGCTCGACATCCGGCCGATCCTGTGCCGGCAGGAGCGCGTCGGCGTCGGCATGGCGGACGGCTATTCCCGCATCAAGCGCGGCAAGGTGAACGGCGTATTCGCGGCGCAGGCCGGCCCCGGCATCGAGAATGCGTTCCCCGGCATCGCGCAGGCCTATACCGAGAACGTACCGATGCTGATCCTTCCCTCGGGGCTCGCGCTGTCGCGGCAATATCTGCGGCCGGTGTTCCGCGCCGCCGACGTCTATCGCCCGGTCACCAAGTGGTCGGCGCTGGCGCACAGCGTGCAGGAATTGCCCGACCTGATGCGCCGCGCCTTCCAGGCGATGCGCAGCGGCAAGGGCGGCCCGGTGCTGGTCGAGATTCCCGACGAGGTGTGGACCGCGGAGTTCAATGGCGCGCTCGACTACACGCCGGTGGCGGTGCAGCGCAGCGCGCCCGATCCCGCGGCCATCAAGGACGCCGCGCGCCGGCTGCTGGCGGCGAAGAACCCGCTCATCCTGGCGGGGCAGGGCGTGCTCTATGCGCAGGCGAGCGAGGCGCTCGCGGCGCTGGCCGAGCTCGTCCCCGCGCCGGTCGTCACCACCAATCCCGGCAAGAGCGCGATCCCCGAAAGCCATCCGCTGGCGCTCGGCGCCTCCACGCGCTCGCGGCCGAGGATGTTCACCGATTTCATGGCGCGCGCCGACGTGGTCTTCGCGATCGGCTCGAGCCTGACCAGGACGCCGTTCGGGCCGGGCGTGCCGGCGGGCAAGAGCATCATCCATGCGACCAACGACGCCGCCGACATCAACAAGGAGTACCGCGTTGACCTGGGCGTGGTCGGCGACGCCGCGCTGGTGCTCGAGGCGCTGGTGGCGGAGGTCGGCAAGCAGAAGGGCGCCGGTGGCGGCAACGCGCTCGCCTCGCTCAAGGAGGAGATCGCCGGGGCGAAGAAGGCGTGGCTGGCGGAATGGGCCAAGCATCTCGACTCCGACGAGACGCCGCTCAACCAGTATCGCGTGATCCGCGATCTCATGCGCACGGTCGATCGCGACAACATGATCATCACCCACGATTCCGGCAGCCCGCGCGAGCAGCTGCTGCCGTTCTGGGAAACGACCAAGCCCGGCTCCTACATGGGCTGGGGCAAGTCGACCCAGCTCGGCTACGGGCTCGGCATCACCATGGGCGCCAAGCTCGCCGCGCCCGACAAGCTCTGTGTCAACGTGATGGGCGATGCCGCGATCGGCATGACCGGGATGGACATCGAGACCGCCGCGCGCAACCGCATCGCCATTCTCACGGTCGTGTTCAACAACGGCGTGATGGCGGCCGAGCGCGACGTGCTCAAGACGTCGACGAAGAAATACGGCGCGCTCACGGTGAGCGGCAATTATGCCAAGGTGGCGGAGGGGCTCAATGTCGCGTCGGCGCGGGTAGAGAAGCCCGCCAACATCGCGGGGGCGATCAAGGATGCAGTGCGGGTGACGGAGACCGGCGTGCCGTTCCTGCTCGAGTTCGTCGTGAAGGAAGGCTACGACTTCTCAAGGTATAATCTCGAAGGATTGTAGGGCGGGTTAGGCGCAGCCGATCTCGACTCTGTCTAATCGCTCGGTCGGCTGCGCCGTAACCCGCCGCCGGACCGCTGAGCGGAGTTGGCGGATTACGCTCGCCCCACGCAAACGCGCGGGGCTGCGCTAATCCGCCCTACGAAGCCGTCACGTCGCCTTCCACGGGATCGCCCAGCGCTCGATCTCCTGGAACAGCGCCGAGGTGACAAGGCCGATGAGGCCGATGGTGACAATGCCGACGAACATGACGTCGACCTGCAACAGCTCCCACGAGTTCCAGATCAGGTAGCCGATGCCGGCCTTGGTGGCGACGAACTCCGACGCCACCAGCACGATGAAGGAGACCGCGAGCGCGATGCGCAGGCCGGCGAAAATAGTCGGCAGAGCGCCGAAGAACACGATGCGGGTGAACATCACCATCTGGCTCGCGCCGTAGTTCTTGGCGACGTCCCAGTAGATCTTCTCGATATTGGCGGCGCCCACGTAGGTGTTCACGATGACCGGGAAGAACACGGCGATCGCGACCAGCGCGACCTTGGAGGCGTCGCCGAAACCGAAGGCGAGCAGCAAGAGCGGCATCAGCGCGATCTTGGGGATCGGGAACAAGACCGCGATCAGCGGGTCAAAGAAGATGCGCACCGGCTTGAACATCGCCATCAGCAGGCCCATCGCAACCGCCGGCACCACGCCGACGATGAAGCCGAGCGCGACGCGGTAGAGCGTGACGCCGACATGCAGCGCCAGCTCACCGTTGGCGATCAGCTTGACGAAGCGCACGGCGATGTCGCTCGGTGCCGGGATGAAGCGGCGGTCGCCGATGCCGAGCATCAGCAGGATCTGCCAGACCACGAGCAGCGCGATCGGCGAGATCAGATAGAGTAGGCGCTCGCGCGCCTTGCCGGACAGGCCGTTCATTGCTCCTCCTCCGCCCGCGCGCGGTTCACCTCGTCCTCCAGCACCCGCCAGATCTCGAGCTTGAGGCGGCCGAACTCGGCGGAGGCCGACAGCGCCAGCACGTCGCGCGGATGGGGGAAGGGCACGTCGATCACCTGCTTGATGCGGCCGGGCTGCGCAGTCATGACCACGGTGCGGTCGCCGAGCAGCAGCGCCTCGTCGATCGAGTGGGTAATGTAGACCACGGTCTTGCGGGTCTGCTCCCAGATGCGCACCAGCTCGGCCTGCAGGATCACGCGGTTCTGCGCGTCGAGCGCGGCGAACGGCTCGTCCATCAGCAGCATGCCGGGATCGGTCACGAAGGCGCGGGCGATCGCGCTGCGCTGGCGCATGCCGCCCGAGAGCTGGTGCGGATAGTGCTTGCGGAACTTGGTCAGACCGACGAGCTTGAGCGCGGCCTCGACGCGTGCGGCGGCCTCGGCCTTGGGCACGCCGCGCGTCATCAGGCCGAAGCCGACATTGGTCTGGACGTTCATCCAGGGGAACAGGCCGCTCTCCTGGAACACCATGGCGTTCTCGACCGCCCAGCCCGGCGCTTCGATCTTCATTGCGCCGCTCGACTGCGTGTCGAGGCCGGCGAGGATGCGCAGCAGGGTGGATTTCCCGCAGCCCGAGGGGCCGACGATGCAGACGAACTCGCCGGGCGAGATGCGCAGGCTGACGTCGTCGAGCGCAAGCACCCGACCCTGGCCGCTCAGATATTCCTTGCGCAGTCCCGCGATCTCGATCGCGGCGCCCCGCCGCTCAACGGCCTTGTTCACCGGCAGCCGGCGAGCGTGCTCGCCTTGTTCTCGAGCTCGAACGGCGGAAGCTTCGCCAGGGCGTACTCGACATAGCTCTTGTCGACCACGCGGTCGGCGGGAAACTCGGCACTGCTCATCTTGTTCTTGATGAACCAGGCCTGCATGTCGAGCATGCTGGCGACATTGATCGCGCCGTTCGGGCTGCGCGCCGGCCAGGGATATTTGTGCAGGAGCTCGGGCCTTGTCTCGGTGCCGGTGCGGATCGCGAGGTCGATGAAGGCCTGGCGGGTCGAGCCGCCGTGATAGGCCTGGCAGTAGTCGCGGATGGCGCGCAGGTAGCCGACGTAGTAGTTGCGCATAGCCTCCTTGTGGGCCTTGGCGAAATCGGTGTTGATCATGCTCACCGCGATGGTGAGCGGATGCGGCTGCACGATGTCGTCGGGGTCCTTGAAGTTGACGGCGTGCCCGCCGTCGAGCAGCTGCGCGGTGAACGGCGGGATGGCGATGGCGGCGTCGATCGCCTTGTTGGCAAAGGCGAGCGCATATTGCGTGAACGGGATGACCTTGATGTCGACGTCGGCAAGCGTGAGCCCGTCCGATTCCAGGAGCTTGCCGACTTCGTAGGTCGAGACCGCGCCCGAGCCGTTGGTGGCGATGGTCTTGCCCTTGAGCTGGCGCAGCTGGGTGATCTTGCCCTGGTGGTCGGGGCGCAGCATGAGGTTGTGGCCGAGCGGGCTCGAGACGCGGTCGAGCACCATGGTGATGGGCAGGCTCTTCTCGAGCCCGTTGAAATAGCCGGCGGAGATGCCACCCTCGATCAGCTGCAGCTGGTTCTGCGCCAAGAGCGCGATCGAGTTGGCGGCGGTGTCGAGCGTCTCGGTGACGACCTTGATGCCGTAGTCCTTGAAGTAGCCCTTCTCGGAGGCCCAGAGAATCGTGGCAGTCGAGATCGAGCGCACGGTGCCGACCTTGACGGTGAGCACCTCGGCCTGCGCCGTGGCGGCGACCGCCAGGGCGACGCAGGCCAATGCGGAGCGCGCGAGCAAACGCTGGATCACGGACGTCATGATGTCTCCCTCGAGCCGCACAGTCGCGCGTTATTGTCGCTTGATGAAATAGCGGCCCTCGCCGTCGCGTTCGAGGCCATTTTGTCGCAGCGCATCGAGCGCCAGCACGATCTCACGCCCATCGCGGCTGCCCACCGCCGCCATCAGCTCCTCGAAAAATTTGGGGCCGTGGGCAAGCGCGGCCTCGACCGAGGGGAAGCGCTGGCCCGTGAAGCGCGGCGGCTCCGGCACGCGGGTTTCCAACCGGCTGCTGCTGCCAAACGGCCAGGTGAGGTCGAAGCCGGCCTTGGCGCCCGTGCGGCCGCTGGTCAGTGATGGATCCAAGGGCAGGGTGCGCATGCCGCCCAGCACCACGAGATCGCGATCGGGCTGGAAGCGGGTGGCAAGCGCCCAATCCATCTGCTCGTCGGAGAAGATGTCGACGTCGGGATCGACCACAAACACGTTCTTGACGTTGACCAGCGCGCCGAAGCAGGCGGCGATGGCGTTTCTCGCCTCGCCCGGCACGCGCTGGCGCAGCGCCACCCGCAGGTTGAACATGCCGCCGCTCGAGGCGGTGGCATGCACCGCAATCGGCTCGCGCACCGCGGTCTCGAGCGCGCGCCAGATCATCACCTCGGTGCGCAGCGCATTGAGCAGCGCGGTGTCGGTGCGCGCCAGCGACCAGCCGCCGATGGTCGAGGTCTGGAACAGCGCGTCGCGCCGGCGCGTGATGGCAGTGAGGTGAAACACCGGGTTGCGCTTGAGCGCGCCGTAGTAGCCGAGGAACTCGCCATAGGGGCCCTCGGGCTCGACGTGCCCGCGCGCATCGAGATAGCCCTCGAGCACCCATTCGGCATCGGCCGGCACACGGATGTCGTTGCTGACGCATTTCACCACCGGCAGCGGCGCGTCGCGCAGCGATGCCACCAGCCCGAGCTCGTCGACCGGCAGCCGCATGACCGCGGCGATGTGGTCGATCGGATGAGCGCCGACCACGAAGCTCACCGGCAGCGGCTTGCCGGCGGCGGTCGACGCCTCGTAGATCGCGCGCAGGTCGCTGGGCGAGACCAGGTCGATGCCGGCCTCGTGACGGCCGCGCAGCATCAGGCGGCGCACGCCCACATTGGTCCAGCCGGATTTCGGGTCGACCACGTAATCGATCGACGACGAGATATAGGGCCCGCCATCCGCGCCATGACCGAGATGCACCGGCAGCGTGGTGAGATCGGCGTCGGTGCCGGTGAGCACGACCTCCTGCGCCGGCGCCTTCGCGCGCGACACCTCGACGAGGTCGGGCTTGTTGCGCAGCCGCCGCAACAACTCGGGCAAGAGCTTTCCGGGCTCGACGCCGAACGCGCGCGCGATGCGCCCACGGCTGCCGGCGACATTGCCGACGAGCTCTTGTCGTTCTGGGCCGACCGCGCGGAAATACACCGCCTTGGGATTGCCTTCGAGGATTTGTGCGACCTCGGCGAGGTCGGTCGGTCCCGCCACGGTTACTAGATCGTCGCCCAGCTCGGCGACGAACCGGCGCAACCGGAAGCGGTCGATGTCGGTGTTGCCGGCCTGCGCCTTCTCGACGATGCCCATTGGCTCTCCTGCGTGCCGTGGATTATAGCGGGACGATCGGCGGCGACCATAAACGCCGGGCGCGGCCAATTGGCAATGGCTGG
>Ga0066903_100003398_pt1 | contig 12992 bp, 10 predicted proteins | sample PanSoiMetaGPlot1_FD_67491 | JGI IMG/M metagenome (GOLD analysis project Ga0066903, IMG submission 67491) | Tropical forest soil microbial communities from Panama analyzed to predict greenhouse gas emissions - Panama Soil - Plot 1 (version 2) | ecosystem: Environmental > Terrestrial > Soil >... | reverse complement strand
TCTCGCCATGAAATTCATGGCGCTCTTCTTCACGGCAGCGTTGACGCTCGCGCAGTCTTCCGGTAGCGTCGAGTCGCACGTCGCGGCGGCGAAGGCCGCCGCCGGGTCCGACTTTGCCGGCGTCTTCGGCAGGATCTGCACCGAGGCAGTGCCCGCTGCACCTGCGCCGGCCGGCCGCGGGCGCGGCGCCGGGACGGCGCGCCCGCCCGGCCCTCCACCGCGCGAGTCGTGGCACGCCGATCCAGTCAAGGTGTTCGACAACCTCTACTTTCTCGGTCAGACCGAGTACTCGGTGTGGGCGCTCACGACATCGGCCGGCGTCATCCTGATCGACGCCATCTTCGACTACTCGGTGGACGATGAGGTGGCCGGCGGGATGAAAACACTCGGCCTCGATCCGGCGACGATCAAGTACGTGATCATCAGCCACGGCCACGCGGACCATTCCGGCGGCGCGAAGTATCTGCAGGATCGCTTCAACGCGCACGTGCTGCTGACCGCGGCCGACTGGGACCTCCTCGATCGCAGCAACGGGACGAAGCCGAAGCGCGACATGGTCGCGACCGACGGCCAGAAGCTCACCCTCGGCGACACGACGATCACGGTCTACAACACGCCCGGGCACACGCTCGGCACGCTGTCGACGATCTTCCCGGTCAAGGATCACGGCGTACCGCACGTCGTGGCGTCGTGGGGCGGTACTGCCTTCAACTGGATGGCGAACCCGACGCCGTACGTGACGCCGGATCGCCCGGTGCCGTTCTGGTTCAAGACCTACAGCGACTCGGCGCGGCGCTTCAAGGAAATCGCGGCGAAGGCCGGCGCCGACGTGTTGATCTCGAACCACACCATCTTCGATGGTTCGAAGACGAAGATGCCGGCGCTCGCGCGCCGCAAGGCAGGCGATCCGAATCCGTACGTGATCGGCCAGGACGGCGTCCAGCGCTACCTGACCGTCGTCGACGAGTGCGCGCAGGCAGGGCTCGCGAATACGATGAAGTAACTCTACACCTCTTCCACCTCGACTCCCGCCCGCTCCGCCTTGGCCGCGGCGATGATCTTCGTCTGCAGGTGGGACGGCACCTCATCGTAGTGCGAGTACTCCATGTGGTACGAGCCGCGGCCGCCGGTGGCGGAGGTGAGGTGCTGCTCGTAGGTCAGCATCTCCGACATCGGCACCTGCGCCTTGATGATCGTCATCGCGCCGCGCGTGTCCATGCCGCCGATGCGGCCGCGTCGGCCGTTGAGATCGCCCATCAGGTCGCCGGCGAAATCGTTCGGAGCGTAGACCTCGACGTTCATGATCGGCTCGAGGATCGTCGGCCGCGCGCGCGTCATCGCGTCCTTGAACGCCAGCGAGCCGGCGAGCTTGAACGAGAGCTCGTTCGAGTCGACGTCATGATACGAGCCGTCGAACACGGTCACGCGGAAGTCGACCATCGGGTAGCCGGCGAGATAGCCGCGCGTCCGCGCGTCCTGGATGCCTTTCTCGACGGCCGGCACGAACTGCCTCGGGATCGCGCCGCCGAAGATGTCGTCGACGAACTCGAAGTCGGCGCCGCGGCTCAGCGGCTCGACCTTGATCTTGCAGTCGCCGAACTGGCCGTGGCCGCCGGTCTGCTTCTTGTGTCGGCCGTGCGCTTCGGTGGACGCCTTGATCGTCTCGCGGTACGGGATGCGCGGCGGCTTCAGGTTCACGTCGACGCCGAACCGTCGCTTCAGCTTGGCGACCGTCACCTCGATGTGCAGCTGACCCTGTCCGGAAAGGAGCAGCTCCTTGGTCTGCGGATCGCGTGAGTAGCGGATCGACGGATCCTCTTCCTCGAGGCGGTGCATCGAGGTGCTGATCTTGTCCTCGTCGCCGCGGCTCTTCGGCTCGATCGCGTAGGACAGCACCGGCTCGGGGAACTTCACCGGCGGGAACTTCGCCGCGTCCGCCTTGTCGCCGAGGACGTCGTTGGTCAGCGTGTCCTTGAGCTTCGCGACGGCGCCGAGATCGCCCGCCTTGATTTCCGGCACGTTGGACGGCGTCTTGCCCTGCATGATCATCAGGTGTCCGAGGCGCTCGGGCGCATCTTTCGATCGGTTCTGCACCGTCGAATCGGCCTTCAGCGCCCCCGACACCACGCGGAACATCGTGATGCGGCCGGCGAACGGATCGGCGACCGTCTTCCACACGAACGCCGACAGCGGCCCCTTTTCGTCGGCCGTCCGCGCCACCACGCCGCCGTCCTTGTCGAGGGCGCGGAACGGCCGGTCGGCCGGTGACGGCAGATACGCGAGCACCGCGTCGAGCAGCTGCTGCACGCCGATGTTCAGCGTCGACGAGGTGCACACCAGCGGGAAGACCTTGGCGGCAAGCGTCGCGGCGCGCAGGCCGCCGACCAGCTCGGCGTCGGTCAGCGTGCCCGCCTCGAAGAACTTCTCCATCAGCTTTTCGTCGTTTTCCGCCACCATCTCGATCAGCGCTTCGCGTGCAGCGTCGACCGCGCCGGCCATGCCGTCCGGCACCGCGCCCTCGCTGAACTTGCCGCTTTCGTCTGTCTGGAAGAGATAGGCCTTCTTCGTCACCAGGTCGACCACGCCTTTGAAATTCTTCTCCTCGCCGATCGGCAGCTGAATCGGAATCACCGTGCGGTTACACGACTCGTGCAACGATGCCAGCGATCGCTCGAGGCTCGCGCGCTCGCGATCGAGCCGGTTCAGCACGACCATGCGTGGCAGCGACAGCTCCTCCGACGCCTCCCAGACTTTCTCGGTCTGCACCATCACGCCCGACACCGCGTCGACGACCACCAGCGCCGCGTCGGCGACGGTCAGCGCCGCGCGGGCCTCCGCGAGAAAGTTGCCCATCCCCGGCGTGTCGATCAGGTTGATTTTCTGCTTGTTCCACTCGGCGTAGGCGAGGCTGGCGGAGAGCGTGTGCTTGCGGGCTATTTCTTCTTCGTCGAAATCGGTGACCGTGGTGCCTTCGTCGACCTTGCCGAATCGGTTCACCATGCCGGCGTCGGAGAGGATGGCTGAGGCGAGCTGTGTTTTCCCGGAACCGCTGTGACCGACGATGGCGACATTTCTGATGCTGGCGGCGTCGTAGACCTTCATACCGGTGGCCCTCTCGGAGTTGGTGACTTGGCGAATTGGTGAATGGGTGAGCTTCGACTCACCGACTCACGAACTCACCAAGTCGCCAATTGTGTACGTCCCATAACGCGCATCATATTTCCGCGCCGGGACGCACACAAGGGTAACGCCGCTGTGACGGACCGGCTTGGCCTCAGGCGGGCGCTGGGCGGGTATCGGAATTCGGGATTCCGGCCACTACGGTTTGGGATTAGGGATTGGGGATCGGGGATTCGTGAACACGATACCTCGTTGAGCTGCTACATGGTCACCATCGTGACGTCGTCCATAATCAACGCCAGAAAACTGGTTTTGCCGGCCAGACTGCGAGTCTGGTGACAGCGGTACAGCGTGGTCACAAATCCCGAATCCCCAATCCCTAATCCCGAGGGAATGCCCGCTTCTGGCCGGCGAGGTCGGGCAGGTTGCCGTCCTTGTCCTCCGGGTCGCGCGCTTCGGCGCGTTCCTCGACAATGATCTCGACCGCGTTGCGCTTGTCTTCGTTGAGCATGTCGTAGACAGCGCCCATCGCGGCTGACCCGACGCTGCCGCTGCGCCGCTGGTGGCGCGAACGCCAGACGGCGACGATCAGCACAAGCGCTGCGATGAGCCAGACGAGCGACGCTCCAAAGCTGGAAGTCAAAAGTCAGAAGTTAGAAGTTTGGCCTGAATGTGCGAGAAGCGTCCATCAGCCATCAGCCATCAGCCATCAGCCATCAGCCCTCAGCCATGGCTTATTCATACCTCAGCGCTTCGATCGGATCCAGACGCGACGCCTTGAACGCGGGGTACATGCCGAAGAAGATGCCGACCGACGCCGAGAAGCCCAGTCCGAGGGCGAACGCCCACCACGGCAGCGACACAGGGAAGCCCGAGAGCGTGTGGACAGCCCACCCGAGTGCCGCGCCGAGCACGATGCCGAGGACGCCGCCGAGCGAAGTGAGGAGCGCGGCTTCGGTCAGGAACTGAAACAGGATTTCGGCGCGCCGTGCGCCGAGCGCCTTGCGGACGCCGATCTCGCGCGTGCGCTCGGTCACCGAGATCGACATGATCGCCATCACGCCGATGCCGCCGACCATCAGCGCAATCGACGAGATGACAACGAGCGCCAGGAACGTCGCCTGGCTGATGCGATTCCACAGCTTCAGGAAGGTGTCCTGCGTCGAGAGGTCGAAATCGTTCGGTTGATCGAGCTTGAGGCCGTGGCGCGTGCGCATCACGCGCTCGATGTCGGCCAACGCCAGCTCGCGCGGCACTCCTTCGCGTGCCAGCGCCGAAATCATCACATTGACGACTGTCGTACCCTTGATGCCCCGGCCGACGCGGACACCGAACACGCGCTGGTACGACGTGTAGGGCACCGCCGCGAAGTCGTCCTGCGTGAGGTTCGCCCCTCCCGGAACGGGGCGCTTGTCGAACACGCCGATCACCTCGAAGCGGTCGCCGCCGACGCGCACCGTCTTGCCGATCGGATCGAGCCCACGCCCGCCGAACAGCAACTCGTACGGGCCATAGCCGAGAACTACCACGTTGGCGCGGTAGTGCACTTCGGTTCCGTTGAAGTAGCGCCCCGCGAGCATCCGCAGCCGCGTGCCTTCGGCGAAGTACTCACCCGTTCCGAAGACGACGATGTTCTTCGATTTCAGCTCGCGGTAGTAGATGCGGCGGTTGGTGATCGGCCCGACCGGCGCGGCGCCGAACTCGATGTCCACGTACTGCAGCGACGGCGCCTGCTGCTCGAGCGCGCGCGCATCGGAGACCGTGAGGTTCGGCCGGCGCAGGAACTCCTTGAGCTCGAAACCGTTCACGAAGCTGCTCGCGCCGTAGCGCTCGAGGTAGATGACGTTGGGGCTGGCCTGCGCAATCAGCGAGCGCAGTGACTCGTCGAAGCCGCGGATCAGCGACGTCATGCCGACGATCGACGTGATGCCGATGACGACGCCGAGCACCGTGAGGGCTGAACGCAGCTTGTTCGCAAGGACCGTATCGAACGCCATCGTCACGACTTCGCCGACGAGCGTCAAGCGCATCGCAAGTGTGAAGTCTGCAGCCTGTAGTCCAAAGTCGGAGGAAGAAGTTGGCTGGCTGTGCGCACGGGCAAACTTCGAACTTCAGACCTCAGACTTCGAACTCACGCGTTACTCGTACCTGAGCGCTTCGATCGGATCCAGACGCGACGCCTTGAACGCGGGGTACATGCCGAAGAAGATGCCGACCGACGCCGAGAAGCCGATGCCAATCGCGAACGACCACCACGGCAGCGAGATCGGGAAGCCCGACAGCAGGTGCACCGTCCAGCCGATGCCGGCGCCAAGGGCGATCCCGATCAGGCCGCCGACCAGGGTGAGGAACGCCGCCTCCATCAGGAACTGAAACAGGATCTCGGCGCGTCGCGCACCGAGCGCCTTGCGGACGCCGATCTCGCGTGTGCGCTCGGTGACCGAGATCGACATGATCGCCATCACGCCGATGCCGCCGACCATCAGCGCGATCGACGAGATCACGACGAGCGCGAGCATAGTGCCCTGGCTGATCTGATCCCAGAGCTTGAGGAATGCGTCCTGCGTCAGGATGTCGAAGTCGTTCGGCTGGTCGAGCTTCAGGCCGTGGCGGATCCGCATCACCCGCTCGACGTCGGCAATCGCGTCGGCCTGGCGTACGCCGTCGCGCGGTACGAGCGCGATCTGGATCGGCAGGAACGTCGCGCTCCGGTTGATGCGGATCGGTTTCAGGCCGAAGATGCGCTGGTAGGCGGTGTACGGGATGACCACGAAGTCGTCCTGGCCGAGGTTGAAGCCGCCCGCCGCCGGCCGCTTGTCGAAGACGCCGACCACCTCGAACCGTTCGCTGCCGACGCGCACCATCTTGCCCATCGGGTCGATGTGACTCGGCTCGAACAGCAGCTTGTACGGCGTGTTGCCGAGGACCACGACGTTCTTGCGGTACTGCACCTCGGTGCCGTTGAAGAAGCGGCCGCCGAGGAACGGAATCCGCGTGCCCTCGGCGAAGTTCTCGGTCGTGCCGAAGACCACGAGGTTCTTCGTCTTCTGCGTGCCGTAGAACACGCGCCGCTGCGTCGGCGGGCCGCCGGCGCCGAGCTCGATGTCCACGTACTGAATGGTGCCGGCCTGCTCCTCGAGCGCGCGCGCGTCGGAGACCGAGAGGTTCGGGCGCTTGATCAGTTCCTTGAACTCGGCGCCGCCGGCGAAGCTGGTGATGCCGAACCGCTGGATGAAGATCGTGTTGGGGCCGATGGCAGCGATCATCTCCCGCAGCGACTGATCGAAACCGCGGATCATCGCCGTCATGCCGACGATCGACGTGATGCCGATGACGACGCCGAGAACGGTCAACGCCGAGCGCATCTTGTTGCCGCGCACGGTGTCGAACGCCATCACGATCACCTCTTTGAACAGCGAGGCGCGAATAGCCATGTCAGCACTCCGGGCGGGCAGAAGAGACAAGACACGAGACAAAAGACAGATCACGCGCAGGACGGCAGGGCATGTCTTTCGTCTTTGGTCCCGGGTCTCTTGTCATCGTTATTCGCGCCTGAGCGCCTCGATCGGATCCAGGCTGGCCGCTCGCATCGCCGGATACAGGCCGAAGAACAGTCCGACGATCGCGGTGATGCCGATGCCGAGCAGGACCGACCACCACTCGATTGCCGCCGGCACCGGCGTCACCGACGAGATCGCGAACGCGATCAGGCCGCCGAGGATCGTGCCGATGACGCCTCCGAACATCGACAGCACGACCGACTCGGTCAGCATCTGCGCCATGATGTCGCTGCGCCGCGCGCCGAGCGCCTTGCGCAGCCCGATTTCGCGCGTCCGCTCGGTCACCGCCATCAGCATGATGTTCATGATGACGATGCCGCCGACCACCAGCGAGAGCGCGACGACGCCGACCAGCACGGCGAAGATGCCGTTGGTCGCCGAGTGGTAGATGTCGAGGATCGTGTCCGACGTGAACAGCCCGAAGTTGTCGCCCTGTTTCGGCCGCAGCCGCCGCGCGCTGCGGAGCGCAATCGTCGCCTCGTCCATCGCCGGCTGGATCTGCGCGAGATCGCGCGGCTTGACGCTCAGCGACAAGGAACGGCGCGAGCCGAAGATCATCCAGAACTGGCTGAGCGGAATCACCGCGAACTCGTCCTGCGAGTTGCCCAGCAGCGAGCCGCGCTTGGCGCTGACGCCGACGATGCGGAAGTGCACGCCTTCGATCTGGATCGTCTTCTCGAGCGGGTCGACGTCGGAGCCGAACAGCCGATCGGCGGTCTGCCAGCCGACGACGCACACGGGCCGCCCACTGTCAACCTCGGTGGGGCTCATCAGGCGACCGCGCTCGGCATCGAAGCTCGAGAAGTTCACGTAGTCCGACGACACGCCCTGCACCTGCGTGTTGTCGATCGACTTGTCGCGATAGGTGATGCGCCCGCGCCCCTGCGAGTCGGCCATCACCGCCGCAACCAGTTCCGGATCGCTGTAGCGCCGGATCGCGCGCATGTCGTCGAGTGTGACGCGCGGGTTGCCGCGCACCTTGTCGAACTCCTCGTCGCTGCGCGTGATCGGAAACTGCTGGATGTTGAACGAGTCGGCGCCGGCCTGGTTGAGAATCGCCTGCTTGACCGACGCGTTCAGCCCCTGGATCAGCGACACCACCGCGATGATCGAGGTGACCGCCACGATGTTGCCGAGGACGGTCATGAACGATCGCAGCTTCGCGGACCAGATCGCGTCGAGTGCGATGAGCGCCGATTCGAGGAGATTACGCATAGGTCAGGTGGGTTCGGGCCGACCTACTTTTTCTTGCTGTTGTCCACCTTCACGAGATCCCCGTCGGCCATGCCGCGGACCGAGTTGTAGGGACCGGTGATCACCTGATCGCCTGGCTTCACGCCGTTGAGGACTTCGAAATACTTGTCGCCGGCGATGCCCATCTTGATCGGCACGAACTCGGCGCGGCCGTCGCGCATCACGAACACGCCTTCCACTTCCTTGCGCGTCTGTCCGGGCTTGAGCTCCGCCGCCGACGCCACCGGATCGAACCCGGAGCCGCCGCTGGCCGCGGCGGGCGCCGGCCCACGCCGGCGGGCCTTCGGATCGCGCGGCTCCTTCACGACCTGGCCGTTGGCGTCGAACACGAGCTCGCGGACGGCCACCGCCGGAATCGGCACCGACACGGCGTCCTTGCGGGTCGCCGTCGTGACGTCCGCGGTGCAGGTGAAGCCGGGGCGCGCGTCGGGAATCGGATCGTCGATCATCACCTTCACGAGGAAGTTGGTCGCCTGCGTCGAGCTGGTTGCCGCGCCGGCCGCCGGCTGAATCGGGCTGTTGCCGATTTCGGCGACGTGTCCCTTGAACGTCTTGTCCGGCATCGCGTCAATCGTGATTTTCGCCGGCTGGCCGAGCTGCACGTGCGGAATGTTGGTCTCGTCGACTTCCACCTCCGCCTGAATCACCGACATGTCGGCGAGCTCGAGCAGCACGGTGCCGGCGTTGTTCATCGTGCCGATCACCGCCGTCTCGCCTTCCTGCACGTTGCGGCGGGTGACGATGCCGTCGATCGTCGACTCGATCCTGACCTTGCTCAGGTCGTAGCGCGCGCTCTCGAGCGTGGCGCGCTCCTGCGCGATGCGGCTCTCCTGCGGGCGCATCAGCTTCTCGCGCTCCTGGACCGCCGACTCGGCGGACTTCAGATCGTTCTCGGCCCGATCGAGCGCCTCGCGCGTGGTCAGTTGCTGCGCCCAGAGGTCGCGCTGCCGCGTCAGGTTCTGCTGCGCCTGCTGCAGTTGAACCCTCGCGGTTTCGATCGACTGCCGCATCTGATCCAGCGACTGCTCGGCGGCGCGCAGCGACGCGCTGCCGCTCTCGACGCGGCTCGACAGCGACTTCGGATCGATCTGCAGCAGGAACTGCCCCTTCTTGATCCGGTCGCCTTCGTTGACCGCCAGATTCACGATGCGGCCAGATGTTTCGGCGCTGATCTTGACCAGACGCTTCGGCTGCACTTTGCCGGACGCCGACACGACGGCCTCGAGGTCGCGGTTCTTGATGACGTCGGTCGTGACGACGAGACCCTTGTCCTTCTTGAAATACAGATTGGCGCCCACCACGGCCGCGCCGAGGAGGACGACGCCAATCACAATGAGCACGTTCTTCCGAGACATCTAGGCTCCTGACGTTGCGGTCTTGATCGCAGCGATGGCGAGACCGATCAGCAGATAGATCACCAGCAGCGTCGTCGCGATCGGGCCGGTCCGCCGCCGGTAGAGCACGCCGAGGCCGATCGAGAGACTGACCATCCACCAGATGTAGATCAGGTCGATCGCTCCGAGCAGACGCGCCGCGAACGACGCGTCGTCGAGAAACGGAAAGAACACCGCGAGGTTCGTCGCGCTCGACAGTGTCTGGCGCGCGTAGGCGAGCGGCGTCGTGAACAGCGCCAGCGCCGCCAGGATGACGCCCGAATGGACGACGATCGCGTACACCTGCTTGAACGCCGCATCGCCGCCGAGCAGCGCGTTGAACACCGCGAATGCGATGCCCGAGATCACGAGGCTGGCGACCGCGAAGAACACCAGCTGGAAGATCGGCGTCGTATAGACGAAGTACTTCGACATCGTCTCGAGGCGATCGATCTGCTGCTGGTTCATCGGCCGGCCGGTGAACGCCTCGGACTGGGTGATCTGCTGATCGAGCACGGCGTTGCGGCCCACGTCGGTGCTGATGAACGTGGTGGCCGCGGCGGCGGTGACGAGAAACACCGCGAGAAACGCGCCGAGCCAGCGCGGCCGCGCCGCCACGTCGGCATAGGTCGAGCGCGGCGCGAGCAGCACGCCGACGAGACGCGCCGGCAGGCTCATCGAGCCGGATGGCGAGGGCGCTGCCGCTGTGGTGTCCGTCACATCGACCTGCCTTTGAGGCTATCTAGGGTAAATACGTCCGCCGCTTCCCCGGTGTTCTGTTACCTCGGCGTGACATCGGCAATGGCACGCCGGCGAAGACCTTGCGCAGCACCACCAGGCCCCCCGCCAGGCGCCGACGAGCCGGCACGTCGAGCGGCGCGAGCACGTCCGCAAGATGCGCTTCGGCCGCGCGGCTGACGCGCTCCAGCGCCGCCCGGCCGGTCGCGGTGACTTCGATCATCACGACGCGGCGATCGTCCTCCGGCGCCGTCCGCCTGACCCAGCCGCGCTCCACCATCGCGCTGATCGAACTCGACATCGTCGGCAGGCTGACGCCCTGCATCGAGGCCAGATCGGTGAGCATGCGCGGGCGGACGCTGAGGATCGACAACAGGCCGAAATGCGCGGGCGCCGGCAGCTCGCCGGCGGCGCGGAGCTCCGCGGCGACGGTCCGCATCACCAGCGGGATGATTTCGAGAATGTCGCGCGCGGTCTCGCGCGCTTGATCACGCGTCATTTGCTTAGGGGTCCTAACCATTATAGCAGCGACCAGACGGCGAATGCGCGCGCGTTTCCTTGACAGTGGGAAGTGCGCTGTTTACCATCTGATTCCCTGCGATAAGGAGTGTGAGCGTGGTCGGTTTCGTCCCGAAGGAGATGTTTTTCACCAAGGGCGTCGGAAAGCATCGCGAGAAGCTGACCTCGTTCGAGCTCGCGCTCCGCTCGGCCGGCATCGCCGCGTGCAATCTCGTGCGCGTGTCGAGCATCTTTCCGCCGAACTGCCGCATCCTGTCGCGGGCCGAAGGGATGAAGCGCCTCGAGCCGGGTCAGGTGACCTTCGTCGTGATGTCGGAGGCGGCGACGCGCGAGCCGCACCGGCTGATCGCCGCGACAGTCGGCGTCGCGATTCCCCGCGACCGCGAGCTGTACGGCTACCTGTCCGAGCACCACAGTTTCGGCGAGAGCGAAGACATCGCCGGCGACTACGCCGAGGAGCTTGCGGCCGAGATGCTGGCGACGACGCTCGGCCTCGAGTTCGATCCCGACAAGAGCTGGGACGAGAAGAAAGAGGTGTACCGGCTCTCGAACGAGATCGTCCGAACGCAGAACGTGACGCAGACCGCCGTCGGCGACAAGAAAGGGTTGTGGACCACGGTCGTCGCCGCCGCCGTCCTCGTCGGATAGCCTTCCGCTGCACAGTCCGTCCCGCAGGATCCGGCCAGTCAGGGCTGGCGATTTCAGAGGTGAGCCAGGAAAGCCGATAGGCTAGGAGGCATGTTCAATGTCTCCAGGCTCGTCGTGTGTCGTCTTCCCGCATCGTCGTTGACGTCGGCTCTCGTCGCGCTGGCTTTTGTGTACGCCTCGCCGGCGCATGCGCAAAACACCGACGTCATCGGCGTTCGGGCCCAGGGAATGGCCGGTGCCTTTACCGCGGTCGCAGACGACGCCACGGCAGGGTTCTGGAATCCGGCGGGCCTGCCGGGTGGCTCGTTCGTCAACGGGATCACCGAGTACAGCAAGCCCGAACGCGACCTCGACCACTCGGTATTCGGCGTCACGGCCGCGTATCCAGCCCTGGGGATCACCTATTACCGCTTGCCTATCAGTCAAATACGGGTCAAACCCTCTACAGCTGAGGAGCCTGCCGACCGAGAAGATCTAGACGACCTCCGGCTCTTTGGCGCGACAGTCGCGCAGTCGATCGGGCGGCACTTCGTGCTCGGTACTACGGTGAAGCTCCTGCACGCGACCGACACGACCGCCGACCTGGACGCCGGGGCGATGGCGACGTTCGGGCCGATAAGGCTCGGGGCCACCCTCCGGAACCTGACGGAGCCGACCTTCGAGTCGGGGCGTTTGGCCGTGACACTGGAGCGGCACGCTCGAGCGGGGTTTGCGCTGACGTCGGGTCAGCGCGGCGTGGTGGGGAGCGCGACGGTGTCGTTCGACGCAGACCTGATGACGGTTCACGACATCACCGGCGACCAGCGGTTCATCGCGGTCGGCGGCGAGGCGTGGGCGCCGCACAACACGGTCGGCATTCGCGGCGGGTTCAGGAAGAACATGGTCGGCGCGGAGGAGACGATGGTCAGCGGAGGCGTCAGCGTCGCAGTGAAGAGCCGAACGTTTGTGGATTTCTATGCGACAACAGGCGACATGGCAAGACATGGAATTGGCATCGGGTTAAGAGTGACGTTTTAGGTCACTTTTGACATTTATTGTCAATCTCGACTAAGCTCTAGAGTTTCATGGCCGTTCGCATAGGGGAAATCCTCCTCAAGGAGAAACTGATTACGGCCGAGCAGCTGCAGCAGGCGCTCGGCCAGCAGAAATCAAACGGCGGGAAGCTCGGCTACAACCTCGTGAAAATGGGGTTCGTCAAGGACGAGCAGATCACGGCGCTCCTCAGCAAGCAGTACGGCGTTCCCGCCATCAATCTGGCGAGCTTCAAGATCGACATGACGATCATCAAGCTCGTCCCGACCGAGACAGCGCGCAAGTACCAGATCATCCCGCTGAGCCGCTCCGGCAGCACGCTCACGATCGCGATGACGGACCCGACCAACGTCTTCGCGATGGACGACATCAAGTTCATGACCGGCTACACGGTGGAGCCGGTCGTTGCCTCGGAAGTCGCCATTGGCGACGCCATCGAGAAGTACTACCCGTCCGGCAAGCCTGGCGCGGGGAAGGGCGGCAAGCCGGGCGACAAGCCGATCACCGGCAGCACGCTCGAGATGGCCAGCCGCGGCCTCGAGGAGCTGCAGGCGACGCTCGGCGGCGACGCCGATGGCGTCGAGGTGCTCGAGGAGCTGCAGGAGATCAGCGCCGAGGCGCTCGCCAAGCAGGGCGAGGATGCGCCGGTGGTGCGGCTCTGCAACGTCGTGCTGATGTCGGCGATTCAGAAGGGCGCGAGCGACATCCACATCGAGCCGTACGAGAAGGAACTGCGCGTCCGCTACCG
>Ga0066903_100003397_pt1 | contig 12994 bp, 10 predicted proteins | sample PanSoiMetaGPlot1_FD_67491 | JGI IMG/M metagenome (GOLD analysis project Ga0066903, IMG submission 67491) | Tropical forest soil microbial communities from Panama analyzed to predict greenhouse gas emissions - Panama Soil - Plot 1 (version 2) | ecosystem: Environmental > Terrestrial > Soil >... | reverse complement strand
GAAGTCCGCAGGGGCGAAATGACCGCCTTCGAAGAACGCCCGCACTCGCCGTACTTCGGATCAGCGGATGCCACGCCGCTCTTTCTCGTCCTGCTCGACGAGTTTGAGCGCTGGACCGGAAGGGACGACTTGATTCGGAAATTCGAAGCGGAGGCGCGGGCGGCGCTGCGTTGGATCGATCGCTACGGCGATCGGGACGGTGACGGCTACGTTGAGTACGAGCGCCGGAACAAAGAGACCGGACTCGAGAATCAATGTTGGAAAGACTCGTGGGACGCCATCGCGTTTTCCGATGGAACACTGGCGCCCAAGCCGATCGCGACCTGCGAAATCCAGGGCTATGTCTATGACGCGAAGCGTCGCTGTGCCCGCCTCGCCCGGCAATTCTGGAACGATCCTGAGACGGCTGAGCGTCTGGACAAAGAAGCCGCAGAGCTCAAACGTAAATTCAACAAGGACTTCTGGATCCCTGAGAAGCAGTTCTTTGCCCTGGCCCTTGACGGGAAAAAACGAAAGGTTGATTCGCTAACCTCGAATATCGGGCATCTGCTCTGGAGCGGCATCGTCGACGACGACAAGGCGGCGGCGTGCGCGCGTCATCTGGTCGGTCCCAGGTTATTTAACGGCTGGGGGGTCCGCACGATGGCGCTTGGAGAAGGCAGCTACAACCCCATCGGCTACCACGTGGGCACCGTGTGGCCTTTCGACAACTCATTCGTGGCACAAGGATTGAGAAACTACGGCTTTCTACGGGAAGCTGCCATTGTGGCCCTCGGAAATCTCGAAGCCGCTCGATTCTTTGACTACCGCCTGCCCGAAGCCTTTGCGGGATACTCGAGAGAAGACACGAACTTTCCCGTGGAGTATCCAACCGCGTGCAGTCCACAAGCCTGGTCCGCCGGCGCTCCACTCCTGTTTCTCCGTTCAATGCTTGGACTGGAACCGGTCAGCGGAAAGTTGCTGGTCGATCCCGCCGTTCCAAAGCAGATTGAATGGATCGAGTTGTTGGGAATTCCCGGTCGATGGGGACGAGCGGACGCATTTGCGCGCGGGCTGGTAGAGACAACGTCGTCGAACGCGGAAGCCGGTGAGAAAACTGCCGCAGAATGGTCCGTGGAGAGCCCCACAAGTTTCTCGGAATGATCCACTGGCCTGTAGTCGACTTTGGTCCTTAGACCTTGGTCCTTCGCAGTCCTTGGCTAAGGACGCTAAGGACTAAGGACGAAGGTCTAAGGTCTACTTGTATTTGTGTCGTGCGGCCGCGACAACTCTAACCAGCTCGCGCGCCCGTGCGGTCAGCTCGGCGTCTCTACCGTCAGTCAGCGCTGCGACGTTGACCAGTTCCGAGCCTACGCCAATCGCGGCCGCGCCCGCCGCGATGAACTCGTGCGCATTCGACACGCTGATGCCGCCCGTCGGCAGCAGCTTCACATGCGGAAGCGGTCCTTTCAGCGCTTTCAGGTATTTCGCGCCGCCCACGGCTGAGCAGGGGAAAATCTTCACCATGTCGGCGCCCGCTTTGCTCGCCGTGATCACTTCGGTCGGCGTTAAAGCACCCGGCGCGACCGCCACGTCGAGCGCGTGCGCGGCATCGATCGTCCCCAGATCCAGCCCCGGGCTGACAATGAACTGCGCGCCGGCGTCGACGCACATCCGCGCCTCCTCAGCCGACAGCACCGTGCCCGCACCGATGAGTGCAGCGTCCTTGAACCTCGCGGTCAGCGATCGGATGACGGCTCGGGCGTTCGGAACCGTCATGGTGATCTCGAAGATCGAGATGCCACCGGTCAGCAGCGCATCGACGGCGCGAATCGCAATCTCCGGCGAGGGCGCACGCACGACAGGGACGATGCCCACGTCTTCAATCAAGCGGCATGCTTCTCCGCGAGTCATCGGTCGATCCTTGCACCACCGGCATTCATGGCGTTCAGCACTTCTGAAAGCGACGCCGTCGTCGTGTCGCCTGGTGACGACATGGCAAGCGCGCCGTGCGCCACGCCGCACTTGAGCGCCCAGAGCGGATCCTTCCCCTGAAGCAGCCCGTAAATCAGACCGGATGCGAAGGAATCGCCGCCACCGACGCGATCGAGAATCTCGACGTCGTTCTGCGGCACTTCGTAGAACTGCCCCTGGTGGTAGCAGATCGCGCCCCAGGCATTGAGGCTCGCAGTCCTGGCCGTGCGCAGCGTCGTCGCCACGGTTGTGATGTTCGGAAAGGTCTCGAGGACTCGTTCGATCATCTTGCGGAAGCTGGCGGCAGGGAGATCGCGAAAGCGTTCGTCTACGCCTTCGAGCGGAAATCCCAGCGCAGCCGAAAAGTCCTCTTCGTTGCCGAACAGCACGTCCACCAGCGGCATCAGAGAGCGATTGACTTGCTGCGCGCGCTCGCGTCCGCCGATCGACCGCCATAGCGAAGCACGGTAGTTGAGGTCGTAGGAAATGGTCGTGCCATTGCGGCTTGCCTCCTCCATCGCCCTCTGCGCCACCGCCGGTGTTCCAGCAGAGAGGCCACAGAAGATGCCACCGGTATGGAACCAGCGCACGCCAGCCTCGCCGAACAGCGCGCCCCAATCGATGTCATTCGGCTGCATCTGGGCAATGGCCGTGTGACCGCGATCGGAGCAGCCCACCGCCCCGCGCGGACCGAAGCCGCGCTCGGTGAAGTTCAAGCCATTGCGAACCTCGCGCCCGATGCCGTCGAACTTGACCCAGCGGAGGTACGAGAGGTCAACGCCGCCTTGCAGCAACAAGTCTTCGATGAGCCGACCCACCGGGTTATCCGCCAGCGCCGTGACAATCGCCGTGCGTTGCCCGAAGCAGCGGCGCAGCCCGCGCGCGACGTTGTACTCCCCGCCGCCTTCGTAGACGCGAAAGCCGCGCGTGGTGTGAATGCGGCCTTCCCCGGGATCAAGGCGGAGCATCACTTCGCCCAGGCTGACCTCGTCGAAGCGGCACTCGGACGCGGGTTTCATCGCTCTGGTACTGCCGAAGCAAGCACCGGTCCGCGGTGTCACGAGATCCCGAAGATCATCGACGTGCCGAGCCACGGTGGCTCAACACACCTCGCGACCAGGCCCTGGGTTTGCGATCGATGACTCACAAATGTTGGAGCTGAAACCGCGCTTCCGTCAGCCGCATCGGAAAGGAGACTACCCACGACTCGAAGACATCGGCCTGATTGGTGATGGCACAACGGCGGCCCTCGTCAGTCTGGACGGCAGTATTTCGTGGCTGTGTCTTCCCCGTTTCGATTCCGAGCCCGTGTTCTGCGGGCTGCTCGATGTTGCGAAGGGCGGTGACTTCATCCTGGCGCCCGAAGAGATTGTCGAGGCACGTCAATACTACGAGCCTGACACGGCGGTACTTCACACCGAGTTTCAAACCACGAACGGACGAGTGCGAGTCACGGATGCGATGGCCGTCCGCGCTGGTGCAGATCTCACTGACGACGCGCCTGGCGGGAGGGCCGAACTCGTCCGGTCCGCCGCTGTCCTGGAGGGCTCCGTTCAGTTGCGAGTGGAGTTCAAACCACGGGGCGGTGAATCTGTGCAGCCAACGGCGGGCGGCCTGCACATACGTCCTTCGCGACAGCCATCTCTGAACCTGCACCTGCGCTCGAACCGCCCGCTCGAGTCGCTCTGCACGTCGCATCATCTTGATGCAGGCGAGCGATTGGATCTCGTCCTCTCCTGGGGTGGCTCGCATCGTCATCATCGCTTTGAGGCAGAGTCGCTCCTGCAGAACACTGTCGACGCATGGCACCGGTGGATGGCCAGCTTTCACTACGCCGGACCAGAAGCCGCTCTGGTTCGCCGTTCCGCCATCACGTTGAAACTCTGCGATCACTGGAGCAGCGGCTCCATCGTCGCGGCACCAACGTCGTCCTTGCCCGCACCGGTGGGCGGCGTACGCAACTGGGATTACCGATACACATGGGTCCGCGACGCGTCCTTCTCCGTTTACGCACTCAGGCGGATCGGTTTCGATAACGAGGCTGGTGCGTTTCTCGGGTGGGTGCTGGATGCGTTTGAACGCGCCGGTCGACCCCGGATCATGTACGACGTCGAGGGTGACACCGTGCCCGATGAGCGTCAGGATGCCGAGTTGGAAGGCTATCGCCGTTCGGCTCCCGTTCGCTGGGGGAACGGCGCGGCTGACCAACGTCAGCACGACGTGTATGGCGAGATTCTCGATTGCGCGTATCAGTGGGTGCGCAGCGGTGGCACACTCGATCGACATCTACACGCATCACTCGCTGCACTGGCCGATTCCGCCATGTACGGGTGGCGACAGGCGGATCAGGGCATCTGGGAAGTGCGCAACGAAGGACGCGTGTTCACGTACTCAGCGGGAATGTGCCAGGTCGCGCTTGACCGCGCCGCACATCTCGCCGACCAATTGGGCGCTCCGGAGCGCGCTTCGATCTGGCGGCAGTCGGCTAATTGCGTCCGTCAGGCGATTCTCGAGCGATCGTGGGACGACAACGCCCACACGCTGAGCGCCGTCCTTGATGGCGGAGGGAGTCTCGACGCCAGTCTTCTTGCCCTGCCGTTGCGACGCATTGTCCCGGCGGACGAACCACGGATGATCGCGACGACCGCGGCGGTAGCCGAGCGCCTCTCTGCCGGCGGCGGACTTCTGTACCGTTATCTCCACGAGGAGTCGCCGGATGGAATTCCCGGCGATGAGGGCGCGTTCCTCCTGTGCAGCTTTTGGCTGGTTGAGAATCTCGCCAAACAAGGCAGGCTCGACGACGCGGCTACGCTGTATGCGTCGTTGTGCGGCCGGGCGAGTCCACTCGGACTGCTGCCGGAGCAAATCGATCCTTCGACAGGCGGTTTCATCGGCAATTTTCCCCAGGCCTTCAGCCATATCGGCGTGATCGCCAGCGGCGTGACATTGGAGCGAGCGGGTGCGCACCTGTGAAGTTGGTGCGCCGACATTGATGAATAACTAACGTTTCGCGATTCCCATTGAGGATCACACCATGGGCGCCATTTTCATAGCAGATTTCGAGCGACTTGCCCCTCATTCACCAGTCAATGATGCTGGGTCCTCCACCGGTTCCAGCCCCACCGCGCCTCCGGTCGAGCAGGTGTCCATTCCGGACGTCGCGATTCCTTCGAGCCGCGTTGGGCTGGGCACGTGGGCGATGGGCGGAATGCAATGGGGCGGGACTGACGACGATGAATCGGTCCGCACCATTCACGCCGCATTGGACCAGGGAGTGTCGTTGATCGATACCGCCTTTGCGTATGGCTTCGGCCATTCGGAGGAAGTGATCGGCCGGGCACTCGTTGAGCGCGGTGGCCGGGATCGCGTTGTTGTCGCCACCAAAGGCGGACTGGAACGGATCGGCAATGATCTCTTCCGCAACTCGTCCCGACCGCAGATATTCACGGAGGTGGATCAGTCTCTGCGACGACTCCGCACCGATTACATCGATCTCTACCAGATCCACTGGCCGGACTACGTCGTCCCCTACGAGGAGACGGCGCAAGCGCTGGCCGACTTGAAACAAGCCGGAAAGATCCGCGCGATCGGCGTGTCCAACTACTCCATTCAGGCGATGGAACGTTTCCGGCACATCGCGCCACTCGCATCGGCGCAGCCGCCGCTCAACCTGTTCGAGCAACACTCCCTCAACGAGATCATTCCGTGGTGCCGCGCGCACCAGATCGCCACGTTGACCTATGGTGCACTGTGTCGTGGACTCCTCACCGGGTCGATCGACGAAAACACTCGATTCGAAGGCGACGACCTTCGCAAAACCGATCCGAAGTTCCTGCCGCCGCGCTTCGCTCAGTACATCGAGGCTGTCAGGCGTTTAACAGCATTCGCCTATGAGCGCTACGGCAAATCCACGCTCGCATTGGCCGTCCGCTGGGTACTCGATCAACCTGGCGTGTCGGTGGCACTCTGGGGCGCGCGACATCCGAAGGAGCTCGAGCCACTCAAAGACGTCATGGGCTGGCATCTCGACTTCAAAGCGTTGAACCAAATCACTGACATCGTTCGCGAAACGGTTCACGACCCAGTCGGCCCGGAGTTCATGGCGCCGCCAGAGCGACGGCATGCTGCCTAGCAAAGGGATGCAATAACCGCGTGTCCGATGCGCGCGCGACGCCGGAGCATCAAGTGCTCAGGCTGCCTGGGCGGGCAGTGCCGGTGTCGATGCTCGCCTCGTCCTCGATGGAAGAAGCAGCAAGAGAATGCCCACGACCACGGCCAGCGGAGGGACAACCAACGCGAGATCGAACAACGAGATCGCAGTAAGGCCTTCCATCGAATACCTCCTAGGAGTTGTGAACTGCTTTAGTTCGGGCCCGCGACTCGACATAACGGACAATCTTGGCCAACGCGCGAACGGCACACTCAGGAAATGCGTACGTCGGAATCCGCTCACACCCCGCCGCGATTGGAGAGGCTCGTCGTCGCCGAGTCATCGCGCAGACAAGAACCGGCTTCTCGCGGATGCCGCGAGCCCGCGCGGTCCGAACCGCATCGCCGATGTTCACGAGGATCTCTGCGGAGCTCTGCACGTCTGACGGCGCAACAATCACGACGACCGAATCAACGCACGGATCGCACAGGACGGCTTCGATACTGGATCGGTATTCCGACGGCGCGGCCGCCAGCACCATTTCGCCTGACCCTTCGTGACCGCTTGCAGTAGGAAGTACAGTCGTCACCGTTGCGCGGGTATCGCTGCTCAACCGGGCGACCGTCAGGCCGGTCGTTGCGCAAGCGTCAGCGGCAAGAATCCCCGGACCAGCGGCGTTCGTCACGATCGCGACCCTCCCGCCGCTCGGCAGCGGTTGCAAGTCGAGGCACGACGCAATATCGAACATCTCGTCGATCCGGTCGACAGCGATCACGCCCGTCTGTTCGAAGATGGCGCCGACTACCTCATCGTTGCTAGCGAGCGAAGCGCCGTGCCGTCGACCTGAACGCGCGCCGGCCTCAGTTCGTGCGGCCTTCAGCGCGACGATCGGCTTTCGCGCACCAACGCGTCGAGCGATCTGGGCGAAGCGCCATGGGTTGCCGAACGATTCGAGGTACAGCAGAATCACCCGCGTCGCCGGATCGAGTTCCCAGTACTCGAGAACATCGTTGCTCGAAACATCCGCTGTGTTGCCTAGGCTCACATAGGACGACAGGCCCAGCTCACGTTCTGCGACGAGATCGAGCAAGGCGTTTCCAAGCGCGCCGCCCTGCGAAGCGAACGAGATCCCGCCCTTTGCCGGCAAGATCGGCGCGCAGGCCGCATGCAGCTGCACGGAGTGCTCCAGGTTGAGGACACCCAGACAATTCGGGCCGATAAGGCGCATTCCGTAGCCGCGAACGAGATCGAGCAAGGCGTCCTGAAGCAAACGGCCGATTGGACCGCACTCCGCAAACCCTGAGGACAGGATCACAACCGCGCGAACGCCAGCCTGGCCGCATTCGTCGACCGTCTTCAGCACGTCACCCGCCGTTAGATACAAGATGGCGAGATCGACACCGCGGGGGAGATCGCGAACCGAAGCCACAGTCGTGACGCGTGGAATCACAGGCATTTCAGCGTGCACGAGGTAGAGCGCGCCCGTGAACCCTCCCATTCTGATGTCTTCGACAATGCGACTCCCGGGGTCCTGCGGATTCCGCGATGCGCCAATGACGACGACGCTCCGCGGTCGCAGGATGGACCGGATGGCTTCGACGGTCTCGCGGCGCTTGCATCGTTCGTCCTGGAGCGCGCAAGGAGCCGACGGCACCTGAGGGCGTAGCCGAGATCCAGTCAAATCCACTGGACCGCGCGTCGCGCCTGAATGAAGGGAGAGGTCAAACATTGTGTGCTCCTTCTGCTTCTCAGGCTCTTGCGACGGCCACGAGCGCATCCGGCACGATGAATTCATGCTGGGGATGGCGGGTCGTCAACACCGGACATGGAGCGAGACGCACCACCCGCTCGGCAACACTGCCCATGAAAAGGTGCGCGAATCCGCTGCGGCCGTGCGTGCCCATGACGATCACGTCAGCGCCTTCACTCTTCGCGTACTGAACGATCGCATCCGAGGGCGAGATCGCCGTCAGTGCCACAGTGTGAGCGCCAAGCTGCTGGCGATCCTCGTCAGTCACGAGGGCGTCAAGACGCGACGACGCAGCTGCCTGGACGTCTTCCTGAATCCCGACTAGTGCAGTGGGCGCCATGTCGGTGGCGTACCGCCAGCGGAGGTCCTCGACAACGTGAAGGACGTGCAGTTGTGCACCGTACGTCCTGGCGAGTTCCCTACCGTAATCAAGGGCGACCGCCGACGGTTCGCTGAAATCGGTCGCGACCAGCACGTTCTTGATGCGAATCATGGGGTTGAGCCTCCAGCTGCCTTCGTCCGCAGAAGAGCAGGGAGGATGCCAGCAACGCCGATGGTGGTTTTGCCAGCAAAACAGCGAGATTCGCGGTGTTCTGACACGGCCGTGTCCGGGGAAATTTCCCCGCGACGGGAATATTTCAGCGCCGGGAATCGGACCAGAATCCGCCAACGGGCCGGCGGTCACTCCGATTGGTCCCCTCCGTCACCGGCACTGGCTTTGCTCGATTGAGGCTGCGGGCACACCCTAAATACGCCGAAGGCGGATGTTGAAATGGACACGATGAAAGCCGTGGTCTTCAAAGGCAAAGACCACATCGCGGTTGAAGAAGTGGCGAAACCAACGCCGAAAGCCGGCGAAGCGGTGCTCCGCATCACGACGACGACGATTTGTGGCACTGATGTCCATATCGTGCGCGGCGAGTACCCCGTGCGGCCGGGCCTCATCATCGGGCACGAACCGGTCGGTGTCATTGAGGAGCTCGGCGCAGGGCTCGAGAACCTCTATCACGTCGGGCAGCGGGTCATCGCCGGCGCCATCACACCGTGCGGCCAGTGTTTCTATTGCCTGAACGGCGTCCATTCGCAGTGCCAGGGCGCACTCGGCGGCTGGCGGTTTGGCAACACGATCAACGGTGCGTGGGCTGAGTACCTGCTCGTGCCCGATGCGCGGGCCAACCTGGCGCCGATTCCGGACGGGCTACAGGATGAGGAAGTCGTCCTCTGCCCCGACATTTTCTCGACAGGGCTGTCAGGAGCCGAGAGCGGCAACATTCGTGTGGGCGACAGCGTGGCCGTCTTCGCACAGGGCCCGATTGGTCTGTGTGCGACGCTTGGCGCGAAGCTGCGCGGTGCATCGCTCATCATTGGCGTGGACAGCAGCGATCAGCGGCTCGCCACGGCACGCCGTTTTGGGGCGAACGTGGTGTTCAATCCCAATAACGTCGACGTGGTTGCAGAAATTAAACGGATGACCGATGGGCGCGGCGCCGATGTCACGATAGAGGCGCTGGGTCGTCAGGAGACGTTCGAGAATGCGCTGCGGGCGACCAGACCCGGCGGCACGCTGTCGAGCCTGGGCGTGTATTCGGGAAAACTCGTCGCACCGTACGAGGCCATTTACGCAGGGCTCGCTGACCAGAAAATCGTCACAACGCTCTGCCCTGGCGGCAAAGAACGCATGCGCCGACTCATGGCAATGGTCTCCACAGGTCGAGTAGATCTCAGACCGCTCGTGACCCACGCGTTCGCGCTCGACGACATTCAGGAAGCCTTCGAGCTGTTCGGCCATCAGCGAGACGGCGTGCTGAAGGTGGCGCTGTATCCCGACGCGAGCCGCCCGAACGCCATCAATGTTGCCGCAACTCGAGGAGCGACGGAGCCTGAGCGGATGCCGCTCTAGCGCGATCGAGAAATTGGCGTCGCCGCGATCTCCTCACTTCCGATTCAGCGTGTGCAGGTAAGCGGCACGCTCGAACGCCGAGTGATCTGTCGCGGCACCAAACTGCACGCGACCTCGAGCGTCAGTCACGGAAGAAAGTTCGTGCGAATCCATCCATGCGGTGAGCCCAGCCAACAACGATCCGAAAAACGCCGGACCGTTGCGGAACACACCCGAAACCGATTGGATGACGTCGGCGCCGGCGAGAATGGCTTTGACGCCGTCCTCAGGTCGCGCAATGCCGCCGCTCACCGCGAGCGAAGCGCGTACGTGGCCGTGCAGCGCCGCCACCCAGTGCAACCGCAGCAATAGCTCCGCGCTACTCGAGAGCCGCGACGCACTGGTTTCGTGCAATGTGTCCACATCGATGTCACGCTGAAAAAACCGATTGAACAACACCAGCCCGTCGACTTTCGCGGCGTCCAGCCACACGGCGACGTTGGCAAAGGCGGTGAAGAACGGAGAAAGCTTCACGCTCACCGGAATGCGCAACGATCGTTTGAGGTCGGAAACGGCGTCCCGGATCGACGTTTCGATCGCAAGCCCGGACACGTCCGAATCTGCAACGACCTGATAAAAATTCACTTCGAGACCATCGGCGCCGGCCTGCTCGATCAGCTCGCCCCATTTCAACCAGGCACCATTCGACGTGCCGTTGAGTGACGCAATCACCGGAACCGCGGTCGCGGCTTTTACTCTGCGAATGTGCTCGAGATACTGATCAGGTGTGAGCGGATAGTCCGTGTAATTGGGATACGCAAGCAGCAGTTCGGAAAACCGCGGGTCGACCGGATCCATCTCGCCGATGCGGCCGGTCCGGGCCTCCGCGATCTGCTCTTCGAATAGCGAGTGCAGCACAATGGCCGCTGCTCCGCCATCCTCGAGTCGGCGAACCGTGTCCAGCTTCGCTGAAAGAGGCGACGCGCCCGCGATAAACGGGTGGCGCAACTTGAGTCCCATATAAGCGACAGAGGTATCGAATCCCTTCACCATACTTGTGGCGATGGCAACGAGCATGCCACCGGAGTTTCCGAATGAAGTGGGCATTCGAGCCAAACGCGTTGCGGGAATCTCCCCACACAGGCGTCAAAAATCCGCGGCAGGTGCTGCCCGCCAGCGCGAAACCTCTCGTAATGCGAGCTTGGACAGGGTTCGCAAGACGGCACGAACGTTGCCGATGGGTCATGAGTATGTTGTCTCGAACGACTCACATCGCCGTCGCAGAAGCGCCCCGGCCGCTCGTGCTCGTCGTAGACGATGAACCGCTGATCCGATGGTCGATTGCTGAAGCATTGAGTGAGAAAGGGTACTCGGTGGTCGAAGCAGGAACGGGCCGCGCCGCGATTCAGGAAGCCGGCGTGAGCGACCGGTTCAACGTGATCGTGCTGGACCTGCGGCTCCCCGACTCCGATAGTTTGTCGCTTCTGGCCACGCTTCACGACCTGGCGCCGCGGGCGCGAATCATCATGATGACCGCCCACGGCACCGAAGAAGTGGCGGAAGAGGCTCACGCCCGCGGGGCTTTCGGCTTCGTGCGCAAGCCCTTCGAACTATCGACCATGGCTTTACTCGTCACCGAGGCCTCGCGCGCGTCCGATACGTAACCGGCCAGTTGAAATTGCAGAGTGCAGAGTTCAAAGTGTGAAATGAAATCTGAAACCTAAAGTCTGCACTGCCACGGCGGCGATGGCAGCCGTACGGCGAGCTGGGTTAAGCTCCGGATTATCGGCACCTCACCTCGCGGACAATTCTCACGTCAACGGTCGATCACGGTCCTTGCGATCTTCGCGGCTCTCGCGATGACGATCGCCACAGCCTTCCTGTACCGCGCACTCGCCAGGGATCCGATCGTGATCGGGCGTGTCGGCGGCATCCTCTATGTTCTTCCAGCCGTGGCCATCGTCAACCTGGTCGTCCTGCTCGTGATCGCACGGCTCGCGATGGATGACTCGCGGCGCCAGACTCAATCGGCCGACGCCCTCCAAGTGAAAAAGCGGGAGCTCGAACAACAGATCGCCTCGCACGCCGACGAGTTGCGTGACAGCCACGAGCGACTTCGGTCGGTCATCGAATCCGCAGTCGACGGAATCGTCGTCATCGACAGCAAGGGGCACATCGAAGCCTTCAATCGCGGAGCGGAGCGTCTGTTCGGCTATTCAGCGTCGGAGGTGAAGGGCCGCAATGTCAGTATCCTTATGCCGTCGCCCTATCACGAAGAGCATGACGGCTACATCGCTCGATATCTGACGAGCGGGACGCCTCACATCATCGGGATCGGCCGGGAAGTGACAGGCCGCCGCCGCGACGGGACGACCTTCCCGCTTCACCTTTCCGTCGGCGAGATGATGATCGCCGGCGAGCGGAAGTTCACCGGCGTTCTGCACGACATCAGCGATCGCGTGAATCTGGAAAAGCAATTGCGATCGAGCGAGGCGCGTTGGCGCGCGATCATCGAATCGGCCGTCGACGCGATTGTCGTGATCGACGCGCACGGCGGTGTGGAAGCGTTCAATCCCGCGGCCGAACGGCTGTTTGGCTACAGCGAGGCCGAGATGCGCGGGCACAACGTCAACATGCTCATGCCATCGCCCTATCGCGAGGAACACGACCACTATCTGTCGCGCTATCACGCTACACACGTCAAGAAGATCATCGGTATCGGACGCGAGGTCATCGGCCGGCGGAAGGATGGCTCCACATTTCCTGTCCATCTGTCGGTGGCAGAGATGGTGCTGGACGGAGAAACCAGATTCACCGGCATCCTGCATGACCTGACCGAGCGCACGCGGATCGAGGCGCAACTTCGCGAGCAGGCGTCGCTGGCCCGGCTCGGCGAGATGGCGGCGGTGCTCGCACACGAAGTGAAAAACCCGCTGGCCGGAATCCGCGGGGCCATCCAGATCATCGGCGGGCGTCTTCCCAGGGACAGCAAGGATGCGCTGATCACCCAGGAGATCGTCTCCCGCATCGATGCCCTGAACGGACTCATGAAAGACCTGTTGCTGTTCGCGCGGCCGCCGCAACCCAAACCAATGACGGTCGATCTCGCGGCGCTCGTTACCGCGACGGCTGATTTGCTGAACGCGGATCCGGCATGGAAAGACATCCACGTCCAACTGAACGGATCGGCTCCCGCTGTGAGCGCAGACCCGGATTTGCTCAAGATTGTGTTCGTGAACCTTCTGGTCAACGGCGCCCACGC
>Ga0066903_100003396_pt1 | contig 12994 bp, 17 predicted proteins | sample PanSoiMetaGPlot1_FD_67491 | JGI IMG/M metagenome (GOLD analysis project Ga0066903, IMG submission 67491) | Tropical forest soil microbial communities from Panama analyzed to predict greenhouse gas emissions - Panama Soil - Plot 1 (version 2) | ecosystem: Environmental > Terrestrial > Soil >... | reverse complement strand
CGCGAGCTCGCGCTCTCGATCCCGTCGGTGGCGGCCTGCCGAAACCTGATCGTCGGCACCGTCGTCCAAATGCACCTCTACCGCTACCGCGGCGGCGAGCGGCTCCCGCCCGACTGGCTCCTCTCCAAGCCGGATCCCTCGACGACGCTCCCCTCGACCCTCGGCGGGACGGTCGACGATCTGCTCTTCTCCGGCCGCGCCTACTGGCGCATCCTCGAGCGCGACGCGGAAGGCTATCCGCGCCGGGCGCGCTGGACGCCGGTCTCCGACGTGACGCCGGAGACGCGCTCGATCGGTGGCACCTACGCAGTCTTGACCGGGTACCGGATCGCCGGGGTGCACGATCCGGTACCCGTCGAGGACGTGATTCGCTTCGACTCGCCGCTCCCCGGCGCGCTCGCCGTCGGCGGGCGCACGCTCGCGGCCGCGATCGAGCTCGAGGAGGCCGCCCGTCGCCTCTCCGCCGTCGAGCTCCCGGCCGGGGTGCTGAAAAACGACGGCGCCGAGCTCGGCGACGACGAGGCGCAGGAAATCCTCGATGCCTTCCGCCAGGCGCGGCGGGAGTCCGGTGTCGCCTGGCTCCAAGGCGTCACCTACACGCGCGAGAACATCTCACCGGCCGATCTGCAATTGATCGAGGCGCGCTCGAACGTCGCGACCGACGTCGCGCGGCTCTTCAACGTGCCGGTCGCGATGATCGGCGCCTCCCCGTCGGGGAATGCGTCGGCGCTCCTCTACTCGAACCTCTCGCAACAGTTGGCGATCCTCGTCTCGAGCGCGGTCGCGCCGCACCTGCGCACGATCGAGGCGACGCTCTCCGACGCGGTCCCGCGCGGTCAGTCGGTCGCGTTCGACGTGCAGACGTTCCTGCGCTCCGACCCGCAGGCGGCCGCCGAGTATGCGACCGGCCTTCTTACCGCCGGAATCATCACCGCGCCGGAGGCGCGCTCGCTGCTCGGGATCCCGACCGACGTCGCGCCCGAATCCGACCTCACACCCGGGAGGGTCTAATGGTTCAGTTCGAGATGGAAGTCCTGGCCGCCGACGTGCGCGAGCGCACGATCGAAGGCGTCATCGTCCCGTACGGCGAGACGGCGACGATTGCCGGGCGCCGCTACCGCTTCGCCGCCGGTTCGCTCACCCTGGCGCGCGGGCGCACGCCGCTCCTGGTTGACCATGACCGCTCGCGGCCGGTCGGGGTGCTCGCCGAGCTCGTCGAGAGTGAGACGGGCGCGCTCGGCCGCTTCCGGATCGACGCGACCGCCGACGGCGACACGGCGCTCGTGCAGGCCGCCTCCGGCTCGCGCGGCTCGCTCTCGGTCGGCGCCGACATCGTCCAGGCGGAGGAGCGCGACGGGGTCTTCGAGGTCTCATCGGCGCTCCTGCTCGAGACGTCGCTACTTGCAATCGGCGCCTTCCCCGGCGCCAGTGTCACCCGGGTCGCGGCGCAGGAGGAGCCGGAGCCCGCCGAGCTGGAGGAGGAGGAGGAGGAGGAGGAGCAGGAGGAGCACCCCGACCAACAGACGATCCCCGTAGGAGGAGAAATCATGACCCAAGCAGTAGCGGCGCCGCCCGTCATCGTGGCGGCGCGCACGCCGGATCCGCGCGAGCTCTCCGCCGGGGAGCTCGTCGACTACCTCATCCGCGCCCAGCACGGCGAGCGCGACGCGGTCCAGTACATCCAGGCGGCGCTCACCGAATCCATTTCGACCGACGTCACCGGCCTGCTGCCGCCGCAGTACGAGACGACCGTGATCGGCGAGCGCGCGGTCGACCGGCCGCTCTACAACGCCTTCCGCGGCCGCCCGATCCCGTCGGTCGGTCTCAACGTCGTCAAACCGAAATGGACGACGCACACCGCGGGCGCCGAGGCGGCGAACGTCGACGCCGACGCCACCTCGACCAAGGTCACGCTCACCACCCAGACCGCGACGGTCAAGCGCTGGGACTGGGCGGGCGCGATCCCCTGGGTGGTTGTGCAGCGCTCCGACCCGTCGGTGATCGACGAGATTTACGCTGACGCCGTCCAGGGTTTCTACCTCTACGTCGAAGGCAAGATCGGCGGGCAACTACTGGCGGCCGCCACGGGCACCTCGACGACGATCGGCGCCGCGCTCGCCGAGTTCTACATCGCGACCGGCAATCAGCGCACGGCCGAGGTGATCGTGATGGCGCCCGACGTCTGGGGCAAGTTCGCCGACAAGAGCGTGCTCAACTCCGGGATCCTCGTGGAAGGTGTCGGCAATCTGACCGCTTCGCTCGCCGGGATCCCCGTCGTCGTTTCCGGGACGATCACGGCGGCGCATACGATCCTCGCGACCCGGCGCGCGGTCGACGCCCGCGTCACCGAGCCGGTGCGCCTGACCGCGAACGCGATCGGCGCCCTGAACGTCGAGCTCGCCTGTGTCGGCGAAGGGCTCTTCGACACCGACTACCCGGCCGAAATCCTCCAGTTCGCGACGCTCCTTCCCGCCGTCGCCGAGACCGGGAGCTCGCGCTCGAAGTGAGTACGCCGGAATGGCTCACCCCGGCCGACGTCGCCGCCTACCTCGACCTTCCGGGCGATCCGGCGGCCGACGACAATCTCCTCCTCTCGACGGCGGTGGTGAAGGCCGCCGTCGAGCGGCGCCGTCGCGATCTCTGGACGGGCGGCGACCCGGCCGCGATCCCGCCCGTTCCCGACGTTTTTACGCCGTCGGAGGAGGTGCGCGGCGGCTCGATCATGTGGGCGGGGCTCGTCTATCAGACTCGTAACGCCCCGTCGGGGTTCGCAGGCTACGGCGACGAGACGACGCTCCTCGATACGCTCGGCGCCCGCCGGGCGGAGGTGATGCGTCTCGTCGGTTGGCGGAGGCCGCTCGCGCTATGAGCGTCTCGGTCTCCTCCCCGGCGGCGCGCGCGATCGCGGCGACGCTCGAGCTCCTCGCCGACGCCGGGATCGCCGCCACGCGCGACGCGGGCGCCTTCTACCCGCAGCCGGTCGGGACCTTGGTCGGCCTGCCGACGCTCTCCTCGCGCGGCCTACAGTCGCGCACCTTCACGATTCCCGTCTACGTCGTCTCCGGCGATCCGCTGAATTCGGAGCTCGCCGTCGACCGGCTCTACGCGCTCGCCGACGACGTCGCGCTCGCCCTGCGCACCGACGCCTACCGCCCGTCCGCGTGGAGCTCCACCGTCAACGCGGAGCCGCTCCCGGCGCTCGAGCTCATCGTCACCGTCACCGAAACGGAGGTTTAACCGTGCCGTCAACTGCTCTGATCGATTCCCGTCTCGGCCCGGGCACGTTGAAGCTCGGGACGACCAATGACTTCTCCTATCAGGTCGCGAACTGCGCGCTCGAGCCCGACATCTCCGATGAGGACGGGACGCCGACGCTCGCAACCCCCGCCCCGGCGCCGCTCGCGACCGTCAAGTGGAACCTGACCGGCTCGGTGATCCAGGACTTCACCGCGACGACCGCCGAAGGCCCGTCGTTCCTGCATTACCTGATGGACAACGCGCTCGATGAGGTTCCGTTTGAGTTCGTCCCCTACACGGCCGCGACCGGCCTCAAATATTCGGGCACCGTGCAGCTACGGCCGTGCACGATCGGCGGCGACGCCGGGGTGCAGATCACCTCCGATTTTACGCTCCCGGTGATCGGCCCGATCGTCAAGGTCGACCCGACGGCGCTCGCGGCGACGTCGACCAAGAAGGGATGAGCCCATGCCCATGGTCGAATTCCGCGGCGAGATTCTCTACCGGGACGGCCGCACCGTGGAGGTGCGCGGCGGCCTCCCCGCCGTCGCCGCCTGGGAGGAGTACGCGCACCGAAACGGATTCCCCACCGACCTCGACGCCGCCCCTAAGTCGCTCGCGAACCTCGTCGTCCTGCACGCCCTCGTCGGTGCCGAAGAAGGCTTCGAGGTGTGGCGCCAGACCGTCGCCAATTTCACCTTGGAGTCAGACGTCGTAAACCCTTCGAGCGAGGGTCTTTCGGCCGTCTCGTGATCGAGCTCGCGCTCCTGCTCAGGTGCCCGCCCGCGGAGATCCGGGCGCTCGACGAGCGCGAGCTCGCGACCGTGCTCGACGTGCTCGAGGCCGCCCATGGCTAGCGTCAAGCTCGATACGCACGTTGACGGGCTCGTCGAGACGCTCGCGGCCTTCCGCGGCCTCGAGGCAGACCTGCGCCGCCAGGCAAACGGCGAGCTCCGCGCCGCGGCGCGCACCTGCGCCTCCGAGCTCGTCGGCGAGCTCCGCCAGGCGGCCGGAGCCTGCGGCGTGCCCGTCGCCGCGCGGGTGGCGCGCTCGATCCGGGTCAAGAACGACCGGCTCCCGGCGGTCTCGATCGGCGGCTCGCGCAAGGTCGGGAAGGCGGGAGCTCCGGCGAGCGTGCTCCTCTGGGGCTCCGAGCACGGCCCGGCCGGAGACGTCAACCATTTCGGGGTCGACGCGAACGCGGCCGGGTACTGGATCGCACCGACGACGGCGCGCTTCAAGACCGGCCGGGCGATGGATGCCTACCGCGGCGCCGTCGCCGACATCATGCGCCGCTACCGGCTGATCTGATGGCGGCCGGGCCCGGAAACATCCTGATAACGATCGGCGCGCAGGTGACCGACGCGGTCTCCGGCCTGCGCGACGTCGACAAGGCGCTCGGCGACACGATGAGCCGCGGGCAGAAGGCGACCGCCGGCCTGAAGAAGGCGGCGCTCCCCGCGGCCGCGGCGCTCGCCGGGATCGGCTACGCGGCGCTCGACGCGACCAAGGCGGCGATGGAGGACGCGGCCGCCCAGGACAAACTCGCCGGGCAGTTGAAGCGCACGGCGAAGGCAACCGACGCGCAGGTCAAGTCGGCCGAGGACTACATCACAAAACTGACGATGCAGACCGGTGTCGCCGACGACGACCTGCGCCCGGCGCTCGGCAAACTCGCGACCGCGACCCATGACGTGACCAAGGCGCAGGACGCGCTCGCGCTCGCCGTCGACATCTCCGCCGCGACCGGCAAGGACCTCGACAGTGTCTCGACGGCGCTCGCCAAGGGCTACGCCGGGAACACGGCCGCGCTCGCCAAGCTCGTGCCCGGGATCGACAAGGCGGCGCTTGCCTCCAAGGACATGTCCAAGATCACGGCTTCGCTCGCCGATCTGACCGGCGGCGCGGCGACGCAGGCCGCCCACACCGCCGAGGGGCAGTACAAGTCGTTTCAGGTGCAGATCGGCGAGCTCAAGGAGGCGCTCGGCGCCGGTCTCATCCCCGTGATCCAGGCGCTCCTGCCGCTCCTGCTTAAGGCGACGACGTTCGCGCAGGAAAACACCGGGGCGATCAAGGTCCTAGTTGGTGTCGTCGCAACCCTCGCGGGCGGGATCCTGGCCGCGAACGCGGCAATCAAGGCCTACGAGGCGATCCAGATCGCGACCAAGGCGGCGACGGCCGCCTGGACGGCCGCGCAATGGCTCCTAAACGCCGCCCTCACCGCCAACCCGATCGGTGTCGTCGTCGTCGCGCTGACCGCGCTCGGCGCCGGGCTCGTGCTCGCCTACAAGCATTCGGAGACCTTCCGCGACATCGTCCGGAGCGCCATGGGCGCCGTCAAGGACGCGGTCAACGCGCTCAACACGGCCTTCGACCTCTTGAAGGGTTCGGCGCTCGCCGCCTGGAACTGGATCGCCGAGCACTGGAAACTCGCCCTCTTTGCCTTCGGTCCGATCGGCGCCGCCGTCTATGCGATCGCGACCAATTTCGACGCGGTCAAGAGCGCCGCCTCCGGCGCCTGGGCGCTTATCTCCGGTTTCGGCACCGCCGGGCTCGCCGCCGTCAAAAATGCGGTCTGGCAGATCGCCGCCGCCTTCCAGCACGTCTACAACTGGATCGAGCAGGTGATCGGCGCCGTCGACCGGCTCCTCGGCTGGATCGGCCGCATCCACTTCCCACACATCCCGCACATCCCCGGGATCAACATCGCCGTCCCGGGCGCTCCCGTCCCGGCCGGGATGAGCCGCGCCGCGGTCGCGGCGCCCGGCGGGATCACGATCAACGTCTACGGCGCCGTCGACCCGGAAGGCACCGCGCGCACGATCCGGCGCCTCCTCTCCTCCTCCGACCGGCGCACGGGGCGGGCGCGATGAGTCTCTGGCCGTCGCAGGTGACCGTCGCCGGTCAGACGATCGCGCTCGCCGACGTGCTCGCCGACGTGACGATCCATCACGGCCGTACCGACGTTTTCGACGACCCGTCGCCGTCGACCTGTCAGATCGTGATCCGCGACGTCGACCGCGCCTTCGTCAAGGCCTTCCAGGTCGGGCAGACCTTGACCGTGCAGGCACAAGACGGCGCCGGGGCTCCGGTCTCCCGCTTCACCGGCTGGATCACCGATGCAGACCTCGACGTCGACGACCTGACCGCGATCGCCGTCTCCCTGCTCGGCCGCCTCTCGCTCTACACGATCGGCGCGAGCACCTGGCCGATCGAGACGTGGTCGGCGCGGGTGACGCGCTGTTTTCAGGAGGCCGGTCTCTCGAGCTCGCTCGACCTGCGCGCGGCGCCGTTTGATCCGCCGCTCGCCGCCCGCGACCCGGCGACCGCCGGAACGACAACCCTCGCCGACTACCTGAACTTCCTGGCGCCGCAGGTGGGCGCCGCGATCGCCGACACACCCGACGGGAAAATCCTTGTGCAGGCGATCGGCGCGCGCTCTATCTCCTCCCGCTTCGCGCTCGACCCGGCGCTCGTCGCCTACGCCCCCGCCTGGCACATGGTGCTCCCGCGCGGAAACATCGTCACGGTGCGCTACACGGGCGACCAGTCGCAGTCGGTGACGGTGCGCGACGACGCCTCGGTGGCGCTCTACGGCGAGCGCAGATCGACGCAGGACACGTCGTTCACACAGACCGCCGACGCGACCACCCGGGCGAACCAGCTACTCGCCCGCGGCGCCTACGCGCGCTGGAACATCCTCGAGGCGCCCGTACTCGCCGGGCTCGCGCTCGCGGTCGGCACGCCGGTCGACCTCTCGAGCATGCCCGCCGCGTCGCCGTTTGATCCCTGGACGCCCGTGCTCGAAGGCTGGACCGACCGGATCGACGGCGACGACTGGACGATGACGCTCGCGCTCTCCGACCCGCTCTCCTCCGGCCTGACGCTCCCCTGGAACGGCGTGCCCGTCGACCCGGCCTACCAGTGGAACACGATCGACCCCCAAACCCCTTGGAAGGACGCTCTTACCTTGGACGCGCTCCATGCCTAACACGACGCACGGCCTCCCCTACCCGAATCCGACCGATCCCGTCGCCTCCGGCGCCGCCAACATCCAGGCGCTCGCGGCCGCCGTCGAGAGCATGCTCTTCACTAACGCCGCGACGCCGCCCGCGGCCCCGCTCGACGGCCAACTCTGGCGCGACTCCTCGATGGGCTGGCTCTTCCGCTACAACGCCGGATCCGCCTCGGCCTCCAAGTGGGAATTCATCGGCGGCCCGCCCGCCCGCGCCTTCAACCAGACCGGAGTCGGCGGCCTTACGAGCCAGGCCTACACCTCGCTCGGCGCCGCCTCCCGGCTCACAGTCCCGCGCGCGGGCGACTACTACTGGTGGCTCTCCGCCGTCGTCACCGGGAGCGTCCTCGGGGCGTTTACGTATATCGCCGCCGCCACGGGAGCGACGCCCGCCCAGGACGCCCTCTCGGTCGTTTTCTTTGCTGCCACGGCTAACACTCAGGGCGACACCATCTCGGGTGGCCCGCACCTCGCCACGGTCGGCGCGAACGCCCTCTTCGACGCCCAGGGGCACGTCACTAGCGGGCAGGCGCTCATTATCAACATCATTCTTAGCGTCCTCCCGCTTCGAGTCAGTTAAGGAGAGCCCGATGAGCTACAGCACCGTCTCGCAATGTGTCGCAGACCAGGCCTTCTCGAACCGGGTGACGGCCTCGATTGCTCAGGAGCAACTCGCCAAGGGCGAGCGCGTCGTCCCGGCGAACCTGCTCGGAGAGCTCTCCTGGGCGGTCGCGGGCGCCTCAGATGTGGAGGCGGCCTACGCCTCCGCGATCGCCGCCGACAACCCGAACCCGGGCGGCGACGAATCGGTTATCACCGACGCGATGATCCTCTCGCACGTGCAGGCGCACTGGCCCGCGGCGCCATGATCGCCTCGGCCGTCTGGACGCCCATCTTCGACCTTGTCCAGGCCGTGCTCGTCGTCGCCGTCGTCTGGCTTATCAGGCAGCTCGTCTCGATCGACCGTCGCCTCACGCGCCTCGAGGCGCTCGAGGAGGTAGGTTCCCGCGAGCGCGATCAACCAGGGGGAAGGGTAGGCCGCCATGCCTGAATCAAGCGATGAGCTCCGCGCGCGCATGCTCGAGGAGCTCCGGCGTCTCCTCCGGCGCCGTCGCATCCGCGAACACGAGCTCCGCACGCAGTTCGACCGGGGCGAGCCGGTACGGGGTCCGGCAGACGACGACCGCCGCGAGCGCGATCGCGAGTAGCCCGCGCTTCTCGTCGGTCGTCAGGCTGTCTCCGGCGAGCTCGCGCCGGAGCGTCGAGCGCACGGTCTCGAGCTCGGTGGCAGCGCCCAGGGCGGCGAGCTCGTTGCGGCGCCGCTCGACTAGCTGACGCCGCGCCTCGCGCCCGGCCGCGTAGGCGGCCGCCCCGACCTCGAGCTCGAGCTCGACGTTCGCCTCGTACTCGAGCGCGGCCGTCTGCGCCTGCGCGAGCCGGAGCTCGAGCCGCTCGCGCTCGGCGGCCGGTTCGAGCGCCACCTCGGTCTCTACGAGCTCGTCGGCGCTCCCGCCCGCCCAGGCGAGCACGCGCTCGACGACGTGCGCCTCGAGCTCGCCCGCCTGGATGTGCGCCCGCGCCGAGCAGTGGCGCGCGTCGTTCGGACACTTGTACGCGTAGGCGGGACGGCTCCCGGTTTTCGTGCGCACGAGCCCGCGCCCGCAGTTAGCGCACTCGGCGATCCCCGCCAGGAGCGAGGCGGCGCGGCCGTTATGGCGCCTGCCACCCGCGTCGTCGGCGGCCGTGTTGACGGCCTGCACGGCCTCGAAGAGCCCGGGCTCGACGATCGCGGCGTGCGCCTCGAGGTTCACGAGCCGGGTCGCGGCCGTGCGCCCATAGTGGAGCTCGCCCAGGTAGGCGCGGTTCGTCAGCATGCTCTTCATCGTCTGGCGGTAGGAGCGGCGGCCGGTGCGCGCCTCGAAGAGCGCCAGGCAGGCACCGTAGGAGGCGCCGCCCGCGCGGAGCTCGTAGAGCTCGCAGACGACGCGCGCCTCGTCTGGGACGACGGCGAGCCCGTGCTCGCCGTCGAAGCGGTAGCCGAACGGCGCGCGCGCCTTGATCGCGATTCCCAGTTCGACCGCGTTTTCTTTCGCGTGCGCGAACTGGTCGGCGTAGCGCTCCCATTCCATCCGCGCAAGCGCCAGGAACATCTCGCGCGCGAAGCGGCCTTCCGGGGTCGACATGTCGTTTGGCTCGCTCGCCGACAGGACCTCGCCGCCCGCGGCCTCGATTCGCTGGAAGAGCTCGAGCCGGTCGGTCGGTTTCAGGCGCGATAGCCGGTTCAGCTTGGCGACGATGATTCCGGCGAGCTCCCCGGCCTCGATCCGGGCGAGGATCTGATCGAGGATCGCGCGCGAGCGCTTCGAGCCCGACACGTCGAGCTCCGCCGGGAATATCTCCACGTCGAGCCCGTGCTCGCGCCCGAATCCGGCGATGAGCTCCGCCTGGAATTCGGGCGAGCGGAGCCGCTCGTCGTCGCGCGCACCGACACGCGACACGCGCGGATAACCCGCATATCGCTTCGTCGTTTGCTTCCGCCTGCTCGGGGTAGTAGCGTCGTCCAGTCCCATTCTTTCACGTCTCCATTCGTGCGGGGGTGATATGTCCACACGCAGAATAGCAACACGACGCTTGACCCCCTGGGGTCATTGTCAGTATTGCGGCGGGCCGACGAGCTCGCCGCACGTCCCTACCTGCCACGCGCATAGCGATCTAGCCAGGCTCGACGTCCTCGCGGATCTGACGCTCCGCTGTCCGACCTGCGGGCGCCGGGCCGACGTCTGCTTCGAGCACGGCGACGATTGGAAGAAACGATGAGCGATCACCGGCCGGAGCTCGGCGACCCGGGCTCCATCGACCGCAGCGCCGTCGAGCTCGAGCTCGAGCCGCCGTTCGATCGCGAGCTCGAGGACGCGATCCTCCTCCTCGCCCAAGCGAACGAGCTCTCCGCCGACGTCCTCCGACACCGTCGCCTCTACGGGACGATCCGCGGCGGCGACGTCCCGCCCATGGCGACGATCCTCTCGGACCTCATCGAGCGCCACGGCTACGAGCGCGCCGCCCGGATCGCCTTCCGCGCGCTCCTCCTGGAGACGCGATGAGCGAATGGTGGGAGCACGCGAGCCCGGGCGGCCCGATGGTCGGCCCGCCGTTCACCCGGCCGCTCTATCCGCCCGACGCCGCCCGCAAGGGGAAGGCGCCTTCGGGTGACGGCGACGACGTGCTCGCGGTCAAGCGCGCGGTCTGGCGCTCCGGTCACTGGCGCGGCCCGGCGAGCTCGTTCGATGACTCGTTCTCGAACGCCTTCGCGCACGGCCGCTCCGGCAACGTCTCCGAGAACGGGCTCGCCGGGTTGCAGCGTCAGAACGGGATCGACGCGACCGGCTGGATGGGTGAGCACACCTACAACCTGATCCGCTCGGCGCGCGTGCCGGACGGGCTCCCGCACGCTGGCGAGCCGATCCTCGACGCGATCGCCGTCGAGCAGCTCGAGCGCTTCCGGGCCGAGTACCTGGACGATCGCGAGGGCACCGTCCGCGAGGCGGCGCTCGGGCTCGCCCGCACCTTCCTCGGCTATGTCGAGTCGCCGCCCGGGACCAACGGGAACATGTTCGGCGCTTGGTACGGGATGAACTACGAGCCATGGTGCGCGATGTTCGTCGCCTACTGCTTCGAGCACGCGGTGGACGGCGGCTCGCCCTCGTTCGCGGCCGGGCAGCGCTACAGCTACTGCCCCTATATCTACTCAGACGCTCGTAGCGGGCTCTTCGGCCTCTCGCTCGTGGACGAGCCCATGCCCGGAGATCTCGTGCTGTTCGACTGGGAAGGCGGCGGGATGGACCACGTCGGGATGGTGACGGCCGGGAGCTCGCTCGGCTTCGACACGATCGAGGGCAACACCTCGACGGGCGACAACTCAAACGGCGGGCAGGTGATGGAGCGCACCCGCTCGGTTTCGCAGGCTTATCAGGTCGCGTTTGTGCGGGTGGCGGAACCTTGAGCTACCGCGACGAGCCCGGCCCGCTCACGCCGCGCATGCGCGACGTCCTGCGTGCGGCGGCGTGCGGCTCCTCGACGCGTGAGACGGCGCTCGAGCTCCACCTCTCGGAGCACACCGTCCAGCACCTGCGCGCGGCCGCCTCCTCGCGGCTCGAGGCGCGCAACATCACGGCCGCGGTCGCGGTCGCGCTCCGTCGGGGTGAGCTCTGACGCGCTCGCCGATCACGGGCGGGCGCCGCCGTCCGCCCTCGCGCGACGCACACCGGGCGCTGCTCGTGCTCGTGCTCGTGCTCGTGCTCGTCAACCTGGCGCTCTGGCTGACGGCGGGCGCCCGCGGGGCTAGGCGGGACATATCCGCTAATGCCCCGCGGGCGGCCGCCGTGATCCGGGCGGAGTTCGGCACGGGCGCGCTCGGCGCCTGCATGCTCGGGATCGCCTGGCGCGAGTCGCGCCTCGATCCGCGTGCGGTCAATTGGAGCGATCACCATTCGGACGGTTCGCGCGGCTCGTTCGGTCTGTTCCAGATCGGCGCGCTCTGGCGCGACCGCGGCGAGTCGGTCGGGCATTTCGCCGATCGCATGCTCGACGCGCGTGCGAATGCGGCGATGGCACACCGCTTGTACCTGCGCGCTCGCCTAAGCCCCTGGGGCGGGTACTGCTAGGTGCCTGGGTATGACCAAGCGGCCCGTAGGCGCGCCGTCCGTAAGGGGCGCGAGCGCGGCTGTTGGGTATACATCCCCGCCTCTGAGCTCGAGGCCGCCTCGATCGAGCCGGGTGCGCCCCCGCCCTTCTACCGTCTCTGGCCCAGAGCAAGGCGCACCGTGCTCGTCCAGCTCTACCGCGAGCCGTGAGGGCGCCGCTCGCTCGGACGGTGCTCCTCGAGCACGAGCTCCGCGACGCGCTCGCCGCCATTGATCGCGCGCTCCGCCTCGCCGGGCGCGAGCTCGATGCGCTCTGGCTCGAGCTCCAGCACATCGAGAGGAGGAGCTCGGGCTCGAGCCGCTGACATAGCCGCGAGCTCTCGACGTCGTGCGACCGTCCGCCCAGAGCAAGCACGCGCGCACCTGTGGACAAGGTGCGCGGGTGTGGTGCCACATCGCGGACGGCGACGGCGACGGCGACCTCCCGACGCTGAGGGGTCAGCTACCGCGTACCGTTGAACGGTGTGCGGTGTGAGGTGTGGGCGCCGGTCAGCCGCCGCACCTCGCGCCGCTTGCGGGATTGCGGGGGGTGCGGCGCCGGTAGGGTCGCGCACGTCCGCACCTGTGGATAAGTTCAGGCCGTGACTGCTCCTGCTCGCATCCGCGGTGGCGCATGGCAGGCGCACATCAAGCGCCTGCGTCCGCAGCTCGAGGCGCGGGCGGATGGATGCTGCGAGCTGTGCGGTGGTCCCTTCGATCCCGACGCTCCTGCCCGCTCGGCTGGTTCCCCGTCGGTGGATCACGTCGTCCCGCTCCACGCCGGAGGTGCTGAGCTCCCGCCGCTCGATGAGCTGCGCCTCGTCCATCACGGTTGCAACAGTCGCCGCGGTAACCGCACCCGTGCGCGTGGCGCGCGCGCGAGCCCGCCCGTCGTCCCGGCCGTCGAGCTCCACCCCCCCGCCCCTCCGCGCGCGCGCGAGTACGAGCGCGAGGCGCCGCGTCGTCGCGAGCCCGGCGCCGTCGCCGTCGAGCAGATCTCGCTCCTCGATGATCTCGCGATCGATGTTGCGTCGTCGTCGCGGTTTTCTAACTTTGCGACGAC